>Ga0209231_1000138_pt1 | contig 51546 bp, 61 predicted proteins | sample Deesub45470m_DNA_FD_188086 | JGI IMG/M metagenome (GOLD analysis project Ga0209231, IMG submission 188086) | Deep subsurface microbial communities from North Pacific Ocean - 450_OLKR46/470m Metagenome (SPAdes) (version 2) | ecosystem: Environmental > Terrestrial > Deep subsurface > Unclassified ... | reverse complement strand
GAGAACCAATAGTCGTCTCTATTGGTCGAAAAGAAGCTCGAATATGGACCAAATAGACGATTTTGCAGCCGGCTCATGGATAGTCCGACAGGCTCCTAGCCCTGCAGGGAGAAAAAACATGAAGACGACGAAAAATTTCCGGATGCTTGGCATGCTCGTTTTTGTCGCAATGGCGGTGGGTTCGGGAGTGACAACCGCTTTTGCCGCTTCTCACCGGAATGGAGAAGCCACGGCGACTGAAGTCAAGGAGAAGGCCGTAGAGACTTACGAAACCCTGAAGGACTATACCCTGGAACAGCGAGACGAGGCGATGGTTGTGGCCGAAAAGAAGCTCGAAAAACTCGATGCCCGCATCGGTGAAATGCAAAAGTCCCTCGATGATCGCTGGCAGAAGATGAGCGAAGCGACGCGGAAAAATACCCAGGAAACCTTGGTTGAGCTGCGCAAGGAGCGGGAAAAAGTGGCCGAATGGTATGGCGGCATGCGCCACAGTTCCGCCGGAGCCTGGGAAGAGGTGAAGAAGGGTTTTGCCGAGAGTTATGATCGTCTGGAAAGGGCCTTTAAAAAAGCGAAAAGAAATTTCGAGAAAGGAAAATAGGCTCACCTGCCTCAGGGTTCGGAAGCGAAAAATATAGATTGACCTTCTAGAGTAATTGCTCTATTTTTCAAAAAACTCTCGGAGGTCTTTATGAATGTGCTGCTGATTCATCCGCCCAGCGCCAATCCGCTGCTGGACAAGGTCTACATGCATGAACCGTTGTCCCTGGAGTATCTTGGGGCCGGCCTGAAGGAAGATGGGCACGAGGTCGAGATTTTCGATGCCAGACTCGAAGGCTCTATCGAAAAGGTTTATCATCGTTTCCGGCCGGACATCATCGGATTGACTGCCTTCACCAGTCATGTCCGTATCGTTATAGCCATGGCGGAGAACCTGAAGCGCCTTGACCCCGATCTTCTGGTGGTCATCGGGGGGCATCACGCCACCGTCTCCCCTGAAGATTTCAACGTCCATGGCATCGACCTGGTGGTGGTCGGCGAAGGGGTGCAGGCGCTTCGGGATATTGCCCGTTGCGCAGAAGCAGGGGAGGGCTTTTCGGCAATCAGGGGTCTGGGGCTCGTGCGCCCTGGTGCAGAGATCCTTTTGACTGAAGGGCGCTCCTACACGCCCCTGGATGAGTTGCCGGTTCCCGACCGAAGCCTCACCCGGCGCCACCGCAAACACTATTTCAGCGAATGGCTGCAGCCGCTGGCTTCCATACGGACCTCCCTGGGCTGTACCTCCCGGTGCAACTTCTGTGCTCTGTGGCCGATCACCGGCGGCCAGTACCTGCGAAGGTCGGTGGAGTCGGTGGTGGACGAGTTGAAGGAGATCGAGGAACCGAACGTCTTTTTCTGTGACGACGAATCGATGTGCGACGTCCGGCGCATGGACGCACTGGCCGATGCCATCGACGGGGCCGGTCTGCGCAAGCGCTATTTTCTCTACGCCCGTGCCGATACCGTGGTCTTGCACCCCGAACTTTTTATCAAGTGGCGCAAGATCGGACTGGCGCAGGTCTTTATCGGCATGGAGAGCTTCAGCGACGAGCGCCTTGGCCAATTGAACAAAGGGATCAGCATTGCCCAGCAGCGGGCGGCGGTGAGCCTGCTCCAGGATTTGGGCCTGATCGTTTACGCAAATTTCATGGTCGATACCGATTTTGAGAAGGAGGATTTTGCCCGCCTGACGGCCCATATCCGGGAACTCGAACTGCAGCATGTGGGGTTTTCCGTGCTGACCCCTCTTCCGGGAACCGAACTCTATCGGCAACGACGCCGTGAACTGGTCACAGAAAATCCCGAACTCTACGACATGGTGCATGCCGTGCTGCCAACGCGTCTGCCGCTTTCCGAATTCTATAGCCGCATGCTCGACCTCTACACCAAATCCCTCCCCCTGTCACAGACGGTGCGCTCCCTGGCGCGTTTTGGTCCGATACGAATCTGGAGGCAGCTGGTCCTGTTGTCCAGCTTCAGCCGTTACCTCAAGAAGGCCCATCTGGAAACCTGATGGGAAATGTGCCAAGATGCTCCTCAATCAAACGGATGAGGACGCATGAAGACCAAAGACAAAATCATTGAGACGGCACGGCTCCTTTTCAACGAGAAGGGAACCCGGCACGTCAGCACCAACCATATCGCCGAGGGGGCGGGGATCAGCCCGGGGAATCTTTATTACCACTTCCGCAACAAGGAGGACATCATCCGCGCCCTCTTCGAGCGGCTCGCCGCCGAAGGATTCGAGGAATATCAAAAGGTGCTGCAACAGTATCCCCCCGGCACCCTGGAGTCGATGGATCAGACTTTTTCCATGATCCAAACGTTCAACTGGCGGTACCGCTTCTTTAAGCGCGAGCTGACCGCCCTGATCATGAACGACCCCGTGCTCAAGGAACGCTTTGGCGATGTAAACCGCATGCAGTTGACGGTCATTGGCCAGTCCATCAGGCAGGCCATGGAGAAGGGTTTCCTGAGGCCTCTCGATGACCGTACCCTTGGTCTCCTCACCGAGGAGGTCTGGCTTGTGACCCTCTTCTGGCTCAACTATCTGGACATCGGCGGCCAAGAGGTCGACGAGCAGACCCTGAAGCGGGGGAGTGAGATGCTTCGAAACATTATGGCCAATTATCTGGCCCGATGATGGCAGCGATTACCCCGCTCGATGGCTAACGGCTACCGTAACACACTCCCCGCCAGGCAGCAGGAGGCATCCCCGCCGGACGTCCCCTCAGTCCCGGGGTGGCCTCGCCGGTTCCGCAAAAGGCCGAACGGAACTTGTCGGCAAAGATCGCCTGGACGGCGGTGGTCGGATGGACCGAGTCCCAGAAGAGATATTCATCCGGATTGGCGCAGACCATGGGGGGCAGGCCGACGGGGAAGGTGAGACAGGCCTCGGTGACATTGGTCAGGGCGAAGGCCGCCGGATCACCGCTGATATCCTGAAGAATCCGCGCCGTATCCAGGATTTCCATTGTTTCGGCGCAGGCGGCCGGAAGGTTCGTGAGGGTTTGCTCCAGCCCGGCATTAAACTGCGTGATGATTTGGGAAAAAAGGGCCTGGGCGTCGGGACCGAGATCCCGCGCGAAGGGCGTCAAGGCGATATCGGGCATGTTGCCGACGGCGAAATGTCTGGCCCCGGCCGTTCCTAGCCGGCAGACGGAATCGGCGATATTCTCTAAGGTTTTCGCGAGGATCTGTTCCAGCATCCCCTGCTGCACCAGGCCCAGGAAAAAGTCATTGGGGCCCGCCCAGACCACGTAGAGCGCGGAGGGATTTAACCCTTCCGGGAATTCGGCGAGGAGGGCGTCGATTTCTTCGGAAACCCCGGGGAGCCCCGGAATGGCCGGAGGGTTCTGGACGCTGTTGAAGTTGGAAACCGGAACACCCTCATGTAAAAAGACTCCGGACAGGGCCCCGCCAAAGGCGCGACTGTCGACGGGAATCCCCAGGTCGGCCGACAGGTACTCCGTCCACACCGGCCCATTGCAGTTGCGTTGCGCGTACGGCGGACTCGGCGGCCAGAATCCGGTGAGAGCAAAAAGATTGCCCGGGTCGGACAGGCTGTCGCCGATAACAAAAATGACATTTTTCGGATTTTTAGCCCATGCCGGTTCGCTGGCCATACCGATGAAAAGACCGGCCGCCATTACCACCAGAAATGAATTTATGAACCATTTTTTCATCATGCTCTCCTTTTCCTCCCGCCAGGATTATTCCTGTAGACCCCTGTCTCGCCCATACTGAGAACATCCTAATAGAGCCTGGGTCCCTGTCAAATTCAAATTGACCGCAAAATTTCTTGCAATTGCCTGAAAGATCGACAATACAAAACGGCCCTCCCTGAAAAGGTCGGGCCGTCTTTGTATTGTTTGGCCACCCCTTCGCTCATCCCGACCGTCTGGGCTCCGGTGCCGAGGATGGTGACCAGATAGACCGGCAGCAGGTTGTGGACGATCTCCGAAGAGATATCCATGACGAGGCTGACAAAACCGAGGACCCAGACGGTGGGTGGGAGCCCTTCGGTGCTCCCGGATTGGGGAAGACCCCGCGGTTCGGAAGGCGATGGCCTACGGATTTGGTCCTTATCTTGGTGCGGGAAGGACCGGGAACGGCAGGTCAATGAAAGAAAATCAGGATCCCCGTTCGCCGAGCCAGATGGTATGGAGATCCCCTGTGTTTTCGTGCTCCCGGACCCGGCTCTGCCGGACTTTGAAGCCGACCTTGCGCATCCGTTCGGTGAAGTTGCGGTCGGGGCCGGCCGACCAGACGGCCAGCATCCCCCTTGGCCGCAGCGCCGAGTAGGAGGCCGTCAATCCGTCGACCGTGTAGAGCCAGTCGTTTTTCTTGCGGGTGAGTCCCTCGGGGCCGTTGTCGACGTCGAGCATGATTGCATCATAGGCCTGCCGTTCGGATTTGAGAATCTTGGCCACATCTCCGACGCGAACCCTGGCCCGTTCATCCTGCAGGGGATGGCCCGCATGTCTTCCGAGAGGGCCGCGGTTCCACTCCACCACCGCCGGCACCAGTTCGGCCACCACCACCTCAGCATCGGGACCGAGGTGCCGCAGTGCCGCCGCCAGAGTAAAACCCATGCCCAGGCCGCCAATCAGCACGCGGGGTTGGGGACGACGGGCGATTTTGCTGCATGCCAGTTCCGCCAGCGCATCCTCGGAGCCATGCGCCTGGGTGTTCATCAAAACCCCGCCGCCGACGATGCTGATGGAGAATTCATCATCGCGCTGGTGGAGTTGAAGTTCGCCGGCGATGCCCGGGATCTGTGCCGTATCGATGAGTTTCCAGTCAATCATTGAGATGTCTCGCATTGTTCGAACGGTTAAGTCTGCGGGGGTGTCAGGGACGGCGAGGCGACGTCCGTGGGCGGCTGGGGAGATCAGCGGGCAATGAAAACGATGTAGGCGACGGGGATGGCCAGGATCAGCGTGCTGGACATCCACCACTCCGAACCCTGCTGCCCGCGGATTTTCGCCGCAAGTCCCCTGATTGCGGTGGCGATGCCGGTCAGCCCGCAGGCCAGGGCAACGCCTGCGGCGATCAGCCCGCGGTTGCGACAGCCGAGGAGTTCGACGGGGGTGGCGGCGACGAAGAAGAAGATGGCGATGAGAGCGAGGGGGATGACAATGTGTTTGGCTTCACGACTCATGATCGATACCTCGTTGATACCTCAGGCCTTTTTTTGAGAACGGAATTTGCGGACCAGGGTGCCAGGAGCCTGTCGGGCTATCCATGAGCCGGCTGCAAAATCGTCTATTTGGGCCATATCCGCACTCCTTTTCGACCGATAGAGACGGCTATTGGCTCTCAAACGAGCTCGAATCTGTCCTCAAATATCCAATTTTTCGCTTCTGCCCGCATAGTCCGACAGGCTCCTAGGGCTTCCTTGGCGAAAAACGTGTCCCTGTTGTCTGAGGGTCGTCTTCTGTCGATGAGCCCTCCGGGGGAGCTGCGCAGAACAGTGAGTCTCTTCCGTGCCCGGCCAACGCCAGGCCGACACCGCCGAGAATTGCGACCGTCGCGACAATCAGGCGTAAGGTGATGACCTCCGAAAGAAAGAGAACACCGCCGAGGGCGGCGAGCACGGGAACGGAGAGTTGGACGATGGAGGCCCTGATCGACGTCATCCCCTGCAGGGCCGCATACCAGACGGCGTAGCCCACCCCGGAGGCGAGTCCGCCGGAGAGAACCGCCAGCAGGGCGCCGGTGAATGTAGCATGAATCTCCCGAAGGAAGAAGAAACTTAACGCGGCAACCAAGGGGAGGGAACGGGTGAAATTCCCAGTCGTATCGGCCAGGGGCGCTGCCGAGCCGCGCCCCTGAAGAGAATATATCCCCCAGGCGATTCCGGCTCCGGTCATGAGCAGGGATCCCTTCAGGGAGGGGGCCGTAACTCCCGGGAAAACCAGGTAAATCAGACCGGCAAAGGCGGCCATGACCCCAAGGGTTTCGCCGCAGCGGAAGCGTTCGCCGCAGAGAACGGCGGCGATAAGCATGGTCAGTTGCACCGCCCCGAATAGGATGAGGGCGCCGGTACCGGTACTCAGGGTGTTGTAGGCGAAGGAAAAAGCGGCCGCATAAAAAAAGAGGATGGTCGCAGAAAACCAGCTCCCCTTTGATTTTGCCGGTTTATGGAAGAGGGGGAGTCTCAGGAGTAGGCCGAGGACGAGGGCGCCGGAGACGAGGCGGATCGCCGTGAAGCTGGCCGCGTCGATGGCGCCCTCGTTGCCTTCGCCGCCCTTAAGAGCCAGCCGGCAGAGAATCGAATTGGCGGCGAAGGCAACGAGGGCGAAGACGGCACAGGATGTGACGGCCAATAGACTGATTTTATTTGTTGAATTTTTCATCGACGGTTCTGCCGGCAAAGGAGACGGATCGATGGCGCGTCGGTCACATTTGGAGGTTTGAAAACCGGTGAATGCGAGCAGGGAGGGGGCTCGAATTGCCGGGGCCCTTTTATAATGCCAAGGAAGAATCAGAAAACCGTTGAATCGAGGAGCCTGTCGGACTATACGGGCCGAAGCGAAAAATTGGATATTTGAGGACAGATTCGAGCTTATTTGAGAGCCAATAGCCGTCTCTATTGGTCGAAAAGAAGCTCGGATATGGACCAAATAGACGATTTTGCAGCCGGCTCATGGATAGTCCGACAGGCTCCGAGGATTGTCTTCGAGAAATTTGCGCCAAAAATCTCCACAAGTCAACCCCGCAGCCATCCCAAAAAAAGGGCCCCGTGCGGGGCCCTTGAAGGTCTGTATCGATGTTTTTAACGGGTGCTCGTGGTCCGGAAATACATCGACACTCCGAGATAGACCAGGTCCTCGTCGACATCGTAGTCGCTGTTCTGCCATACGCTGCCGTTCCAGTTGGGGCCGTTGCCGAGGTAGCGCATCATTACGAAACCGCTCTTGGCGGCCAGGCTCATCCGCCCCGGCAAGTTGAAGTTGAGGCCGACCGCAGCCCCGAGGCCGTACCCGAAGAGGTCGATGTCCCGGGCGGCCGTCACCCCGTCGAGGTCACCGTCGATCCTGGTGAAGCGCAGCTCCGGACCGAACCAGAGGCGGACGGGTGGGGCGATCAGACCGCCGAACCCGAAAGTATGGGTCATGACCAGGCCGTCGAGGTCGGCATCAAACTCGGAGTTATTGAAAGAGTCGACTTCCCATTCGGCCCGTCCGAGCTCCATTCGATAATTGAACAGGCGGTCGGTGGCCAGATTCGAATCGATGGTTAAACCAAAATCGCGGTGCCAACCGTCGGATTTAATGGATGTAATATCACCGCCCCACTCGGCCTCGACATCCCCGCCGTTGAAAAAAATGCCAATCCCTCCCGCACAGACGGGGGAAGCGATGAGGAGCAAAAGGAGTACCATCACTGTTCGGCGAAACGATACTTTCAACATCTTTGAAACCTCCTTAAAAGCAAATAAAGGAACCGGCGCCGGTTCACATAGATAAATTTTATCGCGTCACCCTTCGAGCCTGATTTACGATGCAATTCCGAGGCCAGAGTATGGAAAGGCCTCTATCAGCGCTTTGGTTAAGGCGGTAATGGCCTTCGATCAGGTTGAATCGGCCCAAACTGCGCAGGGAATCCCGGCCAGCAGAGGTTGTTGCCCTGCCGACGCTCCCGGATGAAAAAGACAGGGTCAGTGATTTCCCGGGACTCCTGGCTTTAGAGCGTCATGGCGTCAGTTTCCCCTGGCCGCTCTCGGGCAGGATGCGCCAGGATCTCTTGCCGGCTCGTTTCGGACAGGTGGGATGTCGATGGCGGCCATTTTTGAAAAAACCTCGAATTGGCGTATAATTAGGGTGTACACAGGATCTCGTCCTGATAACCGTTATCCGGAAAGGGAAAGGAGGAGCCATGAACGAGAAAAAAACCGACGAAAAACTGAAAAAAGGCTATTTCTTCTGTGAAGTCTGTCGCGAGAAGGTCGTGAGCGTGGAGGCCGAAAAGGCGGGTTATCTCCATTGTGGTCGCAAAATGACCCCCATGGAGGCAGCGTACATGAGCGAGCCCTCTCCGACCGGTGTCTGACGATCCACAATCCATTCATCATTCATTAGCGGCTCCGGCCGCTTTTTTTTGTCACCATTCACGGGAGACCAGGCTGCGGCACCGGAAGGCGCAGGAAGACAGAAGATGCAAATCCTCTCGGCGCGGCGGCGTTGACCGGCCCCTCTCCGGAAAAAAATTGGATCTTCACCGAGTACGCAATACGGTTACCGTTTCCCCGCCGATCCCCCAGTTGTCGGTATCGACCTCGTCGATGACGACCACGGTGGTGGCGGGGTTTTTGCCCAGGATATCTCGCAGCAGATCGGTTGCCCCCTTGATGAGTTGCGCTTTCTGTTCGGCGGTGGCGCCTTCGCGGGTGATCTTGATGTTGACGTAGGGCATCGGTTCCTCCTCGGGAGTTTTTGTCGATTTCTGGCATATTAGGATAAAGAGGGGAACTCCGGCAAGGGGACAATCATCCGGGTTTAACCTTCTCCGCCGGATGTCGGGGAAGTTGACAGGAGAAGCGAAGGGGGGGGATGAGGATGATGAAAAATGAAAAAGGCGGACCCTGACAGGGTCCGCCTTTTCCCTTGGGATTTTCTAAAGATCAGGACTCCTTTCTCATGCGCCGGTACCAGGCGAGTCCGGCCAGGCCGCTGCCAAGAAGGAGGAGAGTTCCCGGTTCCGGAACGGGAGCGCTTTCGGTAAAGGTGAAATCATCCATGGCAAACCACCCCGTTTCGCAGGCGGCAAAAGAAATGGAATCGATGCCGGACCAGTTGGCCTCGAACCAGACGGGCGAGGCATAAACGAGGTCGATTTCGGTGGCATACTTGAGAATATTATTTTCCCACCCGAAAATTTTCAACGTCGACTCGGATTCCCTGTGGGGTTCCGTAAACCAGGCGCCGATCCAGTCGAAAAGGCCGTTGCCCAGGCTGACGTCGGAAGCAAGCAGGTTGACCAGCGCATAATCACCCGAAACCGTCCCCGAATTGTAGCCGAAGCTGCAGTTTGGACCAAAATAGACGCCCACATTCGAAGACCAGGTGAAGCCGCCGTAATTGTCCTCGAGTTCCGTATAATAGGTCCCTTGATAGGAGGTGTCGTCAAAATTCAAAATTGTCGCCTTCGCGGTCCCGCTGAGGCCGAGCAGCAGTGTTCCGAACGCCAATGCAGTCAACGCACTTGAAAGAGTCTTTTTCATGATCCTGTCTCCTCCCTGTTTGTTGCGAGGGGTGTTTCCCCCCCGAACCATTGCAAACGCAACCTGGATTGAAATTTTCCTGTTGCGTGTTGCGGGGAAGTTCTGCACTATGCGTGCCTATTGGTATCTAACCGAAATTGAACATATTTCTATCCGTGATTCTGGAGTGATTTGTCAGTGTAAGCTTTTTCGACAACGATTTTGGTCATTGGTCAGCCGAAGACCCTGGCCGTCCGCATTTTTCTGCTTTCCCCTTGCAGGAGTTGAATCGTCACCTGCACCTTCGGAACGTTCAATCGAGGCGTCGGCGGGCGACGATCCCCGCCACGGATCCCCCTTTGCTGGAGGGTTCCAGTCCTTCCTCATGCCGCAGGATATCCCAGCCGGCAAAGATTTCCAAAAGTTCGCCGGGGCGCAGGACGAAATCAGGATTGTCCGGCCCGCCGGGAAAGGGTCCGGCGCTGCTGAAGGTTCGCATCACGGCCAATCCTCCATCCTCCGGGGCGCACCGCGGCTCGCAGGTGCGGCATGAGTGAGCGCTGCAGGTAGAAGAGGAGGAGGACCAGGTCGAAGGCGGCCGGTGGCAGCAGCGGGGTGACTTCGAGATCGACCCGGCGGGTATCGATCACGAGGTTGCGAAGGGTCGCTTCTCTGCCGAGCTGGGTCAGGGCCTCTGCGGAACTGTCGAGGGCCGTGACGGAGAGTCCCTTCTCGGCCAGAAACAAGGCGTGGCGACCTCGGCCGCAGGCCAGATCGAGAGCCAGACCGGTGCTCGGCAGGAGCGGCGCGATCGAAAGGAGCCAGGGGTCGACGGTGAAAGGCTGGTCGGCTCTTTCCCGCCAGCGGGCGTTCCAGTCAGGAGTCGAGGAAGTCATTGATTCAGACCCTTTTGGGATGAGGGACGGTCCTGCTTCGGTCCGGCCCGGAGGAGAAGGAGGCTTCTGGTATAATGAACGGGGGCAAAACTCTAAGAAAGGATTCTGGCCATGAAGCGGGACGGACGCGAGAAAATCATATTTTTCGGCACGACGCTGACCTATTTCCTCATCGCCCTCGAGGTTCTGTTCATGATCACCCCCTTTGCTCTCTATTTCTACGGAGTCTACGGGCCGATCCTCGAATTCCTCTCCTCGTACCGCCTGACGGCCTGGACGGCGGAGTTTTTTTTGCCGCACATGGTCTTCGTCGCCGATCCGCTGCTGATCGGCATCTCTTATCTCCAGGCCCTCTTCGTCATCGGCATGGTCCTCTTTTTCGCCGCCGCCATTCCTCTCTATATCGGACGCCTCACCGGCCGGGGGGTCGTCGCCTTCGGTCCCTACGCCCGCATCCGTCATCCCCAGTACCTGTCCCTGGCCCTCTCCGGGCTCGGACTCCTCATCTACTGGCCCCGGTTTATCGTCCTCCTCTTCTACCTGTTCATGCTCTTTGCCTATTTTTTCCTGGCCCGCAACGAGGAGTCCCGGATGAAGCGTGAGCAGCCGGGCGAATATGAGCAGTACATGGCCCGCACCTGGATGTTTCTCCCCGGCGAACCGGGAGGCAGAATTTTCCGCCGGGTGTTCGGCCGCCTCCCTTCCCGCGGACTCGGACTCTTCCTGCTGGTCGTTCTGGTCTTCGGATCGGCCGTGGGCGGGGCTTTTATCCTGCGCGGTTACACCCTGGACCGGCTCCCGCAGATTCAGGTCAGCGACTTGAAGGTCGTCTCCGTCTATCCCCGGCCGATGGAGGAGGTTTCAGCGCTCTTCGCTCTGGCTGACGGGGAGGAAACGGTCAAGGCGGCCGTCGCGGAAAAACAGATGCATCTGGCCTATTCCATGCCCGGCGATTTTTTCCTCACCGGCCTCATCCTCAGGGAGGGGCCGCGCTATTCGGAGGCCAAGCTCAAGCGTTATCCCTACCTGCGCGATCCCGAGTCCCGGTCGGGCGCCACAGCGGCGGCCTGGTGAAATTCTTCCGCCTCGGCTACAAGTATTTTCAGACCATCGGCTCCACCCGGCGGGTCTACGATTACGAACGGCTGGTCTTCGTCGAAACCCTCGGGCTCGACGGCCGGCCGGTGGCGCCCGACCAGGTCCTGGCGCCCGGCGTCCGGCGCTACCCCGCCCTGGTCGTCGACATCGACGCCGAAACCCACGAAGTCCTCGCGGTCACCCCCGTCTCCGGGAGCAACGCCTGGGGTCGGCTGCCGATGCCCAATTTCTGAATCCTTTTTCCCGAAGAGGGGGAGGGGTCCTTCGCATCAGCAATCAATTCCCGCCGTACTTCCGATGAACTCCTCGATGTCCGTTGCCAGAGGTGCGGTCAGGATGCAGGTGCTTTGATGACGGGGATGAAAAAAGCGCAGCTGGTGGCTGTGCAGCGCCTGACGCTGCAGGATGCCCTGCGGTTGGGGGGTGCGTCGAAACCTGAGGTAGTCGTCATCGTTCATGGTGTAGAGGGCATCGCCGGCAATGGGATGGCCGATGGCCGCCAGATGGACGCGCAGCTGATGAGTCCGGCCGGTTTCCGGGTGCAACTCAAGGAGCGTGAAATCCCCGGAGAGTTCGCGCACCGTTTTGTAGTGGGTGACGGCCATTTTCCCTTCCGCCCGGTCGACGCCGAAACGGGGGACGCGGGCCTCCTTGACCGGGCCAAGGGGGAGGTCGATGGTGCCGTCAGCGGGGGAGGGACGACCGGCGACCACGGCGAGGTAACGCTTGTCGACCAAACCGTCGGCGAACTGCCGCATCAGTTGCGAGAGTACCGTTTTGTCCCGTGCCAGCAGCACCAGTCCCGAGGTGTCCGCATCCAGCCGGTTGACCAGGTTGGCCTCCGGGAAAGGTGGCTCATGGACGTGACGCAGGTGGTAAATCAGGTTGGCATGGACGAATTTGCCGCCGCTGTGAACGCGCAATCCCGCGGGCTTGTTGACGCCGAGGAGCCATTCGTCTTCGTAGACAATCGTATAGTCGAAATTGACGACCGGCGCCTCGAAATCGGGTAATTCACAGCGGATGGTGTCCCCCCGGGCAACGGGACAGGTCACGTCCAACAGGACCCCCTGACAAGAAATGCGCCCGTCGCGGATATACTGGCTCCAGGTTGCTTCCGGCAAATAGGCAAAGCGGGTCGCCAGATATTCCAGCACGCTCAAGCCGTTGAACGGGACGGGTACTTTCGATGAAACATTCATAGGCCCCTTACAACGGACTGGAAAACACGGCTCCTAATGCGCGTTGAGAGCCGTGGAGGGAGTTCATGACAGACTTTTTCAGGTGCGACTTCGCTTGTCGTAATATTCAGGGACCGAGAGGGTCACATCCAGGTCGATAAGTTTGTCCTGCATAAAGGCCTGGGCATCTTTGAGGGCCTGATTGTAGATTTGCGGGCCGAGTTCGCGGATGAAAAATTCCAGGATCATTTCGGCTTTCAGATCACCGAGAGAGTCCTCATGCTCCTTCAGGAAGTAGGTCTGGATTTTCCTCTTCAGCATCTTGAGATTGTCTTTATTCAGTTCGATCTGCATCGGTCGGCTGCCTTTGATAGGAGTGGGGCTCTGCGACCTGACCTGCCCCGGGTGTGCAGTCTGGCCCGAGTGGGGGATCGTTGACTCAAAGATACCGCGTCTCGGCTGGCGGCTCTTTCCAGTTGTCGTTGCGGCCGTCGGTGTAGGTGACGGGAGCGTCGACCAGCTCCTTCTCCGGCACGTCGTCGAGGGAGAGGATATTGACGGCGTAGGCCTTGCCGCCGAAGTCCGGCGAATCCGCCCAGCCGAAGGGGTGAATGCCGCAGTGGCGGCAGAAGAGGTGATGGATGACCTTGCGGCCGAACTGATAGTCGGCCAGGTCGGCTTCCCCCGCCAACAGCCGGAAGGCCTCCGGCTTGACCATGGCGAGCCAGTTGCGGTTCTTGGTGCAGATCGAGCAGTTGCACTTGAAGGTTCCCTTGCTCAGGTCGATGTCCGTTTCGTAACGGACCGCCCCGCAGTGGCAGCTCCCTGTATAGGTTTTGGTCATGGCCCGGTCTCCTTTGCAGTGTCGTCATTTTGTTTCGGCAGCAACGAAAAGGCCGCGCCGGCGGTCTCCCGGCGATTATGCTGCAGGGAGGATTCCGCGTCGGCACGGCCACGGCGTCAGGCGTGCGTTTCTTTCATATGACAGGTGTTGACCCCCAGGAGGTGGCTGATGGGGCAGTATTTGAAGACAGCCGTTGCCAGGGGAATGAGCCCTATCAGGCCGAAATAGCTGAGTGGAGTCTCGAGGATGAAGAGGAGGGACAGTATTGCCACTCCGATGATTGCCCGGATGACGCGTTCGGTTTTTGAACAGACATTGAGTGTCATGGCGAACCTCCATACTCTGGATAAAGAAAGAATTTAGTTCTCCTTCTTGTCTCCAATATAGCACTTTTGACCTTTCGCGGCACCGTGGTGGCGAAACCGCCGGTGGCGCAAAGGGTCGGGCCGGAATGAAGGTTTTTTTGGCAGAGGGGCGCGGGGGCAGGGGCTCAGGCCTTTTTGACAAACTCCGATTTGAGCATCATCGCGCCGATGCCGTCGATCTTGCAGTCGATATTGTGGTCCCCATCGACCAGGCGGATGATGCGGACCTTGGTGCCGACCTTGATCACCGACGACGACCCCTTGACCTTGAGATCCTTGATCATCGTGACCATGTCGCCGTCGGAAAGCTGATTGCCGTGGGCATCGCGCACCAAAAGGGCGTCGTCGCCGGCGGCACCAGGAGCGGTTTCTGACCATTCATGGGAACATTCGGGGCAGATGAAGAGGTTGCGGTCCTCGTAGGTGTATTCAGAGCCGCACTGCGGGCATTTCGGTAGATCGCTCATAGATGGCGCTTCCTTTTTTCCGAAGGGGTTGTGGTGTCGGTCAGAGTTCCTGAAAGTGGCGGGACAAATCCCGTCAACACATTAAACTTACGAACATTTTTTGGCGACCCTCATTGACTCCGGGTCTCCTCGCCCGCCGCCCAGCGCCGGATGATTTCCTTCTCCTGATTTCCCAGTCGGGCATCCCGATGCACCAGATCATACTGAAACGGCGGCATCTCCCCCTCGTCGACTTCCTCCCGGATTTCCTTGCGCAGCTTAACCTGTTTCTCCTCGGGGTAATCGCCCCAGTGGGAGAAATTCAGATGTTCCCGCCCCTCATAAACATCGTAGGCAAGCATCCAGGAGACGGGGGCGATCCGACCGTACCAGGGCCAGGTGGTCTCATTGGAGTGACAGTCGACGCAGGAGCGTTTCAGGATCGCAAGGAACTCCTGTGACCCTGCAACTTCAGAGGTTACCGGCGGGTTACGGCGATCGATCGGGACCAGCTGGATGGCGGCGACGAGAACCACGAGTATGAGAATATTTTTTCGGTTCAGGGGCATCATTTTCTCCTTTCGGAACGCAGGTGTCAATTTTAACCGGGAATTCGATGAATAGTTTTTTCTTGAGAGGATGTTCTGTTCAGTTTTGCGGCCATTGCCTTAAAGCCAGATCCCCTTTAGAAAGGGAAAGGGGTTGCGGGACGACTAAAAGCAACTATAAGGGGTACTGAGGAGGGACCGGGGAGAGGAGGAGCCTGAGCGATGGGGACCGTGAAGACCGTTGACCGCACGATCGGAAACGCCCTGAATTTTATGCAGGAGCTGCTGGGCGGCTACAACGACTGCCCCTTCGCCATCCGCTTCTGGGACGGCACCGAGTGGTGTCCAGGCGACAAAGAACCCATCTTCACCCTGGTTCTGCGCCATCCCGGGGCCCTGCGCCGGATGTTCCTGAAGGCAAACGAGCTCACTCTCGGCGAGGCCTACATCTTCGACGACTTCGACATCGAGGGGGAGATCGAGACGGCCTACACTCTGGCCGACTACCTTATCCAACGGCGTCCCGGCCTGTTCGGCCGACTGGGGATGGCCCTTTATCTGCTCGGCCTTCCGGGGCGAGAGCGTCCCGGTTCCCTGCGGCAGGCGGCCCGCCTCAGGGGGAAGGCTCATTCCCGCATGCGCGATTCACTGGCCGTCACCTACCACTACAACGTCTCCAACGATTTCTACCGCCTGTGGCTGGACGAGCGGATGGTCTATTCCTGTGCCTACTTCGCCACGGCCGACGAATCCCTGGCCGCCGCGCAGGAAAAGAAGCTCGACTACATCTGCCGCAAGCTGCGGCTGCAGAAAGGGGAGCGACTGCTCGATATCGGCTGCGGCTGGGGCGGGCTCCTCCTGCATGCGGCCAGGCATTACGGAGTCGAGGCCGTCGGCATCACTCTCAGTCGCCCGCAGGCCGAACTGGCCAACGAACGCATCCGGGCGGCCGGCCTGGCCGAGCGCTGCCGGGCGCAGGTCATGGATTATCGCGAGGTCGACGAAGGCGAAGGGTTCGACAAGCTGGTCAGCGTCGGGATGTTCGAGCACGTCGGCCTGCAGCGGCTGCAGGAATATTTCGCCAAGGCCTGGCGCCTGCTCCGTCCCGGCGGGGTTTTCCTCAACCACGGCATCGCCAGCAGCCTGTCGCGTCCATTCAACCCTGGTCCGTCCTTCATCGACCGCTACGTCTTTCCCGACGGCGATCTGCTGCCGGTCGCCACCACCCTGCGCACCGCCGAGAGCTGCGGTTTCGAGATTCGCGACCTGGAGAGCCTGCGCGAGCACTATCTATTGACCCTGCGCCACTGGGTTCGCCGCCTGGAGGCGCGACGCGAAGAGATTCTTTGCTGCACCGACGAGGTGACCTACCGTGTTTGGCGCATCTACATGGCCGGGTCGGCCTACGGTTTCCGCACCGGCAGGCTCAACCTCTACCAGACCCTCCTGTCCAGACCGGGCGGCGACGAAAGCCGCCTTCCTCTGACCCGCACCGACTGGTACGCCTGAGGTTTCAACTCGGCAAGCCCGCTCGCTCTCTTCGTTACGTTCTTCCCCGTCCCGGTTTTTCACAGCCGCCCGCTCGAAGGAGGATCGGCGCAAATCCTTCTATGCCGGAGCCGGCCCCGGAAGGAGGACCGCACGGTCAACATTTTCTGGCCTTTGGCGGCGATTATGGTAGGATTGGCCCCGGCGCCGCGGTGCCGGGATTCCCCAGCAGAGATTTTGAGACACTCGCATGGCGCTGTTTTCGAAGAAGAGAGAAAATGTGCCGCGGCCGGAGGAAGCTCCTGGGCAGCGGATGCAATCGGGCGGGGAGCAATGCCCCGCAACAGGAGAGAAACGCGTGGATATCATTGGCATCGACATCGGGTTCGGCTTCACCAAGGCGGTGAAGGACCGGGAGACGATCATCTTCAAATCGATTCTCGGCGAGGCGGCCGAGATCCAATACACCGAGGCGCTTCTCGCCGAGGCGCAGGATGACGAATTCCTGCACGTGGAGATCGACGGAGTGGCCCACTTCGTCGGCGAACTGGCCGAGCGCCAGAGCAACGTCCGTTTCTTCACTCTCGGCTCTGGCGCTCGGCCAGGGGCAGTTCGTCAGCCGTTTCGCCCGGGTCCTGGCTCTCACCGCCCTGAGTCGCCTGGCGACCTCCCACATCCCCGTGAACCTGGTGACCGGCCTGCCGATCGGTTACTACCGGCAGCACAAGGAGGCCTTCACCCGCCTGTTGACCGGCCAGCACAAGGTGACGCTGATCAGCCGCGACGGCGCTCGCGAGGAGAAGACGATCAACATCAACAAGGTGATGGTGGTCCCCCAGCCCTTCGGCTCCCTCTTCGATACCATGGTGACCGAGGAAGGGAAGCTCAAGGACAGGAGCTTTTTGCAGAAGAAGATCGGCGTTATCGATGTCGGTTTCCGCACCTGCGACTATACCGTCTCCGACAAGATGCGCTACAGCGAGCGCGGCAGCCGCACCACCGAGTCCGGCATCGCCCGCGGCTTCAACATTATCGCTACCAAGCTGCGCGAGAAGAGCGGCGTCAACGTCGAGCTCTACCGGCTGTACCAGGCTGTGGAGAAGGGCTCGATCAAGATCCGCGGCCAGGAGTTCGAGCTCAAGTCCCTCACCGACCAGGTCTTCAAGCAGCTGGCCACGGCAGTGGCCAACGAGGTCGACCGCCTCTGGGCCGACGACTGGGACATGGATGCGATGATCATCACCGGCGGCGGCGGCAGCGTACTCGAGCCCTTTCTCAAGCCGCAGCTCACCGGCGAGGTGATCCCGGCCGAGTTGGCAACCAAAGACCCGCGCTTTCGCAACGTGCGCGGCTACTGGAAATACGGCCGCTACAAGTGGGGGAGCAGCGCTTCCTGACTAGGAGCCTGTCGGACTATCCATGAGCCGACTGCAAAATCGTCTATTTGGTCCATATCCGAGCTTCTTTTCGACCAATAGAGACGACTTTTGGCTCTCAAACAAGCTCGAATCTGTCCTCAAATATTCAATTTTTCGCTTCGGCCCGTATAGTCCGACAGGCTCCTAGGCGCACAACATATAAACCGAAAGGGGGAGCCGACAGCGGCTCCCCCTTTTTTTAGTTTTCCCGAAAGATCGGGGGGAGTTGAACCTGCCTTTTAGTTGACCAACACCCGCCAGTCGCTCACCCCCAACGCTTCGGCCAGCTTTCTCGCCCGCTCCTTGCCGATGGGGCGTTTGCCGTTTTCCATCTCACTGATGTGGTGCTGCGGGATGCCTGTCAGTGCCGAAAGTTCTTTCTGGGTCAGGTTCTCTCGTGTGCGGTAGGCGCGCAAGGCGATCTGCAACTCCTTGCCGAGATATTCGGGAAAGACCTCGGCGACGGTGTAGGTGCGCTCTTCCCCGGCCTCGATGGCGGCGGCGTATTCCCTGATCTTCGGTACGTTGTGGCGGTGAACGCGCAACTGCACCGTAATCATCTCGTCAGTAGGGAGCTTTTTCGTGCGTGCCGGCATAGATCACCTCCACCAGTCTGATTTCGTTTCGTTCTTCGCGCCACACCGCCACATAGGTGGGTTTCCCCTTTTTTAGATGACAGTGGTGCAGGTCCGCAGATAGTTTCGAGTAGTTGGGCCAGTCGCCGCGCACCGGGCCTCCAACTTCGATTTCACGAACCAGTTGGAAAAGGAGTTCCCGGACACGGTGCGGAAGTTTTTCTTTTTGCTTGCGTGATTTACCGGTGAAAACTACAATCCAACGCACACATGATATCCCTTTCATGGGTATATCGTCAAGTCGTGCGGTTAAATTTAGGACATTTCCCATCCCTCACATAAGTGGAATTTGGGAAAGGCCCAGAATATTCAGAGGCGTCACAGCAACTTAAGGGGTGACCAGCGCCAGAATGGTCTCCACTGCCGGGCGATCGGCTGGGCCTTCGCCGATATGGTGCAGGCGCACGATGCCGTCCGGGTCGATGAGGACGTCGCCGCCGCGCTGCATGACGTCCCCTTCTGCCTTGTGGAGTTTCTGCCCCTTGAGCAGTTCCTTGCCGTAGACCCACCAGGTGCTGGGTCCCCAGACATCCCAGAAGGTCGCGCTGAGCATGTCGTAGCTTCGGTAGAGGTCGCGATTGGCGTCGATCAGCAAGGGCCAGTCGAGTCCGGACTCGGCGGCGTAGCTGCGGGCGAAATAGTCGCTCTCGAAGGTGACGATGGCGACCTTGATCCGGCGACGGGCGAATTCGGTTTCGTGATCACGCAACTGCGTGATGTGCGCGCGGCAGGGGAGTCAGCCGAGGTGGCGGTGGAACATCAGCAGCAGCCAGCTGTCGCGGTAGTCTTCCAGCCGATGTTCGACTCCGTTGCAGTCGAAGAGGGCGAAGGGGATGGCCGGTTGGCCGGTGAGGTTTTTCATCGTCGGGACTCCTGTTCAGGTTGCGGAAGGCCTAAGTGGAGGCAGAATGTGGCATCTGGAGGCCGGTCGTGCCTGTATACTGGGACCGAGTCGTTGCCGTTCAGGATGAACATTAGCACGTCCAATCATAGGGTAAGGCAGTTTAACCACAACATAACAGGAGGTCGGAACAATGATTACAGAAAAACTGCGGGAAGTCTTGAAACAGGATGGTGTGGTCGCCATCGCCACATTGGGCAAGGACGGGCCGCATATGGTCAATACCTGGAACAGCTACATTCGCGTCTCCGACGACGGCCGTTTGCTGATTCCGGCCGGTTACATGCAGCATACCGAGGCAAATATCGCCTTCAACCCGGAAGTTTTAATCACTGTCGGGAGCAGCAAGGTGCAGGGGCTGCACGGACCGGGCGCCGGATTCCTGATCAAGGGGAAGGCCGCTTTTATCACCTCCGGACCGGATTTCGATCTGCTGAAGTCAAAGTTCAGCTGGCTTCGCGCCACCCTGGCCGTGACCCCCGAATCTGTGACTCAGACCTGGTAGGTTAAAAGCGACGGGGGAACAGGTAATTTTTTCTCGAAGAAGACCAAAGGGGTCAGCCGCTGACTTGGGACATGTCCTCTGTCAAGGGCTGACCCCTTAGCATTTTCTGCGGCATCAATAGCCGCCCGTCGCCCCTCCGCCGCCGAAGCTGCCGCCGCCCGGGTGAAAACCCTCGCCCTCCGTGGCTCTTGTCCCCGGAGCCAGGGGCTGGATCGCCGCCAGGGCCTCGGCATCCATTCCGAAGAGGCGCGGCTCCAGCAGGGGCTCGGCGGTGAAGGCTCCCCGGCAACTGTCGATTCCGGTGCGCAGCCAGCGCATCAGGGCGAAGGCCAGTCCGGCCAGGAACAGCCCCGCAGCCGTCAGCTCCTCGGCCAGATACCCGAGGTGAACGTAGTATTTGAGGGTGAGGATCGAGACGATGCCGGAGAGGACGGCGAACCAGAGGAGGGCCCGGTCGCGGCGGCCGATTCCCAGGACCAGGGCGGCCACGGGGAAGAGGCCCGTGAGCGCCGCGCACAGGGGGTCGGTCCAGGGAATCTCATGCGCCCCGGGCGAAGAGCCGAGCCACTCCCGCCACAGGAGGCGGTGGGCGTAGAGGTTCACGTCGAGATAGATCCCGGCCCAGGCCGCAAGGCGCACGGTCTCCAGGGACCAGAGAGACCCCCGGGGGAGCTTTTCCCGGTGACGGAGGCGCAGCTGGGCCCAGATCCCTGTCGCGATCAGAAGGAGGAGGAGGACGAGGCGGGCCAGGTTGACCTGCTGCCAGTGCATCGCGTCGGCGAGGTGGAAGGGGAGGGCGGAGAGGGCGACCATGGCCCCGAAGGCCGCCAGGGCGTATCCGTAGCGGACGGCCAGGAGGGAGGCGCCGGCAAGGAGAATTCCGTGGGCGGCAAGCCCGCCGAGCCTCTCCGCTCCCCCGTCGATGAGTGGGATGGCCACCGCCAGGGCGAAAAAGGAGACCGCCAGGATCAGCAGCACCTCTTCGGCGCCGCAGCGGTAGAGGCTACGGCCGGCAATGAGCTTGCGATCGGCGACCCAGGCGCAGATCGGGGCGGAGATCAGGAAGAGCAGGGACATCCCCAGCTCCTCGACGTCCAGGATCACGGCCGGGAGCGCCACCAGAGCCACCACCCCCAGGGCGGTGAAGAGGGCCAGGAGAATGCGGATAAAGAAATTCACCCGGACGAGCTCCGGCCGGTAGCGCTCTGCCACAGCTGCCGCCTGCTCCGGCGAGATCAGCCCGGCCTCTTTCCAGCGGCCTGACTCCTCCGTCACCGCCACCCGGTGCTCCCCCGTCTCGTAGAGGGCGATCATTCGGCGCTCCGGAAGCGGCGGTGAAAGGCGACCAGAGACGTCACCAGAGCCGCGGAGGTGACCAGAAAGTAAAAGATGAACCCTTCAACGTCCCACCGGCTGTTGTCGAAAACGAAGATCGTCACCCCCAGGTAGCCGTAGAGGAGGGCGTAGAGGAGGAAGGCGAAACTTCGCGCCCGCTGGGCGTAGAAGGCGCTGCCGAACCCGGCCAAAAGGAGGCCGGTGAGGTAGGCCGGTCCGATACCCCGGGAGCCGACTCCCGAGACGAGGGCGGCGAGGAGGACGTTGACGCCGAGGTGGAGGTGGACGGGAAGAAAGTGGCGTTTCCACCCGCGCCGAGTCTGGATCGCCCCCGCCGCAACGAGCAGGGCCCCGAAGACGAGGGCGTTTTCACGCAGGGCGGAGTCCCAGAGACCGCCGCCGAGGAGCCACAGGTTCCAGTACTGGGCCAGGAGCTGGTAGCGCAGTTCCAGATACCCCTGAAAGGTTCCGAGGAGGAGGCACCCGAGGAGGAGGACGTAATCGTAGGCGGCGTCAGGCGCCGGCAATTTATCCGGCGAGAAGCCGCCGCCGCGGCGCAGACAGTAGGCGAAGCAACCGGCGCACCCCAGGGCGATGGCCGAGAGGAGGGCGAGGTGGCCGATGGAGGCGAAGTACTTGGCGATCAGGAGGCCGAGGCCGGTGGTCAGAGTCAGTATCCCTGCATAGAGGAGGAGGCGAAGTTCCCAGTACACGGAAAAGAGTTCCCGGCCGTAGATCCGGCGCAGCAGCGCGCCCTGATCAGGATTCAGAATCCCGCTCTCCTCAAGATCGTTCAGTGCCTCTTGCACACCCTGCCTCCTTTGGTCATTTTCGGTCGGTTGGCTTTTGGACCCAGTTTTCTGGTCTTTGGATGCCGGAAGCATAATCGTCATACGTATTGATCCTGATAACTCCCCCCTGCTGCCAGGTAGCGTCAATCCCCTCCGGGCCGGTAGAAGGCGACGGCGTTGTCGTGCAGGACCTTCCTCGCCAGGTCCTCCCCCAGAGCATCCCACACCAGCAGCAGGTCGTCGTCGCTGTAGGGGCGCGGCGCCCGGGTGGAGGGGAGGTCGGTGCCGAAGAGCAGTGCCCGGGGATTGGCCGCGCAGAGGGCGCGAAGCGCCTCCTTGACGTCGAAATCGACCCGGCCGAAGCCGGTGGCCTTGATCCGGGCCCCCCTCTCCACCAGGCGCAGCAGGGTGGGGAAGCCGGCCTTCGAAAGTCCCAGGTGATCGATGCAGACGGCCGGCAGGGCGGCCAGGGTCTCGAAGAGGTCGGCCAGGTCCCGGGAGTCGACGTACAGCTCCGCATGCCAGCCGGCGACCTCGTACACCCGCCGGGCAAAGTTCTCCAGTTTATCGACCCCTTCCGAACCGCCGCGCTTGAAGTTGAAGCGGACGGCCCGCACCCCCGCCGCATCGAGCCGGAGGATCTCCTCATCGGAGACGGAGGCCGGCAGCTGGGTGACCCCGACGAAAGCGGGGCCGAGCTGCGCCAGGGCGGCCAACAGGTAGCCCTGGTCGAAGGCCTGAAAAGAGCCGGAGACGACCGCTCCGCCGGCCAGGTTGAAGCTGCCAGCGGCACGGAGGTAGTCTTCGCAGCTGAAGTTGTCGGGGAGGTAGCCCTGGTTGGGGACAAGGGGAAAGCGGGCGTCGATGATGTGGAAGTGGCTGTCGAATACCTTGCAGGAGGGGGTTTTGCTGTCGGTCATAAAAGTTTATCCCGGGGGAAAGTCAACTAACTCTCTGCCTAGCCCTTTGTCTCCAGCAGTCTCTTGCCATGAACAACGGCGACAATCGTCACTATGCCCTCTTCCACCCGATAAATGATTCGGTAGCTGAAGGCAAATATTTCCCGAAAGGCTGGATCCCTTTTCTCGGGGACGACACGGCCCGACAGAGGATGCTGATCCAGGTGCCTAGTCGCCGCCACCACCTTGGCTACGACGGCGCGGGCGTAGAACGGGGAGTCCTTCTCAATATATTCGGCAATGGCCTCAACGTCGGCCAGGGCTTGGGGCGACCAAACTACTCGATGAGCCATTTTTTCAGGCGCGCCTCCGCCTCCTCCTGCGTCAGCGTGCCCTGTTCTTCTGCAACCTGAAGACCATGCTTGATTTTCTCAATGACGTACAGGTGATATTGCACGTCTTCCAGGGAGCAGTTTTCAGGAAGTTTGTCCAATAGTTCTCTGACCTCATCCTTTGCGGTATTCATCTGTATCGCTCCTTTCAGAAGAGCGCTTGTCCGGACAATCCGAGGGTGGGTAGTATGAAGGGGACGTCAGGCAACGCTTGCGAAATCATGGGTGGACCGCTAATCCGATTATCCCCGGATGGCAGGAATATTCAAGAGATAAATCGAAGACCGGCTCTCAGCTTGAATGGTCGGGAAATGGGGATAAAGTGAAACGGGAGGCTTGCCGATACCGACCGAGCCTTTACCCCGGTGGACATCATGAAAACAACACTGATGGCGATGATCGTTGCTGGGCTGGTGATGGGATGCGCCGCCGCGGGCGGCAAGATCGATTCCGCCGGACCCGAAACGGCCAGAAGAGGAGAAGCTGAGATGGAGACGATGATGTCCTCCCGCACCTTGAGTGTATCCATTGGCTGCAGTCCCGGCAAAGTGTATGAATTCGTCACCAATCCGGAGAACCTGCCGAAGTGGGCGCAGGGACTGGGCCAGTCGGTCCGAAAACAAGGGTCCGATTGGATGGTCGATACGCCGCAGGGGCCGATGAAAGTCCGCTTCGCCGACCAGAACCGATTCGGCGTGATGGACCATTATGTGACCACGTCCTCCGGCGTCGAGGTCTATGTCCCCATGCGTGTTCTCGCCAGCGGTTCCGGCAGCGAGGTCATCTTCACCCTGTTCCGGCTGCCCGATATGTCGGATGAGAAGTACGCCGAGGATATGCAGCTTGTCGAACGCGATCTGAGGGCGTTAAAGGAGATTCTGGAAAAATGATCGAAAAAGGACCCGGGTCGCAAGGGGCACGGGCTGCAGGGAAAACAAATCCTGTGGAAACAGCATGGGAAGGAGAAGGATCATGGCTGCGGGAAAAAATTCGGCCACGGCGCCGGCAAAAAAGGACCTCGTGATTACGCGCGTCTTCGACGCGCCGCGCGAACGCGTGTGGAAGGCCTGGACCGAGCCCGAGCGCTGCATGCGCTGGTGGGGGCCGAATGGCTTTACCTGCCCGGTCTGCAGGATCGATCTGCGCCTGGGCGGCGCCTATCTCAATTGCATGCGCTCGCCCGAGGGGCAGGACTACTGGAGCACCGGCGTCTACCGCGAAATCGTGCCGCCGGAGCGGCTGGTCTTCACCGATTCCTTCGCCGATGAGCAGGGCAACGTCGTCCCGGCCACGCACTACGGCATGAACGCCGACTACCCCCTGGAAATGCTGGTGACGGCGACCTTCGAGGAACTGGATGGCCAGACCAGGCTCACCCTGAAGCACGCCGGCCTGCCGCCCGGCGAAGAATTGGACAACTGCCGGGTTGGCTGGAGCGAGTCCTTCGACAAACTGGCTGAAGCTCTGGCGAAGGGATGAGGTGAACATTCGACCTCTCACTCTTCAAAATTCCCAAAACTCCGAGAAATCGAAGGAAAGCTGCCGGTGGTGCTTTATGGCGAGCAGATGGAGTTCAAGGTCGCGCCGGGAGTAGAGGAGCAGGTAGTCGCCGCGCACCAGTTCGCGCACGGTGGCCCCCCTGCCGAGTCGCGCCCGGAGCGTCGCAGCCAGGTCGGCGGCCTCGCGGGAGGACGGTCGGCGGCGGAAGAAGTCGCTCCCGAGGTCGGGGGAACCGTTCGAGGGCGGGGATGACTTCTTTAAACAGGTCGTCGAGCAGGGCTTCAAATTCGGCTTCGGCGTTGGCTTGGTGCAGAAAAGCCTCGATGGCGTCGAGGTTTTCGACAAAGTGGCGGGTGACGCGAACGGCGGCATGCTTCATTCGCCGCGGCCATACCGCGACTTGAGCTCGGCCACCGACAGCAGATCGCCCGACTCGACGTCATCCCATCCGCGCGCCGCATCCTCCAGCAGGGTGAGGTGGATGTTTTCGCGTTCGAGGCGGTGGTAGTAGTCGAGGCGGTGGGCGGAGATCAGGGCGACGTAGGCTTTGCCGTTGCGGGTGATGATCTTCTCGCGCCCCTGGCAGGCATCCTCGGCCAGTTCCGTCAGCCGGGACCGCATCTCCTTGAGGGGGACGATATCCTTGCTGGTGATCGACATGGCGTCTCCTTGGTTGAGGTTGCACTTATACGTTAACCGATTCGTGCAACCCCGACAAGGACCAATTCCCCCCGCTGATAGTTCAGGCTCGTTTTTTCACGTTGGAAGGATGATACCCGTCCCTCCTGCAGTTGTCCGCCTTTTCAATGATGGCAAATTTGTAGTTTCAGGTGCTCAATTCGGCTACAGGCGGTCAGGAGGCTGAGGAAGTTTTTCAGCGTCGGATTTCCCTTGGGGCCAAGCATGCGCCGGATGCTCTTTTCGTTGAGATCGAGTTCGCTGGCGATGGTGGGGAGGGCCTCGGTGGCATTCAGGTAGTCGCGCAGCAGGCTCTTGCCGGTTTCGATATCGCCGGCGAGAAAGGCATTGGTCGCCTCGACGATGAGTTCGCTGCGAAACGTCGGGTCTTTCTTGACCCGCGACATGACCGTTTCCTTGAAATCCCGAGTGAGTGTCATTTCAACCACGTCCTTTCCGTACCAGTTGCTTGCGCTTCTTGTAGTCGGCCCAGCGCTCCTTGGCCTCATCGATGTCTCGCGACTGGCGTTTCTTGGTTCCGCCGCCGATAAGGATGACCAGTTCCGTCCCATCCATTCCGAAATAGATGCGGTAGCCAGGGCCGAAGTCGAGCTTGTTCTCGTAGACCCCACCGCCGACACTCTCGACGTTCGAGGTGTTGCCATGGCCCAAGCGGATCAGGGCGGTGGTCACCTTGGCAGCGGCCTGGCCGTCCAGGCGGTCGAACCAGGCGGCAAAGGGGCTGTCGCCATTCTCGGTCAAATATTCAACGATCAGCATTCCCCCTCCGCTCAATCAAAGGTAACATAAAAGTTACTACAAGTAAACTTGGGCAACTAAGCCTGATTCGATGCCGCAGTCGCCTTCAGCCCGAACGGGTCAGGTACGCAGGGGGCGTCCGCCATCTGCTAATTCCGATGGTAGACCCCGCATCTTGCCTCCCCCCTGTGAAGTAGGGGGGATTGAGGGGGGTCGCCTGGTCCGAAAGGTGTCCGCTTCCATCTTCTGACGGCGCAGTCATCGGATGGGAGCGCAATGAACGAGGAACTTATATCCTTATGGGCGTTCCCACTTACTGGGCCCCTTCGTCATTCCTTTCTTTTCACCGTCATCATTCTCGAATATTCCCTTGTCGCCCGGGTATTATTCGCCACGTCACGACCCATCTTTAGACCTTCGGAGATCGCGAGCAAAATCGCAACCGAACCGGCCGAAGCAACAGCGAGGGAAAATGTGTAGAAGAACATTTTCCTCGGGTCGAAGATCAGTTTGCCCCAATGGTAGAAATGGATTAGACCCATGATCTCGCTGATGGCCGTGAATGCGGCCAGGAAGGCGAATAACCCCGAAAGATATAGGGTGACGGGGTAGGCTACTTCGTCTCGAGCGAATTCCGGGTCCGGTCCGAAGCTCAGTCTGGAGCGGATCTTTTCATCCCGTTCCATCTCTTTTTGAATGCCCTCAGATATCGATATTTCTGCTGCCGTTCTTTGCATGAAGGCAGCTTCAGCTACTGCGACTCTCTGCACTTTGGCAAAGACTACGCCACACTTCGGGCATGTCACAGCCCCGGTCTCTTGAAAATCAAAACCACACTTCGGACACCTCACCGGTCATCCTCCCATTGAGTATAAAGGCATGCAGGGGCACCTTTTTTTGATTTTAAATTTTTGAATATCTTCAAGCTTTTCGGTGGTCAAAGTTGATTTTTAAGATGTGAGTTCGGACGGATTACTAAGGCAATCAAACATCAACGTCCCGCTGGGACATTCCCTAGAGGCGGGCAATGATGTCGCCGGCGGTCACCACCTCGGCAAAGAGTGAGCCGAGGGCCGCAAGGTAGGCGGTCTGCACCTGTTTGGCGGCGACCCTCTGGTCGGCGAAGACGAGGTCGCGGGTGGCACAGGCGTCGTGGGCGAGGGTGCATGAGATGCCGAGATCGAAGGCGGCTCGCACAGTCGTGTCGACGCACATGTGGGTCATCATCCCAGCGATGACCAGGGCCGTTATCCCGTTTTCCTCCAAGTAGGGGAGGAGGGGGGTGTCGCGGAAGCTGTTGGGGAAGTGCTTGGTAAAGATCGGCTCACCCTCTGTCGGGGCGACGCAGGGATGGATTTCGGCTCCGGGGGTCCCCGGGAGAAAGAAGGTTGAGCCGGGCCTCGTATTGAGGTGCTGAATGTGGATGATCGGCAGATCTCTGGTGCGGAAGGCGCCGAGAAGCTCCTCGGCCTTCCTTCCTGCCGCGAGGCTGCCGCTGAGTTCCATTGCCCCGCCGGGAAAGTAGTCGTTCTGGATGTCGATGATCAACAGTGCCTGGGCCACGGGAACCTCCGGAATAGAATTTTGGTTGAACGGGGTCTAAAAAGGGATGCTTTTTTCCTTGGGATATATCCTCTGTTGAGGCATCTCTTGGTGGGGACGTATTAAACAATTAAACAACGGCCCTAGGCACAGTAAGGGTTTTCGTAACAAGCAAGAGGAACAGAGGAGAATCTCCGTTTGTCAGGCTTGACCCCTTTGCCTTGACGCCACAACTCGGGCAGTCGACCCGGCGCGGTGCATAGCGGTAGTAGGACTTGAACGTCCAGACCGGCAGATACTCGAACAGTCGCTGGGGCTGCCGATCGTACACCCTCCGCCGCTTGCAGCACTCGGGGCAGATCGGCCGGCTGTTGCGGCGCGGTTCGATGTCAACGACCAGGGCTTCCACCCCGTCAATGAGCGTGACGCAGATGGAACCGTAAACAAACGACTTGAACCGATCGACCTTGTTGAGTAGAGTCTTAATCAGCATTGCCTTTCCTCTGCCTGGGTTGGATAGTTTCCGCAAAAACCATCTTACCCAGCCATGAAAGGCAATGCTCTAATTTTTTCCGCTACCCTCTACCCACAGATTCTGCGGAAGAGGCTTATTTCAAAGCCTTAGCTAGGTCCGACCCCGAACACGAACGGGCCGCCTCGCGGGTGGTGCACTTACAAGTTGAATCTACCGTGCCCCTTTTATCACCTTTTTTTCTTTAAGTGCCGAACTTCATCTTCCAGTCTTGAAATTTTTGCTTTAAGCTCTATGTTTTCCTTTGTCGTTTTTGTGTCAATTACTGATTCATTTATAGCTCGTTTTAGTATGGTTGAAGTTGTAGTTAAATTTTCTTGTTTAAGTAGATGTTCTTCAATTTCTTTGTCAGTATGTAGTCTATGTCCGGATCTTCTTGCCAAATCAATGGCCTGATCTCTGACGTTTTGTATTAGTGTTGACCTTTTAGCCCAAGGCATGTCAATTTCAGAAGATTTTTTGATGATTCTTACTAGTGTTCTTTCGAGGCCTGAATTAAAGGCAGGTAACCTCTCATCAAATAAGAAGGCTGACATTGAACTTAGACCGATTGATACGTTCGGTATTAGTGATAGTAAATATAAGGCCATTGATACAGTAATGACTATTTGACCTTCTTCCGATTTATTTAATTCAGATTCAAGTTTTGCCAGCCGCCTAGATGAGCTAACGAGAAAGCAAATGTAATTTGGGTCGGCGTTTCTTGATGTTTTTGTGTGTCGTATTAAAGAAGCATACAATTTGGCATCCCTCTTGGCCTTGTCAATTTCCTTGTGATGGGGTGTCCCATTCTCATCTTTTCTTGCTATTTCTGACAAAAGCTTAAAGGCCGTCTTTTCTATATCATCTTCAATTGATGTTGATTGAAGTAGTTCTTCGAAATTATATTCACTTTTAATGAACTGTTTGATCTTTGACTTGTCCCAAGAGTCAGTTCCCTTGAACTGAGAAATAAATTTATCCCATTGATTTTTTCTAGCCTTTCCTCCGCTCATGAGTGTTGCAAAGCTTCTTACGAAAGCATTGCCAACTAATTTTGTACGGTCGTCTAGTGTGCCCGGGAGCCAGTTTTGGACTTCCTTGAAGTCTGCGTCAGCAATCCAAGCATGGTGTGCAGTTTCCATGAGCACTGGATCGGCAATGAGCACTGGCGAGCCTAGTATTTTCCAACGTGTTTGGATTGAAGTGACACTCTCGTGGTCGCGTTCGCCGTCGCACAAAAGTGACAAAAGGACATCCGTGTCAAAGACGAGGCCTATCTTGGATATAGCCTCCGCTAATGCTTTGCCTGAGTATGACTCTAAGCCTAAAGAGCACAGGGCCACAAAACTGGCACAAATTTGCGTGAACCATTGGAAGACTGGGTTTTCCTTAGTTGTAAAAAGGTCAAGAACAGCAGTTTTTAGTTCCTCTCTTTGTTGTTCTAAAGTAGATGTATTTGCTACGGCTATTGACAAATCTTTAATTGTGGTAAAGCTAGAATATGTTTGGTGTAACTTTTCGCCATTTAAAATAGAAGCGGCGAGTTCAACAAGGGATTTGCCTTTTGTGTAAAAAGCTTGTGTTAAGTGCTCTTTTGTTGTTGTCCATATTTTGTTGAAATGGTCGTCAGATATTGTTTGACCCATTTCTTTTATCAACTCTTCACGGAATATGTTTCTTCCTAAAATGAAATTAGAGGCGGCTCTTTCGTTTGATTTTTCAATCTCTTTTAATCCTTCACAGCTTATTTGGTATGTCTTGTTTGTTTTATTGACTTGGCCGCAATCCACTAATTCATTGAGGTGTGTTGTAATTATATCTTCGTCTATTAATCTAGATAGCTTAAGTTTAGAGGAAAGCTCTATGCAGCAATCCCGAGCTGTGCGCCATCTTTCATCAACTAGTAACTCTATAATCGAACCCTTATAAAGTCTGTCTCTTATGAGTATTGATTCCTCGGCACCAGTTGTGAAAAGTGCCAATCTTAGTGCGCTATCTTGATCAGATTGTTCGGCACTAGGTTTTAAGATCGACTTACAATCCTCAATCTCGGCCTTATAATACTTTAAAGGTATTGATTCGTTTTTTGCTGCTATCTGCGATAAGTGGTTGCTTCCAAGGATGTTAATGAATGTTTCACTCTTTAATATTTCACGTATCTCTTCTTTTAAAATTTGACAGCGGTATTCACTTAAAATTTGGCTAGTGCAGAAATATAAAGTTCCAATATTTTTTTCAAATACAGCCAGCCTTTTAATGTCGGTTGCCATCTTCTGGTCTAGTTTGTCTGTGAGGCTGCAACAAGCAAATACAGAGCCAGTTGGTAGTTTTGCTCTCCCGTCTTTTGCAAGATCCCAAGTCTGACTAGTGTTTAAAATAAATGCGCCCCCTTCAATGATTGACAAAAGCTCATTGCAAAAATTCTCAAATCGCATCGATGATTTTTCGTTTGTAACAACAGCTTTTATGATAGATTCAAGCATTTAACTCTCCGGTAAACATGAGGCTATGTCACATTGTTAATAGGGGGGGGCTTAGTAATGGCTTGACCTGACGCGGCCACCCAACTTTAACCGATCGATATAGTCGACATGCACTACTGTTGGACTACTAAAGCGTGCTGTGAATCCAATGGTTAAAAACTACATATGCAACCTTGCATTATTGGATGTTTTGTTTGCGCCAATTATCGACTGCAATTGCAAGTCGCTTGTCCTTGACCGGTTTTTGCCATTCGTCCCAAAAATCAACGGTACCACTGTTGGGTTTATTTCTAGGCTCATCAATCCTAATACGGCTCGGGAGCAAACTCGCATCTCCTACAATTAATGCTTCTCCGGTATCTAATGTTGGAAGAATGTCTCCAAAGCCTCCGAGACTGTCAGGTAATAATTTTTTTATGACAGCTTGATCCTCGGCATTAGTCAACCTCATTGATACGAAATTGCTACACTGACTCAGCATTGTTTTGTTGACCTCTGATGGACGCTGACTTATCACAACGAGGCTTACGCCATACTTTCTACCTTCTTTTGCAATTCGTTCAAATATATCAATTGAAACGTCATCTGCTGAACCGGCCATATTTCGTTGCGGCATATATAGATGTGCCTCATCACACAACAATGCTATTGGATGACGTAATTCCGATGGAGTCCATTGTTGAACAGAAAATGAAAGTCTAGCAACTAAGGAGACAATCAATGGAAGGACATCAGATGGCACTTCAGAAAAGTTTATTATTTTAATCCCAGCTTTTTTATTTTCTGTAAGGCTTCCGAGGAGTTGGCATGTAAGCCTTTCAAGCCAAGAGAAATCTAAAACATCTACGCCACCGTTGAATAAAAAGCCTAATCGCCTATCAGAAATTTTGTTTTCTAGGCGGGATATCATCCTAGCTAACTTACCAAAAAACTCGCCTTGCTTTTCAGTGCCAGGTTTGGCCCCTTGCACCATTTCAATGTTTATATCGTTCAATCTTTTTAATAATTCTTCTAACTTAAAGGGGACAGGGCTGTCCACAGTAAAATGACTCAAAATATCTTTATGGCCCCCCGCCTCTAAATAACTCTTTTTTGCCTGATTAATTTCTCTAGCCATGATCATTGCTTGATTTGGTGCATTCTGGTCACTGCGATCAACAAACATAGAAACTAAAGCTTCATACGAAAGCAGCCAATATGGAAGATAAAGTACCCCGTCACCTAGGGTGCGCTTAGCTTCGACGTCAGCGGGCCCAGCAACCTTCAGTTGTTGGATCCCTTCACCAACCAATGGAGAATATTCACCGTGAAGGTCGAAGACGACGGCATTTACAGTAGAAAGCTTTGCCATCTGCTCGATAATCTTAGCCGTTGCCCAAGACTTCCCTGCCCCTGTGCTGCCACCTATGAATGCGTGTCTTTGAAAAAATTTATTCCCATTTAAGTAGGCAATTGCATGATCATCTAAGGTGTACTTTCCAATAGTTAGAGCATTACCACCAGCAGAGATACTAGACAATGTCCGCATAAATCCAGTGAGGTTTTCACCTTCCAAAGAAAAACAATTGGCCTCAATCTCAGGTACGGTCTCAAGTGTGCGACGAAATACATTCTCCTTTTCACCATAGCGATCAAGTAGCGTACCGATTAATGATATTTTGCAGAGATTTAATTCCGAAGATGGATCGCCAATTCCATCTTCTATTGCACTTTCTATTGCACGTTTTCGAGTTACATTGGTTATTAATCCGATGAGATGTTGGCCTGGTCTGCTACTCTGCAATACCGCTAAATGATTAACCTGTAACCGTTTTAGCTGGTCGACATTTAATACATCGATAACAACATTGGCTGTATCAACAGTAGCAACTTTACCAAGAGCGTCTTCATCATTAAAATTAAAAATTGGCATGTATCCCCCTATCAGGCTGTTGAAAAACTATTTGCCCAAGCACTTGATTTTGCTGGCCTTCATGTCTTGATTTTATTATAATTTTGCGCATAACAGCCTGATATCGCAGGAGAAAACGTTATGCGTGGAGAAGACCAGAATCAGCAGGCCATGTTCAGTTATGTTTCACCGGAAGCTCGGGTTCCTAAGGATCACCCCTTGCGTCCGATTCGGATCATGGTCGACAGCGCCTTCAATGATCTGGCTCCCTTGTTTCGGGAGATGTATTCGCACACCGGCCGGCCGTCAATTCCGCCGGAGCAGCTCTTGCGGGCCTCTTTGCTGCAAGTGCTCTACTCCATCCGCAGCGAGCGGATGCTGGTTGAGCAACTGGATTACAACCTGTTGTTTCGTTGGTTCGTCGGGCTGTCCATGGATGACAAGGTCTGGAATCATTCCACCTTCTCCAAGAACCGGGAGCGCCTGATGCAATTCGAGGTGGCGACGGCGTTTTTCCAGGCGACCAAGGGGCTTGCCGAGCGGGCCGGACTGATGTCGAAAGACCACTTTACCGTAGATGGAACCCTGGTCGAAGCTTGGGCCTCGATGAAAAGCTTTCGCCCCAAGGATGACCAGGATCAAGACCCGCCAGCAACGGGCGGCCGCAACCCTGATGTTGATTTCAAAGGCCAGAAGCGCAAGAACGACACACATCAGTCGATCACCGATCCGGATGCCCGACTCCTCAAAAAGGGCAAAGGAAAGGAATCGAAACTCTGCTACATGGGTCATGCCCTGATGGAAAACCGCAACGGCATGGTGGTCGACAGCCGCCTGACTCTGGCCAGTGGAACCGCCGAATGGGATGCCGCCTTGGAGATGGTTGAAGATCTGCCGGGCACAAGTCGGGTCACGGTCGGCGCAGACAAGGGCTACGATGTTCCGGTCTTCGTCGATGGATTGAGGGAACGGTTGGCAACGCCGCATGTGGCTCGGAAGGACAAGGGTACTGCAATTGATGAACGAACCACCCGTCATGAAGGCTACCGGGTCAGCCAGAGAATTCGCAAACGAGTCGAAGAGATCTTCGGCTGGCTCAAAACCGTCGGTTGTCTGCGCAAGACGCGACATCGAGGGCTTGACCTGGTCGGCTGGATATTCGAATTCGCCATGAGCGCTTATAATTTGACCCGAATGCGTAACTTGATTTGGTCAACATAGCCAAAAAGGGCAAAGACTGCCAATAGATGGCAGAAAAACGGCCTTAACGGGCAACTAAACAAGGAGATTCGGCCAGAAACCAACGAAACACAGATTGTCAAAGATCAAAAAAATGATTTCGGGAGGGAACAGGTCGCCTCCCAGTTAGTTTTTCAACGACCTGCTATATAATTAGTGACAAGAATTCCTCGAAACCCCACAGGTTTTTATCTATTTTTATTGGATCCTTTTCAAGTGATGAATAAATTATTGACTGATTATCAGATGTACCTCGTTCTATGGCCAAATAGTTTTGCGCACCACCATTAATAATGTACCTCTTCGCTGCATCAGAAAGTGCATATGTAACGATCATTATAGGCACATTTTGACGAATACATCTTGTCATGAGTTTTGGTTGAATATGTTCGTCATTGAAGCCATAGCCAATACACAAATAAGAACCTGCAGATGTTATAGCTTGATCTGCATTATTTATAATTGAACGATACGGCTCTAAATGTGTTCGTTGATATTTTTGAGTTCCAGGCGTGACAATCTGCGGTTCGTATTTATCTGGAATTGAATTTATATTAGATAAGCCAACAATATCTTCTATCGGAGACTTAAACCAATCTAGCGAGCCATGAACCTTCCAAATGTTTACTTTACGAGATACTTTGATTTCGTTTGGTGAACAGAGTTGTCGAAAAAATCCGTGGGTGAACCCGGTATAATGATGTAATTTTTCCTGCTCACAGGCATATTCTGCCAATCTATCGTAGTTTGTTGTAATAATATTTATATGAGTTAGGCTTGTTTTAAACATATGAGAAAGAAGTTTTCCGAGTGGAAATTTTAATTTATTCTGAAGACATGCTTTAAAAAATTGCACGTCTTCATTGTTTATTAGTGACCATGTAGATTTGATAATCCTCGTCGTAAGTTCTTCTGTAACAGAAATTTTATGAAGTGCTGTTTCTAAGTCGACGCCAGATCTAAGACAGTCACAGAATTCACACCAAGTTTTTTCCTCTTCTGGAGATAATCCATTTAAATCAGTATGTTTCTCTAAATGTTTTGCAAGGGCGCTCATTCCTGACAAACCCTGTGCTGCTGATGCTCCGCTTCCTAAGACAATAAGCGGTGCTTTACCATAATAGTCTTGAGCTTGTTTCACATAAGGCATAATCGATAATTGTCCTTTGTACGTGGCACAATTTCTCTAGTTACTGTCTATCTAAATGTCAAATGATTCTGGAAAGCCATTTTTCTAGTCAAGACAATACTCGAAGTTTTAATTTGATTTTCTTGAACAATTAGGTCGTTGTGTCAAATTTATTTAGATTTTTGTTGTTTTAAAGAAACGCCCAAAAGCATTGGCAATAGGCGGTTATTTAATTCTGGAGTCAATTTTCAGACCCCCCTACTCGGTCGTTGAGTTAAAATTTTATTATCGTTATCAATTCTGAGGGTGCCTGTCAAAGGCTATTTCTTCTTGTATGATTTCCTGCAGGGAAACATGTCAGTCTTGTAAAGAGTGTAGGGGGGCGTAATAGCCTCAGATGCCCTTTTTTAAGTACCAACCACCAACGCATCTCTGGACTTTCATCCCGAAAATCAAAAAACCCGCCACGCAGTCGATAACTGCGCGGAGCGGGTTTTTTCGGATCATACGGAAGAAATTATGTCCACAGTCGCCACCTTCAACGTAAATACACAATGATTCAATGTGTTTACACCCTCCGGCGGCAAATGACAATCTTTCTAATCTCTTATCCCGGATTTCTCCCGATCTATCATCAAGCACCCTCCTTAAAGCAGGGGAGGGATGTCCACCCTACGCGCATTCGCTATACCCACACGCATGACAAACGCAGCACCCACCCTCATGCTCCACCGGCCCGCCGCACTCCGGACAGGCGCCGCCGGTCTGGCTGTGGTCGGGGATCATGTCTTCGTGGATCATGTGCATCTGGATCGCCTTGGCGACGGCGTCGGCGCAGGAGGTGACGCGGTTATCGCCGAAGCCGGCGGGTTTGTGGCAGGTGATGCCGATGAGCTGCTTGACGGCCTGCCTGGCCTGGACGCCGCTGCGCCAGGCGAGGGAGACGAGGCGGCCGATGGCTTCGCACTGGCTGGCGGCGCAACCGCCGGCCTTGCCCATGGTGGTGAAGAGCTCGAAGAGCCCTTCGTTGTCCTCGTTGATGGTGACGTAGAGGGGGCCGCAGCCGGTCTCCATCTGGTAGGTCGAACCCCGGAGGGCCCGGGGGCGGTCCCGCTTGCGCCCTCCCTTGTGGGATTCCATGGGGACGGAGGCCTCGGGGGCCTTTTCTTCCCTCTTGCCGACGGAGAGGACCTGCATGTCGCGGCTTCCGTCGCGGTAGATCGTCACCCCCTTGCACCCCTGGCTGTAGGCGAGGCGGTAGACGTTGGCGACGTCGTCGCGGGTGGCGCTGTGGCCGAAGTTGACGGTCTTGGAGACGGCGTTGTCCGTGTGGCGCTGGAAGGCGGCCTGCATCCGGATGTGTTCTTCGGGGGAGATGTCGTGGGCGGTGACGAAGATGTTGCGGATGTCCTCGGGGATCTGCTCGATCCCTTCGAGGGTGCCGTGCTCGGCGATGACCTTCATCAGCTCGGGGGAGTAGAAGCCGCGCTCCTTGGCGACCTTCTCGAAGAGGGGATTGACCTCGACGAGGACGTCGTTGTCGAGGACCTGGCGCACGTAGGAGACGGCGAAGAGGGGCTCGATGCCGCTGGAGGAGTTGGCGATGATGGAGATGGTGCCGGTGGGGGCGATGGTGGTGCTGGTGGCGTTGCGCACCGGCTTGCCCCCCTGCCGAGGAGGATGAGCATGTCGGCCCAGCCCATGACGCCGAGGCCGATCTTGCGGTTGGCGCGGGTCATCTCGTCGATCTGCGGCAGGGGGTAGTTGTTGACCTCGATGACGTTGTCGAGGAAGCGGGCGGCCAGACGCACGGTGCTGCGCAGTTTGTCCCAGTCGACCTTGCCGGCGTCGGTGATCATCCTGGCCAGGTTGATCGAGCCGAGGTTGCACGACTCGTAGGGGAGAAGGGGCTGCTCGCCGCAGGGGTTGGTCGCCTCGAATTCGCCGACGGCGGGGGTCGGGTTGTCGCGGTTGAGGCGGTCGAGGAAGACGATCCCCGGCTCGCCGTTGGTCCAGGCCAGCTCGACGATGTGCTCAAAGACCTTGCGGGCGGCGAGCTTCTTTTGCGGCTCGCCGCTGCGGGGGTTGATGATGTCGTACTCGCCGTCGGCTTCCACCGCCTGCATGAAGGCCTCGGTGATGCCGACGGAGAGGTTGAAGTTGGTCAGCACGTTCTGGTCGCGCTTGGCCATGATGAAGTCCATGATGTCGGGATGGTCGACGCGCAGGATCCCCATGTTGGCGCCGCGGCGGGTGCCGCCCTGCTTGATCGTCTCGGTGGCGGCGTCGAAGACCTTCATGAAGGAGAGGGGGCCGCTCGAGACGCCGGAGGTGGAGCGGACCTCGTCGTTTGCCGGACGTATCCGCGAAAAGGAGAAGCCGGTGCCGCCGCCGCTCTTGTGAATCAGCGCCGTCTGTTTGATCGCCTCGAAGATGCTCTCCATCGAATCGCCGACGGGGAGGACGAAGCAGGCCGAGAGCTGGCCGAGCTCGCGGCCGGCGTTCATCAGGGTCGGCGAGTTGGGGAGAAACTCGAGGGACGTCATCATCGCGTAGAATTCGTTCTCGAGAGCGACGGGATCGACCTTGGTGCCGAGGCGGGTCTCGGCTTCGGCGATGGCGCGGGCAACCCGGTGAAACATGTCGGCGGCGGTTTCCTGAACCTTCCCCTTGCTGTCGCGCTTGAGGTAGCGGCGTTCGAGTACGGTCAGGGCGTTTTTGGAGAGGGGGAGGGTGGCAGTGTCGGCCGTCTGTTTCATCGGTGCGGTTCCTTTTTGGGGCAAATGATTTTTTGGGAGGGGTCGAACTTATGGAAAGTTCAGGGTAGCTTTATTGTGAAGGACGTCCTATATTCTGTGGTACCGGCAAATTTGACCACAATATGTCGTGGCTGTCAAGGGTCCTGGAGGCAATAAAATCTTATGCGGAACCCCTGCGGATCGGGCGCGGGTCTTGCAAAGAATCAGGCCAGGATGACGGCGCTGGAGATCTTCTCTTCCCTTTTGAACCCGGACCTTTGTCGTCGTCCTTTACAGTCTCCCTGAGAGCATGGTAAGAATCGCTCGGAGATGAGAATTAAACCCTCAGTCAGATCGGCGGGTTCCCCAATATGAGCATCGACATTGGTTCACCGGAGAACATCGAAGAGGAGCTGCGCAGCCTGAAAGGGATCGTCAGCGTCGCCCAGGTGGTGGTGAGTTCCCTCGAACTCGACGAGGTGCTGCAGAACATCCTCTACAGCGCCATGGCGACCATGGGGATGCCGGCGGGGTCCATCGCCCTCTTCGAAGAGAAGTTCAGCGAACTCTCCCTGCACGCCCACGCCGGCCTCAGTCTCGACTTCGTCTCCCGCAACCGCTGGCGGGTCAAGACGGGGGGCCTGACCCACCGCATTCTCGAGGAGGGGGAGCTGTTCGTTGTCGAAGACACCGGCGACGCCGCCTTTTTCAATAACCCTCTGGCCGTCGCCGAGGGGATCCGCTCCCTGATCGCCGTTCCCCTCAAATATCAGGAGAAGATCGTGGGGATTCTCTACCTCAACGACTTTGCCCCCCGCACCTTTTCCGAAATGCGCCTCGGTCAGTTGGGAATCCTCGCCTCTTTTGCCACCATGAGCATCGACAACGCCCGCCTCCACGAGGCGACCCGGCTTCTGGCCTGCACCGACGGTCTGACCGGCCTCTACAACCACCGTCAGTTCCTTCAGCTCTACGCCCGGGAGGTCTCCCGCGCCGAGCGCTACGGCACACCTTTATCGCTGGTGATGATGGACGTCGACAACTTCAAGAAGTTCAACGACACCTACGGTCACCCCGCCGGGGATCAGGTCCTGATCACCGTCGGGGAGATCCTGCGCAAAACCCTGCGCGAGGTCGATCTCCCCTGCCGCTACGGCGGCGAGGAGTTCATCGCCCTCCTCCCCGAGACTGATCTCGAAGCGGCGCTCCTCGTCGCCGAGCGGGTGCGGCACGGGATCGAGCGTCACGCCACCCGGGGCCTGGCGGAGACGGTCACCGATCCGGTGACGGTGAGCATCGGCGTCGCCACCTATCCCCAGGACGGCACGGATCTCGAGACGCTGCTGAAACTGGTCGATTCCCTCCTTTACAAGGCCAAAAATGAAGGTAAGAACCAGGTTTATCACGCGGCGCAGGGCGAGTGACCATGGCCGGTGAACGGATACTGATCGTCGATGACGAGGAGGGGATGCGGCGTCTCCTGGTCAGGGTGCTGGCCAAGGAAGGGTTCGAGACCTGCGCCGTCGCCTCCGGTCGCGAGGCGATGCAGCAGGTGGCGGTGGACTCCTTCGATCTGGTGATTACCGACATCCACATGCCTGGGATGGGGGGGCTCGAACTTCTCGACGAGCTCAAGGCCTTCGACCCGGCGTTGCCGATCGTCGTCATCACCGCCTACGGCACCGTGGAGAGCGCGGTGCAGGCGCTGCGCGCCGGCGCCTACGACTACATCACCAAGCCCTTCGAGACCGACGAGATCCGTCTCACCGTCGCCAAGGCCCTCGAACGCCAGCGCCTCCTGGCCGAGAACCGCTATCTCCACGAAGAGCTCGAGGGGCGCTACGCCTTTACGGGCATCGTCGGCAGATCGCCGACGATGCAGAAGGTCTTCGACGTCGCCTCCTCCGTCGCCGCCAGCACCGCCAGCGTCCTGATCACCGGCGAGTCGGGGACGGGGAAGGAGCTCATCGCCCGCTCGATTCATTTCAACTCCCCGCGCAAGGACAAACCGTTCATCGTTCTCAACTGCGCCGCCCTCTCCGAAGGGGTGATGGAGAGCGAGCTCTTCGGCCACGAACGGGGAGCCTTTACCGGCGCCATGGCGACCAAGAAGGGGCGTTTCGAGCTCGCCCACGAGGGGACTCTCTTCATCGACGAAGTCGGCGAGATGAGTCTCAACGCCCAGGTCAAGCTGCTGCGGGTGATTCAGGAGCACGAGTTCGAGCGCGTCGGCGGGACCAAGACGATCCGCAGCGACGTGCGCATCGTCGCCGCCACCAACAAGGCGCTCGAGGCCGAGGTCAAGAAGGGGACTTTCCGCGAAGATCTCTACTACCGCCTCAACGTTGTCAACATCCCTCTGCCGCCACTACGGGAGCGGCGGGAGGACATCGAGCATCTGGCCCGGCATTTTCTCCATAAATACGTGCTGGAGACCGGCAAACGCATCGAAGACATCTCCCCCCGGGCTCTCTCCTGCCTTCTGGCCTACGAATGGCCGGGAAACGTGCGGGAGCTGCAGAACGCCATGGAGCGGGCGGTGGTCCTCGCCAAGGGGGAGACCCTCACCCCGCGGGATTTCCCCCAGGGGGTGCAGGGACCGGGGCAGATCTGTCTCGACCTGCCGGAGCGCGGCGGGAGCCTCACGGAGATTCTCGAGGATCTGGAGATGCAGCTCATCCTCCAGACCCTGAGCCGCGAGAACGGCTCCCAGACCCGGGCCGCCGCCGCCCTCGGCATCAAGCGCACGACGTTGCGCTACAAGATGGAGAAGTACCGCCTCGTCGGCGGCGACGATTGACGAATATCCGTCTCTTGCCTTCGTCGATGATCCGCCTGTTCCGGCAATTCTCTCCGCTGGCCGCCTGTAGCGGCCTTTTGCCGTTGGTGGTACGGGACTTGCTCAGGGAAAAAGGGCTGGAATGGGTCAAGGGCAAAGCGTGCAACGCAGAGGCGCCGAGGAAAAAAGAGAAAACTATATTTTTAATCTTAAAAACCTTCTCTGCGTTCTCCCGGTTTTCTCAGCGCCTCTGCGTTGAACGATTTGATCGATCCTATTTACGTTTCTCGAAGCCAAAACCATTTTTACAATGGGAAGCCGTGCATAGATTCCGCTACATACTCCTGATCGCCCTGATCCTTCTCGCTCTCGGTGCCTGTCGTGAGATCCCCTCGGACCGGCTCTACGCCCTTCGCCTCGAAGCGGCGCCGGGCGAGTCCGACTGGGAGCGCGCCCTGCCGCGAACGGTCAGCGTCAAGGGGGGGCGCGTTCACAAGGAGGTGCTGCTGGCGGATATCGACGAGGATACGGTGCACACCACCACCGCCTCCTGCCATCACGGCGCCTCGCTCCCCGATCCGGTGGCCGTGGGCATGCGGGCCTTCTACACCGACGCCGACCTCTACCTGCGCCTCTCCTGGAAGGACGCCACCTTCGATGCGGCGATGCGGGAGTGGACCTTCGACGGGGTGCAGTGGCACAATGGCGGAGGCGCCGAGGACGGCTTCGGCCTCATCTTCGACGCCAACAGTCATTTTCAGCGCTTTTCCTGCTCCTTTGCCTGCCACATCGACGACTTCGGGGTCTCCGGCGCCAACTTCCACGCCACCAACAAGATGAAGCTGGTCGAGAAGGGTGAGTGGGTCGATCTGTGGAACTGGAAGGCACAGCGCACCGGGCGCCACGGCTTTGCCGACGACCGCTATCTCGACCCGGAGGGGATGCACGGCGATACCCCCGGCGAGATCTTCCGCGAGAACTCGAAGGCCCGGGTGTCTTCCACCATCCCCCCCTTTGCCGAGGGGGACGCCCCGATTTATGATGCCGAAGGGCTCTCCATCGGCAAGGAATTCCGCCCGGCGGGGAGCCGCGCTCCCGGCTACCTCACCGAGCGCCCCATCGGCGGCCGCGGCGATGTCGCCGCCTTTGCCGTCTGGAAGGACGGCCGCTGGACCGTGACGCTGCGCCGCTCTCTTAACACCGGCGACCCCCGCGACGTGACCTTCGTCCCCGGGGACCCGGACGGGATCGCCTTCGGGCTGTCGGTCATGGACAACACCCTGCTCGAGCACTACGCGTCGACCACCCTGGAACGAATCGTCCTGATGCCTACCCGGCAGGGCGATTGACCCCTACGGAGAACAGATCATGAACCTCTTTCGCCTCGTCCTTTTCACCCTTCTGTTGCCCGCACTTGTCGTTGCCGGCTGCTCCGACGACCCTGCCGCCCGGGAGTCCGGGAGCAAGGGGATGGCCCGGCTCGCCGGAACGGTGGTGAGCCCCCTGGAGGGGACGCACCTCTACATCTACAAACAGGGGATGGATCTCTACGGTCCGGCCTTTGCCGTTTCCGAGGCGACAGGCGCCGACGGCCGCTTCGATCTCACCCTTCCCGAGGGGGAGTACATCGCCGTGGCCCGCAAGCGCGTCAACGGCGATGCCGCCGGTCCGATCGTCTCCGGGGACAACAAAAGCGAATTCCTCCCCCTTTCGGTCCGGGAGGGGATGGCCGAGATGACCGTTCTGGCGCCGGTGAAAATAGGCGACCAGAGGATGCTCACCAAGGAGGTCGCCGTCACCAAGACCGGCCTCGCCGGACAGATCCTCGACAGCGACGGCAATCCCGTGGAAGGCGCCCGGGTCCACGTCTACGACCATGTGCAGATGTCCGAGCGCCCCAAGTACGTCTCGGAAAAGACCGGCCCCGACGGCCGCTATCTCATCTACCTTCCCGCGGGGGGGACCTACTACCTCGCCGCCCGCGACAAGTTCGGCGGCCCCCCCAAGCTCGGCGATCTCTACGGCCGCTACGACCAGGGGACCATCGAGCCTTCGGCGCTGGTGATCCGCCAGGGCGAGATCCTGGCCGACGTCGATATCACCGTAACCAAGGTGTGGTGATGAAGGCTCTGACCCTGGCCCTTTCGGCTCTCCTCCTGCTGACCCTCTCCGCCTGTGAACAGCGCGCCCCCCTCGACATCGAGGCGCTGCAGGGGCGGGCCCGCGGCGGCGATCCGGCCGCTCTGCGCGAGCTCGTCTCGCTCCTGGCGGTGACGGAAAACGGCATCGATGCCCGGGTCTACCCGATGATTCTCGAACTCGGCGCTCCGGCCATCCCCGTTCTGCTGGAAGAAGCAGACGCCGGCGACCGCAACCTGCGCGAGCATGTCATCGCCGCCCTCGGGACCCTCAAGGTCCGGGAGGCTGTCCCCAGCATCGTCGCCGTTCTCGACGATGCCGGCCTCGGGCGCCGCTACGTCGCCGCCTGGGCGTTGGGGGAGATCGGCGATCCGGCGGGGATCCCGGCTCTGGTCCGCGCTCTCGACGACGACGAGCGCGAGGTGCGCAGGTATGCCAGCCGCGCCCTGATCCGCCTCAACCAGGCGGCCGTTTTGCCTCTTCTCGACTACCTCGGCGGTGCTTCGACCCGCGGCGAGGGGGGGGCGGTGCGCGTTCTGGGGGATATCGGCGACCGGCGCGCCCTCGAGGCGCTGCTGGCAAGGACCTCCGGCCCCAACCGCGGCGACGTCTTCTTCGCCCTCGGCAAGCTGCGCGATCCCCGGGCGGAGGCGGCTTTGATCGCCGGGCTCGGCGACGGGGAGTGGCGGGTGCGGATGAACGCCGCCATGGCCCTCGGCCCCCTGGGGAGTTCCGCCGCCATCGAGCCGCTGCGCAAGACGATGGAGGACGAGGTTCATGTGGTGCGCGAATGGTCGGCCCGCTCCCTGGAGACGATCACCGGCAGCCACGTCCTCTACCGCAACGAAAAAGGGGACTACGTCCCCCCCTACGCCATCTACCACTGACGGTCGATCCCGGGGGGCACTCCCCCCGAAGGACAGTGCTATGTTCGATAACCTTCTCGAAATCAAGGGCCTCGGTCCGCTCCTGCGCTCCTCCTGGCCCTGGCGGCTGATCCGCCTGGCCGGGCTCGTGGTCCTCCTGGCAATGACCGCCTACGGCTGGCACCATCACGCCATCCCCGGGGTCGAGGTGCGCGACCCGCTGATGTACACCAACTTCGCCAGCTACTTCTTCTGGGTGCTGTGGATGATGGGAGTGGTCTTTCTCGCCCTCCTCATGGGGCGGGCCTGGTGCACCGTCTGTCCCCTGGGGTGGATCAACGGCCTGATCTCCCGCATCGGCCTCAATCGCCCCCTCCCTTCCTGGCTCGACAACTTCGTGTCGGTAACCCTGGCCCTGGTCGCCCTGCAGCTGGCGGTCTATTTTCTCGCCATCCACCGCTTCCCCGACTACACCGCCGCCCTTCTGGCCCTCATGCTCCTGCTGGCTCTCGGCTCCGGGCTGATCTTTCGCAAGCGCTCCTTCTGCACCCTCTTCTGCCCCGCCGGGGCGGTCTTCGGTCTCTATGCCCGGGTCGCCCCTTTTCAGCTGCGGGTGCGGGATGGCGAGGTCTGCAATGCATGCGCGTCCAAAAACTGCGTCTCCGGTGCGCCTCTGCACAAGCGCCTCACCCTGGGCTCGGCGGTCCTCACCTGGCAGGGGCGCCGCAGCGACTGCCCGGCCGACCTGGTTCTCGCCGGGATCGAGGACAGCGCCACCTGCTCCCTGTGCCTGCACTGCGTGCAGAACTGCGACAACGACAACATCGTCCTCGGCCGCCGTCCCTGGCTGGCGGATCTGGGGCGCGGCGGCCTGCGCCCGAGCGAGACCCTCTTTTTTCTCGTCCTTCTCGGGATGGTGACCGCCAACTTCAGCAAGGTCTACGTCGACCTGCGCGAGGTGATCTTCTGGGCTCCGCAGCAGGCCGCCGTTCTCCTCGGCTGGGCCTCGGCCGGTTATTACCTTCTCACCGCCCTCTGGGTGGCCCTGGTCTTTCCCCTGTTGCTTCTGTTGCCGGGGTATCTGGTGCTGCGCCTCGGCGAGCTGCAGGTGGAAACGCTCCCCATTTCCTCCTCTGCTCCTCCGGCGCCTGCCGCGGCGGAGCCCCATCGCTTGGGCTTCTGGAATACCCTCGGCGAACTCGCCCTGCCGCTGATTCCCATGGTGCTGGCAGCCCACGTGGTGCTGGCGGTGGTCAAGCTCAACGCCAAGGGGGGGTATCTCCCCTTCGTTATGGCCGACCCGAGCGGGGTGAAGAGCTATCTGGCGATCAGCGTCATGAAGACCGTTGCCGCCCCCGGGGTTCTCATCCCCCTCGATATCCTCAAATGGCTGGCGCTGGCCCTCCTTATCGGCGGCTATCTCCTCGCCCTGGCCGGCGCGCGGCGCGCCGCCGCCTCCCTCGGCGGCCGAAAGGTGAAGACCTGTCTTCTCGCCGCCATGGTTCCGGTCACCCTGGTCGCCGCCATCTACGGCGCAACCCTCTACACCTGGCTCTTCGTCCGATGAGGCGCGGTCTCCTGAAACTGGCAGTGCTTTTGACCTTCCTCCTTCTGACCCCGGCTCCTTCGGCTCTCGGCTGCTTCGGGCCCAAGCTCTATTTCGGGGTTTCTCCCGGACCCGAGGCGGAGATTCTCTACCAGCTCTGCGCTCTCTACGTCAAGGAGAAGACCGGGACCGAATCGGTGCGGGTCGATGTGGCCGCCGGCGAGGGGCTCTCCCTCCTCGGGGACGACAAGCTCGACCTGGTCCTGGTCGAAGGGAGTGACGGGGAGGAGGATCTCCTGCGCCTCGCCCCTCTCCCGGCCCTGCGGGCCGGCAAGCGCCCCCGGGACGATCTGCAGTTCACCACCGTTCTGCCGGCCCTGCGCAAGTTCGCCGGGCTCCTGCGCGGGGAGGATGTCGCCGCCCTGCTTTCGCGCGCCGCCGCCGGGGAATCGCCGGCAGCCGCGGCCCGCGCCTTCCTCACGGACCGGGGGTGGATCTGATGGCGACTTTCCGGATCGCTCCCTTGCTCCTTCTGCTCCTCGCCGGCTGCCTGAACGCCCCCGGAGAGCCGGTCACCCCCGCCGAACCCCGGGAGGTGGCGGGAATCCTCCGCGGCGAGACGGTGCTGGAAGGGGAGGTTTTCTTCAGCGGCGACGTGCTGATTCCGGCCGGGAGCACCCTGACGCTGCGCCCGGGAACCCGGGTGCGCGTCCAGGTCTCCGAGAGCACCCGCATCGATCCCGAATACCTGTCGGCGGCCACCGAGCTCCTGGTGCGCGGGACCCTCAATATCCTCGGGACTCCGGAGGCGCCGGTGGTCTTCCTGGCCACGGAGGCTCCCGGGTCGGCTGCCGGGGACGACCCCCTGTGGGCCGGAATCATTCTCGACGGCGCTGCCGGAACGCTGCGCCATCTGCAGCTCTCCCGGGCCGAGACCGGTGTCCTCTGTCTCGCTTCCTCGCCGCTTATCGAGAAGAGTCTCTTTTCCGAATGTCGCTACGGCCTCATCGCCCAGCAGGGGAGCGCGCCCCGCCTTTTGGAGAACCGTTTCGAAAACGGCGAGGGGGGGGTTTTCTGCTGGCTCGGCTCCGATCCCGTCCTCGAGGGGAACGACATCGCCGGCAACGCCGAAGAAGGGGTGTTCGTCGACGGCAGTAGCCGTCCGACCCTGGCCGGCAACCGCATCAGCGGCAACGGCATCGGTCTGGCCCTCTATCCCCGCGACCTGGTCTACGATCCGTCCCAGATCCGGGAGAACGACGAGAATATCCTTCTCCTCGGGCCGGAGGCGGAGAGGCCATGAAAATCATCCCGCTGCTGATCGCCCTTCTGGCCGTCCTGGTCCAGGCGGCCCCGGCTGCAGAGCCGCTGCGCTACAGCGGCGAGGAGACCCTCTTTCAGGATACGGTCTGGGAGGGGGAGGTGCACATAGACGGAATCCTGACGGTGGCCCCGGGGACGACGCTGGAAATCCGCCCCGGGACCGTGGTCCGCCTGAGCCGCCTCGACAGCAACGGCGACGGCATCGGCGAGCATGAACTTTTTATCCAGGGGGTCCTGCGCGCCCTCGGCACCGCCGCGGAGCCGATCCTCTTCACCTCCGCCGAGGAGACTCCCGTTCCCGGCGACTGGGGGGCGATCAACATGATGGCCTCCGAGGAGGACAACGTCCTCTCCCACTGCACGGTGGAGTACGCCTACCGCGGTTTCCACGCCCATTTCGCCCGGGGGCGTATTTCCGACGTCGTCTTCCGGCGCAACGTGCGCGCCCTGCAGTTCCAGGAATCGACGGTGTCGTTGCGCGACTGCACCGTGGAGGACAACCTCAACGGCCTGCAGTTCCGCAACGCCGAGGTGACCCTCGAGCGCCTGACGATCCGGCGCAATTACTGGGGATTGCGCTGCGTCTACAGCGACGTCAGGGTGCGCGACTCCCTGTTCGAGGGGAACCTGATCAACGGCGCCAACCTGCGGGATTCCACCCTTTCCGTCGAGGGGTGCCGGTTTGTCGGCAACCGCAAGGGACTCTATCTGCAGAGGAGCCGCGGGACGGTGCGGGAGAGCACCCTGCTCGACAACAGCGAACATGGCATCTTTCTTGAAGACTCCCAGTGCGACATCCTCGCCAACCGCGTCGCCGGCAACGGCCGCGCCGGCGTGAAATGGGTTGACTCGGAGGGGATTTTTCAGGATAACTCCCTGGTGAACAACGGCGAGTACGCCCTGATCAACGACGGCGAAGGCGCCGTCGTTGCCCGGGGGAACTGGTGGGGAACGACCTCTGCCGAGGCGATCGCCGCCCTGATCCGCGACGGCGCCGACCGCACAGGTCTTGGCCTTGTCGACGCCGGGGAGCCGCTGCCGCAGGGAAAATAAGATGCAATCGCATCAAGGATATTCTCACCACGGAGGCACGGAGATCGCGGAGGAAATCCTTTTATAATCCATAGGTTTTCTCTGTGCCTCTGTGACTCTGTGGTCAGGTTCGAGGTTTTTGCGAGCCCATCAAAAAGACCTTTGCCTCACGCGACGCCGCAACGACGCAACGCTTCAAGATCAAGAACAAGATCAAGAACAAGATCAAGATTAAGATGATTTCCAAGGGTTTTCGTCGCGTCGTTGCGTCGTCGCGTGAAACAGGCCCCTGAGCTTTTGACAGATTATTGATAAAGGCCGTGTCCGGGCTTCTTTGTCTTATTAACCGCTTGACCTTAAGGCTCCTCATGCTGCTGAATTTCTTCCGATCCCCATTTTCTTCCCTCCGGCTCTCTCTGTTGCTGGCCGCCGTCCCTGCTCTCCTTTTTCTGGCCGGCTGCGACCGCGAGCCGCAGGGGCCGGTGCTGAAGATCGGCTACATGAACTGCAACAACGAGCAGGAGACGATGCAGCGCTTCGCCCCCTTGACCCGCTACCTCTCGGAGCAGGCGGGGGTCCGTTTCGAGGCCGGAGAATTCGCCCTCACCCATACCAATTCCCTCCTTTACATCGTGCTGCAGCACAACGCCGGACTGAAGCTCGTCGCCGCCGACAAGCGCGGTCACTTCGGGGCGCGCAGCGCCGGGACCCTCATCGCCCGCAAGGACAGCGGGATCAGGACCCTCGAGGATATCCGCGGCAAACGCCTGGTTTTCGGACCGGCGATGGCCCCCACCGGCTATCTGGCCCAGTACGACCTGATGCTCAATGCCGGGATCGACCCGGAGACGGATCTGGCCTACTACGCCATCCCCTCCGGTTCCTTCAAGCATGAGAAAGTTCTTTACGGCCTCTATTTCGGCGCCTTCGACGTCGCCGCCGCCCCCGCCCTCGACCTCGAGTTGATGGCCGCCGACGGCAAGATCAACCCCGACGACTTTGTGGTTCTGGCCCAGAGTCCGATGATCCCCTACTGCACCTTCGGCTCCTCCGCCGATCTCGACCCCGCCATCCTCGCCAGGGTGCGCAAGGCTCTCCTCGGCCTCAAGACCCAGGATACGGTGGAGATCGACGGCGAGCGGGTCAAAGTGCTGCAGTCGGCCTGGGTCGAAGGGTTCGAGGAGCTCCTCGACAGCGACTACGACATCATTCGCGACATGGCGCGGCGCACCAACATGCCCCCCTACCAGACCTTCTGAGGACCATGACTTTTGACCGTTTCGACAGATTCCACGGCCTTCTCCTTCTCCTCGTCGCCGGAGGTCTGGTCCTGTTGCTGGCCGTCGCCGAAAGCGGGGGCGGGCGCAGCGCCGCCGGCGTCGACAAGGCGATGGAGCAGGACTTGGACTACCAGGCCCGGGTCGCCTTCGTGCAGAAGCTCTACGGCCCCGTCGAAGATCTGCGCCGGGACGGCCAGCTGCAGCAGGCCCTCCTCAAGCTCGACGAGCTCGAGCGCCGCTACCCCGGCGAGGCTCACGGCTTCATCCTCCGCGGCGAGATCCTCTCCCGGATGGGGGTCCTCGCCGAGGCCGTCGCCAGCTATGTCGCCGCCCTGCGCCTCAACGGCGATTACGTCGATGCCAGAAGCCCCCTGTCGCGCCAGACGGAAATCCGTCAGCTGGTGGACGACGGGCTGCGGATACTCGGCGGCCAGGCCCGCAGCCACCCGGAGAATGTCTCTCTGGCGGCGGCGGTAAAAAACGTCCATTATCTGCAGAGCCGCCTCGCCGGCGGCTGTGAGTGAAGCGATGAACCTGCGTGACTTCCATCTCTGGATCGTCGTTGCGGCCGGGGCCTTCCTCGGGGCCCTCGGCGTGCTGCTGGCGGTCTGGGGGAATCCGGAGAATTCCGGGATCTGCGTCTCCTGTTTCATCGAAAACAGCGCCGGAGCCCTCGGCTTCCATGAAAACCCCCGCATGCAGTATCTGCGGCCGGAACTCATCGGCTTCGTTCTCGGCGCCGCCGTCTGCGCCGCCGGTTTCCGGGAATTCCGTTCCCGCGGCGGGAGCGCCCCCCTGCCGCGACTGGTGTCGGGGATTTTTCTCATGGTCGGCTGCGCGGTCTTCATCGGCTGTCCGATCAAGCTCTTTCTCCGTTTCACCGCCGGCGACCTCACCGCCGTCGCCGGGGTCCTCGGCCTGGTCGCCGGGGTCTGGGCCGGGCTTAAGGGGCTCGGCGGCGGGGTCCATCTCGGCAGCAGCCGGGAGGAGGGGAGGGGGAGCGGCTTTCTCGTTCCCGGCTTCTTTCTCCTGCTGCTGGTCCTCTTTGTCGCCCGCCCCGGTTTTCTCATCTTTTCCGGACGGGGGAGCGCCGCCCAGCACGCGCCCTGGCTTCTTGGCCTGGGAGGAGGAGCCGTTCTCGGCGCCCTCGCCCAGCGCAGCCGCTTCTGCATCACCGGCGGGGTGCGCGACACCCTCCTTCTCGGTCGCCGCTCCCCCCTGCTCTGGGGACTGCTGGCCTTTATCGCCGCCGCGACGACCCTCAACCTGGCGACCGGCCGCTTTCATCTCGGGCTTTACGGTCAGCCCGGGGCTCATCTCGACCACCTCTGGAGCTTTCTCGGCATGGCCCTGGTCGGCTGGATATCCGTGCTCATCGGCGGCTGTCCCTTCCGCCAGCTGATCAAGGCCGGGGAGGGAGACGCCGACGCCGGACTGGTGGTGGTGGGAATGTTCATCGGCGGCGCCCTGGTGCAGTCCTGGGGGATTGCCGCCACCGCCGCCGGAGTCTCCCTGGTCGGCAAGGCGGCCGTGCTCGCAGGCTGCCTCTTTGTCCTCGGCGCCACCCTTCTGTTTCGCGAACGGGCCCCCGCCTGACCGGCGGCTTTTTGGGCCCCCTGAAAGGAACGAATATTGAATTGCTTGATCCGTAACCCCGATATCGTCTGGCGGGTGGAAAAACGCCGGGAAGAAGCGATCCGTCAGGCCGCCGAAGCAGGGGAGGACGTCTCCGACCGCGGGACGGTGATCCTCATGATCTCCGGGATGATGCATCAGCTCAATCTCGTCGGCGGCGAGATCTGGACCCTCTGCGACGGCAGCCGCACCGCCGAGGGGCTCATCGACGCGCTCGCCGGCGAGTATCAGGTGGCGCGGGAAGAGCTCTCCGGCGACGTCGCCGCATTCATCGACGATCTCCTCGAAAGGGGGTGGCTGCGCCATGGCTGATACGATCACCGAACTCTTCTCGGCACCGCTGACCTTCAACTGGACCCTCTCCTTTGCCTGCAACTTCAGCTGCTCCCACTGCTACAGCCGGGAGGAGGTCGCCGAAGAACTCTGCACCGCCGACATCTTTCGCATCGTCGATGTGCTGGCCGAAAAGCAGGTTCCTTTCATCAATTTCGGCGGCGGCGAGCCGCTGATCCGTCAGGACCTCTTCGCCATCGCCGCCTACGCCACGTCCCGCGGCCTCAACGTCTCCATGAACTCCAACGGCTGGCTCCTCGATGAGACCGCCGCCCGGCGCCTCAAGGAGAGCGGCTTCAAGAGCGTCGGCATCAGTATCGACAGCGCCGAAGGGGCCCTGCACGACGATTTCCGCAACAGGCCCGGCTCCTTTCCCCGCGCCGTGGCCGCCCTCGACGCCCTGGCCGCCGTCGGTCTCAAGAGCACCATGAGCGCGGTGATTTCCCGGATCAACCACCGGCACTTCCGCGACCTGCTGCAGCTGGCCCGGGAGCACGGCGTGGGAACCGTCTACCTGCACAACTTCAAGTGCAGCGGCCGCGGTTTCAAAAACCGCGAGGAACTCGATCTCTCCCCCGAGGAGTGGAAGGCCTTCTATGTCGAGGCCCTGGCCGTGCAGAAAGAGACGGTCGATCTCGACATCTCCTTCGACGATCCGGTGATCGCCTCGCTCCCCGGATACAAGGAAAATCCTCTGGTCAAGGGGAGCAGCTGTGGTAAACTTTCCCTGCATTTGCGCCCCGATGGCGACATCACCCCCTGCGGCTTCATCCCGCTGGTGGTGGGGAATATCCTCAGGGACGACTTCGATACCCTCTGGTACGATTCGCCGATTCTCAACAAGATGCGCAACAAGGAGGCGACCGGCAAGTGCAGCGGCTGCGGCGCTTTTGCCGATTGTCTCGGCGGCTGCACGGCCCGCTCCTTTGCCGTCACCGGGGATTTCTGCGAGCCCGACCCGCACTGCTGGAAATAACTCCGGTCCCTAGGAGCCTGTCGGACTATACGGGCCGAAGCGAAAAATTGAATATTTGAGGACAGATTCGAGCTTGTTTGAGAGCCAATAGTCGTCTCTATTGGTCGAAAAGAAGCTCGGATATGGACCAAATAGACGATTTTGCAGCCGGCTCATGGATAGTCCGACAGGCTCCTAG
>Ga0209231_1000137_pt1 | contig 51928 bp, 46 predicted proteins | sample Deesub45470m_DNA_FD_188086 | JGI IMG/M metagenome (GOLD analysis project Ga0209231, IMG submission 188086) | Deep subsurface microbial communities from North Pacific Ocean - 450_OLKR46/470m Metagenome (SPAdes) (version 2) | ecosystem: Environmental > Terrestrial > Deep subsurface > Unclassified ... | reverse complement strand
GCTCCTTGGTGGGCTCCTCGCCCTGACTTTTCCCACTCCGGGCTTCGCCCACGGCGACACCGCCGCCGATGCCGCTATTTCTGCCTCGGCGGCGGTGTCGCCGTGGGCGAAGCCCGGAGTGGGAAAAGTCAGGGCGAGGAGCCCACCAAGGAGCAGGGCCTGGACGATTCGGGATGGCTTGCCGGTCATTTTGCTTTCCTTCCTCCTTCAGGTTGCTTTGATGCAGTTTAAACAGTTGCGCAGCGTGCAGACGCCGCAGGAGTGGACCTGGAACACCGGGATGTTCTCTGTCCTGGCCACGTTGACCGCTTCCTGTCTGGCCCGGTGCGACACCTTGTTGGTGAAAATCAGCACGGCGTCGACATTCTTGATTTTGGCGGCGATGCCGGCGACCGACCGGTTGAAAATGCGCAGTTCGACCCCGGCCCGCACCGCTTCCTGCCGGTAGTGTCCTTCCAGTCTGGCCATCCCGCCGATCACCGCGATGCACATCCCAGCCCCCTTGAGCTATAATGATATTCATTTTCAATGACTGGGCCGGGAAATAAGCCCTCGGTCGATGAACCGACCACCTGCAGACATTCGACGGGGGTTGCGCAGCGGGTCAGTCGGCGGGCCATGCGGCAACGGCTCCGGCGAAAGGCCTCGGCGAGGCCGAGGCTGGCGGCAGGATCGCCGTAGATTTTCCAGGGGCCCTGGCAGGTGAAGGGGAGGGGCGCCCAGCCCATGAAGCCGGCCACATCCTTGAGCGGGTAGCCGAGAAAAACCCCGATTTCGTGTGGAAACCTCGTCGCCGAGATCCGTGATTGCAGCTCCGCCAAGGACGTTTCCTGGTCGGCCGGGTTCGTGTAGCCGGCCTTGCGGAGAAACCCCGCCACATTCGGTCGGGCGAGGAGGGCGGCGAGGGGCTGCGGCCGGTAGAGGAGGAGGAGCAACGAATCGCCGCGGTCGGAGAGCACCCGGACGGCCAGTCCGTCCTCCCCCAGCAGGGAATCGCCGTGAGCCTGCCACATCCGGTAAAGGTTGCGGCCGCAGGCCTGCCGGCGGTTGACGAGGGTGATCAGGTTCGCCGGTTTTTCCCCGTCGAGGACTTCTGCCCCTTCGAGAGCGAGGAAGGATGCCAGGCATTCCCGTTCATCGGCGAAACGCTCCGCCAGGTCGTGCCAGATCGGCCGTCTTTGTCTATCGGGACTCTGCTGCTGCATATTTTGTCTCCTGCCCGGGAAGGTGTTCCGGGAGCCCCCTCCCGGTGGGAGAGAGGGGGGTCTGTCTACCGTTTCGACGAGCAGTCGCCGCCGCTGCAGTTGCCGCAATGCCCCTTCTTTTTTCCGAACGAGCGGTAGAGGAGGTAGCCCGCCCCGCCGAGGATCAGGGCCATCCAGACGATATCGACGATTCCCATTTCAGCCTCCCAGTCCCAGGAGCGTTCCCCCCTGGTAGATTACGAACGCCACAGTCCAGGCCAGGCCGCTCTGGTAGGCGAAGGCGACGCCGAACCATTTCCAGGAGCCGAACTCCTGACGCATGGCGATGGCGACGACCACGCACGGCATGTAGAGCAGGACGAAGACCATGAAAGCGTAGGCGGACAGGGGCGTGAAGGCGCCGCCGACGGCCGTCTTCAGCGGTGAGGCCCCTTCCTCGTCCTCCGCCGCCAGGCTGCTGACGCCGAAGGTGGAGACGACGTTGGATGCCGCATCCCTGAAGGCGCCGCCGAAGGAGACGACGATCTCCCTGAGGTCTTCGCCCAGGGTCGGCGCCGGGCCCTCCTCTTCTGTGATTTCGCTTCCGGGGGCGTAGATCTCGCCCATGGTGCCGACGACGATCTCCTTGGCGATGAGGCCGGTGATGAGGGAGGAGGACGCCTCCCAGTTGCCGAAGCCGAGGGGCTCGAAGATCGGGGCGATGGCGGCTCCCGTCTGACCGAGGTAGGAGTCGCGCTGGCTCTCCACGCCCCAGGGGGTGTTGAGCAGGAACCAGACGAAGACCGAGACGGCCAGGATGTAGGTGCCGGCCTTGACCAGAAAGTGCTTCCCCTTCTCCCAGGTGTGGATGAGCAGGCTCTTCAGCGTCGGCATGCGGTAGGGGGGGAGCTCCATGATGAACATGGGGGCCTCGCCGCGGAACAGGGTCTTCTTGAAGATCACCCCCATGACGATGGCGAGGAGGATCCCCATGACGTAGAGGGACCAGATGACGCTGCCGGCGGCCGTGCCGAAGAAGACCCCGGCAAAGAGGACGTAGACCGGCAGGCGGGCGCCGCAGGACATAAGGGGGATGAGCAGGGCGGTGAGGGCCTTGTCCCGCGGGTTCTCCAGGGTGCGCGTGGCGTAGATGCCGGGGACGTTGCAGCCGAAGCCGAGGAGCATGGGGATGAAGCTCTTGCCGTGCAGGCCGATGGCGTGCATCGCCCGGTCCATGACGAAGGCGGCCCGGGCCATGTAACCGCTCCCTTCGAGGAAGGTGATGAAGAACATCATGGCGAAAATAACCGGGACGAAGACCAGCACGAAGCCGACTCCGGCGATCACGCCGTCGAGGGCCAGGGACACGGTCCAATCGGGGGCGCCGATCATGCCGAGACCCGCCTCCACCCAGCGGCGGAAGGGGCCGGCGATCATACCGTCGAGCCAGTCGCCGAAGGGGGAGGAGAGGTCGAAGGTCAGCTTGAACATCAGCCACATGGCAGCCAGGAAGATGGGGATGCCGAGGAAACGGTTGAGGACGATGCGGTCGATCTTCTCGGTGATCTCCGCCTTGCGCAGCTCGGGCTTCTGCAGCACCTCGCGGGTGAGGCCCGAGGCGAGGGCGTATCTGGCGTCGGCCATTAGCGCCTCGACGTCCTCGCCGTGGGCGCGGCGCAGGTGGTGCAGCGCCTCATCCTGCAGGCTGTCGAGACCGATGTTGACCTCTTTGGCGACCTCGGTGTCGCCTTCCATCAGCTTGCAGGCGAGCCAGCGCAGGGGGTATTTGCCCGCCAGCACCGGGTGCTTTTCCTGGAGGGTCGCGGCCACGCCCTCGACCGCCTTCTCGATGTCCTCGCCGTAGCTGAGCTGCTTGGGCCGGTGGGAAGCGGGAGCGCCGGCGGTCGCCAGCGCCGCCTCCAGCAGCTCCTTCGTCCCGCGGTTTTTGGTCGCCGCCGTCGGAACGACGGTGACCCCAAGCATCTGCTCGATCCCCTTGACATCGATCCGGTATCCCTTGGCTTCGGCCTCATCGAAGATGTTGAGGGCCATCACCACCGGCAACCCCAGTTCGAGGAGTTGCATGGTGAGGTAGAGGTTGCGCTCAAGATTGGTGGCGTCGACGACGTTGATCACCAGGTCGGGCCTCTGGTGCACCAGGTAGTCGCGGGCGATGATCTCCTCCTGGGTGTAGGGGGAGAGGGAGTAGGTGCCGGGCAGGTCGACCAGGCGGATGCGGGCGCCTCCGAACTCGAAGGACGCTTCCTTCTTCTCCACCGTCACCCCCGGCCAGTTGCCGACGTGGAGCCGGCTGCCGGAGATGGCGTTGATCAGGGTTGACTTTCCGGCGTTGGGGTTGCCGGCCACCGCCACGGTGATGGTGCGCTTCTCCACCGGGTGCAGCGTCGGCGCAGCGACCGGGGGCAACTCCTGCTTCATCTTCGGTTCGGAACTCATTTCAGGACCTCCACGGCAATTCCTTCGGCTTCCTTCTTGCGCAGCGAGAGCTGATAGCTTTTGACCGTCACTTCAATGGGATCACCCAGGGGGGCGACCTTGACCACCTTCACCTCTTCGCCCACCAGCACGCCCATGTCCATCAGCCGGCGCCTGAGCGGGCCGATCACGCCGATGGCGGTGATTTTCCCCTTTTCGCCGGGTTTGAGCTTTGAAAGATTCATTGTCGACCTCCTGAAAAAATTGTTTTCTCACCCGGCGTCGCAACGCGCCCTGGAAATTCGAGGGCTATCGCTAGGCCGCTTTTGATTTCGCTACGCCCTTCATTGAGGCTGCTCATCCTAAGGTGGCGAGTCTCTCCACCATGATATTCATCGCCAATCCGCGGGCCATGGCGATCCTCGACTCGTCCACCAGGAGGAGGATCGGTCCGCTGCCGTTGGCGAGCATCTCCACCGTCTTGCCGATCCGCACCCCCATATCCTCCACCCGGCATTCGCACTTGCCTTGAAGATTGTCTCTGATCGACACGATTTGTGCCTGTTCGCCGGCGCTGAGCAGTCCGAGAGGGAACATGGTGGGTGCGTCTCCTTGTTTGAGTGATATTGAAATCGGTTTTCATAATTGTCGAAAGGGGTCGGCCGGGTCAAGGCAAAAATGATTATCGTTTTCAAAGGATGGCCGAATTCGCCATTTCATCCGGCCGCGAGGTCCCTGCAGGGGATGCGTGCTGCTCGTTTCGGAATGCCTCTGCTGCCCCGGGCTCTTTGGGCTCATTCCTCTCGTCAAATACTCGGGGGGATCAGTCGCTGTGCTTGACCAATCCGGCGCTCTGCATTACAGTGTCTCCCCGCTGGAAAAAACACGACCCTTCAGGAGCTTATCCCTAATGACCCGAATCGAATTGCCCCGCGAGAAAAAAGTGGGGCATCTGACGCTGCTCCGCCAACAGCGCAGCTTGACCTCCAAGGAGTTCAACGCCCTCACCGCCGACGAACGCCTCGAAATCATCCGCCATGCCCAGGGGATGAACAAGTACAACCTGATGCTTGAAGCGGCCGATGTTGCAGAGCTCGTCCCCCGTCTGGCCGCCCAGGAAGTCTATCTGCTGGTGAAGGAGCTGGGGAGCGAGGACGTCACCGAGCTCCTCGCCTTGATCTCCACCGATCAGTTGACGACCATTCTCGATCTCGACTGCTGGCAGGGGGACACCCTCCAGGCGGAGCCTTCGCTGGTGTGGATGCAGTACCTCCTCGACGGCGGCGAGGAGCGGGTGATACGGGCCATCAAGGAGCTCGACTTTCTGCTGCTGGTTCTCATGTTCAAGAAATTCGTCACCGTCCCCCGCGGCCCCGAATCGTACGACGACGACGATGAGCTGATGGAGGCGATGATGGCCGCCGGCGGCTACGAGCTGGAGTTTCACGATCCGGAGAGCTCCAAGGTGGTCAGCGCCGTGCTCGACATCGTCTTCCGCCACGAGCGGGAGGAATTCACCCGGCTGATGGAATGCGTGCGCTGGGAGCAGGAGGCGATGCTCGAAGAGGAGGTCTATGGCCAGCGGGTCGGACGCCTGCAGGATCACGGTTTTCCCGATCCCTTCGAGGCGCAGCGGGTCTATGCCCGCCTCGATCCGGCCTCCTTTGCCGTCGAGGACCACCGCAAGAAGGGGCTGGGGCTCGTCAGCGAAGAGGGGTCCGCACCTGGTTTCATCCTCACCGTCGCCCGTCCCCGCGATCTCCTCGCCGAGGTCCTGGCCGGCGGCCTCCGGCCGGAAACCGCCTGGGAGCTGACCTTTCTCCTCAACAAGGTCATGAGCGCCGATCATGTCGACGTCGGCGACCTCGCCTCCGTCCAGACGGCCATGGAGGAGGTCTACCGCTATCTCAACCTGGCGCTCGAGGAACTCTCGGGGGGGGATGTGGTGCGGGCGGCCGCCTGCTTCGACGAGGTCTATCTCGAATCCCTCTTTCGCCTCGGTTTCAGCCTGACTCTGGAGCTGCAGCAGCGGGCTCTCCGAGTGCGCAAATCGGCCGGAGCTTCCTATCTCGACGGTCCCTTCCGTGCCCTTCTCGACGGCCTGGTGCGGAAAAAACCCCGTCTCTTCGAAGGGGTCCTGGAGGAAAACCGCGGCGGCGAGCGCCCCTTTTCCACCCTCCGCGATCTCCGGCTGGCCGGCGAGTGGCTGGAGCGCCTCGAGCTGCAGCTGCAGCTCTTTGCCGGACACTTCCCCTTCGAGCTCCCCCTCCCGGCGAGCCTCAACCTTTCCGGCTGTTATCCAGACGACGCCGGAGATCTTACACTCTCCGACTTCTTTCTCACCGCTCTGGCCAACCGCCTCCAGGGACGGGACTTCCTCCCCGAGCCTTTTCCCCAGGGGGAGCTGGGGGCCCTCCACGACCGGGTCTGCCGCGACGGCCTCATCGCCGAGGAACTGCGCCGGGAAACGAGCCAGTGGCTCGAATCCCTCCTCCCGGGGACCGGACCCTTTGCCGATTATTGCCTCGATCTGTGGGCCGAGGATTTCTGCACCCGCTCTGCCGCCGAGGTCGATCCCCGTTATCTCGGAGGGCTGATCGTCCGGCGAGGGGATTGATGACAAATAAAACCGTCGGGTCGCGTCCTGACAGGTGCGGCCTACTCTTGAGTCGCTTTACAAAAGAGTCGCGCGACCCCCGAATCTTGTTCCTGCAAAAAGCCCAAGATTTTCCCACCACGTCAGCTAAACCACGACGCAGCGGAAGATCGATTCTTCAGAATTCAAAATAACCAAAGAGGGGCCGCTGTCAGACAGCGGCCCCTCTTTGGTTTACGAAGGGGTAAAACATCTCTATCGGGAGATAATTCCCCCGGAAACGAAACTTTACCAGAGCCCCATCATCTGCAGATGGCGCATCAGGTTCACCCCTCCCATGAGGGCGACCAGGACTCCGGCGATGCGGATCATCCAGCTGCGGGCGCGCCTACCGAGCCAGTGCGCCGCGCTGCCGAAGAAAAAGAGGGCCGGGAGGGTGCCGAGACCGAAGGCGAAGAGGGTCACCCCGCCGGTGACCGGCGAGGCGCTCTGGGCGGCGGTAATCGCCATGGCGTAGAAAAAGCCGCAGGGGAGAAGGCCCATGACCAGTCCGAGGGGGAGGGCGGCCAGGGCCGGCGGGAGGCGGCGCAGGGAACCGATGGCGCCCCCCAGGGCCCGCATCGGCGCGGCGAATTCGAGTTTCGCGAGGTTGAGCCGGACAAAGAGGCCGGCGCTGCCGAGGCCGACGGCGATGACGAAGAGGTCCGAGGCGACGAGAATGACCCGCGTGGCGCCGGAGAAGATGTCGGTGTAGGCGATGGCCGAGCCGAGCCAGCCGACGAGAAGTCCCACCAGGGTGTAGGTCAGGATGCGCCCGGCATTGTACAGAAGGTGGAAGACAAATCCCCCCCGCTGGCCCTCCGCCGAGAGGGAGAGGGCGGCGACCAGGCCGCCGCACATGCCGATGCAGTGCCCCGAACCGAAGAGGCCGGTGGCCAGGGCGAGGGTGTAGAGGGGGTCGATCATTTCAGCAGGACCCGGTCCAGATCGAAGGTCAGGGTCTTCGCTTCGCCGTTGGGGAGCAGGATTTCGAAGGTGGCCCGCCAGGCCCCGGCCATGGTGAAGATGGCCTCGCCGCGGTAACTTGACCCCATTTCCGTAACCGCCGGCCGGTTGATCGGCATCGCCATCGCCGGCATGCTCAGGTCGCAGCGGACGGAGGCCCCGGTGAGCGGCGATCCGGCTGGGTCGGTGAGTTGCAGTTCGAAGGGAATGCGGGTCATGGCGACCAGAGGCGCCTCCTTGAGAAGAAGGACCGCGCGAAGGTCGCCCGAGGCCGCCTCCTCAAGGCGCGTTTCTCCGCCGGCCAGGGCCGGAGCGGCAAGGGCTGAGAGGAGGATCAGGAGGAGGGTCAGAACCGCGGCGGCAGGTCGCCGGAAATCAGGGCAATCGGGATTGTTTATCAATGTCGTCTCCTTGGCGGGTCGGTGGCGGGTCGTCTTCGAGCATCCGGTATTTGGCGCCTTCGATATCGTCGAATTCCCCCTTTTTCACCGCCCAGATGAATATGAGCCAGACTCCGGTGCCGAGAAAGAGGGAGAGGATGATGAGAATGAGGGTGGAACTGAGCATGGGGCGCTCCTTTAAGCAATAACCGACAGTTTATCCGTCAGGGGGAAGAGGTCAAAGGTTTTTCAGCCGCAGCGAATTGCCGACGACGCAGATCGAGCTGGCGGCCATGGCGGCGGCGGCGTGAATCGGCGCCAGTTCCCCGGAGGCGGCCAGGGGGAGGGCGAGGATGTTGTAGGCGAAGGCCCAGAAGAGGTTCTGGCGGATGATGTCCAGCGTCCGCCGCGCGACCTCAATCCCGGTGACCAGGGTCATGAGATCGGGGCGGGTCAGAACCAGATCGGAGGTCTCGAGGGCGATGTCGGTTCCTCCGGCCATGGCGCAGCCGACGTCGGCCTCCGAGAGAGCCGGGGCGTCGTTGATGCCGTCCCCCACCATCAGCACCCGCTCCCCCCGGGCCATCGCCTTCTTCACCCACTCGGCCTTGTCGGCCGGGCTCAGGGCGCCGTGGACCTCGTCGATGCCGAGCTGCGCGCCGATGCGCCGGGCGGCTTCGACCGTGTCGCCGGTGAGCATTGCCGTGCCGATCCCCAGACGCCGGAACCGGGCCACCGCGTCGGCCGCCTCCGGGCGCAGGGTGTCTTCGCAGAGGATGCTGCCGAGATAGCGGTCGCCGAGAGCGGCATGAATTTCCGTCAGGGGCTCGGCGGAAAAGGGCTCCATGCCGCCTATCCCGGCCTGTCGCAGGAATCGCCGGCTGCCGACCCGCAGCATCCCTTCCTCGAGGCCGAGTTCGACGCCGAGGCCCGGAAGGGTGCGGGTCCCCTCGCCGTCGCCGGTTTCAAGTCCGCGTCGCCGGGCTTCGGCAACGATGCACCGCGCCAGGGGGTGGTTCGAGCCCCCTTCGGCGCGGGCGACCAGATGAAGAAGGTCCTCCTCGCTCCCGGCCGAAGGGCGGATGGCGGCGATCCGCGGCTTCCCCTCGGTGAGTGTCCCGGTCTTGTCGAAGGCGGCCAGGGTGAGGCGCGCCGTTCCCTCGAGGACATCGCCGCCGCGGAAAAGGATCCCCCTCCCGGCGCTGGCCCCCGTGGCAACCAGCACCGCCGTCGGGGTGGCCAGTCCCAGGGCGCAGGGGCAGGCGATGACCAGGACTGCCACCGCTGCCAGCAGCGGATCGACCGTGCCGCCGGTCCAAATCCAGTAAACGAAGGTGGCCCCGGCCACGAGGACGACGAGGGGGACGAAGACGGCTGCCACCCGGTCGGCGAGGCGCTGAACGGGGGCGCGGCGCGACTGGGCCTCCTCGACGAGGCGGGCGACCCGGGCGACGAAGGAGTCGGCGGCCGGAGCCGTGACCTGCACCCGCACCGAGGCCGTCAGGTTGAGGGTCCCGGCGATCACCGCTTCCCCGGCGATCCGGGGGACGGGGAGGGGCTCGCCGGACACCGCCGCCTCGTCGATTTCGGTGCTCCCGGCGAGGATCGTGCCGTCCACCGGGAGGCGCTCTCCGGGACGAACGAGGAGGATGTCGCCTATTTTCAGGCTCCCCGTGGCGACCGCCTCGGTTTTGTCCCCGATTTCCCTGTGGGCGATCTCCGGGGCCAGACGCAGGAGGCGGTCGACGCCGCTGGCCGCCCGCCGCCGCGCCGACCCTTCGAAGAGGCGTCCGGCGAGGATCAGGGTGACGATCATCGCCGCGGTGTCGAAATAGACCTCGCCGCCGCCGTAGAGGGCGAAGAGGCTGGCGCCGTAGGCGGACAGAACTCCGAGGGCGATGAGGAGGTCCATGTTGGCGGTGCGGTTGCGCAGGCTGCGCAGGGCGCCGCCGAGAAAGGGCCAGCCGGAGTAGAAGACGACCGGTGTCGTCACCAGGGCGGCGAAATACTGCATCAGCTTGCGCGAGGCGGGATCGATCCCCTGGAAATAGCCGGCGTAGAGAGCCAGGGAATAACCCATCAGCTGCATGGAGAGGAAGCAGGCGGTGCCGAAGCGGATCAGCGTGGTGCGTTGCTCTCTCTCCTCGGCCTGGCGGGCGGCGTCGTAACTGAAGGGGCGGGGGGTGTAGCCGAGACGAGCGACGGCGGCAAAGATCTCTGACGGAGTGACAGCGGCCGGGTCGAAAACGATCCTTCCCCGGTGCGTTCCGTAGTTGACGCGAATTTCGCTGACCCCCGCAAGAGACCCGAGATACCTTTCCACCAGCCAGACACAGGAGGCGCAGCGGATCCCCTCGATGAGAAAGGAGAGTTCCCCCCTCCCGTGCCGCTGCAGAACGAAACCGGACAGATAACCGTCGTCGTAAGTGTCCTGAATTGTCCCGCCCTGACTGCCGGAAGGGCTCAACTGCCGTTTCTGGTAGTAGGTGCCGAGTCCGGCGCCGCTGATGATGCGGTAGACGCTGAGGCACCCCTGGCAGCAGAAGCGCAGCTCCACCCCGTCGATGCGGTCGATAATCGCATCGGCCGGGGGGATGGGCAGCCGGCAGTGATGGCAGGAGTCGTGGCTCAAAGTGTGCGGTCCTGTCGTGTCGTGGGGTTGCGGGTCTTGGGTTCCTGCCCATGGAGACAGGAACCTTCCATTGTCTTAATTGGATTTTTGCTCCTCGTTGCGTCGTTGCGGCGTCGCGTGAGGAAAAGATCCCGCTTTAAGGGCTTGTTTCACGCGACGACGCAACGACGCGACGAAAATCTTTACACCTGGACCCAGGAGCCTGAAGGTTTTTTTTTCGATTCGGCCCGTATAGTCCGACAGGCTCCTAGAGATTGAACAGGAGGCGCCGGTCGATCCGGGCGCCGTCGCGGCTGAGCCGGAGCCGGGCGGCAATCTCTCCGCGGAGTTCCGGGGAGATTGTCGCCGTATAGAGCCCGGGGGACGATTCCATCAGAGGGAGGTGCAGCCGGGTCTCCGGCCGGGAGGCGAAAAGTTCCAGCTCTCCCCGGCAGGCGCCGACCGGGAGGCCGGCGCGGTCGAAGAGACGGATTTCGAACTGCCTCCCCTTGACCTCGGCGGTCAGGGTCCATCCCAGACCTTCCGCAGCCTTCTGCTCGACTCGGGTGTGGTTGTACCTGAGTCCGTGACTGTAATAATCGCGGTCGGAGACGGCGCTGCCGCCGTTGACGGCTCGGTAGGCCGACCAGGCGCTGAAGAGGAGAAAGAGCGCGCCGAGGGTAACGAGGAGCAGGGGCCAGCGGTTGGGCGAAGAAGCGGCGGTCATGGCGGGGAATCCTTTACGGCGGTGATAAAGGCATGGGCCCGGGCCAGAGGCGTCCCGGACGAATTTTCGAGAAAAAAGAGAATCTTCTGCGGCCTCTCCCCCTCGGGGACGGGAGTCAGCAGTACGAAGTCGAAGCGCCGTCTTTCACCGGCGCCCAGGACCATCCCCTGCACCTGGCCGCGGAGCAGGCAGGGTTCCCCTTGAGTGGAGGCGGCTCGCAGCGACAGGGTCTGCGACGTCTGCAGGCGATTGGCGACGTAGCCGGTGAAGAAGGAGGCCTGGGTATTGTCGTCCAGCAGGCGGCTGTCGGCCCCGGCGTTGCGCGCCAGGGCGAGACTGGCCTCGGGTCTTTTGAGGACCGCCGCGGTCAGGGCGATGGACAGGGCGAAAAAGAGCAGGGCGACCAGAGCCAGGCGGGGATTGATCAGCGCCCGCAGCCCCCGGTTCTCCAGGCCGAAGGTGTAGCGGATGATTCCGGTCTCGCCGCGGCCTGCCATGACGATGCGGCAGGCATCGAGGCAGCGCCCGCAGTTGATGCATTCGATCTGATAGCCGTTGCGAATGTCGATGCCGGTGGGACAGCTGCGCGCGCAGGCGCCGCAGGATATGCAGCGCGCCGCCTCATCCGGATGAAAGCGCAGGGTCAGGGTGCCGGGGTCGACGAGCACCGTCTGGAATCGGCCGTAGGGACAAAATTCCCGGCAGAGGAGCCGCCGCACCAGAGCCAGATCGAAATAGACGAAAGCGGCGACGGCAAGGAGCGTGAACACGGCCCCCCGGGGGAGGGCTCCGCCGAGGAGCGCCGGGAAGAAATCGTAAGGAGAGATGAAGTACCAGATCAGGTTGGCCGCCACCAGCAGGCCGAGGGCGCCATAAAAGAGGTGCAGCGCCAGCTGCTGCCAGGGTGCGGCGTCGATGCGCCCCCCGGCGACCCGGGCGCCGATGAATCGGGCAAATCCCTCGGCGAGGTCGGTCAGTGAGGTCTGGGGGCAGGCCCAGCCGCACCAGGCGCGGCCGAGAACCAGGGTCAGCAGCAGAAAAAAGAGGACCAGGGCCAGCCCCAAAAGGAGAAAGAGATAGAGCTCCTGAATGCGGAAGGTCGCGCCGCAGGCGTGCAGGGTCAGGGTGGCGACGTCGAGCCGCAGCAGGCTCTCCCCGTCGAAGCGGACAAAGGGAATCAGCAGCAGGGCCAGGGTCGTTCCCCATTGGAAGGAGAGCCGCCAGGGGCCGAGGAGATGGGGGCGGACCGGGGTCATGGGCCCAGGTCTCTGGGAGGCCGGCCGGTTTCAGGAAGAGTGATTCGATGGCCCTCCATGGCTTCCCCTATTTCAGGGACAGGACAAAGTCCGTCAGGCTATCGATCTCCGCGGCCTTGAACTGGCTGCCGAAGGCGGGCATCCCCCGGGGGCGGCCGTTGCGGATCGATTCGGCGATACTGGTGGCATCGCGGCCGTACTTGAAGCTTTTCGAGGTAAGGTCCGGGCCGATCCCTCCCTCCCCTTCGGCGCCATGGCACATGGCGCAGTGGCTGGCGAAGAGTTCCTTGCCGTTTTCGGCCTCCTCCGTCGCCGTCGTCGCCGTCGCCGCCGGGGCCGCCGCGGCAACGGGAGCCGAACCGGCCTGCTGCTGGTGGGCCGCCATCTTCTCCTCGAATTCGCCGGTGGAGCTCCAGCCGGAGAGAAGGTAATAGGCGCAGAAGATAACTCCCCAGACGATCAGGCCGTAAAAGAGAACGGCAAAGTAGGCCGGCGGCCTGTTGGCCCGGTTCTCGATGATGCCGTCGAATTCGTGGACCGGGTGCTTGTGCTGGTGTTCCTCGAGCATGGACATGAAGGTTTCCTCCCCTTGATTCAATCGTCTTCGAGCATGCGGTGCTTGGGCTCTTCCAGTCGGGCCTTGCGTTTGCGGTTGTAGGTGCGGACGACGATCACCGCAAAGACGACAAAGAGCCCGAGAGTAAAGCCGAGATAGAGTACCGAAGCCCAGTCCATTTAGTGCCTCTTCTGATATTTGATGTAGTTGACGAGTTTCCAGACCCGGGTCGAGCCGAGGGAGTCGAAGGCCGGCATTCCCCCCTCGGGAAGGCCATTGTAGAGGATTTGATAGAGATCGGCATCCGCCATGTCGAGGTCCTGGATGTCGGGGCCGATGTCGCCGCTCAGGTCCTTGCCGTGACAGACGGCGCAGTGCTGGTCGTAGAGAGCTTCTCCCTCGGCAATGACGGAGGAATCTCCGAGGTAGGGGTTGGTCAGTTCGCCGACCACCCGTGTCTGCGCCGCCTGCCGCCAGGGGATGTCGCTGCCGAGTTTCTGCAGGTAGGCGACGACGGCGTCCAGCTCGCTTTTCCCCTCCAACCCGGCGATCTGCTCTTCCGTAGAGGGGAAGCCGAGGACCTCCATCTTCCGGCGGGTATGTCCGGTATCGAGACTCCTCTCGCCGAGAAAGGCGTAGGCCGGCATGTTCGAACGGGGGATCATGGCCGTCGGCGCCGCCATGTGCTGGGTGTGCCAGGCGTCGGGGTATTTGCCGCCGATCCGCGCCAGGTCAGGGCCGGTGCGTTTCGACCCCCAGAGGAAAGGGCGGTCGTAGGCGAATTCTCCGGACTTGGAATATTCCCCGTAGCGAAGGACTTCGGCGACCAGGGGTCGGACGGTCTGGGTATGACAGTTGTTGCACCCTTCGCGGATGTAGACGTCGCGCCCCTCCTGCTCCAGAGGCGTATAGGGGGAGACCGAGGCGATGCGATCGGCCTCGGTGTTGACCCAGACGAAGGGGAGGACCATGGTGATGATGGTGCCGACCAGCATGGCGGCGGTGGCCAGAATCAGAAAGAGGAACGGTTTTTTTTCCCACATGGCTTCGGTTCCTCCCTCTTCAGGCAGTTTGGCCGACGGCATCGCTGGCGGGTTTCCCCTTGCGAACCGTCAGGATCAGGTTGTAGATGAAGACGCCGAGTCCCAGCATGTATATGACGCCGCCGACGGCCCGGGCCCACCAGTACGGATACATTTCGATCATCGTTTCCATGAAGGAATAGGTCAGGCTGCCGTCCTTTTCCATGGAGTGCCACATGCCGGCCTGCTGCACCCCGGCGATCCACAGGCTGACCGAGTAGATCAGCTGGCCGATGAGGACGAGCCAGAAGTGGAGGTTGGCCAGGGGGATGCTGTAGACTTCCCGTCCGTAGATGCGCGGCAGCAGGTAGTAGATCCCGGCAAAGGCGATGAGCGAGACCCAGCCGAGGGTCCCCATGTGGATGTGTCCGGGGATCCAGTCGGTGTAGTGGATGAAGGCGGAGAAGGAGCGGATGGCCTGCATCGGTCCCTGCAACGTCTGCAGGCCGTAGAAGGTGATGCCGAGAATGAGGAATTTGACCAGATAGTTCTCGCGCATCTGATGCCACTGGCCGTTCATCGACAGATAGCCGTTGAAGACGCTCCCCCAGGAGGGAGCGATGAGCATGACCGAAAAAGCCATGGCCAGGGTCTGGATCCAGTCAGGAACCGGCGTCCAGAGGAGGTGGTGGGCGCCGGTCCACAGGTACATGAAGATCAGGCTCCAGAAGGAGATGATCGACAGCCGGTGGCTGTAGATCGGGACCCCCGTCGACTTGGGGAGAAAATAGTAGAACATGGCCAGCGGCGGCGCCGTCAGGGCCATGGCGACGGCGTTGTGTCCGAACCACCACTGGACGTTGGCGTCGTTGGTTCCGGCAAAGGCCGAGTAGGACTTGAAGAGGGAGACGGGAACGGCCGCCGAGTTGACCAGATAGAGGATCGCCACGCCGACGATGGAGGCGAGCATGTACCAGAGGGAGATGTACATCTGCTCTTCTTTGCGTTTGACGATGGTCATGATGATGTTGATGGAAAAGGCGACCCAGAGGATGACGACCATGACGTCGATCGGCCATTCCATCTCGTGGTATTCCTTGGAGGTGGTGTAGCCGAGGAGAAGGGTGACCGCCGAGACGAGGATGGTGGCGTTGAAGAACCAGAGTTGGAAGGTGGCCAGCCTGTCGCTCCACAGGGGGACCCTGCAGAGGCGCTGGACGATGTAGAGGAACATGGCGAAGATGGTCCCCACCCCCCAGCCGTAGATCCCGGCGTTGGTATGGATCGGCCGCAGCCGGCCGAAGGTGAGGTAGGGGGGGAAGTTGAGTTCCGGAAGGACCATCTGGAAGGAGACGATCACTCCGACCAGCACGGCCACAAGCCCCCAGACGACGCTCCAGGTGACGAAGCTGCGGACGATGGCGTGGTTGTAAACCGGTTTGTCCATGTAACCTCCTGTAACAATTTGGAAAAAGCCCAGGCCAAGTTTAGTGGACCCGAAGGCAAAGTCAAGCCTTGCATTGCTGACCAAAGTGGTGATTAAACTAGCCGCAGGATGGGCAATTGTCAACATTGAAAAACGTCCGGTCGGGAGGTGCGCGCCTTGACACTCCTTGCATCGCTCCTCTATCATGCCCCTGTCCGCGTGGTGCGGATTTTGTTCACCTCTCCCCGCCGGATGTCTCCCCATGCAGATCACCCTGGGCAAAAAACTTTTTCTCTATACCAGCGGCATCCTCGTCCTCCTGCTTCTGGTGACCTTTCTCGTCCTGGAGCGCAGCCAGTCGCGGCAGTGGGAGGAACACCTCCGCTCCCAGAGCATCTCCTTCGTCCGCTTTGCCACCCCCGAACTCCTCAAGCTCTTCCGCGGCTCCTTCTCTCAGGAGACCGAGGGCGAATCCCTCCGGGAGGTGAACGATTTCCTCGCCGTGAACCCCGACCTCATCCAGGTGACCATCTATTCCCCGAATGGCCGGTTGCTCTACCGTTCCCCCGGTTTCGGATCCTTTTCGTCCCAGGCTCTGACCGGGACGGATGACGAAATCGCCCCGGAGCGGATGCTAAGCGATCAAACAACCACCCGGACCCTGAGCCTCCCCGGAGGGGGGCGCATTCTCGACCTGGTGACTCCGGCCTTCTCGCCGAGCGGCGCCCGGATTCTCGCCGTGCGCTACCTGATCTCCTTTGGTTCCGTCGACATCCGTCTGGCGGAGGTGCGTCAGCACTTCCTCCGCATCGCGATCCTGGCTGTCCTTTCTTCCCTGCTCCTGGTGGCTCTGGCGGCACGGCGGGTGACCCGGCCGATACAGGAGTTGACCGTAGGCGCCCGGTCGATTGCCCGGGGTGACCTGCAGACTCGGATCGCCACGCCCCGTGGCGACGAGATCGGCGCCCTGGCCCGGGCCTTCAACGAAATGGCCGAAAGCCTGGCCGTCAGTCAGCACCAGTTGACGGAAAAGAACCGCGCCCTCTCCGGCGCCAACAGCGAACTGCGGACCATGCAGGAACAGCTGATCCGGGCCGAGCGCCTGGCCGCCATCGGCCAACTGGCTGCCGGTGTTTCCCATGAGATCGACAATCCCGTCGGCATCATTCTCGGCTATGCCGAACTCCTCCGGGAAGACCTCGCCGAAGGCGATCCCCGCCGCGACGACGTCCAGGCGATCATCGACGAGTGCAAGCGCTGCAAGCGGATCACCGGCGGTCTTCTCGGTTTTGCCCGGACGGCCCCGCCCCGCACCGAACCTTTGCAGCTCGCTTCCCTGGTCGAGGGGACCCTGGCCTCCCTGCAGCCGCAGAAACTCTTCCGGCAGATCGTCGTCCGTCTGGAAAAGGGGCCGGCGCTGCCGCCGATCGTCGGCGATGCCGATCAGTTGCGCCAGGTGCTGGTCAACCTTTTCCTCAATGCCGCCCAGGCGATGGCGGGCAAGGGGACCCTGACCGTGGAAATCCGCCGCGAAGGGGAAGAGGGGGTGGTTCTGGTGTCCGACAGCGGTCCGGGGGTGCCCGCCGAACTTCTGGAACGGGTATTCGACCCTTTTTTCTCCACCAAGGGGAGCGGCGAGGGGACCGGCCTCGGCCTCTCCCTCTGCCGCAAACTGGCGGAGGCCCACGGCGGAACCCTGCGTGCCGAGGAGTCGGGAGCGGTGGGTGCGCTCTTCCGGCTCGGTCTTCCCCTGGCGAGGAAGGAAATTTGTTTTGACAAGGGTCCCGTTGATTCTTTAGGATAGGCAGGATTTCCTACCCCGAGGACGGTGAACCCCCCATGGAAAATGCACTGGAATTACTGAAGGACGATCTCCTCAAGGTTGAGGCCCAGTTCCGGCGCGATCTCGATTCGGAGGTGGCGCTGATTCGCAAGGTCGGAGAGTACGTTCTGGCCAGCGGCGGCAAGCGCGTCCGTCCCATGCTCCTTCTCCTCTGCGCCCGCCTGGCAGGGTATGGCGGCGAGAACCATATCGGCCTGGCCAGCGTCGTCGAATTCATTCACACCGCCACCTTGCTGCACGACGATGTCGTCGACAGCGCCGTGCTGCGTCGGGGCAATGCCTCGGCCAATGCAGTCTGGGGGAACGAGGCGTCGGTGCTGGTCGGCGATTTCCTCTTCGCCAAGTCCTTCTCCATCATGGTCCGAAACGGCGACCTGAAGATTCTCCAGGTCCTCTCCGATGCCACGACGATGATGGCCGAGGGGGAGGTTCTGCAGTTGATCAGCACCTGCGACCTCGATCTCGACGAGGAGCGTTATATGACCGTGGTTCGGACCAAGACCGCGGTCCTGATCGCCGCCGCCTGCCAGTGCGGCGGGATTCTCGGCCGAATCGGCGAAGAGGAGCAAGCCGCCCTTCACGAATTCGGCATGGAACTGGGGATCGCCTTCCAGTTCATGGATGATGCCCTCGACTACGTGGCCGAGGAGTCCGAGTTCGGCAAGGTCCGGGGGCACGATCTCGCCGAGGGGAAGATGACCCTGCCGCTCATCGAAGCCCTGCGCCGCTGCAGTGCCGAGGAGCGTTCCCGGGTCGCCGCGATCATCGAGCAGGACGAACTCGCCGACGGAGACGTCGCCGAGGTTGTCGCCCTCATCGAGCGCCATAACGGCATCGAGTATACCCGGAGCCGGGCCCAGACCCTGATCGACCGGGCCAAGGGACATCTGGTTTCCTTTCCCGACGGGCCGGCCAAGGAAGCCCTCTATGCGGTCGCCGATTACGTGGTCAGGCGCCGGAAGTGAGCCGTTCGTCCCGAGGATGACAGCCTTTTAACTGAACAGCCAGGCAAATTCAGCGTCCGCCGGTCACTCGACCGGCGGATTTTTTTTGGAACGAACCGATACTCCTGGTGTTTTTTCCCCGGACGGATTAGCACTCCCTCCTTGGCCCGGAAGTTGCTAAAGAAAATATCGTCTGTCCCCTGAGCCGGCCCTGAGTCCCGGGCCGGCGAATAAACACCTGTCCCTTGCGAGCATTTCATGAGTGCCGATATCCTGGTGCATCAATCGGTTTATCACTTCGACGGCCAAGATTACCCGGTCTGCGTCTACAGCCGCCCCGACGGCAGCCATGTCGCCAGAACCGCCTTTTCCGCCGATGACGTGATCCTCAACGACGGACCCTCCCTTGAGGAAGTTCTCGCCAAACACCGGCGCCTCCTGCCGCTGGCCGTCAATTCCCGGATGATTCTCCGCGATCTCCGGTCCAAGCGTTAACCTTTCCTTCTTCCTTCTTCCTTCTTCCTTCTTCCTTGCCACTCCTGCTATAATCCGCCCATGGCCGGTCTCAATCTCCAGAAGAAGGTTCTCTACGCCTTCCTGTTTCTTTCCCTTGTCCCCCTGATGCTGCTGGCGGCAAATTCCCATCGCAGTCTGCGCTCGGTGGAAACACTGCTGCGCGACGGCGCCGCCGAGGCTCTCGACGAGCAGGCAGCCGAGGCCCTGGCGCTGCGGGCCGAGATGGTGGCCAAAGAGGTGAGCGATTTTCTCGCCGCGGTGGAAAGCGACCTCCACGACCTGGTTCTCCTTTCTCCGGACCGGGAGGCATGGCAGGACTTCAGGGACGGTCACCGTCGCCAGGTCTGGTCCCGGGCCGGGACCAACCGGCATCCATCGGAGCAGAAGGAGATGCTCCCCCTCTACAGCGAACTCGCCTTTGTCGGCGCCGACGGTCGGGAACGGCTGCGGATCGTCGAGGGGGAGGCCAGCCCCCCTCTGCGCGACGTCTCCATCCCGGCCAACACCACCTACCTCAGCGAAGATTATTTTCTCAAGGCCCGCAATCTCCCCCCGGGGGAGATCCATGTTTCCCGGGTCACCGGCTGGCACGTCAATCGCCAGGAGCAGCTGCGCGGAGCCGGCACCCCCGAGGAAGCGGTCGAGGGGGGGATTTACCGCGGTGTGGTCCGCTTTGCCGCCCCGGTCCGGGATTCCTCCGGCACCCTGAAGGGGGTCGTCGTTCTCTCCCTCGATCATCGCCACCTGATGGAATTCACCCAGCACATCCTCCCCACCGCCGAACGCTATGTCGTCTTCCCCTCCTACGGCAGCGGCAACTATGCCTTCATGTTCGACGACGAGGGGTGGATGATCGCCCATCCCAAGTACTGGGACATCCGCGGACTCGACCGCTCCGGCCGCCTGGTTCCCCCTTACCGTGCCACATCGAGCGAAGAGGACATCCGACTGGGAAACATCCCCTACAACCTCTATCAGGCGGGTTTCATTCATCCCAATTACCCCCTGGTCGCCGAGGCCGTGCTGGAGGGGCGCAGCGGGGTGGTGGACGTCACCAACGTCGGCGGCTCGCGCAAAATCATGGCCTATGCTCCGATCCCCTTCGCCTCGGGTGAATACGGTCGCCACGGTTTCTTCGGCGGCGTCACCATCGGCGCCGAAGTCCGGGTCTTTCACAAACCGGCGGCGGAAACCTCGGCGGTCATCCGCCGCCAGTTCACCCGTTTCGTCAGCGAGACCTGGATGCTGATCACCGTCACCGGTCTCCTGGTCTTCATGGTCGCCTGGCATCTGGCGGGGGGGATCGTCGACCCCCTGACGCGCCTCATCGAAGGGACGAAGGCGATGGCCCGCGGCCACCTGGCGACGCCGGTGCCGGTGACGTCCCAGGACGAGGTCGGCGCGCTCGCCGCCTCCTTCAACGCCATGGCCGGTGAACTCGTCCTGCGCCGGGAACGTCTCCTCAAGACCCTCAAGGATCTCCGCCGTTCCCGCCAGGACATTCTGCGCGAGCGCAACTTCAAGGAAACTATCGTCGAAAACATCGAGACCGGAATTCTCACCCTCGACGAGGAGGGAGGGGTGACCTCGGTCAACGGTCCGGCGCAGCGCCTTCTCGGTCTGCTCCCCCGGGGCGGAGTGATCCCCGTCGACGACCTCCTCTCCGGCTGGCCGGAAATCCTCGGAGCACTTCAGGAAAGCACGGCCTCGCCCCAGGAAACCCCATGGAGCCGCTACCTGGAACTCGAACGGCAGGGGAAGAGCCAGACCTTCCGCCTGGCGACCTTCCCCCTGGTTTTCGGCCCCGGCGGCGGCCGCATCGTCACCGTGGAGGATCTGACCGAACGGACGGGGATGCGCCATCGGATCGCCCGGATGGAGCGTCTGGCCTCCCTGGGGCGGCTATCGGCGGGGCTGGCTCACGAGATCCGCAACCCCCTCACCGGGGTCAGTCTCCTTCTCGACGAACTGCACGACCGCCTCCTCGGCCAGTCCGGCGACCAGGACCTGATCCGCAGGGCACTCGGCGAGATGGAGCGTCTCGAGGGTCTGGTCAACGAACTCCTCAATTTCGCCTCCCGCCCCCAGGCCCGCCTCGAAAAGGGAGATGTGGGGTGTGTGCTGCGGGATATCCTCTTTCTGGTCAAGAAGCAGTGCCAGAATGCCGGGGTCGTCCTCGAGGAGAGGGTGGCCGGGGATCTTCAGCCGATGCAGCTCGATTCCGCCAAACTCAAGCAGGCTTTTCTCAATCTGCTGACCAACGCCATCGATGCCATGCCCGACGGCGGCCTTCTGCGCGTCGAGGCGCACAACGAACTGGGGGGGGTGCAGATCAGCGTCGCCGATACAGGCGTCGGCATTCCCGCCGACCGCATCCCCCTGGTCTTCGAGCCCTTCTACACCAGCAAGGGGGAGGGGACCGGCCTCGGTCTGGCCATCACCCACAACATCGTCTCCGACCATGGCGGTCGCATCGAGGTCCGCAGCCATCCCGGCCAGGGGAGCACCTTTCTCCTCTGGTTCCCCGGCACCCCCTCCTGACGTTCGTTCTTTTTTCGCCGCCGCCACAGGTGGCGAAAATCCACCATTTTTTTATTGCCTTTACCGCCCCCCCTCCCTAGTATGCACGGGTCTACGGAAGTATTAAAAAAACGTTTGTTCCCCTTCCCCCCTGCTGCGGAAAGGGACCGGAGTAGCTATGGACAAAATTCTGATTGTCGATGACGAGGCCTTCATCCGAGAAAACCTCGAACGGATACTGACCGAGGACGGCTATCGTCCCATCTCCACCGAAAGCGGCGACGAGGCGGTGCGGCAGGTCGGCGAGGAGGATGTCGATCTGGTCCTGCTCGACCTCAACCTGGCCGGCAAGAGCGGCCTCGATGTGCTGCGCGAACTGAGGGAGGTCGACCCCGAGGTGCTGGTGATCATCATCACCGGCTACGGCACCGTCGAGAGCGCCGTCGAGGCCCTGAAGATGGGCGCCTACGATTACATCAAAAAGCCGTTCAAGGCCGACGCCATCCGCCTCATCGTCCGCCTGGCCCTGGAGACCCAGAACCTGCGCCGCGAGGTGCGGAACCTGCGGCGCAAGACCAAGGAGGGCGACCTGTCGGGGACCGGCGACATGGTCGGCTCGAGCCCCGAACTCCTCGACGTCTTTCGTCAGGTGCGGGAGGTCGCCAAGCACGAGACCTCGACGGTGATCATCACCGGCGAGAGCGGCACCGGCAAGGAGCTGGTGGCCCGCGGCATCCACAACCTCTCTCCCCGCCGGGACCGCCCCTTTATCGAGATCAACTGCGGATCGCTCCCCTTCAACCTCCTCGAGTCGGAACTCTTCGGCCATGAGCGCGGCGCCTTCACCGATGCCAAGACCCGCAAGATAGGCCTCTTCGAAGAGGCCGGCGGCGGGACGATCTTTCTCGACGAAATCGGCGAGATGGATCTCGGGCTGCAGGTCAAGCTGCTGCGGGTCCTCGAGGATCGCAAGATCCGCCGGCTCGGCGGCATCCGCAATATCGATATCGATGTGCGGGTGATCGCCGCCACCAACCGCAACCTCAAGGAGGCGATCGAGGAGAAGGTCTTCCGTGAGGATCTCTACTACCGGCTCAACGTCTTTCCCATCCATGTGCCGCCCCTGCGGGAGCGGCGCCCGGATATCCCGCCCCTCCTTCACTCCTTCCTGCAGCGCTTCAATCGGGAGTTCAACAAGCACATCCGGGAGATTTCCCGGGAAGCCCTGGATCTGCTGACACGCTATGCCTGGCCGGGAAACGTCCGCGAGCTGCGCAACGTCGTGGAACGGATCTGCATCATGAACCAGGGAGACGTCATTCGTCCCGACGTCCTCCCCCGGGAGATTCGCGGCGAGGTCGCTCCCCGGGAGAGCCTCATTTCCTTCGAGATTCCCCCTGAGGGGATTCTCCTCGAGGCGACGGTCGAACAGTTGGAAAAGGAATTGATCGCTCAGGCGGCGAAAATCACCGGCGGAAATGTTGCCAAAACGGCCCGCCTGCTCAACGTCCCCCGGGGAACGTTGCGCTACAAAATGGAAAAATACCAGCTCTCCGGCGGCGATTGAGTCCCCTGGCGGCAGTGGCTGATTATCGCCAGTGCCGCCAGGGCCCGCCTTTCCCCGCCCGACATCCGATCCATGACAAAAGCGGCCAAAATCGGCCGCTTTTTCTTTGTCCGCCCTGCCGGATCAGGGGGCGATTTTATAACGGAATTTTAAATTCTTATTTTATTGTGTCGGTGCCAAGTCTTTGAAAATAAAAATAATTATACGAGATGTACTTCGGCTTCGGGGTCGCTGTGTCCAGGCTTGGCACCTGTGTTGCTAAAAGTGAAAAGGTGTCTCGTCAAATCAGGTCGAAACTTAAAATCCCTGACCGAAGGAGTCTGTAAACGATGATGGCTTCAGTATGGAATCACCTCTGGAAAATGCACGACGAAACCAAGGGACTGGTCCTCTTCAGTCCCCGGGCTCTCCTCAAGGGGCTCGGCCGGCATCTGGCCTTCAGTAACGGCCGGCAGGAGCATGAAGTCGACCTGGCCGACGAGATGGAGGAGTCCCCGGCCGAGCACACCCGCCGCGTCACCTCCGGCCCCGGCGGCGTCGAGGAAGGGGAGCCGCGGGAGTACACCTCCCGCCAGAAGATCGGTCTCATTCTCGGTCCCGTCCTTTTTGGCCTGATGCTCCTCATCCCCACTCCCGCCGGGATGGAAGTCGGCGCCCAGAAAATGGCCGCGGTGGCACTGCTGATGGCCTGCTGGTGGATGTGCGAGTCGATTCCCATTCCCGCCACCAGCCTTCTCCCCATCACCCTCTTTCCCTTGATGGGGATCATGCACACCAGCAAGGCGACGGCACCCTACGCCAGTCATCTGATCTTCCTCTTCATGGGGGGGTTCATTCTCGCCCTGGCGATGCAGCGCTGGAACCTCCACCGCCGCATCGCCATGAACATCGTCAAGATCGTCGGCTTCTCTCCGAGCCGGCTGATCTTCGGTTTCATGGCGGCAACCGCCGTCCTCTCCGCCTTCGTCTCCAACACCGCCACCGCCGTCATGATGATGCCGATCGGTCTGGCGATCATCGCCCACGTCATCGAGGAGGGAAAAAAGGAAGGTCTCGACAAGGAGATCGATTTTTCCCCGGACAAGTTCGCCTTCGGCCTCAACCTGATGCTCGGGATCGCCTACGCCGCCTCCATCGGCGGCATCGCCACCCTCATCGGCACTCCCCCCAATACGGTTCTCGCCGGCTACCTGCAGAAGACCTACGGCTACGAGATCACCTTTGCCAGGTGGATGCTCGTCGGTGTCCCCCTGGTGGTCATCCTTCTCCCCCTGACCTGGCTGTGGCTGACCCGCTTTGCCAACCCCATGAAGCTCAAGAAGGTCCCGGGCGGCCGCGCCCTGATCAACGAGGAGCTGCGGGCGATGGGGAGCATGAACACCGGCGAGCGCTGGACCGCCCTGATTTTCGGGCTCACCGCCCTGGCCTGGATCTTTCGCGCCCAGATCAGTTTTCTCTTTCCCGATCCGAAGCTGGTGACCGACGCCGCCATCGGCATGACCGGAGCACTCATCCTTTTCCTGATCCCGGTGAGCATGAAAAAGAACACCTTCGTCATGGACTGGCACTGGGCCTCGAAGATGCCCTGGGGGGTTCTGCTCCTTTTCGGCGGCGGCCTCGCCATGGCCGACGGCTTCAAGGTCACCAAGCTCGCCGAATGGGTCGGCAATCAGGTCACCCTCCTCGAGCATGCGCCGATCCTGGTCCTGGTGATCGCGGTGACCACCCTGATCATCTTCCTCACCGAGCTGACCTCCAATACCGCCACCGCCGCCATGGTCATGCCGATTCTTTCGGCGGTCGCCATCGGCCTCGGCCAGAACCCTCTGCTGCTGGTGATTCCGGCGGCCATCGCCGCCTCCTGCGCCTTCATGCTCCCGGTGGCCACCCCACCCAACGCCATCGTCTTCGGCTCCGGGTACGTGACGATCCCGCAGATGGTGAAGAGCGGTTTCGGCCTCAACATCCTCGGCATCGTCCTGGTCACGGTTTTGACCTATGCCCTGGTCATCCCGGTCTTCGGCGTGGTCCTCAATGAAATCCCCGCCTGGGCGACGATGGTCGTCAAGTAGTCGTCCGCAAAAGTTTCTCCTTGGCCCTGCTCCCCCAGGGCCCCTTGCCCCGCCCGGACCCTCCTCCGGGGCGGGGCGTTTTTTTTTAGGAAGAATATAGAATGTAGAATATAGAATACAGAAGGGAGAAGACAGAAGACAGAACACAGAAAACAGAATACAGAAGGTAGAAGGGAGAGAAATACCGCTATTTTCTTCTGTATTCTACATTCTATATTCTATATTCTGTTTCCAAAAAAGGAGAGCAGGTTGCAGAGAAAACGCATTGTCATCGAAGGGATCGTGCAGGGGGTCGGCTTCCGCCCCTTTGTCTACCAGCTCGCCCGACGTCAGTCCCTGGCCGGTTGGGTGTTGAACGACAGTTGCGGCGTGACCGTCGAGGTCGAAGGGGAGGGGGCGTCTCTGGCTTCCTTCGTTGCCGCCCTGCAGAGCGAGCTGCCGCCGCTGGCTTCGATCTCCCGCTGTGAAATCATCGATATCGCCCCGCGGGGCGAGAGGGGTTTTGCCATCCGCAGCAGCGAAGGCGACGGGCCGAAAACGGCCCAGATCGCTCCGGACAGCTCGGTCTGCCCCGACTGCCTCGCCGAACTCTCCGACCCCCTGGATCGCCGCTATCGTTATCCGTTCATCAACTGCACCAACTGCGGCCCCCGCTACACCATCGTCACCGCCATCCCCTACGACCGACCCAATACCACCATGGCCCCCTTCTCCATGTGTCCGGCGTGCAGCGCCGAGTACCGGGATCCCGCCTCGCGCCGTTTTCACGCCCAGCCCAACGCCTGCCCGGTCTGCGGGCCGCGCCTTTATCTGAAGAACGGAGCGGGGGAAGGCATCGTTGGAGAGCCGCTGAATGAGACGGTGGCTCTGCTGCTGGACGGGGCCATCGTTGCCGTCAAGGGGCTCGGAGGCTACCATCTGGTGGTCGACGCCGCCAACGACCGGGCGGTGGGCGAACTGCGGCGGCGCAAGGCCCGGGACGAAAAGCCCTTCGCCCTGATGGCCCGCTCTCTTGAGGACGTAGCCCGCCTGGCCGATTTCGATCCCCTGGAAGAGCGGCTGTTGACAGGCAGCGAGCGTCCCATCGTCCTGTTGCGCCAGAAAGCGGGTCATCCCCTCTCGGCCCTGGTCGCTCCGGGCAACCGCTACTTCGGGATCATGCTCCCCTATACGCCCCTCCATGGTCTGCTTCTCGAAAATTTTCCTGCCCTGGTGATGACCAGTGCCAACCTCTCCGATGAACCGATCGCCTGTGGCGACGGCGAGGCCGAGACGCGCCTCGAAGGGATCGCCGACGCCTATCTGAGTCACGACCGGGAGATTTTCACCGGCACCGACGATTCCATTGCCCGGATCATGGCCGGCAGGGCCCTGTTGTTGCGGCGCTCCCGCGGTTATGTCCCGCGGGGGATCGCCCTGACCGCTCCCCAGCCCGAGGTTCTCGCCCTGGGGGCCGAGCTCAAGAGTGCCGTCTGCTTCATCCGCGGCGACAGGGCCTTTCTCAGCCAGCATATCGGCGACCTGAAGAACCCCGAAGTGTTCGCCTCCTTCGAGAAGATCATTGCCCACCTCGGGACGATTCTCGAGCTGCAGCCGGCCATCGTCGCCCACGATCTTCATCCCGACTACTATTCGAGCCGCTACGCCGAAGGGCTCGGCGGCGTGCGGCGGGTCGCGGTGCAGCATCACCACGCCCATCTGGCGAGCTGTCTGGCCGAGAACGGTTTTGACGGCACGGCCATCGGGGTGATCTTCGACGGCATCGGCTACGGCGCCGACGGCACTCTCTGGGGGGGGGAATTTCTCGTCGGCGGAGCCGACGGCTACCGGCGCGCCGGGCACTTCGTCCCCCTGGCCATGCCCGGCGGCGACGCCGCCACGGCCGAGCCGCTGCGCATGGCGGTGAGCGCCCTGCGGCACGCCTACGGCGCCGATCTCCCTTCCCTGCCTGTGCTCGACGGGATTTCGCCGCGGGACCTGAGGATATACCTGCAGATGATCGAAAAGGGGATCAACGCCCCCCTGACGTCGAGCTGCGGACGGCTCTTCGATGCCGTTGCGGCCCTTGTCGGGGTGCGGTTGAGGATCAGTTACGAAGGGCAGGCCGCCCTCGAACTGGAGATGGCCATAGGCGATACGGCAGACGACGGAGTCTACCCCTCTCCCCTCGGCAGCGCCGGCGACCGCATCCTGGTCGATCCCGCCCCCCTGATCCGCGGCATCGTCGAAGATCTCCGGGCCGGAGTGGCCGTATCCCGTATCAGCGCCCGTTTCCACAACACCCTGGCGGCGGTGATTGTCGAAGTCTGCACCCGCATCCGCCAGGAGTCCGGCCTCGCCTGCGTTGCCCTCTCGGGTGGCGTCTTTCAGAACCGATACCTGACGGAAAAGGCTATTTCCCTTCTGAAGAAGAACGCATTCACCGTCCTCAGCCACTCCCTCGTCCCACCCAACGACGGCGGCATCGCCCTCGGCCAGGCCATTGTCGCCGCCCGTTATACTCCCTAAGAGCCTGTCGGACTCTCCCTGCGCCTGCTGTCGGGAACCTTCTGTCGAAATTCCTTACATCTCTTCGTCCTGCGCATCCCTCGGTCTAAAAATCCAACGAAAACAATCTGTTAATGAGATGGCACCTTTTATGCTCTCTACCAGGGCAACAGGTTCAGGATCCTGGAAAGGGAATTCCGGCATTGAAACCTCTCTCGTCGGAGGGGCCGGCAACCGCGCAGACCAACCATTTCAGGAAGAGGAGGCGTCATGAAAAGAATATTAAGGTTATTCGTTATGGTCCTCATGCTCATCGGCGTGACAGCGGCGGCTCAGGCCCTGATGATCGTCGATCCCTTCGGGGCTGAATTCGGACCGAGCGGGACATTCTTCGTTGGGGCCCTGAATGTCACTCCCCCGGCATTGAGCGCCGTCGCCGCAGTCGTGCCCCTGACGATCGTGGAGACCGGATACAGCGACCAGTGGCATTCCACGACCTTTACCCTGGGGGCCGGAACCCTGGCGCGACTCATGGACGGCGTCTTCCTCACGGTGGCCATTGTCGAGGAGGGGGATATCTTTATCCCGGTGAACGGCGATATTCCCCCCGAGACCGACGGTGGAGCGCCCGTACCGGAACCTTCCACCTTCCTGCTTCTCGGTGCCGGACTGGTCGGACTCGGCATCGCCCGCCGGCAGCGGAACAAAAAAATCTAGAAATCAACCCTTTCGGGTTATAGCCTGTTTCATGAATGAAAAACCCCCGCAGCAACGGGGGTTTTTTTTCGCAAAGGGGTCTGATCGAGGGTGGAGGGGGGTAACATTTGTTTCAAGGCCGACGATGGTTAATCCGTCGGAAGACGCTGTTTAAAAAGACCTTTGCCTTGAAGAGTGCCGGGGAATCTCCGCCCGGGGTTACTCCCCGTCGTGAAACAAATCTGCAGAAAAGAGGGGAAAATATTAACAAAAACAATAACATGAGAGTTATGTGACGACCTGGCACCCCTGTTGCTCTATCAATTCCCTGTCGATGCGGAAGAATAATCCGCCCATTGCCTGCCGACTCGGAGGCGTTTTCTACAGGAGGTTTCCATGGCTCAGGACGAAAAGATGAAAACCAGAGGCAAAGCCCTTCACCTCCTCGGATTGCATGAGGACCGAAACGTCCACCCGGGGGTGGACGTGATGCGCGTTCCGGGGGGATGGATCTATCTCTTCATTCGTCCCGACGGGGAGGGGTGTGTCACCGATGCCGGGGTTTTCATCCCCTATGACGAAGAATTCAAGGAGGCTTGAGCGGGAATAGCGGGCCGCCGCTCAGATCCCCAGGGTCCTGGCCAGTCTGAGCATCATCTCCTCGATGGGGCGGCGGCCGACGGCAAAAACCTCTTCCAGGGGGGTCAACTTTATTTCTCCGCAGGAGAGGCCGGCCATTTTTCCCGATTCGCCGGCTTGCAGCGCTTCCACGGCGGCGACGCCGTAGCGGGCGCCAAGGATGCGGTCGAAGGCCGAGGGCGATCCGCCGCGCTGATAGTGACCGAGGACCATGATGCGGGTTTCGAAACCGATGCTGTCCTTGATCCGGTCGGCGATCTGCTGGGCGGAGGCCGTCCCCTCGGCGACCATGATAATCGAATTGTCGCGTCCCTCGCTGAAGCGCCGCCGCAGGTTGCGGCAGATTTCGGCAAGATCGTAAGGAGTCTCGGGGATCAGTGCGTATTCGGCGCCGCAGGCCAGCGCCGAGGCGACGGCCAGATATCCGCAGTTGCGGCCCATGGTTTCGACGACGAAGGTGCGGTCGTGGGAGGAGGCCGTGTCCTTGAGACAGTCGACGGCGTAAATGATGTTGTTGAGGGCCGTGTCGACCCCGAGGGACATGTCGGTAAAGGGAAGGTCGTTGTCGATGGATGCCGGTATGCCGATGGTGCGTATCCCCAGACGGTGCAGCGCCTCGGCGCCGCGCAGCGACCCGTCGCCGCCGATGACGATCAACCCGTTCACGCCGAGTTCCTTGAGATTTTCGGCGGCCAGAAGCTGCCCTTCTTTTTCGACCATCCGCCTTTGGCGGGCACTCTGCAGAAAGGTTCCCCCCCGCTGCAGGATGCCGCTGACCGAACGGGTGGTCAGGATTTCATGGTGGCCCTCAGGCATCAGCAGGCCATGGTACCCCTTCTGAAATCCGAGCACTTCCAGGTCGGCCACCAGGGCCGCCCGCACCACCGCCCGGATCGTGGCATTCATTCCCGAGCAGTCTCCCCCGCTGGTCAATACGGCAATTCGTTTCACGGCTTATCCCTTTTCCTCGTGGCATCGGGTCGAGGGAGATCCTCGCAACCGGCGGCAGTCCTGTTCCTCGAGTAAACCACCCGGTGCGGCCATTGTCAAAGCCCATTTTCCCCCGTCTTGACACCCCTCCTGCCACTGTTATTCTAATTTAGAAGCCTGTCAGACTATCCATGAGCCGGCTGCAAAATCGTCTATTTGGTCCATATCCAAGCTCCATTTCGACCAATAGTGACGACTAATGGTCGAAATGGAGCTCGAATCTGTCCTCAAATATCCAATTTTTCGCTTCGGCCCGTATAGTCCGACAGGCTCCTATGAACGGTCGAAAAGATTCATGTCGCAGGCGGAATGATGAATGGGAATGGAACCGTCAATAACTCAGTATTGTCCGGTTAGGTAATTGCAGTTTCTCGGCAGAGGATAAAACCACAGTCTTGCACCCTCCCCCAGCCCTCCCATCGAAGGGAGGGGTGCTTTAAGTCCCCTCTCCCCTTCGTGGGAGAGGGTTAGGGAGAAGGGGCATGTTCCGGCTGCAAAAAACTAACCGGACACTACTGTCAATAACTCGAATTTGCCATAACCCAGGTTTTTGCGACTGACCCCGGCAGGAGAACGAGATGTTTAACAAGGAACCGCCAAGTCCTTCCGTCGTTCCTGTCTATCCCATGCGGGAGCAGGTCATGTTTCCGCACATGGTGTTGCCCCTCTTCGTGGCCAAAGAGGGGATGGAAATCATTGACGCGGCCCTGCAAGGGGATCAGCTGCTGGTCCTTGCGGCCTGCATGGAAGGCAAGGAGCCCTGTTCCTGGGAGGGTCTGTCGCGCATCGGCACCGTCTGCCGCATCAACCAGGTGCTGCGCTTCCCCGAAGGGGGGGGGAAGGTGGTGGTGGAGGGGCTGCAGCGCGCCCGCCTTCTCGGTGCGTCCCAGCGATTTCCAATCATTCTGGTCCGGATCGAAACGGTGGCCGAGATCGACAGCCGCGGCCTGGTGACCGAAGCCCTGGTGCAGAGCGTCAACGCCCTGCTGAAGATAGCCCTCGCCTACGGCCGTCCGCTGCCGGGGGATGTGGTCAAGATGATCGACCAGATCGAGGATTCCGGACGCCTTGCCGATCTGGTTGCGGTCTATCTCAACCTGGGGATGAAGGAGCAGCAGCATCTCCTGGAACTCCTCGATCCCCTGGAGCGTCTCAAGGAGGTCTATCTTCTCCTGACCGGCGAGGTGCAGAAACTCCAGGTGCGGGGGGAAGTGCAGTCCGAGGTCGCCAAGCGTCTGGGGCGCACGCAAAAGGAATACCTGCTGCGGGAACAGATGAAGCAGATTCAGGAGGAACTCGGCGACGAGGATCCGCGGCAATCGGAAATCAACGAATTGCACCGTCGCATCGGCCAGGCGGAGATGCCCGAGGGGGTACGCGCGGTCGCCGAAAAGGAGCTGGCCCGCCTCGAGAGGATCAATCCCTCGTCCCCGGAACACACGGTGGCCCGCACCTACCTCGAATACCTGTGCACCGTCCCCTGGGACCGCGGCACGGAAGATCACCTCGACATCGGCCGGGCCGATGTGATTCTCGACGAGGACCATTACGACCTCAAGGAGGTCAAGGAGAGGATTCTAGAGTATCTTGCCGTCCGTTCCCTGCGCAAGACGACCAAGGGGCCGATCCTTTGCTTCGTCGGACCCCCCGGGGTCGGCAAGACTTCATTGGGGCGTTCCATCGCCCGCGCCATGGGGCGCAAGTTCATTCGCATCTCCCTCGGCGGGATGAAGGACGAAGCGGAGATCCGCGGGCACCGGCGCACCTACATCGGCGCTCTCCCGGGACGGATCATTCAGGAAATCTGCCGGGCCGAGTCCAGAAATCCGGTCTTCATGCTCGACGAGGTCGACAAGATCGGCCAGGATTTTCGCGGCGATCCCGCCTCGGCCCTCCTCGAGATTCTCGACCCGGAGCAGAACGACACCTTTACCGATCATTACCTCGACGTCCCCTTCGATCTCTCCCGGGTCATGTTCATCACGACCGCCAATATCCTCGACCCGGTTCCTCCGCCCCTCAAGGACCGGATGGAGGTCATTCATCTGGCCGGCTACAGCGACGAGGAGAAGCTCAAGATTGCCTTCCGCTACCTGATCCCCAAGGAAGTGGAGGAAAACGGCCTCGGCGAATCGGGGGTCTCCTTCGAGGAAGGAGCCATGCTGAAAATCATCAAGGACTATACCCGCGAAGCGGGAGTGCGGGGGGTCGAGCGGCAGATCGCCTCGATCTGCCGAAAAATCGCCCGGGATGTGGCCCAGAAGCGTCCCCCCCGCCTCCGGGTCACTCCGGCTGCCGTCGAAGAGATGCTCGGACCGCGAAAGTTTTTCAGCGATGTCGCCTCGGAAGAGGACCGTATCGGGGTCGTTACCGGCCTGGCCTGGACCGAGTCCGGCGGCGACATCATCTTTGTCGAAGCTTCGCGCATGGCCGGCAAAAAGGATCTCCTCCTCACCGGCAGCCTCGGCGAAGTCATGCAGGAATCGGCCCGGACCGCGCTCTCCTACGTCAGGGCCCATGCGGCGGAATTCGCCATCGAAGCGGATTTTTTCGAGAAAAGCGATCTGCATATTCATGTCCCTTCGGGAGCCATCCCCAAGGACGGCCCCTCGGCGGGGATCACCATCGCCACCGCCCTGATTTCCCTCCTCAGCCAGCGCCCGGCGCGGCGCAACGTGGCGCTGACGGGAGAGCTGACCCTCTCGGGACGGATCCTCCCCATCGGCGGCATCAAGGAAAAAGTTCTTGCAGCCCGCCGCGCCGGCGTCACCACGGTCCTTCTGCCGGAACGCAACCGGGAGAACCTGCGCGATCTCGACGAAGAGACCCGCGCGCAGATGACGATCATCTTCGTCGACACCCTGCAGGAGGTGGTGGAGGCCACTCTTCTCCCCGGGCGTCCCAACCGCGCGATGGGGGATATCTCCGGACGAGGGGCGGGAGCTATTATTCCTCCGCCTTGAGGGAAAACAGAATGTAAAAAACTTAATTCTCAACGCCCGTTCGCGGTGCTCACTCGAGGTCGCTGAGAAAGGGGAGAGAACGCTGAGAAAATCCGGTCTTAGGGTTAACCCAAAAACAAAGCTTCTGGTTCTGCCCTTCTCAGCGTCCTCCAGACCTTCTCTGCGCTCTCTGCGTTGAAGCTTTAATCTTTAGAAAAATTTAAAACTGAGGGAGAAGGGAGAAGGGCGAAGGAAAATTAACAGGGGAAAATTGAAGGGGCTATGGTTCTTGCTGCGGTGGAAATTGTATTAAAAAGGTTTTTTTTCGCTGTCGACGGCTATGCCCGGCTGACGGGACGGACGCTCTCCCGCTCCTTTCGTCCCCCCTTCTATCTGCGGGAGACGGTCTACCAGTTCGACCGCATCGGCGTCGAGTCGCTCTTCATTGTTGTTTTGACCGGTATTTTTACCGGGATGGTCCTGGCGCTGCAGGGAGTGGCTCTTCTGACCCGCTTCGGCGCCACGTCCTACCTCGGCAGCATGATCGGCGCTTCCATCGTCCGCGAACTCGGACCGGTGCTGGCCGCCCTGATGCTCGCCGGCCGGGTCGGATCGTCCATAACCGCCGAACTCGGCAACATGGCGATTACCGAACAGATCGACGCCTACACCGTCGAGGGGACGGATGTGGTGCGCAAACTGGTCGTTCCCCGCTTCCTCGCCTGCATCCTCATGCTACCCCTGCTGACCGCCCTGGCCGATGGCATTGCCCTGGTCGGAGGCTTCCTCATCATCAGCACCAGCACCGATCTCAACAGCGCTTACTACTGGCGTTCGGTGATCGAATTCCTCAACCTGGACGATCTGGCCATGGGACTGACCAAACCGCTGGTGTTCGGAATCCTCATCGCCACCATCAGCTGTCATCTCGGTCTCTGTGCCTCCGGCGGTGCCGAGGGGGTGGGAGCGGCGGTGAAGAAATCCGTCGTCCTCGCCTCGATCATGATCCTGGTCAGCGACTTCTTCCTGACGAAGGTTTTCCTGGTGATTTTTTCGTGATTGCCCTGGAGAACGTCCATCTGACCCTGTCCGGACGGGAGATCCTTCGCGGAGTCTCCCTGGCGGTTTCCCCCGGCGATGCCCTGGTGATTCTCGGCGAGTCGGGGAGCGGCAAGAGCACCCTCCTCAGGGTGATTCTCGGCCTCTGGAAGCCCGATGCCGGTCGGGTGTCCCTCGACGGCGAGGATATCCACTCCCTCTCCGAGGGGGAGCTCACCCGGCGGCGCAAGGCTCTGGCCGTGGTCTTTCAGGGCGGCGCCCTCTTCGACTCCCTCACCGTCGGGGAAAACGTCGGTTACCGCCTTTTCGAGGAAGGGGTGCTCTCCGGCACGGAGATTGAAAACAGGGTGCGGGAGGGGCTCTCCGCCGTTGGCATGGAGGAGGCCATCGATCTCTATCCCGCGGAGCTCTCCGGGGGGATGCGCAAGCGGGCGGCCTTTGCCCGGGCGGTGATCGGCAATCCCCGCATCATCCTCTTTGACGAACCGACGGCCGGCCTCGATCCGATCGCCTCCCATCTGGTCAACGAACTGATCCTGCGCTGCCAGCAAAGCGGCAAGGGGACGGTGGTTGTCACCCACGATCTGGAGTGCGCCCGCCGGGTGGGCAGGAGGCTGATGCTCATCGAGGGTGGACAGGTCGTTTTCGACGGGAATTTCCAGGAACTGGAGAGCGCGGACGTTCCGGCGGTGCGATGTTTTCTCGACCCGGCAACCTGTGCCGGGACCATGCAGGGAGTGCGCTGTGAAACGTAGTCTGGATATCCGCTGGGCCGAGGTGCGGGTCGGGATCGTCCTCTTTGTCGCCCTGCTGGTCACCGCCCTGGCCATCTTCACCGTCGGTGAAAAAACCCGGCTCTTTGCCCCCACGGCCCGTCTGCAGGTCCTTCTTCCCAACGTCCAGGGACTCAAGGTCGGCGCTCCTGTCTGGCTCTCCGGGGTGATGATCGGGACCGTCGCCGAGGTGGCCTTCACCCTCCCGGAGCGCTCGGATCAGGTCACCGTCACCCTGCAGATCGACACCTCGGCGCTCCCCCGGGTCGGCAGCGACGCGGTCATCACCATCAGGACCCGGGGCCTGCTCGGGGAGAAGTATGTCGACATAACCCCTGGCGACCTGCAGGGGACGGCTCCCGAGGGACCGATTCAGGGCGTGTCCACCCGGGGTGTCGACGAAGTCGTGGAGGATGCTCACCAGATCTTCCTTCGCCTGGAAAAGGTGGTCGAGTCTCTGGAGGGCCGGGAGGGGACGCTCGGGAAGTTTTTGCAGGATCCGGCCCTTTATGATAATCTGGCCGATCTCTCCGGGCGACTGCGCACCCTGGTTGAAACGGCCACGGAAGGGGAGGGGAGCCTGGCGCGGATCCTCAAGGACCCCGTTCTTTATGAACGGATGGTCGCTTTTTCCACCAAGGGAGAGGCCGCGGCCACGCAGTTCCAGGGCTTCGTCTCCTCCCTGGAAAATTCCGAGGGGACCCTCGGCCGCCTGGCCAGGGACCCGGCCCTGTACAAGGAGAGCCTGGCTACCGTGCAGCAGGCCCGGGCCACCTTCGAGGAGTTCAATGCGCTCCTCGGCCAGCTGCAACGCGGCGACGGTACCGCCGGAAGGCTCATCAGCGATCCCGCCCTGCACGAGCGGATGGTCCGGACCCTTGATGATTTCGACCTGCTGGTGCGCGATATCAGGGAGAATCCCGGGCGCTATGTGCGGTTATCGCTCTTCTGAGGAGCTCATTTCCCCGAAAGGTTTGTTACCTGAAAGCCTTTAGCATCCCGAACCGATTTATTGGCCACCAAGACACGGAGGCACCAAGAAAATCACATAAAATAACCAGCTTACTTGGTGCCTTGGTGGCAATTATTGGCCCGGTGCTTAAATGTTCAAAGGACGACGACCCTGTAGGAGCGGCTTCAGCCGCGATCTATCGCGCCTAAAGGCGCTCCTACATTTAAAAATTTGGCCACCATGGCAATATAATCAGTTCGCCTTTTCAGGAGTCATTTAAAATGGTCCGTTATTTCTTTCGCCGGGGGCTTTTCCTCCCGGTCCTCGCCCTTCTCTGGGCCGGCACCGCCTTCGCCCAGCCCCTCGAGGAGAAGGTGTACGAACACACCTTTGCCAACGGCCTGCGCCTCCTCGTCGTCGAGCGCCACGAATCCCCCACCTTTGCCGCCTATATCACCTTCGGCGTCGGTTCGGCCAACGAAACGAGCGAGACCCGGGGGGTCGCTCACCTTCTCGAGCACATGCTCTTCAAGGGGACCAAGACCCTTGGAACGAGGGATTATGCCAGGGAAAAACCCCTTCTTGACGCCATCGAGGAGGTCGGTGAAGCCCTCGATGCCCTGCGCCGGCAACGGCCGTCCGAACCGCAGAAGATCGCCGAGCTTGAAAAGGAACTGGCGCGCCTCCAGCAGGAGCACAGCCAGTACGTGGTCAAGGACGAGTTCTCCCGCATCTATTCTGAAAACGGCGGGGTCGGCTACAACGCCTATACCAGCAAAGACCTCACCACCTACCTGATCTCCCTGCCGGCCAACAAGCTCGAACTCTGGGCCGCCCTTGAATCGGACCGGATGAAGAACGCGGTGCTGCGCGAATTCTACACCGAGCGCAACGTCATCATGGAAGAGCGGCGCCGCTCCTACGAGAGCGAGCCCGACGGCCTTCTCTACGAGAATCTGCTGGCCGCCGCCTTTACCGTCCATCCCTACCGCAATCCGATCATCGGCTGGATGTCGGATATCGAAAATCTCTCCCTGAAAGAGACCCGGGACTTTCTCCACAAGTACTACGCGCCGGTCAACACCGTCATCACCCTGGTCGGGGACATCGACACCGCGGCGGCCGTCTCCCTGGTCGAGGAGTATTTCGGCACCATCCCCGCCGGGGAGCCGGTGCCGAAGGTCACCGCCGTCGAACCGCCGCAGCGGGGAGAAAAGCGGATTCATATCCAGTTCGATGCCGAGCCGCAGCTGGCCATCGCCTATCACAAGCCGACGCTGCCGGAGCGCGCCGACTACGTCTTCGATGTCATCGACCAGATTCTCTCCCAGGGGCGCACCTCCCGGCTCTACCGCGCCCTGGTGGTGGAAAAGGGGCTCGCCGCCTCCGTTTCCACCTATTCGGCTCCCGGTTCCCGCTATCCCAACCTCTTCGTGATCTCCGCATCCCCCCGCCATCCCCACACCCTGGCCGAGGTGGAAGAGGCGATCTATGCCGAACTGGGGCGCCTGGCCCAGGAGCCGGTGAGCGATGAAGAGCTCGAACAGGCCCGCAACCGCCTGCGCGTCGACCGCTTGCGCTACCTCAAGGGGAACAGCGGACTCGCCCGGATGCTGAGCTATTACCAGAGCGTCGCCGGAAACTGGCGCTATCTCGTCGGCTACGATCAAGAGATCGCCTCCATGACCGCCGCCGAGATCATGGAGACCGCTTCCCTCTGGCTCGTCGCCCAAAACCGGACCGTAGCCGTTCTCGACAAGGAAGAGGACTGATTCATGAAACTTCGATTTTCGACTCTGTTGCTTCTGGCCTCTTCCTTTCTTCTGGCCTCCTGTTATCCCGGGGCCGAGGTGCTGCGCCCCGATCAGCTCAGCTTCCCCCCCCTCGTCTTTCATCCTCCGGCGGTCGAGCGCCTTGAGCTTGCCAACGGCATCCGTCTCTATCTCAAGGAGGATGCCGAACTCCCTCTCCTTGAGGTGACGGCCATGATCGGCGCCGGCAGCATCGGCGATCCCCCCGGGCGCACCGGCGAGGGGATGCTCTATGCCGCGGGCTTGCGCACCGGCGGCGCCGGCAGCCGCTCCCCCGACGAGGTCGACCGGCTGCTCGAACGTCTGGCGGCCGACTTCTCCGTGGGGAGCGACGACTATGCCACCACCCTTGAGCTTTCCCTGCAGAGCAGCGACTTCGAGTCCGGTCTCGGGCTGCTCGCCGACGTGCTGCTCAAACCGGGATTCGCCCCGGAGCGCCTCGAGCTGGCCCGCAACCAAGCCATCGAAGGGGTGCGCCGCCAAAACGACGACCCCGGCTCCATCGCCTCCCGGGCCCTGATGAAGGCACTCTACGGCGATCATCCCCTGGGGCGGACTCCGACAGTGGAGACCCTCTCCGCCGTGGATCGGGGCAACCTGGTGGATTTTCACCGCTCCTACGTGCACCCCGATAACCTGTGGCTGGCGATCTCCGGCGATTTCGACCGCGCCGCCCTTCTGGAGACGCTCGATCGCCTCTTTGGCCACTGGCCCCGGGTTCCCTTCACCCCTCAGGTGATCCCTCCTCTGGCCGGCGCTCACCGGCCAGCGGTCCTGGTCGCGCCGAAGGAGATCCCCCAGACCACCATCCTTCTCGGCGAGGTCGGCATCGACAAGTCATCTCCCGACCAGCACGCGGTGCGGGTGATGAACTACATCCTCGGCGGCGGCGGTTTCAATTCCCGGCTGATGAGCGAGATCCGTTCCGACCGGGGCCTGGCCTATTCGGTCTACTCCTACTACCAGATCGGCCGTCTTCTCCCCGGTCCCTTCATCGCCGGCTGCGAAACCAAGAGTTCCTCGACCCTCGAGGTGGTGCAGCTGATGCGCCGGATCATGGAACAGATGCGCAGCGAGCCGGTCTCAGGGCATGAACTTCATCTGGCCCGGGAGAGCCTGGTCAACTCCTTCATTTTCGCCTTCGATGACAGTCACGACGTCGTCACCCAGGCGATGCGCCTCGATTATTACGATTATCCCGCGGGGTATCTGGAGACCTTCCGCGACAAGGTGGCCGCCGTCACCGCCGCCGATGTCCTTGAGGCCGCCCGTGCTCACCTCCATCCCGAGTCCCAGACGCTGGTTCTGGTCGGCGATCAGTCGGCCTTCGAGGCCATTCCGGCCGCGCTGGGGATGCCGGTGGAGATCCTTCGGGACGGAAAATGACCGCGGCACTCGAACTCTTTATCGCCTTTGCGGTGCAGCTCTTCATCATCGTCGATCCGGTGGCCGGTGTGCCGGTCTTTCTCGCCATCACCCCGGACAACAGCCGGGAGGAGCGCGTCGCCATGGCCCGCCGCGGTTCCCTGGTCGCCTTTACGGTGACGGTCTTTTTCATCCTGGCCGGTCCGGCACTGCTCGGTTATTTAGGCATCGGATCGGCGGCGGTACGGATCGGCGGCGGCGTCCTCCTCTTCGTCATCGCCCTCGAGATGCTCTACGGCCGGGTCACCGGCACCGAAACCAGCCAGCGCGAAGAGCGCCTCGCCCAGAAGAAGGACGACATCTCCATCACTCCCCTGGCTATCCCCCTTCTGGCCGGACCGGGGACGATCACCACCGCCCTCATCTTCTCCGGGAGAGCCGAGGGAGTACCGGCTCATCTCGCCCTCCTGCTGGCGGCGGCGGCCGTCTTCGGCATCGGTTACCTCTTTTTGCGCCAGGCCGATCCGGTCCTGAAGGTGATCGGTAAACTGGGGATGACGGTTCTCACTCGAATACTCGGCCTGATCCTGGCCTTTCTCGCCGTTCAGTACATCATCGACGGAGTGCGCACCGTTCTCGCGCCCCTTTCCTGATGGTCTCCCAAAAACCTCATACCTGACCACAGAGGCACAGAGGCACAGAGAAAACCTATAGATTAAAAAAAGAATTTCCTCCGCGATCTCTGTGCCTCCGTGGTGAGAACAGCTTTGTTGCGATGACATCGATCTTGACCGGCAAAAAATCCGGGATATCCTTGTGCCAATCCCCGCGGTCAAGGAGGATCACAAAAATTCAATTTCCCCGTGAATCTGGACATTTAAGCAGAAGGTCAACCATGCTTCTTGAAAACTACCGGCAACTGGTGGGACGGGTCGATGCGCTGTGCCGGCGCATCGAAGCGGCCCATGGCCAGCATCTGGCCTGCCGCAAGGGGTGCGATTCCTGCTGCCGTCACCTCAGCCTCTTCCGGGTCGAGGGGGTCGCCCTGGCCCGGTTCCTGGCCGATCAGGACCCTCTGCTGCTCGAGAAAATCCGGGAGCGGGCCCGCAACGCCCGACCGGACGGCCCCTGCCCCCTTCTCGAGGACGGCACCTGTCTCCTCTACGCGGCGCGGCCGATGATCTGTCGCACCCACGGACTTCCCCTCATGTTTTCCGAGGGGGAAGGGCGGCGCGTCGACTTCTGCCCGCAGAATTTTCAGGGAATCGCCTCCCTGCCGGCCTCCGCCGTGGTCGATCTCGACCTCCTCAATGCCACCCTGGGCACCATCAACGAGCTTTTCGTCGCCGAGGCATTTCAGGGGACGCCCCCTGCCCGGGAGCGGGTCAGCATCGCCGAGGCTCTCCTTCTCCACGGAGAGGAAAAACGGTCAGGGAATAGTCTCTTCGGAGATAAATAGTCAATTTTATTGCAATCATGACGAATTATGCTGTACTTATGACAGGTCCGGTCCTCGGACGGAATTCTGCCCGGGAGGGGTTATGCCAATTCAGGTCGATATTTTTGCATTGATCATTACGATCCTGTTCTTGATGATTGCCGTTTTTTTGATTCCGATGATGATTCAGGTCAAACGGACCGCTCAACAGGTGGACGTCGTTCTCGGCGAGGTTCAGCGCGATCTTCTCCCTATGCTGCGGGAGTTGCGCCAGGCCTCCGAGAAGATCAACAAGGCGTCGGAGCATGCCGAACAGGGGCTGGCCCAGGCCGGGCATTTCCTGGAATCGGTCGGAGAAGTGGGGGATTCCATTCACGGCGTCACCCGTTTTCTGCAACACGATCTCGGCCGCTACGCCGGCAACGCCGCAGGACTCTGGCTGGGGATCCGCTCGGCCAGCAAGGTCATTATGAAACAGATGAAAAAACAACAGGGAGGTCAATGAGCCATGGCAGATGAATGCAGATGCAGCGGAGTGGGGAACGTATTTCTGGCGCTGGTCATGGGGGCCGCCATCGGCGGCGGGTTGGCTCTGCTGACTGCGCCCCGTTCGGGAAAAGAGACCCGGGACAAGGTCCGGGACATGGCTGACGAGGTGCGGGAGAAGGTCAGCAAGATCGCCGACGAGGCCGAAGCCCGCATCCGTGAAGCGATCGAAGAAGGGCGGGAAACCCTGGTTGAAAAGGGAGAACTGATCAAGTCGGCCGTTGACGCCGGCAAGGAAGCGATGGAAGCCGAGCGGGCCAAACATCAGAAAACGGCCTGAGAATTTTATCGCGGCAGTGAAAGGGCCCACGGATCGTGGGCTTTTTCATGCCGACAGGAGTGTTCACAGGCCATGATCGCTGGATTGGAGAAGATCAAAACCTTCGTGCGCCGCGAAATGTGGGAACTCGACCCCAGGAAACTCTCCCCGGTGCGGCTCATTTTTCTTCGCCATCTGCAGGTCGGCGTCCTGGTGTGGCGCGATTTTTTCGTCGACCGCTGCATGCTGCGTGCCTCGGCCCTGACCTACACCACCATGCTGGCCATCGTCCCGCTTCTGGCACTGATGTTCTCGGTTCTCAAGGGGCTCGGGGTGCAGAACACCCTCGAGCCCTTCATTCTTGAAAAGATCGCCATCGGTTCGGCTGAAATCGTCAGCGCCATTATCGACTATATCAACAACACCAACGTCGGCCGTCTCGGCGCCGTCGGCCTCGTGGCCCTGATCCTTTCGGTTCTGGCGCTCCTTTCCAATGTCGAAGAGATCTTCAATCATGTCTGGGGGGTCAGAGAAACCCGTTCCCTGTTCAGGCGTTTTTCCGACTACTCGTCGGTCGTCCTGATCGGGCCGGTCTTCCTCCTGGCGGCCATATCCATGACCACCACCCTCAAGAGCCAGATCTTCATCCAGACCCTGATGGGGATGGCCTACGTCGGCGACCTCATCTTTTTGCTCTTCAAGGTCCTCCCCTACCTGGTGATGTGGGCCGCCTTCACCTTCCTCTATCTCTTCATGCCCAACGTCAAGGTCCAGTTCCGGGCGGCGCTGCTCGGCGGGATCTTCGGCGGCACCCTCTGGCAACTCGCCCAATGGGGCTATCTCAATTTTCAGGTCGGGGTGGCACGCTACAACGCCATCTATGGAACCATGGCGGCCCTCCCCATCTTCATGGTCTGGATCTATCTCTCCTGGGTGATCGTCCTTCTCGGACTCGAGGTGACCTACTCCATCCAGAACCTGCGCTCGATCCGCCGGGAAATCTGCGGGGAGGACGTCAACTTTGCCAGTCGCGAACTGGTGGCCCTGACGATTCTCCTGGCCACGGCGGCCAACTTTCTCAAGGGGGAGCGCCCCTGGGATCTGGAGAGGATCACCGAAGAGCTCGAACTCCCGCCGCGCCTGGCCCGCAGCATCCTCGACGAACTCGTAAGGCTCGGTTATCTCTCCGTGGTGCGCGACGGCGCCGACAACGACAATGCCTACCAGCCGGCCCGTTCCCCGGATGCGGTTTCGGTGCACGGCGTGGTGCAGGCCCTCAAGGAGGACGGAGCCACCGTCACGCGCCTGCGCAGGACCGTCGAATGGAAGATCATCGCCGGTCTCGAGGCGGACCTCGACGTAGCCGGTCGCGAGGCGCTCGGGACTCTGACCCTGAAGGATCTGGTGGCGAAGATGGAGGCGGACAGGGAGGAAAAGTAAGGACTCAGGCGGTTTCGAGGCGGAAGGATCCGTCTTCGAAGACGGCGTAGGAATACTGGTCGATCCAGTCGCCGAGAGCGACGACGGTTCCGGCCGGTTCGGTGCAGAGGAGGCTGTGATGGAAGTGCCCCGTCACCACGGCCTGATGTCCCTCGGAAAAGCGCCGGCTGGCATGGGCCAGGATCAGTTCTTCCGGTTGACGGCGGGAGCTTCGGGTGCGGTATTGTTTGCGGCTTTGCCGTCCCATCCAGCGGGAGATCGCCCAGGGGAGATCAGGGGTGACGAGGCGGGCGAGAAAGAGGGTGAAGCGGCTGTGCAGCAGGCGCCGCAGCAGTCGGTAGCCGCTGTCCGCCGGGTCGGCCAGGTCGCCGTGGGCGAGATAGATCCTCAGTCCGTCGACGTCGACGGTCGCATCGTCGGCAATCACCCGGCAGCCGAGGACCTCCTCGAAAAAGGGACCCATGTGGAAGTCGTGGTTCCCCTCGACGAAGACCAGTTCCGTGCCGTCCTCCCGCAGGCGCCGCAGGGCTTCGAGGACCGGCACGTAGGCGGAAAAGACCGCATGGCGGTAGCCGATCCAGAATTCGAAGATGTCCCCGAGAAGATAGAGGGTGCGGGTCTTCCCCCGCAGCCCCTCGAGAAAGGCCAGGAGCCGGCGGTAATTCTCGTCCCCCGGGTCGCGCAGATGGGCATCGGCAATGAATACGTCTTTCATGGGGGAGGACTATAATCAGCGGCAAGGAGAAAGTCAACGATTCGCAGGGAGAAGGGAGAAGGGAGAAGGGAGAAGAGTCTAAACAAAACAGCCTCTGCTTCTGCCCTTCTCAGCGTTCTCCCGATCTTCTCCGCGCTCTCTGCGTTGAAGACCTGACCAATCCGTGCCTCACGCAACGACGCAACGCTTTTGGGGCAAGGTCAAGAACAGGATTTTCGTCGCGTTCGTTGCGTCGTCGCGTGAAACCAGCCCTCGCCGTGGATTTTTAAGGGGTTTGGCAACTCAAAAAACCAACCTTGAGCCAATCGCCCAAAAGTCATTCTCACCACAGAGTCACAGAGGACACAGAGAAAGGCATTGATTCTATATTGGTTTTCTCCGTGATCTCTGTGCCTCTGTGGTAATGATTGTCGTCTGTTAACCCTCCGGTAAAGGATTCATATATGCCAGACACCATCGATCTGCACCTGCACAGCACCTGTTCCGACGGAGGCTATTCACCGACGGCGGTGGTCGAGATGGCCGCCGAGGCGGGGCTTGTCGCCATCGCCCTGGCCGACCACGACAATATCGACGGCATCGACGAGGCGAGGGAGGCCGGCGCCCGGCTCGGCATCGAAGTCCTCTCCGGCGTCGAGCTGTCGGTGGTCTGGGAAAAGTTCGAGGACATTCACCTCCTCGGTTACGGATTCGATCACAAAAATGCCGCTCTGGTGAACGCCCTGGCCGGTTTCCGGGATTTTCGCGAGCGGCGCAACGAGATGATCGTCGCCCGGGTCAACGAGAGGCTTGCCGTCGAGGGGCTATCGCCGATCGATTTCGCGGAAGTGCAGGTCAGCGCCGGCGGCACCGTCGGGCGCCCGCATATCGCCATGGCCCTGCGGGAGAAGGGGTATGTCCGCAACAACGAGGAGGCCTTCAGCCGCTACCTGGTCCCCTGCAATGTCCCCAAGCGCGTCTTCCCCATCGCCGAGGCCATCGCCCTGGTTCATGACGCCGGCGGGGTGACGGTCCTCGCTCATCCTCCCTTTATCACGGCCGAGCGCAAGACGTTCCTCCATCTGCTCGACACCCTGATCCCCTTCGGGCTCGACGGCGTCGAGGCCTGGAACAGCGGCTCGAACAACGACGAAATAGACTGGTACATCACCGCCGCCCGCCGTCGCGGCCTCATCGTCACCGGCGGTTCCGACTTTCACGGCAACGAGGAGGGGAGTGTGCGCATCGGATGCGGCCGCGGCAACCTGCAAATTCCCTACGCCTGCGTCGACGAGATCCGCCAGCGTTTGAACCGGTGACTTCCCCGGTCCGACCGACTTTAGCCTTGACTTTTTATCGTGACTAAAGGTATAGATTTCCGGAACTTTTATCTTTTTGCCGGTGCGATTGCCCCCTCCCGCCGTGAAACGGCAAGGATTTGAATCATGGCACGATCCTCAGCTTTCCCAGACCTTTTTTCTCTCCTTCTGGTCCTCCTGGTCCTCGGCGGTTGCGCCTCCTACACCGATCTCCCTCCGGGGACGGTCCTGGCCGTTTCCGGTTCGCCGGTGATCGAGCAGGAAGACGTCTCCGTTCCCCTCCTGTCCGCCGAAGAGCCCCCTCTCCTCGACTATGTCGTCGGCCCCGGCGACGTCCTTTTTGTCAACGTCAACGGTCGTCCCGAGCTGGGGAGCCCCGGCACGACCGGCGGCTCGACCCGCATCCCCGGGAGTCGCATCGACGGCGCCGGAAACCTGCGCCTGCCCCTGGTGGGGAGCGTCTTCGTCGCCGGGTTGACCGTATCCCAGGTCCAGGAACGGCTGCAGGAAGTCTTCGCTCTCTATCTCAATAACCCCTGGGTGGTGGTCGAGGTCGCCGAGTATCATAGCCAGCCCCTCTACCTCCTCGGCCAGTTCCGCAACGCCGGAACCTACTATATGGATCGCCCCCTGAACCTTCTTCAGGGGCTGTCCCTCGGCGGCGGCATGGTCGATTCCGCCAACCTGCGCAGCGCCCGGCTGATCCGCGACGGGCAGACCGTTCCGGTCGATATCTACGAGTTGCTGCGCCAGGGTGAAACCCAGGGGAATCACTGGCTCAGGCCTGGGGATACCCTCTTTGTGCCCGACGACAAGAACCAGAATGTCTTCGTCTTCGGCGCCGTCAAAAAGCCCGGACCCGTGCCGATGCCCAACGGCCGCCTCTCCCTGGCCCAGGCCCTGGCCTCCGCCGGCATCGACGGAACCACCGACAACGAGAAGCATCTTCGCATCATCCGCTCCCATTCCGCCGTCCGGGGCGAGCTCATCGTCGTCGATCTCGAGCAGATCCTGCGCGGCAACAGCCTCCCTTATCTGCTCTCCGAGGGGGACATCATCTTCGTACCGCGCAGCGCCATCGGCAACTGGAACCAGGCTCTCGGCGAGATCCTCCCCTCGTTGCAGACGTTCAGCGCCATTTTGCAGCCCTTCGTCCAGATCAAGTTCCTTCAGGACAATTAGCCGGGGGACGTTCGCTCCCTTTTTCACCGCAAGGATTTTTTAGCGCCATTCCTTTCAGGATTCACCATGGATAACCAGAACCCGCAATTTTCCACTCCGCCGACCGAGGAAATTCATCTTCAGGACTACCTCAATGTCCTGTACCGCAGGCGACTTGTTTTTTTCATCGCCTTTGCCGCGGTGGTGATCTCCGTTTCTCTCTACACCCTGCTCATGAAGCCGGTGTACGAGGTTTCGACGACCCTGCACGTGCGGGACGAAAAGGTGCGGGGGGGCGGGGTCCTCGACGATCTCGGCCTTTCCCGGCAGAACCCGGTGGAGACTGAGATCGAAATCCTCAAATCGCGGACCAACGCCGAGGATGTGGTGGAGCGCCTCAACCTTACCTGGCAGGTCGCTGAACAAAGCGAGGGGCTCGATTTCCGGATTCTTGAATTTGCCAGCAGCGCCGAAATCCCTGCGTATAGCGTCGAAATCACCGGACCCGAGACCTTCCTGGTTCGCGACAGCACGAAGCGGGTCCTTGGCCAGGGGACGAGCGGCAAGCGGATGCAGCAGGAAAATCTCACCCTGGTTCTCGACGGATTGAAGGGAAAAGCCGGGGACGGATTCAAATTGACTCTTCTCCCCTTCAACGACGTGGTCGGCGCTCTGCGGGACGGGGTGCGGGCCTCCGAGGTCGGCAAGGGAACCAACATCATCCGCGCCTCCTACCAGAGCACCGACCCCGTCCGCGCCCGCCAGGTTGTCAACACCCTGGCCACCGTCTATCTCGAGCGCTCCATCCTCCTCAAGACCGAGGAAGCCCGCAAATCGGTGGAGTTCATCGAGAAGCAGCTCGAAGAGGTGCGCACCCTCCTCGATTCCGCCGAGAAGAGCCTCGAAGTCTACAAACGCGAGGCGGGGATCGTGCGCCTCGACAGCGAGGCCCAGTCCCTCATCGAGCGCCTCTCCCTCGCCGAGAAGGAGCGCAGCGCCATCTCTCTGCGCCGCCGCCAGGTCGATTTCGCCCTCGAGACGCTCAACACCGCCATCGAACTGGAGCAGGGGTATGCCCCTTCGGTCCTTCTCGACGACCCGGTGGTGGCCGCCCTCGCCCAGCAGCTGGCCGCTCTCGAAGTCGAGCGGCGGGGTCTGCTGGTGGAAGTCACCGAAGCCCATCCCTTGATGCAGGCGCTGCAGGACCAGATCCGCGAGATCCAGTCGAAGCTCCTCAGCATATACCAGAGCACCCGGCAAAGCCTTTCGGTGCGCATCGCCTCTCTTACGGCGGACATGGACCGCTACGAGGCCGGACTCCGGAAACTCCCGGCTGCCGAGCAGCAGTTGGCGCGCCTCACCCGACTGGCGACGGTCAATGCCGACATCTACACCTTCCTCCTGCAGAAGCACGAGGAGGCGCGCATCGCCCGGGCCTCGACCATCAGCAACATCAGCGTCATCGACTCGGCCATCACCCCCGATCGGCCGGTCAAACCTCAGAAGAAAAAGAACCTCCTTCTCGGCCTCATCGTCGGCACCATGCTCGGCATCGGTCTCGCCTTTTTTCAGGAATATCTCGACGATACCATCAAGGACGCCGATACCGCCAAGCGCATCCTCGGCCTGTCGATCCTCGCCGTCATCCCCCACATCGGTCCCCGTCCCGGAAAGCCGGAAAAAATCGGCGAGGGGGAGGAACAGCGGCCGCTGATCAGCCATTTCGCTCCCCGCTCCCCTGCCGCCGAGGCCTTCCGCAGCCTGCGCACCAGCCTCCATTTCTCCGGCGTCGTCGGCGAGAAGAAGGTGGTCCTGGTCACCAGCTCCTTCCCCGGCGAGGGGAAGACCACCATCGCTGCCAACCTCGCCGAAACCCTGGCCCAGACCGGCGCCAGGATCCTGCTGGTCGGCTGCGACCTGCGCCGTCCGACTCTGCATGCCGTCTTCGGTGCCAGCCGGACTCCCGGTCTGACCGAAATTCTGATCGGCGATGCCACCTTCGAGGAGGCGGTCCACGCCACGGGGATTCACCAGCTCGACTTCATCAGCGCCGGCACCACCCCGCCGAACCCCGCCGAACTCCTCGGCTCGCAGCGGATGGTCGATCTCCTTCAGGAGCTGCGCGGGCGCTATGACACCATCGTCCTCGATGCGCCGCCCCTCCTCGCCGTCACCGACGCTTCGATCCTCACCTCCCTGAGCGATCGGGTCGCCGTCGTCCTTGAAGCCGGCGGCGTTCAGATCAAGGCCGCCCAGCGCCTCCGGGAGCTTCTCGATGAGGCCCAGGCCCCCGTCGCCGGCCTGATTCTCAATGACAAGACCGGCAAGGGGATGGAGTACTACGCGTCCTACAGGGGACGCAGCGGCAAATACAAGTATGGCTACGGCTACTACTCCAGCGGCTATTCCGACGAGGCTTCCGAGCCTGTCTCCTCCGGATGGTGGCAGACCGTCAAGGGGTTCTTCCGCTTCCGGCGTTGATCGTAAAGGCTTCAACGCAGAGAGCGCGGAGAAAGGCAGGAGAACGCAGAACGCAGAACGCAGAAGGTAGAACGCAGAAGAAATCCAAGACAAAGCTTCTGCTTCTGGTTCTGATTCTGCCCTTCTCTGCCTTCTCCCTTCTTCCTTCTTCCTCAAAAAACCGCGGAGCGGCCATGAACGACTGGCACTGCCATCTCCTTCCCGGCCTCGACGACGGGGCGAGAAGCCTCGAAGAAGCGATCCTCATGGCGAAGATGCTGGCCGCCGCAGGTTTTACCGAGGTCTACTGCACCCCCCACTGCATCCGCGGCATCTACGACAATACCCCGCAGACGGTGCGGCGTGGCGTCCTCGAGCTGCAGTCCGTTCTCGACGGGGAGGACATCCCCCTGCGTCTCCACCCGGGGATGGAGTACTATCTCGACGAGTATTTCCCCCAGGCTCTCGACGATCCCCAACCCCTCGGCGGTACGTCATTTCTCCTGGTCGAGGCTCCCTCACAGGGCGATCCCGCCATGGTGCGCGAAAACATCCACCACGCCGTGCGATGCGGTTTTACCCCCCTTTTCGCCCATCCCGAACGGACGCGCTTTCTCGACCCGACGCCGGCAGGGGAGGGGAGCTGGACCCGGATCGGCCGAGTCCTTCGTTTTTTCTCTCCTTCTCCCTCCTCCGCCCCCTCGCCCCTCCCCCATGACTCCGAATTCGCCTATCTGCAGGAAATGGGCTGTCTTTTCCAGGGAAACCTCGGCTCCTTTGCTGGTGTCTACGGTGCCAGGGTGCGCAGCCGGGCTAAGGCCCTGCACCGCGCCGGGCTCTACCGCTGCTTCGGCAGCGACGGACACAGTCCCCATTCCCTGGAAAAGGTGCTGGCGGGGCTCAAGGCTTTGTAAAAAGGGAGAGGGAAGAAGGAAGAAGGAAGAAGGAAAAGGAAGAAGGAAGAAGGAAGAAGGAAGAAGGAAGAAGGAAGAAGGAAGAGGGGAGAGGGAATTAAACATTTGCTGACTGGAAGGAATTTTTTATGGCCAAGATTCTGGTGACCGGGGCCGCAGGGTTCATCGGCTCGCATCTCTCCCTGCGTCTGCTGGCCCGCGGCGATACGGTGGTCGGTCTCGATAACCTCAACGATTATTATGACGTGCGGCTCAAGGAGGCGCGGCTGGCGCGGCTGGAGGCGCAGCCGGGATTCCGTTTTGTCCGGATGGACCTCTCCGACCGGCAAGGGATCGAGACCCTTTTTGCCGAAGGAGGGTTCGACCAGGTCGTTCACCTGGCCGCCCAGGCCGGGGTGCGTTATTCCATCACCCATCCCCATGCCTATGTCGAGAGCAACCTCGTCGGTTTCGTCAATATCCTCGAAGGGTGCCGGCATGGGGGAGTCAAGCATCTGGTCTTTGCCTCCTCCTCCTCGGTGTACGGCGCCAATACCCGCATGCCCTTTTCCATCCACGACAACGTCGATCATCCCGTTTCCCTCTACGCCGCGACTAAAAAGGCCAATGAGCTGATGGCGCACACCTATGCCCATCTTTACCGCCTCCCCTGCACCGGCCTGCGTTTTTTCACCGTCTACGGCCCCTGGGGACGGCCGGACATGGCGATGTTTCTCTTTACCAAAGCCATTCTCGAAGGGCGGCCGATCGACGTCTACAACTACGGCAGGATGCGGCGGGATTTCACCTACGTCGACGATATCGTCGAAGGGATCATCCGCGTCGCCGACAATGTGGCCCGCCCCAACCCCGACTGGAGCGGAGACGCTCCCGACCCCGGGACGAGCAGCGCGCCGTACCGCAACTACAATATCGGCAACAACAACCCGGTGGAACTTCTGCACCTGATCGAGGTCATTGAAGAGACTCTGGGGAAAAAGGCGGAAAAAATCTTGCTCCCCCTGCAGCCCGGCGACGTTCCGGCGACCTATGCCGACGTCGACGACCTGGTCCGGGACGTCGGCTTCAAGCCGGCCACCTCCATCGAGGAGGGGGTGGGGCGTTTCGTGGCCTGGTACAGGGCGTATTACGGGTGTTGAGTGAGACAAGGCACATTTCAACGCAGAGGGCGCAGAGAAAGACAGGAGAACGCTGAGAAGGGCAGAAGCAGAGGCTGTTTTGAACCTGTAAGCTGACTTGCAAGTTTACCCTTAAAGGGTTATGTTATGGAAAAGCGGAGGGCGCATTACGATTTGCGGGCCATCCAGACACAGATGTCGATTGTTGCTGGCCTGCGTATGACCGTGACCGCTCGTCATGATGCTTTACGGGCCGGAGTCACTTTGCAGGCGGCAGTCTCGATTATCCAGACCCTTGATCGGACATGTTTCTACAAGTCGATGACAACGCATCGGAGCCATGATGTCTGGCAGGATGTTTACCATGGTTCATGGCGAGGAAGGATGCTGTACATCAAGTTTCAGCAGGATGCCGCCGGATATTTCACGATTTCATTCAAGGATATCTAGACGATGAATGCGACACGTCATGATCCTCGGCTGGTTTGTCCGGCCTGCGCAAGCGGAAAGCTGGTGCGCGAGACGCGAACCGCCCGTTATGAGTATCGCGGCGAGATTCGCGACTACGAGCAGAGCGGTGATTGGTGTTCCTCTTGTGAAGAGGCTGTCTTGACTGGTGACGATATGGCGGCGACTGAAGAACTGCTTCTGGATTTCATGCGGCAAGTTGAACAGAGGCAGGCTGGTGAGTTGGCGCGCATCCGCAGAAAATTAAAGCTGACGCAGAAGCAGGCAGCGGCCCTGACCGGTGGCGGCCACAATGCTTTTTCCCGTTACGAAAGAGGGGAAGCCAAGCCACTTCCTGCGATCATGCACCTGTTTCGTCTCCTCGACAGGCATCCCGAGTTGCTTGACGAATTGCGAGAAGGCCGTAAGTCTGGATAGCAGGGTCAGGAAAGGTGATTGTTTCCCGCGACGACGCGACGACGCGACGACGCGACGAAAACCTTTGCCCCTGCTTCAGATCCTGAAGCGTTGCGGCGTCGCGTGAGGCGGGGTCATCAAACCAGAATAGAAAACCTTCCACAGGAGTCGAATCCCGGATGAATATTACCATCGTCGGTACCGGATATGTAGGGCTCGTCACCGGGGCCTGTTTTGCTGAAATGGGGAACAGCGTCACCTGCGTCGATGTCGATGCGGCAAAGATCGACCGGCTCAACAACGGTCAGATCCCGATCTTCGAGCCGGGCCTCAAACCGATCGTCGCCAGCAACAGCAGGGAAGGGCGGCTGCGCTTCACCACCGACCTCCCGGCGGCGATGAAAGAGGCCAACGTCTACATGATCGCCGTCGGCACCCCTCCGGACGAGGACGGTTCCGCCGACCTCAAGCACGTCCTGGCCGTGGCACGCACCATCGGCCGTCATCTCGAAAACTACGCGGTGATCGTCGACAAGTCGACGGTCCCCGTCGGCACCGCCGACAGGGTGCGGGCTGCGATCGTCGTCGAACTGGAGAAACGGGGGGTCGAAATCCCCTTCGACGTCGTCAGCAACCCCGAGTTCCTCAAGGAAGGAGCGGCCGTCGAGGACTTCATGCGTCCCGACCGGATCGTCGTCGGCGCCGACACTCCCGAGGCCGCCGACGTCATGCGCCGCCTCTATGCCGACTTTACCCGCAACCACGACCGGATTATCGTCATGGGGGTGCGGGACGCCGAGATGACCAAGTATGCCGCCAACGCCATGCTCGCCACCAAGATCTCCTTCATGAACGAGATCGCCGCCCTCTGCGACCGCCTCGATGTCGATGCCGAAAAGGTGCGGCAGGGGATCGGCTCGGACAGCCGCATCGGTTATTCCTTCATTTACCCCGGCTGCGGTTACGGCGGCTCCTGTTTTCCCAAGGATGTCTCGGCGCTGATCCGCATGGCCGAGGATTGCGATCTCGACCCCCTGCTGCTGCACTCGGTGCATCGTCGCAACGAACGGCAGAAACACGTCCTGTTCGAAAAGATCGTCGCCCGCTTCGGCGCCGATCTCTCCGATTTGACCTTCGGACTCTGGGGGCTGGCCTTCAAGCCCGGAACCGACGATCTGCGCGAGGCGCCCTCGGTGGTCCTTCTTCACGAACTCATCGGCGCCGGGGCGCGCGTTCTCGCCTATGATCCCGAGGCGATGGAGGCCGCCCGCAGCCAGCTCCCCCAGGCCTGGTTCGAAAATGGACAGCTGCAGCTCGTCCTCCACCAGTACGCCGCCCTC
>Ga0209231_1000135_pt1 | contig 52851 bp, 49 predicted proteins | sample Deesub45470m_DNA_FD_188086 | JGI IMG/M metagenome (GOLD analysis project Ga0209231, IMG submission 188086) | Deep subsurface microbial communities from North Pacific Ocean - 450_OLKR46/470m Metagenome (SPAdes) (version 2) | ecosystem: Environmental > Terrestrial > Deep subsurface > Unclassified ... | reverse complement strand
AAACGAAAGACTTGAACCGTTCGACCTTGTTGAGTAAAGTTTTAATCAGCATTGCCTTTCCTCTGAACGGGTTTGATAGTTTCGGCAAAAACCATCTTACCCAGCCATGAAAGGCAATGCTCTAATTTTTTCCGCTACCCTCTACCCACAGATTCTGCGGAAGAGGCGTTTAAACGAAGTTCAGCATGGCTACCTAAAAAGGAAGGTCGCCAAATTGATCGAGGAAGTCTTCTTTCCATGTACCGATACTATCCGAACATTTGCGATGAAATTCTTCAGTCGTTGACAGGTCTCAATGTTTCGTCCCTGATCGGCTCTCCATTTTCGTGGGTTACTGAACTCCTGTCCTGATCCCGGTTTAACAACTGATTTCCGTAAATTCCGACCGCAGAAGAGGGATGGTCTGCAATAGGCCCAAAGTGAAGTCAGCGCTGATTCAGCCGGCAAAGCGTTCCTTCAGTTCCTGCAGATGTTCGCTGTGGCAGATCAGCACGGCCTCGTCGCCCACCTCCAGGGTGTCGTCGTTTTCCGGCAGGGCGAATTTCCCTTCCCGGTAGTAGCAAATCAGCCGGACCCGCTTGGGAAGGTTAAGGTCGCTGATTGATCCGGCCTGGTCCTTCACCACCTTGAAATGAAAAAAACGCGCCTCCCCCTTGAGGATGGTGGAGAGCTCCAGGATGTTGGCGCCGGAGGCGATGTCGGCCAGATAGCGGCTGATGGTCCGGTTCGGGATGATGGTGTCTTCCAGCCCCAGTTCCAGGCAGATGTTTTCGAACTCCGGATCGTGGATCCGGGTCACCACCCGGCTGTAGCCCAGGTTACGCCCGACCAGGCTGGCGATGATATTGTTCTGGTCGTTGTCGGTCAGGCAGAAGAGCAGGTCGGTGTGTTTTGGGTCCGCCTCTTGCAGAATCTGGGGGCGGCTGCCGTCGCCGCGCAGGAAACTGCAGTCGAGTTCTTCCTCGAGCTCCTCTATCCGCTCGTGGTCGGCTTCGATGATTACCACTTCGTGACCGCGCTTCACCAGCAGGCGGGCGGTATCAACCGACAGCTCACCGGCACCGACAAAGACTACTCTCATGACCCCTCCCTGCGTCGTCCGAACCAGGTTCTCGGAAAAAGTATGACCAGCCAGGCGAGGATTTCAAGGCGGCCCATAAGCATGTCCAGGCAGAGCACCCCTTTGAGCAGGGGGGGGAGGGCCGGGCCGGTGACCCCCACAGAAAGCCCGACCGTCCCGGTGGCTGAAACGACCTCGAACAGGGCATCGAGGGGTGCGTAGCCCAGAGCCAGAAAAGGGAGCCAGGAAAGAAGCACCACGACGACGAACAGCAGGATGAGGAGCAGGGCCTGGCGCATCTCTTCATCCTCCAGCCGCTTGCCGCCGAGGCGGGGTGCGAGAACGGCATGGGCCGGCAGACAGGTGCGCACCAGTGTCAGCTGCAGCAAGCGCAGCAGGATGATCAGACGCAGCAGCTTGATCCCGCCTGCAGTTGAGCCGAGGCCCCCTCCGGTCGCCATCACCAGGATCAGCACCCCCTTGGACAAGGCGTCGAGGCGCGTAAGGTCGAGGGTGGAAAAGCCGGCGGTCGACTGGGCCGATACAGCCACCATGGGAGCGTGAAAGAGACTTTGCGCCCAGGACAGGCGCAGCCCGAAATGGAAACAGGCAACCAGGACGATGCTGGCGGCCAGGCAGGTCAGCAGCAGGGCCCGCACCTGTAGATCCCGGAAAAAGGTCGACCAGCCGGAGCGCCAGCTGTGGTGGTAGAGTGCGAGGGGAACGGAGCCGGCCAGGCAGGCCAGGGAGATCAGTCCGGGAACCACCCAACCGGAGAAATGGCCGAGACTGGTGTCGTGGGGAGCGAAGCCGCCGGTGGAGACCGCCGAAAAGGCGTAGACCACGGCGTTGAACAGTCCGCTGCCGGCCAGCCAGAGGGGGGCGATGGTCCCCAGGGTCAGCAGGGTATAGACCAGAACCACCCGCCGCGCGTGGGCGCGGGTTCCCCCGATCAGATCGTCAGACGCCTCCTCGGTCACCGCCAGGCACTTGGCGGTGATTCCTGGACGCATTACCAGGGCCAGGGAGAGCACGACGATCCCCAGCCCCCCGTACCACTGCATCCAGGCCCGGACGAAGAGAAAGGAAAGGGGGCGGTCCTCCACGGTCGCCAGGGTACTCAGCCCGGTCGTCGTAGCCGCCGAAATTGCCTCAAACAAGGCGTCGATAAAACTCAGCCCCGACCCCATCAGCGGATAGCTCATCAGCAGCGGCGTGCTCAAAAAGGCCAGGCCCGCCAGCACCATTGCCTCATTGGTCTGCAACTGGCGCGGCGCCGGCAGCCGCCAGAGCAGCCAGCCACCACCTGCCAGCAGCACCAACACGACCCCGTAGCGCAGGGCGATGGCCTGATCGCCGGTGACCAGGGCCACCGCCAGCGGCATCAGGGTGAGGGCCATCAGCAGCAGGCAGAGAAGTCCGATGTAGCGGCCGATCACCCGGAAGCGAACGGGGTAACTCAATGCTTCAGCCTGCCTGGCCATAGGTGCTCCGCACAAGGGGAGGCGACAATGTCGGGACGATTGCCGTATCGTAAAACGCTATCAGCGGAGTTGAGGGTGTCAAGGATGGTGCGGCGATGCAGGCTCGTCATCTTCCCGGTGCAGCGATCCTTGTTATACTGAAGCCACGCCCATTGACGCGGATCACCGCCCCGCCACCAGCCCGGGAATCTACTCCGACGTCACCACCGCCGCGGCATTGGCACTGGCCAGGGGTTCGAGGCAAAACGGCGGGTGGCGACCCGGGACAGCGGGGCCATGCCTGGGGCAAAACTGGCGGAATGGCTCGAGGCCGTCGGGGAAACGCTCGCCGAGGGGATGGACAACGAACGGCTGGAGACAGAAATTTTCAAGACCGATGATATTGTCGAGTCCCCATCGGGGGAAGCGGACCGGGTTCATCTGTTTGCACTAGGAGCCTACCGGACAATCCATGAGCCGGCTGCAAAATCGTCTATTTGGTCCATATCCGAGCTCCTCTTCGACCAATAGAGACGACTATTGGCACTCAAACGAACTTGAATCTGTCCTCAAATATCCAATTTTTCGCTTCGGACCGTAAAGTCCGACAGGCTCCTGACTGTTTCAGATTACACTCAATGATCTTCAATTTATCCCCGGATAGGGCGACATGATCTCGTGTGACCATCATTCCTCTCTGATTCACCGTGCCGGATGGGACAGGTGTTAATTCCCTGACCTGTGGATTGGGTCAGGTGGCCTGCCATCAAAGAAGAGCCTGGAGCAAGAATCGATAGATCCAGTCCCGTATCGTTGTTGGCCGATTCAGCCCCATGCGTCTCAGGCAATCCTGATTTTCAGTTGCCCCACTGCCTGCAAGGAGGCCGCGCATGATCAATCCGAGTAAAGTGGAGTTGGATCCGGTCAGGGTTTTCAGTCGCTTCAGGGCAACGGCCAAGCGTTCTTCCACCTCGGAGAAATCACTACCCAACGGGAAAGCGGGCAACTGTCCTTCAGCGGTAAATGGGTTGAGGCTTTTAGCCAGAGATTCCGGGGTGTTGTTGCGTTGTTCAACAGGAATCCGGAAATCCCGTGGGATTTTGCCGGCTTTTCTGGCCTGTTCGAGTAATGCGTCCTGGAAACGAGCATCGGTAACAGCCAACATTGCCTTGATAACTTCTGAATCTGATTTGTCCCGAAGGTCAGCAACGCCATATTCGGTAACGACCATGTCGCGCAGGTGGCGGGGGATGGTGACGTGACCGTAGGACCAGCGGATGTTCGATCGAACCCGTCCCTTGTGAGTCCGGGTCGCCGGCAGGGTAATGATCGAACGGGCATCTTTTAAGGCGAAGGACATGGCGACGAAATTGTACTGTCCGCCGACGCCGCTGACCACCCGGCCATCTTCCAGACCGTCCGAAACCACGGCGCCGAGCAGGGTGGCCATGAGCGCGCTGTTGACGAAACGTGCCCCGGTTCTGGCCAGCCGCTTGGCCTCTTCCTGCTGGTAAAGCTCATTGGTGAACGACACCGGCATCATGGCGATCTTGCCACGAAGTTCTGCTGGCAGATCCTCCAGCAGCTGGTAAAAGAGCGGGCTGCCGATGAAGAAGCCGGCATGCAGGACAACTCCGTCCACCTCGCGCTTGAGAATGCCGGCCTTGAGTAAATGCAGAAATCCCTCCACCAGCATCTCGCTCGAAGCGTAAAGCCCGGTGGTGAACGGCTCACGGCAGCAGAGAGGAGGGGCACCGCCGATTTCGAGCGTCTTCAGTGTGCGGGCAAACAGTTGGTTGTCCCGCTGGCGCAGAAGCAGGGCATTGAAAATGGCGTCGCCGATGGAGCCGATACCGACCTGCAGAGTTCCGCCGTCGGGGATCAACCCGGCCACCCGCAGCCCGATGGCATGATCTTCCAGAGAGACAGGCTGATGGGGCAGGTGGAATAGCGGGAACTGGATCTTTTCTGCTTCGAGGATAAGATCGAAATCATTCGCCGGGCGCACGGCGTCCCCTCGCATAAAGGGGAGGTTCCGATTGACCTGTGCGACCGCCAGGAAATCGATCTCCCCGCGCTCCCTGGCCTTGAACAGGTCGACGCTGATATCGGGGTTACAGCTTAAGCTGTAATTTTCTGCAAATCCGTCATCGGAGGGTGCGACCAGTTGGCCGAGCACATTGAAACCGGAGCGCAGCAATGTGTCGAGGGCATGGGTGTAGTTGACCGAAAGATAGTCCTGTTGGGCCCGGGGGGTGTTCAGCCAATTGCCGGGCTGCAGAAAGAATTCCTGGATCTCGATATTCTCCGGAAGGGTCTTTTGACGCAGGCTTTGGGCATAGGTAAGGGCCGGATACCCGGCGAAGAAGCGTTCGGCCATCGGTTCGAGAAATCTTCGTTCCAGCTCACTGCCGGGTGAGGGCGCCTCCAGGGTGAGGGCAGTGAGAATCACCAGACTGAGGTCCTGGTCCGCGGCAACCCGGTCGAACAGGGCATTCGCCAGATGATTGGCCTTGCCGAGCCCCAGCGGCAGTGCCAGGATGATCTTTGGGCCGACTTTTTCAATGACGGCATCCGCGGTCAGGAATGGATCCGTGAATTTCAGTGGCCCGCTTCGAGTCATGAATCCTCGTTCCAGCCGGGATCGGGAGCGAATCTCTCACCATGTTTCCCGGCCAACTCGGCCAGAACGGCGGTGATCTTCGCAAAACCCCTGGATCGGGCATAATGCAGCGGTCCGCCGCGGAAAGGTGCGAATCCGGTGGCGAAGATGACCGCGCCGTCGAGCAGCTCCTCATCGGCAATGATCCCCTCCCGGAGACAGGTCATGCAGGCATTCAGCATCGGCAGTAGCAACCTGTCGAGAAGCTCTTTTCCTGGATCGGCCGCATTCTTCTTTTTCTGCGGTTCACCCCCCTTCCAGAGGTAAAATCCCTTGCCCGATTTGCGGCCGAGATCACCCTTTTCCACCTTCTCGCGTAACCATTGGGGGAGCTCCGGTAACGGTTGGTCCAGGCGCTCCTTGAGCATGTCGGCAACATCGAGACAGATATCCAGCCCGACATGATCGGCCAGTTCGACCGGCCCCATCGGCATACCGAAACCCTCTGCAGCCCGATCAAGCGTTTCCGCGGCGATTCCCTCGTCGAGCAGGATGATGGCTTCCAGCAGGTAGGGAATGAGCACCCGGTTGACGAGGAACCCCGGCGCGCTCTTGACCGGGGCCGGATAGCGGCCGATCTGGCCGACGAAGGCATTCGCCAGGTCCCGGGCGGCCTTGGTGGTTTGCGCATGTTCGACCACTTCGACCAGTTGCATCCTGGCGACGGGGTTGAAAAAATGCAGTCCGATAAAACGTCCCGGTCTCTCGAGGACACTGGCCAGTTCCACGAGGGGAATACTGGAGGTGTTGGTTGCCAGCAGGGCGTCCTGCTTCATCTGTGCTTCGATCTCCTTGTAGACCTGGTGCTTGATGTCGATTTTCTCAGGGACCGCTTCAATGACCAAGTCGGCCTTGGCAACACCCTTGTTGTCCGGGTCGGGAATCAGGCGGTCAAGTATGTCCCGGGTTTCGGATGCCGATCGATGCTTCCTTTTACACAGCTCGGCGCCTCTTCGAACAGCGTCGGCAATGGTTTCGGTCTGCGGATCATGAAGAGTGACCCGCAACCCCTGGAAGGCGCACCAGCCGGCGATATCGCCACCCATGGCTCCGGCACCGATGACATGGACCTGTCCGATCTTGCGATCGGTCGACCTGGCGAGCTTTTTCAGCTTTTCGCCGAGGAAAAAGACCCTGATCAGGTTCTGGGCGGTGTCCGTGGTCAGCAGGCGGGCAAAAGAGCCGATTTCGGCCCGGCGCATCTCTTTGGCGTTGCTGCCGTGTTCTTCCCAGAGCCGGATCAACGCCTCGGGAGCTGGATAATGCTCCGGCGGCGCTTTTTCAGCGCTCCTTGCCCGCATCTGGCGAGCTTCGATCTGACGGGCCGGTCCGGTGGTCAGGAGACGGCCCTTGAACCCGCTTTCCTGGCCCTTGAGCTTGCCTGCGACCGCAGATTCGACCGCTTTGACAACATGCCGTTCTTCGATGACCGCATCGACCAGGCCTTTCTCCTTTGCCCGCCGGGCGTCGAGGGTCTTGCCGGTCAGCATCAGGGTCATCGCCTCGACCGGATCGATCAGTTGGGGGAGCCGCGACGTGCCGCCAAGCCCCGGATGCAGGCCGAGGCGGATTTCCGGCAGGCCGAGCCGGGCGTCCGGTAATGCCAGCCGGTAGTCGCAGCACAGCGCCACCTCCAGTCCCCCGCCGAGGCAGGAGCCGTGGATCAGGGCAACGGTCGGACAGTGGAGGGCGTCGAGCCGATCGACGATGGCGTGGGCCTCCTGCAGCTTGCTGACGATCTCCTTCTCGTCGCTTTGCCCCAGGAACTCCTCGATGTTGGCGCCTGCGCAGAAGCCTGAAGCCTTCGCCGAACGGATGACCAGGCCTTTGGGCAGCTTCGATTCAAGGTATTCCAGCACGACACCGAGTTCGCTGATGGCGTCCTGGGAGAGGACGTTGACCGAGGCTTCTTGCCTGTCGAAGAAGAGCCAGGCGATGTCCTTCTCGTCGCGGGCGAGTTTCCAATGCTGCCAGGAGCGCTCAGGTTCGACTGCATTGCCAGCCAGCGGTCCGAATTCCATCGCGCGGCTTTGCAGGTGTGCCAGAATCGGTCCAGTCATGGTGCCTCTCCTATGTGGTCTCGATCAGCATGGCGCCGGCCTGACCTCCGCCGATGCATTCCGTGGCGATTCCCCGCTTGACCCCCTGGCGCCGCATGGCGTTGACCAGATGCAGGACGATCCGGTTACCGCTGGTGCCGACCGGGTGACCGAGGCTGATGGCGCCGCCGTCGACATTGAGGGTCGCGCGGTCGATGGCGCCGAGCGGCTCTTTGCGGTCGAGGGCGGTTGCGCAGAAATCGGCGTCCTCCATGGCCTTCAGGCAGGAAAGCACCTGGGCCGCGAAGGCCTCGTTAAGCTCCCAGAGGTCGATTTGTTCGCGCTCTAGGCGGTTGCGCCGCAGCAGCGCGTCGATCGCCAATACAGGGGCGAGTCCCATGATTCTCGGATCAAGAGCGCTCCAGGCGCTGTCAAGAATCTCGGCGCGAGGTTCAAGTTTGTACGTTTTCACCGCGTCTTCCGATGCGAGGATGACCCAGGAGGCGCCGTCGGTGACCTGCGAGCTGTTGCCGGCGGTGACCTGGCCGTAGGGCCGTTCGAAGACCGGTTCGAGCCTGGACAGCGCTTCGACCGAGGTGTCGCTGCGGACCCCGTCGTCCCTGGCGAAGAGCTCGCCGTCGGAGCTGAAGGCCAGCGTCACCTCGCCGTCGAGGTATCCTTCCTGCTGGGCCCTGGCGAGTCGCTGGTGGCTGATGACCGCGTACTGGTCTGCGTCCTCGCGTTCAATGGAGAACAGCTGGGCCAGCACCTCGGCCGTCTCGCCCATGCTCAGTCCGACGATGGGGTCGGTCAGCCCCTGTTTGAGGGAGAGCACCGGCATGAGGAAATCGGCCTTGACGTCGGTCATTTGTCTGACCCGTTCCAGAAGTGAATCGGCCCCACGGATCCCGGCCAGCCATTCGACTGCATCCTGCTTGAACTGCATCGGTGCATAACTGAGGGCCTCGGTGCCGCCGGCCAGGACCATCTCCCGGGAGCCTTCGCGGATCGCCCTGAATGCCGAGTCGATGGATTGCATCCCGGAACCGCAGTTGATCTGGACGGTAAAGGCGCGCATCCGTTCGCCCAACCCCAGCCGCAGGGCGGCGATCCGGGCCGGGTTCATCTCGCTGGCCAGGACGTTGACGCAGCCGAGGATCACCTGGTCGAAGGCATCGGCGGGAAACGGCTGGCGAAGCAGCAGCGGCCGGCCGCACTGGACCGCGAGGTCGACCGGGGAAAAGGGGCCCGGTTGGCCGCGGACCTTGAGAAACGGGGTGCGGGCTCCGTCGATCAGGTAGACCGGGCGATCGGTTTTGCTGCGTGTTTGGCTCATCACTGGTCCTCGTCGGTTTCAGCCTCCGGGTTGACGGCATAGTTGAGTTCGCCCAGCTCCCCGGCTGGAAAATCATCGACGGCGATGACGCGTGCAACGGCCGCCTCGACATCCTTTAGCCGTTGCGCCTCAGCGTCGCTGATCAGCCCCTTCTGCAGGGCTTCGTCGGTCCCGGCGCAGTGGGCGTCGCGGATGCGCTCGGTGAGCGGCTGCAACGCGCAAGTGAGCTCGAAGGCCTGTTCCAGTTCGGCAATACTGTTATTGGCGCCGGCTTCGAGAAACAGACCGGCGGTGAGGCGGTCGCGTACTTCGGATGGTTCCAGCAGCAGTTCGGCGCAGCGCCGTGTCAGCTTGTCGGTTGGACCGGCCTGGCGCACCCCGAAGGGGAGCAGGAAAAATTTGAGCAGCCAGGCCGCCGGGCGCATCGGCAAGTTGCGGATGATGGCGTTCATGCGCTGTTCGATGGTCGCCAGGCCGCGGCGCAGGCAGTAGTCAACCAGCACCAGGTCTGCTTCCGGGCGGCCGTCGTCCTTCCAGCGCTTGAGGACCGCCGAGAGGAAGTAGAGTTCCGAGAGGATGTCGCCGAAGCGGGCCGAGAGCATCTCCTTGCGTTTAAGGCCGCCACCGAGCAGGAGCAGGGCGGCATCGGCCATTACAGCAAACGCCGCAGCATAACGGCTCAGCTGGCGGTAATAGGGTTTCGCCAGGCCCTCGTCGGGTGCAGCGCCAATCAGGCCGAAGCTCCAGCTGGTCCCCCAGGCCCGGAAGAAGGTCTTCAGGCTGTGAGCGACGTGTCCCCAGAAGCTCTCGTCGAAATCAACCAGGGCCTGCCGGGGGTCATTCTCCTCGAGCGCCAGCATCTCCTTCAGGACCCAGGGGTGACAGCGGATCGCCCCCTGGCCGAAGATGATCATGCTGCGGGTGAGGATGTTGGCCCCTTCCACGGTGATCCCCACCGGCACGGCGCGATAGGTGTCGCTGAGATAGTTGGAGGGACCGTCAATGACCGTTTTTCCCGCATGCACGTCCATGGCGTGGTCGACGGAGTCGCGCATCAGGTAGGTGGCATGCACCTTCATGATCGCCGAGATCACCGACAGATTGTGTCCCTGGTCCAGTCCGGCGCAGGTCAGCCTCCGGGCGGCATCGAGATAATAGGCGTTGGCCGCCAGCGGGCCGAGCCGCTCCTGAATCCCTTCAAACTTGCCGATCGGGATATTGAACTGCTGACGGATGCGGGCATAGGCGCCGGTGGTCCGGGCGCACAGGGCGGTCGCCGCCGCCGAGAGAGAGGGGAGCGAGATGCCGCGGCCGGCGGCGAGGGCACTCATCAGCATCGGCCACCCTCTGCCGATCTGTTCCTGTCCGCCGATAATATGATCGAAGGAGATGAAAACATCCTTGCCTTGGGTCGGGCCGTTCAGAAACATCTGGAAAGCGGGAATGTGTCTCCGACCGGTGACGACTCCGGGCAGGTCGGTGGGGACCAGAGCGACGGTGATGCCGCGTTCCACCTTGTCCCCCAGCAGGTGCTCCGGATCGTAGAGTTTGAAAGCGAGACCGATCACCGTCGCCACCGGACTGAGGGTGATGTAGCGCTTGCTCCAGTTGAGCTCGATACCGAGGACCTCTTCGCCGTCGACAATCTTTTTGCGGACCGTGCCGGAATCGACCATGGCCGCTGCGTCGGAGCCGGCTTCGCTGCTGGTCAGGGCGAAACAGGGGAGCTCGCGGCCGTCGGCCAGGCGGGGGAGCCAGTCGTTTTGTTGCGCTTTTGTGCCGAACAGCATCAGCAGTTCGGCGGGACCGAGGGAGTTGGGGACCATGACCGTGACCGCGGCGACCAGCGACCTGGAGGCGATGGTGCGGATGACTTCCGAGTTGGCGTAGGCGGAAAACTCCAGCCCGCCGTAATCCCTGGGGATGATCATGGCGAAGAACTTTTGCTGTTTCAGGTACTCCCAGACCTCCCGGGAAAGGTCCCCCCGCCTCTGGTTGATTTCCCACTCATCGAGCATCCGGCAGAGCTCCCTGACCGGGCCATCCAGAAAGGCCTGCTCCTCGACCGAGAGCATCGCCGGCGGCGTGCCGAGCAGCTTTTGCCAGTCGGGGTTGCCGCTGAACAGGTCACGGTCCCACCAGACGTCGCCGGCGCTGAGGGCCTGGCGTTCCGTCTCGGAAAGGGAGGGCAGGGCGCGTTTGGCAATCTTGAACAGGGGGCGCGAGAGGACGTTGCGCCGTAAGCTCTTGAGGGTCATGGTCGGCACATCCGGTTAGAGTATTTTGGGGGTCGCAGGGAACCTATTCATACTTAAACAACTATCAGATAACCCCCTGAGCACAAGCGCCCTGTGAGATTAAGAACGACTTGCGGCCTGCGCCCTGTCCACCGTCGGGCTCGATGAAGGGATGAACCATCGTCTGCGCAACGCTCTCCCTGGAGACTGCGCCGTTTTCAGCCAGTTGCCTGATGGCGGCCAGAGCGATGAAGCGCGTATCGACCTCGAAGAATTCTCGCAGCCGTTCCCGATTGTCGCTGCAACCCTTCGCCGGCCGGCGTGTTCCGGCCGAACCTGAGTCGGGATCCGGGCGCCGGATTAATCTTCAAATCCGGACAGGAAGGACCTTCGCTAGACGATGGCTTCACTGGCTTTCCTGGTCGGAGAGCAAGGCGAGAAAATCCTCCTCCCCGAGAATTTTCACCCCTTGCTCTTTGGCTTGTGCGAGCTTTTGTCCCGGCTCGTCGCCGACCACCAGGTAATCGGTGTTGCCGCTCACGCTGGAGACGGCGCTGGCGCCGAGATCCTCCACCGCCTTTTGCGCCTCCGATCGGGTATACCTCCCGAGGGCGCCGGTGAAGACGAAAGTTTTTCCCTCCAGCGGCCGTCGAGACTTTTCCATCGCCAGCGGCTGAACCCTGACGCCGGCTTTTTCCAGATCTTTGATCGCCTCCCGGTTTTCGGTGAAGAAGTGAGTCAGGCTTCCGGCGATCTCGGGACCGATATCCGGGATGGATTCGAGTTCCTCCCGGTCGGCGTCCATCAGCCGGTCGAGGGTGCCGAAACGCTCGGCCAGGGTCCGGGCCAGCCGGGAACCGACATGGCGGATCGACAGAGCGTACAGAAAACGGTCCAGCCGCGGCTGCCGGGCGTTCTGAATCGCATCATAGAGCTGGCGGGCCGATTTGGCGGCAAACCCATCGAGTCCCTGCAACTGGTCCGGCTCGAGGCGGTAGAGGTCGGATAGCGAGGTTACCAGGTCCCGTTCCACCAGCCGACGCACCGTCTTTTCTCCCAGGTGCTCGATGTTGAGGGCCTGGCGGGAGCCGTAATGGCGGATGCGGCCGCGCAGCTGCGCCGGGCAGGAGAGCCCGGCCGGACAGCGTACGTAGGCCCCCTCGCGCGCCACTTCGGTGCCGCAGGCGGGGCAGGTCTTCGGCATGTGGAACGTGTGGGCATACTTGTTCGGCCGCTCGACCCGCTCGACCAGCTCGGGGATCACGTCCCCGGCGCGCTTGACGCGGACCCGGTCCCCTTCGCGAAGATCTTTTTCCTCGACTTCGCGCTCGTTGTGCAGAGTGGCGCGACTGACGGTGACTCCGCCGACATCGACCGGCCGCAGCAGCGCCACCGGCGTGAGGATGCCGCTGGTGCCGACCTGGACGACGATCTTCTCGAGCGTGGTCATCTCCTTCCGGGGTTCGAATTTCCAGGCCATCGCCCAGCGCGGCGAGCGGTGGCGGGTGCCGAGTTTCCCCTGCAGCGCCAGGTCGTCGAGCTTGATGACGATGCCGTCGATCTCATATTCGAGCTCTTCCCGTTTGGAGAGGAGTTCCTTGCGGTACCCGTCCACCCCCTCCAGGTCGGCAGCCTTCCGATTGAGGGGGTTGGTCTTGAGACCCCAGCGGGCGAAGGCTTCGAGCTCTTCCCAGTGCCGGGAGAACGGCTCGCCTTCAATTTTGAGGATGTCGTAGAAAAAGATGTCGAGGGGCCAGCGGGCGACGATCGTCGATTCGAGCCGGCGGATGGTGCCGGCGCAGGCGTTGCGCGGGTTGGCAAACGCTTCCTTGCCGTTCTCGAGCCGTTGGCGGTTGAGCTCCTGAAAGGCCTCCTTGGCGAGGAAGACCTCGCCGCGCACCGCCAGCAGGTCGGGAGGATCCCCCTGCAGTCGCAGGGGGAGGGTGTTGATCGTCGCCAGGTTGTCCGATATCCGCTCGCCGCTCTCGCCGTCGCCGCGGGTGGTCCCGGACCGGAACCGGCCCTTTTCGTAGACCACCTCGACCGAAACGCCGTCGAACTTCGGCTCGAGGACCCAGTCGAACTCCTTTTTGCCGGTTTCCCTCCGCAGGAAATCGAAGTAGTCGCGGATCTTGTCTTTTTCGAGGGCCGCGTTGAGGCTGAGCATCGGCGCGGCATGTTCGACGCGGACCCGTTCGTCGGCCGGCGGAACGCCGACCCGCCTGGTCGGGGAGGCGTCTGTCCGCAGTTCGGTGAAGGCCTCCTCCAGCTCCTGCAGGCGGGAGAAAAGCCGGTCGAAGACGGCATCGGCGATCGCGGGATCGTTGTCGAGGTAGTAGCGCCGGTTGTGGTACTCGATCCCCTCGCGCAACGCCTCCGCCTCTTCCTTCGCTTCTTTTGGAGAGAGCTCGTCGATGTCGGCGAAATCTGTCTTCGGGTCCTTTTTGAAGTCCATGTCCACCTACCGTCTCAGCAGCTTCAGCAGATCGGCCGCCCGGCGCGTATTGATGACGTCGTCCCTGCTCAGCCAGCCGCGGCGGGCCTGGTAGATGCCGTAGCGCATGTTGTTGAGCCCCTGGGTGGAGTGGGCATCGGTGGAAATTGCCACCTTCACGCCGCGCTCTTTGGCGAGCCGGCAGTGACGATCATTCAGGTCGAGCCGGTCGGGGTGGGCGTTGAGTTCCAGAAAGCAGCCGCGCTCCCGGGCCGCTTCGATGACCTTTTCCATGTCGAGCGGGTAGGGTTCGCGTTCGTTGATGAGCCGGCCGCTGGGATGGCCGAGAATCGAGAAGTGCGGGTTGTCCATGGCCCTGATGATCCGCTCGGTCTGCCGGCCGGATGTCAGGTTGAAATGAGAGTGCACCGAGCAGACGGTGAAGTCGAGTTTGTCCAGCACCTCGTCGGGAAGGTCGAGGGAGCCGTCCTTGAGAATATCGACTTCGATCCCCTTGAAGATCCGGAAGCCCGAATAGCGGTCGGTGAGCCGGTCGATCTCGTCGATCTGACGCTCCAGCCGTTTACGGTCGAAGCCTTTGGCCACGGAGACCGCCTGGCTGTGCTCGGTGATCGCCAGATAACTGTAGCCGAGCCCGCGCGCCGCTTCGACCATCTCCTCCAGCGCGGCCCGGCCATCGGTCGCTGCGGTATGGGCATGCAGATCGCCGCGAATGTCGTCGAGCTCGACGAGTTCGGGGAGCTTTCCGTCTCTGGCCGCCTCGATTTCGCCGTGGTTTTCCCGCAATTCCGGCTCGATGTAGGGGAGATCGACCGCGGCGAAAACCTCCTCTTCACTTTCGCCGGCGACCCGCTCCTCCTCGTCTTTACTCCGGAAGACGCCGTATTCGTTGATCTTGAGATCCTTTTTGACCGCGATCTTGCGCACCGCGATATTATGTTCCTTCGAGCCGGTAAAATAATACAACGCGGCTCCGTAACTCTCTTCGGGAACGACCCGCAGGTCGACCTGAAGACCGCCGCGCAGGCGCACAGACGACCTGGTTCCGCCCTTGGCAAGCACTTCCTCGATATCTTCGTAGTCGACGAACCGATCCATGACCGGACTGTCGTCGTCACAGATCACCAGGATGTCGAGATCCCCTACCGTTTCACGGCGGCGGCGGAAGCTGCCGGCGACGGCGACCCGCCTGATCCCGTCTCCGGCTTCGAGATAGTTCATCAGGGGACCGACAACCTGCTCGGCACTGGCGAACTTGACGCGCTGTTCGGTTCCCTGGCGACGTTCGATCTCCTTGAGGATTTTTTCCTCGAGTTTTTGGCCGAAGCCTTCCAGTTTTCGGATTTTCTCCTGCTCGGCCGCATCCTTCAGGTCATCGATGGTTTCGATGTCGAGTTCTCCGTGCAGTGTTGCCACCCGTTTCGGGCCGAGCTGGGCGATCTCCAGTAATTCGGAGAGTTCTCCGGGGACCTCCCGTTCCAGCTCTTCGAGCAGGTGGAGGGTTCCGGTATCGACAATTTCGGCTATCTTCCCTGCCAGGTCGTCGCCGATGTCGGGGAGCTCGGCGAGATCCTTCCCCTCCTCGAGCATCGAGGCGATGCTCTGAACCTGGTCGCCGACCGTGCGGGATGCATTCCGATAGGCGCGCACCCGGAACGGATTGGCATTGCCGATTTCGAGGAGGTCGGCAACCTGGTTGAAGATGCGCACGATATCCGAATTGTGGATCGGCATGGTTCGGGTTCCTTAAGCCTCAGATTGTTTCTCTGCCCACGGTTTTGCCTCAGCGGCGGCTGACCGGCTCCGTTTCCAGCATATCAAAAAGTTCAATTTTTTCAGTGCATCGGTTTTTCCGACAGGGATAGCGGGAGGTTTCGCACCATGCGTGACGATCTGGATTTTGAAGGTATTCAAAGGCTTTTGGAGGGGAGATACGCGGACATTCAGGCGGGAGGCGAGGCGCGGCGCAAGGAAGGGGCGCCGGTTGAACTCGACCAGACCAGTGTCGGTCGTCTGTCGCGCATGGATGCCATGCAGCAGCAGGCCATGGCTCAGGCTTCCGCCCGCCGTAGCGAGGAGGAATTGCAGCGCATTCGCACGGCGCTGCAACTCCTGCAGTCGGGCGAATACGGATACTGCGTGAAATGCGAGGAGGAGATCGCCGAGGGGCGCCTTCGTGTCGATCCCGCCACCCTGATCTGCATCGATTGCGCTCGGGCGACGGAAAAACGGTAATGCGATTATTTGTCAGATCCGGGAGAAGGTCACCATCTGCGTCGAACTTCCAAGGACCGGGTCCCTGTCGCCGATCTCCTCAAATCGGGTCCGGTAGCCGTTACGCCCGGCGACCCCTTCGGCCCAACTCCTGAATTTGGCCCGGGTCCATTCGAAGCGATGGTCAGGGTGTCTGAACGCTCCCTCCGGTACGCCATGCAGCACGTTGTATTCGAAATTGGGCGTGGTGATGATCACGGTTTTCGGCCTGCAACCGGAAAACACGGCCTTCTCGACGGCCGACAGGCGATGGGGCTCGACATGTTCGATCGTCTCCAGCAGGACCGCGGCGTCAAACCCGTCCATGTCCTCGTCAAACGAGGTGAAGGACCCCTGGTAAAGGGAGACGTTGCCGGCGTTCTCATTTCGGGAAAGGAGGTGCCTCGCCTCCGCCAGCGCCTCCCGGGACGTATCGAGACCGACAATCTTCTTGAATTGCCTCTCGTCGGCCAGGCGCAGCAGCAGGTCGCCGGGGCCGCAGCCGAGATCGAGAACGCTCTCCGCCTGACTCTCCAGTAAGGCCTGAACCACCCTCTCCAGCCGTTCGGTATGCAGGTCGGTGGCCATTTCAGACGGCCGGTCCGGATGCCTTTTCATCAAAATCACCCGCCCTTATTCATGCAATCGGAAAAAAGCCGTTCCCACTACGGATCGGCAGTCACAGAAATGGAGACAGTGGAACGAGGTACTGCAACCCAGGATGGGTTGACCGATAAGGGTGACTTTTCAACGACGACTGACAGTGTGACATTGGCTCGTTTGGGGACGCACATACCGGGCATGCCATAGTGAAGGGAGTTGTGAACTTAATGGAAACTGAAATGCGATACAAGGTAAAAATTCATAAAAAGGTATGCGCGGCGAGCGTGTTGACGCCAGGAACCTGGCCCAATCAAGGGACCGCGCCGAATCGCTCATGTCGTGCAGGCGCTTGAAACCGACCCCAAGGCCACCCTCTTCAGTCAACCTCATCCGTCTCGTGCAAAAGGATCTGAGCTCATCGCGGCTAAAGCCAGCTCCTACAATGATTGCCTGTTGTAGGAGCCCCTTCAGGGGCGATCAATCAATCGCGGCTAAAGCCAGCTCCTACAAATCACCGCCAATTGTAGGAGCCCCTTCTGGGGCGATCCGCCCATCGCGGCTGAAGCCGCTCCTACCAAAGAGGCAATCCCCAGCGTCGCATTCAACCGGCCAGCCGCATCCAGGGCAAACATTTCGTCAGGCGGTCATCGACAGAAATTTCCGGCAAGGATGGGTTTTTGTTCGTAGGCGTCCCGTCAATGACGGTGGGGGAGGAGAAATTTGTATTCCAAAGGATTTTCGAGCCCGCCGCCCGCCAACCATTGCCGGGTGACATCATACCCCCGGTCGATCAATTCTCCGCTGCGCTGAAAATCGAGGGGATGCGTCTTTTGCGGGCAGAGGGACGGAACGACCAAAAGCTGCGCCTGTCCGGCAAACCGTTCGAGATCCTGCATGAGTTGGCGGGCGATGACCAGATTGAGGGCATGGAGGGCCATGTTCAACGCCCCCTGGGGTGGACCATCGGGCGCACAGGTGAATCCGGTCGGCAAAACGATCACCCGGGTCGCCCCAAGCTTGACGGCGGTCGAAACTGGAGTGTGGTTGGCGACGCCCCCATCGAGGAGATAACGCCCCTCCCACGGGAGTGGCGGAAAAACCCCGGGGATGGCGGCGCTGGCCAGAAGCGCCGGAATGGCAGCGCCCGAGGATATCAGGAATTCGTCGCCGCTGACCATTTCACTGGCGACAATGTGGCAGGGGATGACCGCTTCCCCAAGCTCGCGGTAGGGGAGATTGGTCTCCAGAAAGCGGCGGAAAACCCTGGCGTTAAACAGGCTGGTGCCCTTTCCGAAGAGACCCAGGACGGCTCCCGAAGGCGAAAAGCGGAAAATCTCCCGGCGTTTGAGTTTTCGCCAGATGTTTTCCAGCCCTTGCACCCCCGACAGGTTCGGAGTGCCGGCGTAGTAGGCGGCATTGATGGCTCCCACGGAGGCGCCGACCAGAAGATCGGGGATGACTCCGGATTCAACGAGTGCCTTGAGCATGCCGACCTGCGCGGCACCGAGACTGCCGCCTCCGGCGAAAACAATAGCGGTTCGTTCCTTATTCGTGGTCGACATGACTTCTCCCCTTCCTGGCGCCCCCTCCAGGGCAACGGCATTCCTGTTCTTCCGCACCTTTCCTCACTTCAGCCGTGCTCTCGAATGTTCATCCGAGTGAGCCGTCATAACAGACACACCTTGGCCTTGAGTTCTTCAATCAGCACCTTATTGTTTTCCGAGTAGTCGACGGGGAGGGCGACCAGATGGATTCCCCCTTCGGCAAAGCAGCTTTCCAGCAGAGGGGCCAGGGTCCGGGCGCTCTCGATGCGATGCCCTTTGATGCCGTAACTCTGCGCATAGAGGACGAAATCAGGGTTGTTGAAGGTCAGACCGAAGTCGGGATAGCCCATGGCGTACTGTTTCCAGCGGATCATGCCGTAGGCGTTGTCTTCGATCACCAGGACCACCAGATTCAAGGCCAGGCGAACGGCGGTTTCCAGCTCCTGGCTGTTCATAAGGAATCCGCCGTCTCCGCAGATCGCCATCACGGGCCGCCCGGGGTAGAGCCTGGCCACCTCCATGGCCGAGGGCAAACCGGCGCCCATGGTGGCCAGGGCGTTGTCGAGCAGAATCGTATTCGGTGCGGCCGCCAGATAATTGCGCGCGAACCAGATTTTATATACGCCGTTATCCAGGGCAATGACGCCCTCGGCCGGCATCACCTTGCGCACGTCGGCCACCAATCGCTGGGGCTTCATCGGGAAGCTGTCATCGTCGGTCCGCTCGCGCAGGTGGATATCCAGCTCTTTTTTGATTATTTGAAAATAAGCGCAGTCCTTGGAAAGAGGGCCGAGCAATTCTCTCAGACGGTTGATACTGCCGGCGATATCGCCGATGACCCCGAGTTGGGGGAAGTAAACATTGTCGACGCTTGCGGTTTTGAAGTTGATGTGGATGACCTTTTTGCCGCCGTGCTCCATGAAGAAGGGGGGCTTTTCCACCACATCGTGACCGACGTTGATCACCAGATCGGACCGGTCGATGGCGCAGTGGATGTAGTCGTCGCTGGAGAGGGCGGCGGTCCCCAGGCACAGGGGACTGTTTTCGTCCACCACCCCTTTGCCCATCTGGGTGTTGAAAAAAAAGATCCCGGTTTCGGTGACAAATCGGCTCAGCGCATCAAAGACCCGATTGCGATTTGCCCCGGCGCCGATCAGCAGCAGGGGATAGCGCGCTGCCCGGATCATTTCCGCGGCGTCCTGCACCGCCCGTTCGTCGGCGATGGGGCGATGTGCGCGGGCGATTTGAAAGACCGGGGCGGTCGATTTGTCCACCGGTTCGCGGGCGATGTCCTCCGGCAGTTCCAGATGAACAGCCCCCGGGCGTTCCTCCATCGCCTGGCGAAAGGCCTCGCGGACGATTCCCGGAATCCGGGTGACGTTGACGATCTGCCGGGTATATTTGGTCAGCGGTCGCATCATCCCGACCACATCGACAATCTGGAACTGCCCCTGCTTGCTCGCCTTGATAGGTTTTTGTCCGGTGATCATCACCATCGGGAACGCCCCCAGTTGCGCGTACGCCGCTCCGGTGACCAGATTGGTTGCCCCCGGTCCCAACGTGGACAGGCAGACGCCTGGCTTGCCGGTCAGACGGCCATAGGTTGCGGCCATGAATGCGGCGCCCTGTTCGTGGCGGTTGAGAATCAGTTTGATACTCGATTTGCGCAGCGCCTCGAGAAAATCGAGATTCTCTTCCCCCGGCACCGCATAAATAATTTCGACGCCTTCGTTCTCCAATGCTTTGACAAACAGATCCGAGGCATTCATGCAGCAATCCCTTCTTCGGCTTTTTTAACGATCATCGCTGCCTCAGGTTTCCATATCGGCGGCGGTGATCTGGGGCCGTTTGCGCAGCGTTTCCACGCATTCTTCGTGCTTGTGCGGCGGGTTTCAGGTTTTTTAGATCTGTCCGTAATCCGGGGGGAAATCGTCGACCCTGATGACTTCGCGCCGCGCCGCGTCGGCAGCGGTCACCGCCTCTCCCTCGGCGGCGGTGATGACGCCGGCGGCTATGGCGGCGGACAAAACAGACGACTCGTCCTCTCCGGAGATTGTCCCCTGTTTGCGGGCATCTCGCAGTTTCCTTTCCACCCCCTCGGCGGCAATCACCTTCGGCAGGGCGTCCTCGATGCGGCCCAGCGCTTCGTCGAGAGCGGTCGGGACGAAAATCCCGGCCGTCAGGCGATCCCGGGTCGCGCCTGGGGCCATGAGGAGCGTGGCGAGTCGGTGCCCGAGCCGATCCCCCGGAGCAACCGGGCGGATGCCGAGGGGAAAGGTCGCCAGACGCAGGAGCCAGGCAACCGGACGGTTGGGAAAGTTGCGGAAGAACTCGGCGAAGGCGGTGTCGATGACCCGGAAGCTTTCGGCGCAGGCCCACTCCATGAGCGGTTGTTCCTCCACCGGCCGGCCGCGGTCCTCGAACTGCTTGACCACGGCCGAAACCAGGTAAAGGTTGGAGAGAATGTCGGCCAGGCGTCCGGAGAGTTTCTCCCTGCGTTTGAGGGCCCCGCCGAGCACCAGCATCGAGGCGTCGGCGGTCAGGACAAAAACGCTGCTGAGGCGACTGGCCTTCTGCAACGGGCGCCGGCAGGGCCCGGCGGGAACCTGCAGCAGGTACCCGCCGGTCAGCCCGGAGAAGAGGGCGCGGGCGGCGGTGCTGAGGGTGAAGCCGACGTGGGCAAAGAAGTGCGCGTCGAACTGGCTGAATCCGGCAGCCTTGTCGGGGTTGGCCACCGCCTGCATCTCCTTGAGGACATGGGGATGGCTGCGAATCGCCCCCTGCCCGAAAACGATCAGGGTGCGGGTGAGGATGTTGGCCCCCTCGACGGTGATTCCGATGGGGATCGCCTGGTAGGCACGCCCCAGGACGTTGCGCGGGCCGAGACAGATGCCGCTGCCGCCCTGCACGTCCATGGCGTCGTTGAGCACCTGGCGCATCCGTTCGGTCAGGTTGTATTTGACGATGGCCGAGAGGACCGCCGGCTTTTCGCCGCGATCGACGGCGGCGCAGGTCAGGCTGCGCGCCGCCTCCATCTGGTAGGTCAGGCCGGCGATCCGCGCCAGCGCCTCTTCCACCCCTTCCATCTGCCCGATCGGCACCCGGAACTGCCTGCGGATGCGCGCGTAGGCGCCGGTGGCGCGGCAGGCCAGCTTGCCGGCGCCGGTGCTGAGGGCCGGCAGCGATATGGAGCGCCCCACCCCGAGACTTTCCATGAGCATCCGCCATCCCTGGCCGGCCCGCTCGGCGCCGCCGATGATCCAGTCGAGCGGAATGAAGACGTCCTTGCCCCAGTTCGGGCCGTTCTGAAAGGGGATGTCGAGCGGGACGTGCCGGCTGCCGATGGTGATGCCCGGCGTATCGGCGGGGATGAGCGCCAGGGTGATGCCCAGATCCTCTTGATCGCCGAGGAGATGATCGGGATCGGAGAGCTTGAAGGCCAGTCCAAGCAGGGTCGCGACCGGTCCCAGGGTGATGTAGCGCTTCTCCCAGTTCAACCGGATGCCGACGATGTCCTCGCCGGAAAAATTCCCCCGGCAGACCACCCCGCGGTCGGGGATGGCGGCGGCGTCGCTCCCCGCCTCGGGGCCTGTCAGGGCGAAGCAGGGGATCTCCTCGCCGCGCGCCAGACGCGGCAGATAATGGTCCTTCTGCGCCGGCGTGCCGTAGTGCAGCAGCAGTTCTGCCGGGCCGAGGGAGTTGGGAACCATGGCGGTGACCGCTGCGGTGATGCTGCGGCTGGAGATTTTCATGATGACCGCCGAGTGAGCCAGGGCGGAAAAGCCGAGGCCGCCATACTCGGGGGGGATGATCATGCCGAAGAAGCGCTCCTCCTTGAGAAACTGCCAGACCTGGGGCGGCAGGTCCTTGTCGTATTCGACGATCCGCCAGTCGTCGAGCATCCGGCAGAGCTCTTCCACCGGGCCGTCGAGAAACGCCTGCTCGGCCGCGCTCAGCGCCGGCGCCGGCAGATCGAGCAGCTTTTGCCAGTTGGGGGAGCCGCTGAAGAGTTCGCCGTCCCAGCCGACCGTACCCGACTCCAGCGCTTCGCGCTCGGTCTCGGAGAGCGGCGGCAGCATGCGGGCAAAGAGGCCGAAGAGCGGGCGGGTGAGGAGTGCCCGCCGCAGCGAGGTGACGTTGAGGATGGCGACCAGCGCGGTCACGGCAACAAAAAGTATGAATCCGGCTGCGGTCCTGTCCGGACCGGAAAATGTGGCTGCCGCCGCGATCAGGACCGCCAGGACCGACCACAGCCACAATTTTGCGCGAAAATAGGCCAGGGCAAAAAATACGGCGAGAACGATGGCAACAGTCATGGCAGCCTCTCTTTGATTTCGGCAGGTTAGGAGGTCAGGCGCAGTTCAACAGAGGTCTTATTCCTGACAGCCGCACCTGTCGGCGCCGACTGTTTTCCCTTTCATCAACGGCTCCACGACCCAGGTAAAAAAAATGGAAGCCGCACCCGCCCCAATCAGTGGACCGAAAACGTAGACGATGAGAAAACCCAGGTCCGGTTCCGGGAACGCCGCCTTACCCCATCCGGCGAAGCTGGCGAACAGCCGCGGCGCCAGATCACGTGCGGGATTGAGCCCGGCCTGGGTCAGGGGTGCGAGAATGGCGATAAGTACGGTGACGGTTAAGCCGATGAACAGAGGCGCCAAGGCGTCATCAGGCCGACCGAGATTGCATCCCTCAGTCAGGGAAAAGATCAGAAAGACCAGGATGAAGGTGCCTGCCGCCTCGGCCAGAAATGCAGTGAATGTACTCACCACGGCCGCCGGACCGGACGCCGGGTTCGGATAGAATTCGCCGAACATCATCGCCGTTTTGATCGAGTCCGGCGTTCCCCGCACGATACCGTTGATATGCTCGTACTGGATAATGGAATCGCCCATGAGCAGATAGAGCAGGCCTGCGGCGAGAAACGCGCCGGCAAATTGCGCCAGCAGGTAGACCGGCAACCGGCCCGGCGACATCCGCCGTCCCAGCACCATGGCGAAGCTGACCGCCGGGTTGAGATGGGCGCAGGAGAGGTGGCGGGTGGCATAGATGGCCACGGTGACTCCGAGACCCCAGACTGCAGCCACCTGCAGAAGGCCGACGTGAGCAGAGAAGAGGATTGTCACTGCCACGGAACCGCAACCGAACAGCACCAGCAGGAAGGTGCCGATCAGTTCGCCGACGAACTCATGGGGATACTTTATGGATACTCTCATGTCAGGCAGTTCCTTGGCTCAGGTTCAATCGCATTTCAGCAGCAGGCGCCCCCCGCGCAGGGGTCAGCGCCGGTGTCGCCGGCCGGTGCGGGGGTGCAGGGGAAGGGCCCGAAATGGACCGAGCGATCTCCGGTCACCCTGAAATGCCGGCCGAAGCGGGTTTCCTGAACCATGGCGGCGGTATTGCCGCAGACCAGCATCGGCTTGCCGGTGACAAAGGTGTGGTGGTCGTCGAGGGGGAAGGCGTGCGGGCATTCGGGGATGGTGCCGAGATAGGTGGCCGTCTGCCCGTAGTCTTCGCAGAGATCCTCCAGGCCATCGAGCTTGAAGGCCCGGACGGTGATCGAGCAGAAATTGACCATGCCGGCCTTGGCGACCACCTCCGGGTCCTCCAGAACGATGGGTCGGCTGGACTTCACCCGATAATCCTGGCAGCCGAGCGAGCGCAGCATCCGCCGGAAGTCCTCGATGTAGAGGGCGCCGCCCAGGCACTCGCCATAGAGCAGCGGATCGTCCCGCAGCCGGTCCGGAAGCCGGCGGTCGGCGAAAACATCGGAAAAATAAAGCTCACCACCCGGCTTGAGCACCCGAAATATCTCGGCAAAGACCCGTTCCTTGTCCGGCGAAAGGTTGAGCACGCAGTTGGAGATGACCAGGTCGATGGAGTTGTCGGCGATGCCGCAGGCGGCCAGATCCTCGATGTAGCCCTGGCGAAAGTCGACGTTGGTGGTGGCGAAACCGAACCGCAACATCTGCCCCGGGACATGCCGGCGGGCGACCGCCAGTTGTTCCTCGGTCATGTCGACGCCGATGACGAAACCACCGGGGCCGACCAGCTTCGCCGCCAGGTAGACGTCCCGTCCCGTGCCGCAGCCCAGATCGAGGACGGTGCAGCCGTCGATGGCCGGCGGAATCGGCGAGCCGCAGCCGTAAAAGCGATCGAGGATCTCGCTGTCGATCTCCTCCAGGATGGCCCTGTGCGCGGGGGGGAAAGACTCGATCGAACAGCAGGCGCTGGTTTTCAGATCCTTGCTCCCCTGGAGAATTTTTCCGTAGTAATCCTTGACGCTGTCCAGTGTGGCTTTGTGCTTGCCCATAAAAATGTCTTCTCTCCCTCGGCTGAATGGAATCCTCTGGCCGGTCTTGCCTTCAATCCTCAGGTAACGGGCTGCCGGCCGCGGTGGACTAAAGCTTACTTGTTTGCGATTGCTGTTCCCTCTGCGTAGCGCTTACGGTGGCATGGGGACCTGCCGCATGCCGGGAAGAAGCAATGGGGGTTGATTTCCTGCAGGCGCTCCTTGAAGAGTGCTGCCATTTATTTTTCTTCCTTTTGCTTGAGTTCGTTGTCGATGCCGCCGAACCGCTCCGTTTCCGGATGGGTCTCTTTCCAGACGAACCAGTAGGCGGCGATGTAGGGGATGCGGTTCCCCTCGGCGTCGTTCACTTCGAGATCGCCCGTCACCGGGTCGAATGTGAAGGTCAGGGTCTTGCCGGCAAACGTGTCCGTGGTTTTTCCCAACTGCCGCAGTTTCTCAAGAGGGTAGGCCTTGGAATGCTCGTCCACCGTCACCCCGGCCACCAGTTCCTTCCCTTCATGCCCCTCGATGAGCCCCCGGAAGAAGCCGAAGAATCCCCGGCGGCTCTCGTAATACTCGGCATAGGGGTCGCGGCTGTAGTCCCTTTCGTATCCGGTATCGAGGGAGAGGACCAGGGTGTCCGGGTGCTTCTTCTTCCATTTCTCCCAGGCGGTCAGAGAGGAGGGGAGGACGTTCAACTTTGCTCCTGTCATCGAACCGGTGACGGCTTGATTCTTCACCTGCGACCAGAGGGATTCGCTCTGCCTGTCGTACATCAGCACATTGCTTTTGTACAGCAGGCCGGAGACGCCGAAGGTCAGCTCGCGGCCGTTCACGTGACGGGAGTACACGACTCCCGCGAAGGAGAGCGGTCACCAGCTCACCAGGACCGGCTGCCCGCCGAAATCGTCATTGACCACCTCGTGCCAGGAGAGGATGCGTATCGGATAGGCCCGGGCCACCCCGTTGATAAAGACCCCGAGGACTTGCTCGTCCGGGAGCATGAAATCGGCTTTTGCCGCCGGCACGTACTTCGGGTTGGTCAGGGCGGGGATGCCGTCGCGCGGCGGCCCGCCGGATTGGATTTCGTCCAGGGGGATGGAGTGCCTGGAGAAGTCCCACTGGGCCTGGGCGGTCAGGGGGAGCACGAGAAGCATCGCTGCAAGGGCAAGGATTCTGTTCATGGCTCAAGGCTCCTTTCTTCTCAGGTTCGGTTCAGTCGCCAGTCGTAGGGGTGGTGCCTGACCTTCAACGTTTTCGCTTTCTCCTCCAGGAAGCGACGATCCTCGTCCCGGTAGAGATAGTGGGCGGCAAAACGCAGGTGCTCCTCGCCGCTTCTGCCGAAATCCTCGCCGTACCAGTTGAACACCTGGGGGAGCCAGACGGTGTTCTCTTTCTTGTCGATCCGGACGCCTCCGGAGTTGAGGAAGGTCTTCCCCGAAACTTCCAGGTCGTGGTCGAGGCTCTCGGCGCTGTAGATCTCGATGGGAGGACAGGAGGACGATGCGCAGACCAGGGCGAAGTGGATGCGGGGGTCCACCGGCTCGATCGCCAGCTCATGTCGCGGGTCTGTCTTGTCGAAGGGGTGGAAGAGGGAGTTCGGATAGCGGTGATTCCCCCTCAGGATGCCGTGCTCGATGTCGTCGGCGCTGAACTCCATCCCTCCGACGTCGTAGCAGATCCTCCGGAAGAAGCGGGTCACCTCCTTGACCGAATCGCGAATCCCCAGTTCGACAACCCCGTGAATGACCATCACATTGTAAAGGTTGATCCAGAAGGCGAGGTGCTCGTCCCGATCCTTCAGGCCGGCGGGATCGAAGCGCTGCAGGTGGCGGCTGCATTCGACGTATTCCCGGAAGAGGGAGGAGTCCGACATCTCCTCGTAGGCTATCCGCCCTTCGGCCGTGCGGAAGAAGGCGCCGCGCAGGGTGTTCATCTTCTGTTTGAGGTCGTGGATGATGTATTCGGGGGTCGCATCGCCTTTGGGTGATCCCTCATTGAGCAGGAATCGCTGGGTCACCAGCAGCTTCTGGGCAGCCACTTGGGTCAGGGACTTCTCCTCGATGCGCTGCCGGGATTTGCGGGCCCGGCACAGGGCGAAGACGCTGTTGATGTAGCCGATGTGGGAAAACGCCTGGGGGAAGTTTCCCAGCGCCTCGTCCCAGAAGGGATCGTACTCCTCGGCGAAGAGCCCCAGTCGGCTGGCGGTCTTCTCCAGACGCAGCAGTTGAATCATTGCTTCTTCAAGCCGCCCCTGGCCGATCAGGTTGTCCACCAGCCAGAAGCTGCACACCAGAAAAACCCCCTCGCCACCGGAGAGTCCGTCTTCAGTGCGGTAGCGATAGACGTAGCCGTCGACGGTCAGCTCCTTCCGGATGGCCTCGACTGTGGAGAGCATCCGCGGGTCGCCGTAAGAGAGAAAGCCGTAGAAGGGAAAGAGCAGGTTGGCGGCGTCCAGCGCATCGGTCTCGTAGTGCTGCACGAACGCCTGCTTCTCTTCGTTCCACCCCCGTTCCAGAACCTCCCGGCGGATCTCCTCCCGGTAGCCCTCCCAGCGGTCGAAGTCGCCCGGGAATCCGTACCGGCGGGCGATGGTCAGGCCGCGATCGAGGGCGACCCAGCACATGACCTTGGAATAGACGAAATGGTAGGGTCCGCCGCGCACCTCCCATATGCCCGAGTCCTTCTCCCGCCAGCTTTCGACCACCGTGTCGCAGATGGAGCGGAAGAAAGGCCACATGGAAAATTCGATCTTGCCGGCGTAATTGGACAGCCGCAGCGCGGCGTCCATGATCTCGCCGTAGATATCGAGCTGCTTCTGGTCGTAGGCCCCGTTGCCGATGCGCACCGGCCGCGACCCCTTGTACCCTGAAAGGTGCTGCAGGCTCTCTTCTGGCACTTCGGTTTCCCCTCGCAGCCCGTAGAGGACCTGGAGCGCCGAGCCGCTCTCGCAGATGAATTTCTCCAGCCACTTGAGGTACTTCTCCATCTCGCCGAGATGGCCGATGTTGAAGAGCGCCTCGACCGTGAAGGCAGCGTCTCTGATCCAGGAAAAGCGGTAATCCCAGTTGCGCTCTCCTCCGATTTCCTCCGGCAGGGAGGTCGTCGCTGCAGCGGCCATGGCCCCCGTGGGGGAGAACTCCAGGAGCTTGAGCACCAGGCTGGAGCGCTCCACCATCTCCCGGAAGGGACCGAAATCAAAGTCTTCCCCCGTCTCGCTGCGCCGCAGCCAGTCATGCCAGTAATGTTCGGTCCGCTCCAGCTCCTCTTCCGCTTCGGTGGGATGCAGCACGGCAGGCGTTTCGCCGCCAGAGCAAAGCAGGAACCAGATCTTCTCTCCCGCAGCGAGTTGCCACCGTCCGCTGACCTCTGCCACATCGATCTCCATTCCGGGCCGGGAGGAGAGGAGGTTTAATTTCTGCTCGCCCCCCCGGGCCAGGATCGTTTCACCGGAGATCTCCAAACGGTTTTCGGCCCTGGCGTAATCGAAGCGCGGGGCGAAGTGAAGAGCGATTTCCGACTGGCCCTCGGTGACTTCGATGCACCGGTAAAGATGTTGCGTTTCATCTTCGACGCTCTCATCCCTCGTTCTGCCGGCAGCCATGAAATCAGTCAGACGCACCCTGGCATCCGCCGTTCTGAAGGTGGTGGTCAGGATGTTCGTGCCCGGCCGGTACAGGAATGTCGAATCGAAGGGCTCCACAGGACAGAGGGCGAAGCGTCCGCCCTTGTCTTGGTCGAGCAGGGCCGCAAAGACGCTCGGCGAATCGAGAAAGGGTAGGCAGAGCCAGTCGATACTGCCGTTGATGCCGACCAGAGCAGCCGTCCGGGAATTGCCGATGATGCCGTACTCGCCGATACCCTTTGCCATGCTCTTCTCCATCAGAGGAGCTTCTTTTGTGGACCCCGGTGGAAGTCGATGGCAATGGCCGTGCAGTCGTCCCGAGGCGAACCGCCGCCGCTGAACTCCCTGACCGCGCCGAGGAGCAGGTCGAGAAATTCCAGGTGGTCGCCTTCGTGGCTCAGCAGGAATTTTTCAACCCGTTTTCTTCCGAACAGCATCTCCCCAGCATCCTCGGTCTCGGTGATGCCGTCGGAGTAGAGGATCCATCGGTCGTTTTTCCGGAACTGAAAAGACTGGACCGAGCTTTCCGGGATTTCGAAGAAACCGACTGGCGGCGCGGTGGTTTCCAGAGGAATGAGCCGGCCGTCCCGGCGCACCAGAGGCGCCGGATGGCCGGCGTTGAAGTAGTGCATCTCCAGACTTTTCGGTTCGATAATGCCGAAGAAAAGTGTAGCGGAGAAGTGGTGGTCATAACACTGGGAGCGGGCGGCGAAGGACTTGAGGAAGGCGTTCACCCTTTTTCCGGCGGCAAAGGGAGAACAGACCGACTCCACCACCGCATGGATATAGCCGTACAACAGACTCATGACCACCGAGGCGGAGATGCCGTGACCGGTCACGTCGCCGATCATCACCGCCTGGCAGCCGTCGACGGTGGGGAGAAAGTCGAAAAAATCCCCTCCGAGACCGTCGGCCATGATGTTCTTGACACCGATGCAGCTCCAGTCGCAGACCGGCGGGCTCTTGGGCAGGAGCAACTGCTGCACCTTGACGGCGAGACGGGCATCCAGGCCATCCGGTTCATTCATGGCTGCGTTTTGTCTTTCCTCCGGTTTCCGGCTCATTCGTTCAAGCTCCAGTCATAGTGGTAGGAGATCCGGCCGACGAATTCCGCAAGCTTCCGTGAAAGGGCGGGATCGGCATGTCGCAGGAGATGCCTTTTTACTCCCTCTTCACTGCCGCCGAAATCCTCCTGGAACCAGTCGTAGATCGAGGAGAGGACGAGGCGGTTTCCCTCCAGGCGGGCGCCTCTGGGATGGTTGACGTATTCCCGGGCGCCCTTCTCCAAAAGGTCTTCCGTATTTCCGGCAGTGAATGCCTGCGGCTGCAGGTTGGGGCAGCCGAAACTGGCGCAGTTTACGGCATAATGAACCCGCGGGTCGCGCCAGATCGGGCGAAGGATGCGGTGCTCGATATCGTTCAGGGAGATTTTTTCTCCCTCGACCCGCACGAGCTTTGCGTCCCAGGGGCCGTCGTTGAACCAGCCGGGGGAGATGTCGATGTCCCGGATGCTTTCGACTGGGTAATGATCGAGGACGACCTTGACCGTCAGGGCATTGTACAGATTGATCCAGTAGGCTTTCTGCTCGGCACGGTTCAGGTTGGAGACAGGCACGCTCTGCAGGCGGTCGAGGTATTCGGTCAGCGCCCGGCGGTCGGCCGGGGTGACGGCGCCGTACCGGAGATGGTGGATGCCGGAGGGATGGTCCGTTACCAGGTAGCTTTCCAGAAAACCGTCCCAGGAGGAGTGATCGACCACGACGGTGCTGCCGGCATCGTGTTTCTCCCAGCGCGGCCACAGGTCGGCGCGGGGAGCCGCCAGTGCCTGGATGTTGGCAGCCAGCAGCAGGATTCCGGAAAGCGCAAGTATTCTGAGTTTCATCTGTTCACCTTCCAAGGGTCCAGAGTGTGTCCTTATCCCTGAGCAGATAAAGCGTCAGGCAGGCTGCCAGCATCGGCCAGGCGGCGAAAAAGAGCAGGTTGGGCCCATCGAAAGGCGCCAGGTACTGCTTGAACGAAGACACCGTCGAGATCCCGTGGAGAACAAGAACCAGGCCGTAGGTGAGCCGTTTCTTCATCCCCAGGACAAAGGCGGCGAGAAGCAGCAGCTCCAGGCCGCCAAGGAGATATATAGGGAGGCTTCCGAGTCCCTCGATGAAATAGAAACCGGCGAAAACCGAGGAGGCGTGCTCCGGTCGCGCGAATTTGTCGATCGTCCACATGAGCATCACCAGAAAGACGGTGAGCCTCTGAAAGAGCAGAGCGGCTGCCAGTCGTTTGTTGCTGTCCATGGCGACTCCTTCCTGTCCTGAAAACGGTTAGAGTGACTTATCCCCTCCTCCAGGCGTGATAACGTTCCACCCAGCCGAGAAGCTTCTCCGGGACATGGGCCCGCTTCCACTGGCCGGCGGCGGACTTGTTGGCTTCGGCCAAGGTCGGATAGGGGTGGATGGTGCCGAGGATCTTGTTCAGACCGATGTCGTGCTTCATTGCCAGGATGAATTCGATGAGGAGGTCGCCGGCGTGGGAGCCGACGATGGTCGCTCCGAGGACCTTGTCCTTGCCTTTTTGCGTGATGACCTTGATCCAGCCCTCCTCTTCTCCTTCGGCGATCGCCCGGTCGAGTTCCTTGAGTTCAAAGCGGGTGACTTCGAAGTCAAGCTTCTTCTCCCTGGCCTCGCTCTCGTTGACTCCGACCCGGGCCACTTCGGGGTCGGTGAAGGTGCACCAGGGGATGACCCGGTCGTCGACCCGGAAGGTCTTGAAGGGGCTGAACAGGGCGTTGACAGCCGCGTACCAGGCCTGATGGGCGGCGGTATGGGTGAACTGGTAGGGGCCGGCGACGTCGCCGGCGGCAAGGATGTTGGGAATGTTGGAGCGCAGAAAGGGGTCGGTCTCGATCGTTCCGCGCGGGCTGAAGACAATGCCCAGTTCTTCCAGTCCGAACCCTTTGGTTCGGGGGCGGCGGCCGACGGCGACCAGGATGGTGTCGAAGGGGACCTCGACCCGCTCCCCCCTGTGTTCGCAGACCAGGATTTTCTCGTCCCCGCGGAACTCGACTTCTTTGGCCGCATGGTCGGTGAGGACCCGGACCCCCTCGGACTCGAACCGCTGGCGGATGAACTCGGCAACATCGGGATCTTCGCGCCCCATGAGCTGCGCCGCCATTTCCACCTGGGTGACCTGGCTGCCGAAGCGGGCGAAGGCCTGGGTCATTTCGCAGCCGATCGGTCCGCCGCCCAGGACCACGAGGCGCTTCGGCAGTTGGCGAAGGGCCCAGAGGTTGTCCGAGGTCAGGTAATCGATCCGGTCGAGACCGGGAATCGGCGGGACGAAGGGGGAGGCGCCGGTGGCCAGGATGATGCTGCGGGTGGTCAGGGTCCGGCCGTTGACTTCGACGGTGTAGGGGGAGGTGAGCTTCGCTTCGCCGTGGAGGCACTCGACGCCGAGGCTGCTGTAGCGCTCCACCGAATCGTGGGGTTCGACCTTGGCGATGACCCGCTGCACGCGCTCCATGACCTCCCCGAAGTCGAAGTCGATCTCGGTGCTCTTGAAACCGAACTCCCGGGCCCGGCGACCGTAGGAGAGCATCCTGGCCGAACGGATCAGCGCCTTGCTCGGCACGCAGCCGGTATTGAGGCAGTCGCCGCCCATCTTGTCCTTTTCGATCAACGCCACCCTGGCCTTCACCGCGGCCGCGATGTAGCTGGAGACGAGTCCGCCGCTGCCGGCGCCGATCACCACCAGGTTGTAGTCGAAGCTCTTCGGGCGGGGAAAGCGTCTCCGGATTTTGTACTCCTTGAGCATGTCGAGCCCCTTTTTGGTCGCCAGGGGGAAGAGGCCGAGCAGCATGAAGGAGAGGAGCAATCCGGGAGAGAGTATCCCCGAAAGACTCTCGATCTGGCCGAGCTGGGTGCCGGCGTTGACGTAGACCGCCGTGCCGGCGAGCATGCCGATCTGGCTGACGCCGTAGAAGGTCCAGGCGTTCATGGGGGTGAGGCCCATCACCAGGTTGATGATGAAAAAGGGGAAGATGGGGACCAGGCGCAGAGAAAAGAGGTAGAAGGCGCCTTCCCGCTCGATGCCGGCATTGACGGCCTTGAGGCGCTCGCCGAAGCGGGCCTGCACCCAGTCGCGAAGGAGAAAACGGCTGACGAGAAAGGCCAGGGTGGCGCCGAGGGAGCTGGAAAAAGAGACGACGATGAGGGCCGGCCAGAAGCCGAAGAGGGCGCCGCCGGCCAAGGTCATGACCGCCGCGCCGGGGAGGGACAAGGCGGTGACCAGGACGTAAAGGAGGAAATAGGCGGCCAGGGTCAGGAGCCGGTGGGCCGCGTAGTAATTCTGAAAAGTTTCCTGCTGCGCCTTGAGTTCGGCCAGGGTCAGATAGCGCTGCAGGCCGAAGGCGAAGAAGAGTCCGATCAGCACGGCTATCCCGACGATAATAAGAGTTTTTTTCCAGCGACCCGACATGCCGACCTCCCGAGACAATCGGGGGAGGCACAGGCCTCCCCCGGATATTAAAATTTTTGGCTATTTTACCGGGCCGGTGAAGATCCAGTCGTTGTCGAGTTTCACGGCATGACAGCTGCTGCACATGGCCACCTTTCCGGCTGCTTCCACCTGGCCGTCGGGCATGTACTTGGCCCAAAACCAGTCGCCGGCCTCAGGATCGAATCCCTTGACCCTATACATGACGGTGATTGCACCAAGCATCTTGTCCGGCATGTAGTTTTCCTTGACGATGATTGCGCCGTTGGCGAGGGTTCCGGCCTTGGCCTGAATCCCCTTGAGAGCCAGGTCATTGACGTAGGTCGTCAACAGGGCACCGTGAGGGTGCTTTCCTTCGTAAAGCTTCCCCTTGCCGGGAAATAGAGACCACTGCTGGTATGGACTGGTTTTGGTGATGTACTCGTAGACGGCATCCTGCTCCGCCTTCGGCAAAGAACTGCCCCCCGCCAGAGCGACAGCAAAACTTGCCGCCAGAAACGCACAGACCAGGGTAGCGACCATCAGAACTCTGCATTTTTTCATACTCTTCTCCTTGCTTGGGGTAGGGTTTCCGGCCGATCCGGAATCCTCGATGAAACGGCAGCCGGCGGTTTTTTTTGCCGGCTGTTGAAACAAGGTGTCGGCGGCAACCTAAACTAGGTCGCAATTTCGCCCCCTCAGGTAAAGCCTGAGCCGGCGGTACAGGCAAAGCAGTGTTCGCCGGTGGCGATGAGGGTCCCTTCTGCCGGGAGTTGCGTTATCTCCGTAATATGGGTTTTTTCCCCTCCGAGGGGGATCCCCGCCGCCTGATTGAAGTCGCAGTCGAAGAGGGTGCCGTCCCAGGCCACAGACACCAGGGTGCGGCACATCAGTCCGGGGAGAGCGGCCGGATTGAAGCTCTCCTGCAGACGGGTCAGGTAGGCCGGGTAGTTTCCCGTTTTTTCCAGCCAGCTCCGGAACCGCCCAAGGGGCATGTTGGCGAAGGTATAGAGGTGGTTGAAGACGATCCCCCAGCGCCGCTCCAGATCCTGCTTGAATTTGCGCTCCTGGGCCTGTTGATTGGCCGGGAGAAAGGCCCCGGAAGGATTGGCCACCAGATTGAGTTCCAGTCCCGATTCCGCCTGACCATAACCGCGGCGGTTGAGATGGCGCAGCATCTCAAGACTGCGCAGATGGACGCCCGAACCCCGCTGGGCATCGGCCTGTCCTTCATTGACGGCCGGGAAGGAGGCGACCAGAACAATCCGGTGTTCGACGCAGACGTCCAGCAGGCGGGTCTGATCGGCTCCGGAGAGGGCGGTCAGGTTGGAGCGCAGCATGATCCGGCCGCAGAGGCCGGAGAGTGCCTCCAGAAAGTCGGCGAGGCCGGGGACCAGCTCCGGTGCGCCGCCGGTGATGTCGACGACCTCCGGACGGGTGTGCCGCACCAGTTCCAAAGTCTGCGCCATGGTCTGCGGGGACATGATTTCCCGCCGCTGCGGTCCGGCCTCCAGGTGACAATGGCGGCAGGCGAGATCGCAGATGAGCCCGACGTTGACCTGCAGGATTCGGGGAGGTTTACGCACCAACTCCAGCCTTTGCTCGCGCAGGACGGCGGCAAAAGGGTTATTGATATTCGGATCGACAGCCATCTGGACAGCCTCCTCGCTTAAAGGGACAACTGTTCGGCCAGCTTGCGCATCTGCATGCCATGCACCAGGGAGGCGCCGCCCCGGATGGCGGTGACGACGTGCACCGCCTCCGTCATCTCGGCCAGGCTTGCCCCTTTTTCCAGACACCCCCTGGTATAGGCGTCGATGCAGTAGGGGCACTGTACCGTGTGGGCGACCGCCAGGGCGATCAGGGCTTTTTCCCTCTCGGTCAGCTCCCCTTCGGCGAAGACGCTGCCGTAGTAATCAAAGAATTTCGTCGCCAGTTCCGGGGCGTCCTTGCCGATGTCGGCAAAATTCATCAGGTCCTTGGGTTCGTAGTAGTTGTTCAACGGCAGCTCTCCTTGGGAAACGGGTTTCATGGGGTGAGGGCTCGTCCTCCGGCGGCGCCGGCGGTCGAAGATCTTCAACTTATTTGTTAGCGGGCCTCAGCCGCCAGGGTCTGTAAATCCGGGAATTCCATGTCAGCTTCGGTCGTGAGCGTCCGCATCAGCCCCTTCATATCAAGTATCTTGACGCGTCGATAGGATGTGTTCAGCAGGCCCAGATGCTTGAACTTCCCAAACTGGTCGGCCACGGCTTCGCGGGAGGCGCCGATCAGGTGGGCGAGATCCTTTTGTGTCAGTGACAGGCTGACGCTGCCTTCGTCCGCCTCGACCCCGTGACGGCGTGCCTGCCAGAGCAGGGTCAAAACCAGGCGGTTGGCCAGCGGCTGAAAGATCAGATCTTCCAGACGCATTTCAAGTTCGCGGCGTCGCAGGCCGACAAGCTTGAGTACCCGCAGGGCCATTTCGGGATGGTCTTTCAGTAATTGCTCGAAGTCCTGACGGGTGATGATGCAGACCAGGGCATCATCGACGGCAATGGCGCTGTGGGTGCGCAGTTCTTCGCCAGCGATAGCCAACTCGCCGAAGATTTCTCCCGGCCCGAGAATGTCGAGGATGACCTCGCGTCCCTCCGCGCTGGTGCGAGTCAACTTGACCCGGCCCTGTTTGACCAGATAGATGTTGTCGCTTTGCTCATGAGCAAAAAAGAAGGTGGTATTGCGTTTACAGGCCACCATCTCGCTGCGACTGGCCAGCCGCTGCAGTTCGTCCTCCTGCAACCAGGAAAAGAGCGCCGCGTTCTTGATATACCAGAGCCTGCGTTGCATGAAAAACTCCTCTAACTGATGCGTATATGGCAATTCAGACCTTGAGCGCAAGCAGGGTTCGCAAGGTGTTCAGAGCGCGGCTCAGGGGGCCTTCGGCTTTTTGCAGTCGAGCTTGCATGATGCCCCCCTCCACCGTCGCCACCACCAACTCGGCCAGATGTTGCGCCGGGAGATCCCGGCGGACCTGCCCTGCCGCCTGCGCCTCGGCAATTTTGTTTTGGATCTTGCCGATCCACTCGTCAAAGACCCCGGCGACCAACTCGGCAAAGACCGGCTCCGTGTCACTCGCTTCCAAAGCGGTGTTGCCGAACGGGCAACCGCCGACAAAGTCACGGCTATGGTGCTTTTCGTACGCACTGCGGAAGAAATTGTCCAAACCCGCACCCGGCGTATCCCCTTTGAGCGCCGCGTCGAGAAACTTTAGAAAGGCCTCCTTTTCCCGCCTCAACACCTCAAGACCGACCTCTTCCTTGCTGGAAAAATGAAAGTACAGATTCCCCTTGGTCGTCCCGGTGGCTTTGATCAGATCGTTTATGGTTGTCGCCCTGAAGCCTTGGCGGTTAAAAACCTGTGCTGCCTGATTCAGGATTTTTTCCCGGGTTTGCTCCCCTTTGCTTGTCATAACCGTCCTCCCGTCAAAACAGACCGTTCGGTTTGCTTTCTTTGTCATTCCTTTTATCGCCTTTTGGGCAGTTGTCAATGACCAGAGGGGAAGAACAGTTGCTCCTGACCAGTGAATTCACTGTAAACACTTGATGCTAAATTTAATGTAAGGGGGATTACAGATTGCGAATGTTTTTAGGCAGGACGGTAACGATTCATCCCATGGCGGCCGAGAATGGGCTTTGCCCCGACTCTCCACTCATCATCCGGAGATATAATACCCTTGACACCGTACCATGGTACGGCAGCTAGACTTATAAACAGGAGGAGAGCCAATGAACCATCTGACCATCGGCCATGCCGCAAAGCTCTCCGGAGTCGGCGTCGAAACGATTCGCTTTTACGAGCGCCAGGGGCTTATAGAGCAACCATTTAAACCAGACAACGGATTCCGCCGCTATCCTCCGGAAACGGTCCGCAAAATCCGCTTCATTCGCCGGGCCAAGGAGATCGGCTTTTCCCTCAGGGAGATTGGTGAACTGCTCGGTTTCTATTTCAATACGCATGCCAGTTGCGAGGACGTCCGGGAAAGGGCCAGGATCAAAATCGCCGATATGGAGGCCCGAATCGCCGACCTGGAAAAAATGAAGTCGGCCCTGCAGGTCTTGGTCGATGAATGCGGCAGCCGGGAAGGCGCCTGTCCCATTCTGGAGAGTCTCGCCGAAGACCCATGAGGAAACAAAGCACATGAATACGGCCGAAACCCTTTATCGGTTGCAGGAGGTGATCTGAATGGGAAATCAAAAAGACGCTGCGTTCACAAAGCCAGGATCACCGGAAGGAAAAAAACTCATCGGCTTCGGCCTGATCGGTGCGGCGGTGACCGGTCTTCTCGCCTCGGCCTGCTGCATCGGTCCGCTGCTGCTCGTTTTTCTCGGCATCGGCAGCGCCGGCGCGCTGACCGCCCTTGAACCGTATCGCCCCACCATGATGGCGCTGACGTTTCTGTTTCTCGGTCTGGCCATCTATTTCGTTTACCGCAAACCGAAGGCCGCCGGCTGCGATAATGACGCCTGCTGCATCAACGGCCGGAAGAGATTCCAGAAGATCCTGCTGTGGATCGCCACCCTGATTGTCCTGACCATGCTGTTCGCTCCGCAGATTCTGCTGACGCTGCTCGGCTGAAAGGAGATTCGCACGTCATGAAAAAGATCTTGAAGCTTGCCGTGATACCGCTCCTTCTGGGCGGCCTGATCCTCGCTCCCGCGACCTTGCCGACCTCCTGCGGATGTTCCAGTATCTGCGGTGTTTCATCCGCTCATGCGGCGGAAAGCGGCACCACCCATCTGGCTCTTGACGGGCTGACCTGCGCCGCTTGCAAGTTTGCGGTCAAGGGCGCTCTGAGTCGCTTGGACGGAGTCAGCCAGGTGAATGTCGGCTATCAGGAGAAAAAGGCGACGGTCGTTTACGATCCGGCGAAAGTGACGCCGCGGCAACTGCTCGACGCTGTCCGGAGATCCGGCTTCCAGGCCGAACTGCTGACAACCACCAACGAGAATTGAATGTTCGGGAGGACAATGCATGAAGCAATTTGTCTGCTACTGTTTTGAGCATACCGAAGACGACATCCGGCGGGATGTCCTGGAAAACGCCGGCCACAGCGCCATTCTGGAGAAGATTCTGGCGGCGAAAAAGCAAGGCGCCTGTCAATGTGGCGACAAGCATCCGGAGAGACGCTGTTGTGTGGGAGACGTCCACCGTGTCGTGGATGACGTCAGAAAGGAACTTTTCAATGGCGGTGCAACCTGAATCAAAACTCACCTGTCCTTTTTGCGGACAGGTCGAAACTCTGATCATGCCGACCGACGCCTGTCTCTTTTTCCATCAGTGCAACGGCTGTCAGGCACTGCTCAGACCACACCCCGGGGACTGTTGCGTATTCTGCTCCTACGGCGACAGACCCTGTCCCCCCATCCAGCGCCAGCGCGGTGCTAAGTGACAGCCCCTCGCGAAGGAGATCACGATGAAACGGATGCTGCACCTGATGACCGGATTGATTCTGCTTGCGGCGCCGGCCTTCGCCGGCTTCGGCGACGGCAAAACCTTCCTGATCCACGCCAAGACTTCCCTGAGCATCGACGACGCGCAGATCTGCGCCGTGCCGAATGTGGCATGGACCGCCCTGCAGCAAGGGTTCAAGGTCGTGATCCTTTTCGACGCCAGCGGCGTGACGGCCCTGAAGAAGGGGGGTCTCTTCGGCGGCGACAAGACACCGCTCGACAAGGCGACGCTGCCCGAGCGCGAACGGCAATCGCTGACGCGGCAACTCGGCGTCCCCCTGGAGTCCGTGCCGCATGATTACGGCGAATACGTCCGTCTGCTGGGGAAAAAAGGGATCGAACTCTACGCCAACCGGACGATGATGCTCCTCTATAAGATCGGCGAAGATGAAATCGAACAGGCGGTCACCCCTGTCGGGTTGGAGAAGATGCTCGAACTCTTCGCCAATCGGGATGTGTATGTGGCCTACTGAAACAGGGCAGGCCGGCGCGCGGCAAGGGTGATGCACTCGAAAAAACTCAGAGGATGGCTAAGCAAAAATTTCGTCCTACAAGGCCTGGTGGTTTTTCAGGGGCGAAGGCATACATCAGGTATGTCGAGGTCCTGAAAAAACGCCGTAACGCCGTAGGGCGGACTTTTTGCGACGCCATCAAGGTTGACCGGCTTTCCGGTCTCCTTGCCGCAAGACAATGGGCTGGAAGGTATAATGTCCTTGGGATGTTGAACTGTTTTGTCCCCTTTGCCGAAACGGAGTAAGCGATGACCAACCGACTCGCCGAAGACCTCGACCTCGCCGGCCAGGTGCAGCGGCTTCTCTTTCCCAAGAGCTCTCCCGTCTGCGACTGGAACTGCATCGGCGTCAAGAACCGCATGGACAGCAGCCTGGGTGGAGATTATTTCGACTTCATCACCATGCCGGACAACTGCCAGATCGTCTTCATCGGCGACGTGACCGGACACGGTCTTCATGCCTCGGTCATCATGTCGCTGCTCTACGGCTTCATCTGCCGCTCGGCCATGCAGGTCTGCTCGGCCCTCGACGTGGTGAGGCAGGCCAACCGGTTTCTCCAGACGTTCGCGGCCCGTTCGCAGGACCTGGACTATCTCTTCTCTTCGACGCTTTTCTTCGGGATCATCGCTCCCGACTCCCTGGAGTTGCAGTACGTGAACGCCGGACACCCCGCCCCGCTGGTGCTTCGCGGCGAGCGTCAGATGGCCCTCGAACCCACGGCGCCGCCGATCGGCTTTTTGGATGATCCCGAAATCACGATGAACACCTTCCGCTTCGCCAAAAACGACCGCTTCCTTCTCTTTACCGACGGCATAACCGATCGGGCCAACCCCGAAGGGGAACTTTTCGGGCTTGAACGGCTGAAGCTGCTTCTGTTGCGGGAGAGGGTCGACCATCTGGCGTTTCTCGACCGGCTGTTTGCGGGCCTGAATCGATTCAGCGGCGACGATGTCCTCAGGGACGACTGCACCGCGATCGTGATCGATCTGCATGGCGGCTGGGGCACTGGGGAGAATTTGAGATGACCTTTAGATCCGCGTTGCTTATTTTTCCTGTTTTACTGGCTTTGCTTGCCTTTCCGCCGGCACCGGGACTCGCGGAGGTAACCCAAATCGAGGTGACGGTGAAAGGTATGTCCTGCCCCTTCTGCGCCTTCGGCGTGGAGAAAAAGCTCAAAAAGGTGGAGGGTGTGCGCGAGGTGGCGGTAGACATGGGCCAGAGCACCGCCACCCTGGTCGCCGGGGAGGGGAAGTCCCTCGACCTTAAACAAATCAACGCCGCCGTCAAGGCATCGGGATTCACCCCGGGAGCACTGAAGATCACCGCCGTCGGCACGATGTCAAGCGGGAAAGAGGGGGAGGGCCTGCTTTTTCGGATCCGGGGCACCGACCAGGTCTTCCGTCTCGTCAACATGCCGGACTCTCTTCGCGACCGGTTGCAGACCCTGGCGCGTTCGGGCGCCGCGGTCGAGATCTCGGGCGAGGCCCACAAGCACGTGGACGGCCTCCCCGGTCTGGAGCCGGAAACCATCGAGGAGTTGGATCGATGAAAAGCCTTATCCGATCCGGCTTTCTCGCCCTGCTCCTTCTGGCCGCGGCCGTCCCGGCCCTCGCCGCCCCCATCACCTTCAACACGGCTCTCCCCGTGGCGCGGGGCCAGGGGATCTTCCGCGCTCAGCTCCAATACCTGACCTCTTCGGATAACGGCCCAGGGAATCGGGAACTTGAGGCCTGGGCGACGCCGGTGGTCGGGGTGTACGGCCTGACCGAGAAGTGGGCCCTCTTTGGCATCGTCCCTTACCTGGACAAGGAGCTGGAGGTGAACACCCCAATGGGCAGGCTCACCCGCGACGTCTCCGGCCTGGGGGATGCCACCTTCCTGGCCCGCTATACGGCCTTCCAGAGGGACCGCCCCGGACGGACCTTTCGCCTGGCCCCCTTTGCCGGGCTCAAAACGCCGACCGGAGAGGACGACGAGAGAGACGGCCTCGGCCGCCTGCCGCAGCCTCTGCAGCTAGGCACCGGCTCCTGGGACCCCTTCTTCGGCGCCGTCGCCACCTTGCAGAGTCTGCAGCGGCAGTTCGACGCCGCTCTCTCCTACCGCTTCAACACCGAGGCCAACCACTTCAAGCTCGGCGACGTGGCCCGCCTCGATTTTTCCTGGCAGGAGCGGCTCTGGCCCCGGAAGCTGGGGCCGGGGGTGCCCGCCTTCGTTTACGGCGTGTTGGAAGGAAACCTCATCTGGCAGGACCGCAACGAAATAGACGGGCGCGACGATCCCGATTCCGGCGGCGCCACCCTCTTTGTCGCTCCGGGTCTTCAATACGTAACGAAACGGACGGTCCTCGAGGCGGCGGTGCAGCTGCCGGTGCTCCAGGACCTCAACGACGACGCCCTGGAGACCGACTACGTCGCCATCCTGAGCTTCCGGGTCAATTTATGAAAAAGACGTGACGGGTGACGGGTGACTTATGACGGATAAAAAACTACTTCGAAAAGCCCTCTTCCGGGTCCTGGCCGGGGCAGCATCCCTCTTCGTCACTGTTCTTTTTGGCTGCCAGGTGTTCCCCTCGCCCAAGGAGCCCGCCTACCGCTTTGTCCTCGCTTGGGGGAAGACGGGGAGCGGTGATGGGGAGCTGAGCCAACCCATCGGCATCGCCGTCGAGGGGGACCGGGTCTTCGTCAGCGACGCCGGCAATCACCGCATCCAGGTCTTCGACAGGGAGGGGCGCTTCCTCTTCGCCATCGGCCGGGAGGGGAGCGGGCCGGGGGAGCTCGGCCGCCCGATGCTCCTGGCGGCGAAGGCGGGGCGAGTCTACGTTCCCGAATATCTGAACGATCGTATCCAGGTCTTTTCGGCTGAAGGGGAGACCCTGGCGCTCATCGGCCGGTCCGGGACCGGCGCGGGGGAATTCGACGCCCCTTCCGGGGTGGCGGTCGACGTAACGGGGAGACTCTACGTAGCCGACTTCTTCAACCACCGGGTCCAGTTACTCGACGGCGAGGGGAAGTTCCTCGGCCAATGGGGGGTGACGGGGAAAAAGGGGATCTCCGCCGGTCGCTTCAACTACCCCACCGACGTAGCCCTTCTTCCCGGAGGTGAGGGCGTAGTGGCCGACGCCTACAACGACCGTATCCAGGTCTTTGGCCCGGAGGGAGCGTTTCGGCGCAAGTGGGGCGGCCCTTTTGCCCTGAACATTCCCGGGAGCCTCAACGGCTGGTTCAAAGTCGCTACGGCCGTTACCGCTGACCTGGCGGGAAACCTCTTTGTCGCCGATTTCTACAACCACCGAGTGCAGAAGTTCACCGGCGAGGGGAAATTCCTCGTCGCCGTCGGTAAGGGGGGAGACGGCCCCGGCGAGCTTCGGCTGCCGACCGACGTGGCGGTGGACGAAGGGGGAAACGTGTATGTTGTGGACTTCGGCCACGACCGGATCGTGAAGTTCGCCCCGTCCCGATAAACGTCCCGGTCTTATCTCATAAATTGAGGTGAACTCACCTCTTGGAGCGGGGTCTTCAAATGAAGGGGTTGCGGGAAAAGGGCATTATCCCACGGCAGGCCTCGCGCAGCCGTCGCCGATCATCGCTCGGTGGCAATTCTTGTACTTCTTGGTGCTGCCGCACCAACAGGGATCGCCACCCTTGAGATCAATCATCCTTGACGGAATCTGCCGCCTACCTGCATCCCTTTTGCGGAACCTGCCTCGCAGACGTTTCAGCCACTGCATCTTTGCCTCCGAACTTTTTGTCCTTGTCTCGAGTCCCCCCCCAGGGCACATTCAGCGTTCCAGCCCTTTGCCCTCATGGGCAATCTCCATCCAGCGTTTGCCGTCATCCCGACGCAGAAACACGTTGCGCCGGAAGGTGGCAATGGCATACTCGCGGCGATCCGCCGGGTTCTGTGCGATGAAGGCCACCGCGTCGCGGCGGTCGAGATGCGGCAACGCGACGCTCTGCCGCTCTCCCGTTCGCCAATCGAGCCGGATCAGCGTCGGCGCTTCGGCATAGCCGCCAAACCAGAGATACAGGCTATCGAGGTCGAAGAGGACCGAATAGACCGGACCCGAGGCGAGGGTGCAGAAGCTGTCACCGGAGTCGGTCGACAGGTACAGGCCGCTTTTTGTGGGGACGGCGACGATCCCCGGGTCCTCCGGGTGGACCGCGATGCCGGTCGGTTCGCCGCGCAGCCCCTCGGCCTTGGCGCGCTACCAGGCGACCCCGTCGTTCAAGGTGAAGTAGATCCCGGGCTCCGGCATCCGGGAGTTGGGGGCGTGGTTGTAGACATACACGGCGTTGCTGCCGAAGCTCGCGGCGAGTTGGTGGAAATCGGACTCTCCCTCCAGCCCGAGCCTGGTCCAGCTCTTGCCGCCGTCGTCGCTGCGCAGGAGCCCGAAGGGGTCGACGAGCCGCGATCCCTCCGCCGGATGACCGCTGCTGTAGAAACGGTCTCTGGTCGCGGCAAATCCCATGTAGTCGTGCTCGGGACCCGGCGCCTTGGCCCATCTGCCGCCCTCGTAAGTGGCAAGTCCGTGATGGATGGGGACGTAGAGGCGCTTGCCGTCGGCGCTGTAGGCGAGCCCGTGGACGTGGGAGAGCGTGACCTGGGCCAGCGCGCCGGCGGCCGGCAAAAAGAGAAATGCCGCGGCAACCAGAAGTCGGCGGAACGCAGGGTGAAATGGGGTCATCATGGTCGTACGATTCCGCATTGACGGACTACTGCAGATCCTTCTTCATTCTCTCGAACTCCTCCCGGCCGATCTCCCCCCTGGCGTAGCGGGCCTTGAGGATGTCGAGGGGCGTCTCCGGGGCCTCTTTCTCCTTGGCGGATTTGCCGCGGGTGACCAGCCAGCGAACGGCACAGATCAGGCCGAAAATGGCGAACCCCCAGAACAGGAGCATGAAGATCCACATCGCCGAACTCATCATCCCCCACCCGTCCATCATCCCGCCATGCATGATCCGTCCCTCCTTCCGAATTGGTAAATGTTTTCTTCAGCTTACCTCAAAATTCAAAAAATTGAATTCCACAGCCCCCTTGGGTTGAATGAGCAGCGGTGAAAGGCGCACGCATTTGAAGCCCGCAGACCGAACGACCTGCGGGCTTCATCCTGATCGGTAAATCCAAGTCCGGGCCTCAGGCTTTTTTCTCCCGCAGGGGTGCCCCTGCGGCCGCCTCCTCATGGTGATGATGTTTCCTGATCCCCACATATGCCCCGGCCGCAACCAGCCCGAACCCGAGATGGCCGAAGATGCTGATCCAGTTCCGGCCATGGCAAACCAAGGGAAGAGGGCGGTAAATCCGTAGAAGATCACCAGATAGAGGATCAGTCCGCCGACTCCGCCGAGGGCCAGGGCCGGACCGAGGCTCAGCCGGCTGACCACCAGGGCGAAAACAACCGCATAGACGATGGATAGTACGAAGTGCAGGCCCATGGCCGCCATGATGATGCCTTCGTCAAAGGTTGCCGGCGGCGGAAGAACGCCTTCCCCCAGAACGATGGCCGCCATCATTCTCGGCGGTCCCCAAGGGCTGCCGCCTCCGAAGAGGGGGATCATGACCATTTCCAGCATCAGAAGGACCAAACCGGCGAAGATCCCCGCCCAGGTGGCCGCTTTCCAGTCAAGCTGAACTGACGACGTCAAAAAATACCTCACTTTCCCGAGTGCTTTCCTGCACTCACCGGACATCGATTTCCTATCCTTCCTCTTTCTTCCTGGTTCAATGATAACCTGCAGCACCAGCTGGGAATGTAAGCAGCGTTACATTCCCCGATTCTTTTTAAAGCTTTTAACGCTTCTCAATGTGTATGTGCCAAGAGCAGGAGGGACAGATGTCCTTGGGGTCTCCATGGAGGTCGATCTTTGTAGCCTGGATTATATTCTGCCCCGGCCATACGGGGTAGACTGAACACAGAAAAAGAAGAATGAAGGCAAAAACCCTGAAAGGAGTCTGGCTATGAAAGCGAGTGCGATCGTCAGTTCATTCGTCACTTTCGGAATCTTTCTTTTGTTGCTGACACTCACTCCGGCCTCTGCCGCAGAGCGGGTGGCCCTGCAGGCCGGTCCGGACATGCGCGGTGCCCAGGGTGAGGCGGTGATCAGTGATTCTGCTTCCGACAACAAGGAAGTGGTGATCACGGTCCAAGGCCTCCAGCCCAACGAAGTCTACACCGTCTGGCTGGTCAACATGAAACCTGAAATGGCTATGGCCGGTCTTGGCGCGGGCGACTACGCGTTCACCAGCGATGCCTACGGAAACGGCCGCTATACCGGCACTGTATCGGCAAACGAACTTGGCAAATGGCAGCAGATCAAAATCGCCCACCATCCCGACCGCAACCCCCGGAACATGGGGAACATCGATAGCGCCCTGGAGGGAAACCTCAAGTAGGGACCAGGAGGGAACAGAGGGAAAACCATTCGGCTCCCGGCAGCAGTCCGGCTGGCGGCGAGGGGAGAGCCGCGCTACGCGCCCTACGCCGCCGCCACCTTGATTCCCACCAGCGTGCAAGCGGAAATCGCGGGCGGGGAACTGCAGGTGGCTCCCCGCTACCCTGCCGATCGAAAGTTCGATTCGCCCCTGGGCAAGGTGGCCGTTTACGAGGACGAAGTCACCATCCCGGCCCGTCTGGTTCCGGTCCGGCTGCCGAAAGGGCGGCAGAGCCCTCTGACGGTCTCCGTGAAGGTCCAGGTCTGCAACGAAACCGGGCGCTATCTTCTGCCGTCCACCATCCGGACGGAAATTCCCGTTGCCTTGTCGCCCGGTCGGGCCGATCCGAGATAACACGCCACCGGTTACTCCCGAACCGCCCGACTGGTTCAATCTGAACCACCATTGACCTCTGCAGCCTTCCATGTAGTTGAAATTTCAGGGTTCTATCAACTGGCAAGCTTCCTGCTAAACTTACCGACAAACCCTAAATCAAGGAGGCTTGAAATGAAAGGATTCTGGATGGCCGCAGCGCTGGCGACGGCCCTGCTGGTCCCGGCAGGATGGGCGGCAGCGGAGGAGAAGTGTCTAACCTGCCACGAGGGGATCGAGAAGATCTCCGAAGTGTCGGGGATGGCGGAGCTGACCTGCACGGAGTGCCACCGAGGGAACGCGGCGGCGATGGCAAAAGACGCCGCACACACCGGCATGTACGCCAACCCGACCGACCTCCGGGTGGTCGACCAGACCTGCGGTACCTGCCATCCGCAGGACGTGGAGAAGGTGAGAAAATCCCTGCACGCGACAATGGCGGGGATGATCAGTGGCACCCGCTACGCCTGGGGGGCACAGGGACGCGAGTCCATCTACGGCGTCGTGGCGGTCGCCGACGGCAAACCCGGCCGTCCGGGGGCGCTGCAGGAGCTGAAGGCCATCCCCTCCTATGACCCGGCGAAGCCGGAGGGTCCGGAGAACTCCCCGGCCGACGACTACCTGCGCAACCAGTGTCTGCGCTGCCACCTCTGGAGCGACGGCAACCTGGCCGACGGCGACTACCGGGCGAGCGGCTGCGCCGCCTGCCACGTCCTCTACTCGGACAAGGGGACCTACGAGGGGGGCGACAAGGGGATCCCGAAGGACCAGAAGGACCGTCCCCGCTTCCATCGCATTACCAGCAAGATCCCCGAGACCCAGTGCATCCACTGTCACAACCGCGGCGGCCGCACCGGCGTCTCCTTCATCGGCACCATGGAGAGTGACGGCTACGGCAGCCCCTACACCGAGAAGGGTGGGAAGCAAGGGAAGCTCCACGGAAAGAACTACAACCACCTGACCGCCGACGTCCACTACGACAAGGGCCTGACCTGCATCGACTGCCACACCCGGCAGGACCTGCACGGCGACGGGAACGTCTACGCCAAGCGCGAGCAGGCGGTGGAGATCGAGTGCGAGGACTGCCACGGCACCCAGCAGAAGCGGTCGCAGCTGACGACTTCCTGGGGGAACAAGTTCCCCAACCTGAACGAAAAAGGCGGCAAGGTGGTCCTCACCGCCAAGATGACCGGCAAGGAGCACGTCGTTCCCCAGGTCGCCGAGGCGAAGTTCGGCAGCGAAGGCTTCACCGCCCATGTCGCCGTCCCGGCCCACATGGAAAAGGTGGAGTGCTACGCCTGTCACGCCACCTGGGCACCTCAGTGCTACGGCTGCCACGCCAAGCAGGACATCGGCAAGAAGGGCGGCGACTGGCTCGGCGTCAAGGCCGGAGCAGACCCGAGCCGGGCGAGCCGCAAGGAGAACGTGGAGAAGAGCGCCTATGCGTGGGAGGAGTCCCGCTCCTACCTGCGCTGGGAGAGCCCGACCCTGGGGATCAACAGCGAAGGGAAGGTCAGCCCCTTCATCCCCGGCTGCCAGGCGTTCTTCACGCAGGTGGACGGCGAGAAAGGGCTGATCCACAACAAGGCCTACACCACCGCCGACGGCACCAGCGGCGTCGGCACCAACCCCATCCAGCCGCACACCGTGACGAAGAAGGCCCGCAGCTGCGCCGACTGCCACATGAGCAGCAAGGCGCTGGGGCTCGGCAGTGGTTTCTACGACAGCAAGGCCAACGGCCTGCCGATCGACTTCGAGTTGGAGCGCATCGTCGACGAGAACGGAAAACAACTCCAGGAGACCGCCCGGGAGGGGGCACGCCCCTTCAACAAGGCGGAGATGGAGCGCGTTAGCCGCTCGGGTACCTGCGTCGCCTGCCACGGCGCCGATGCCACATTCTGGAAGAAGGTGAAGGGAAAGGCCGGGGTCGAGGCCGCGCCGACCGACGACCTGCACACGCAGGGGATCGAGAAGATCCTGAAAAAGGTCGGCAAGTAATGGGTTCGGAACTACTTCCGACCACGGAGCGGGGGCGCGAAAGGCGCCCCCGTTTTTTTCCCTTTCCGTTATAATCAAAGTCATGTCGACACCGCACAAAACCCCTGTGGCCGCGCGCCTCTCCATCCGCGCCAAGATGCTGGTCGCTTTCGTCAGTCTCGCCCTGGTGCCGATGCTGCTGCTCGGCGCGCTCCTCTCCTGGCAGACCGAACGCGTTCTGCGGGAGCGGATTTCCCAGGAGCTGCGGGTGGAAGTGGAGACGGCCGCAAGCGCCCTGGAGGCCTACCTGGCGGGTGTGCGGCGGGACGTCCTCTCTCTGGCCCGGTTTCTCCAACGGCGCCTGCAGCCGAAGATGACCGAGGCGCAGTGGCGAGCCGTGGAGGCGGAGTTCCTCCAGACCCTGCGGGCCGAGCAGGCCTACTACCAGATCCGCTTCATCACCGTCGACGGGATGGAGGCGATCCGGGTCAACAACGACCGCGGGGATCTCTCCCTGGTGCCGAAGGAGGGGCTGCAGTACAAGGGTGACCGCTACTATTTCCGCGAGGCGCTGGCGACGCCGCCGGGCGAGGTCTATCTCTCCCCCCTCGACTTCAACGTCGAGCACGGCCGCATTGAGGAGCCCAGGCGGCTGGTGGCGCGCCTGGCAGCGCCGGTTGCGGACCCCCCCGGTGCCCTGCGTGGCCTGGTCGTCATCAACGTCTTCGGGGAGGAGATGCTGCAGGCCCTGGAGAAACTGCAGACCGAGACGCAGATGCGGGTCTTTCTGACCAATGCCGACGGCAGCTTCGTCGAGAAGCGTCACGAAAGTCGGCAGGACGCCTTTCAAACGGGAACCAAAGCCGAGCTGCTCCCTCTCTTCGGCCCCGCCTTTTCCTCCGGCGCCGAGCACAGCCGGGTTCTAACCCTGGCCGACCACTTGCTGGCCGAAGCCCCGGTGCACGCCGGGGAAGGCCAGGTCTGGCATCTGGCCAAGGTTTACCCAAGAGGCGAGATCTTCGCCGACCTGAGCCGTCTGCACCGGCTTCTCCTCCTTTTCGCCCTTCCTCTAATCCTGCTGGCGGCAACACTGGCGGTCCTGGCCGCCCGCAGCTTCAGCGGTCCCATCGGCCGCATCTCCCGCTTTGCCGAGGCGCTCGCCGGGGGGGACTACGACCGGCGCCTCCCGGTGAGCTCCGGTGATGAGCTGGGACAGCTCTCGGGCGCCCTCAACGCCATGGCCGGCTCTTTGTCTGAATCGCACGCCAGACTCCTGGACTGGAACCGCTCCCTGCAGGCGGAGGTGACGCGCCAGGTGGAGGTTCTGCGGCAGACGGAGGCCGACGCCGAACATTCCCGGCGTGCCCTGCTGGAGCTGGAGAAACAGTTGCTTCTTGCCAACCGCCTGGCCTCCCTGGGGATGCTCTCGGCAACGGTGGCGCACGAGATCGGCAATCCCCTGGCCGGCCTGCAGGCGCGCCTGCAGATGCTTCGGCGGAAGAGCGAGGACGCCTCGCTGCAGGCCGATCTCGACCGGATGCTGGCGCTGGTCGAGCGGCTGGGGCGCTTCCTGCGTCACCTCACCGGCTACGTGTCGCCGCAGGAGGAGGAGCCGCCGGCCCGCATCGACCTCTGTCAGGTGTTGCGGGAGCTGGAATTCATTCTCCGGGAAGACGCCGACCGGCGTCATGCCGAGCTGAAACTGGACCTCACTGCGGCCCCCCTCTGGGTCTGCTCACGGGCTCAGCACCTCCACCAGATTTTCATGAACCTCATTCTGAATGCCCTGCAGGCGGCTGACGACCGGGGAGTGGTCCAGGTCAGGGCCAGCCGGAGCTCGGGCCGGGTGCGGGTGGCAGTGGCCGACAACGGTCCCGGCCTGCCTGCTGGGGAAGATGCCCGGCTCTTCGAACCCCTGTTCACCACTAAAGAGGGAGGGACCGGACTCGGCCTGGCCATCGTCAAAAAGCTGGTGGAGGAGTTGGCGGGAACGGTGAGCCTGGCCAACCGCCCGGAGGGGGGCGCCGTGGCAGAAGTGGTGCTGCCGGAAAGGAGGGAGGGATGCAAGGGCGGATTCTGATCATCGAGGACGAAGAGCTGCTGCGGGAGAGTCTTGTCGATTTTTTCCGCGAGGAAGGGTATGGGGCCGATGCGGCCGCCAGCCTTGGCGATGCCCGCCGGAAACTGGCGAAGGCGGCATTCGACCTGCTGGTCCTCGACCTGAAACTGCCGGACGGCTCCGGCCTCGATCTGCTGGGGGAGTTGCAGGGGCCGGAGGCGCCGCTGATACTCGTCGTTACCGCCTTTCCCGAGGTGCAGACGGCGGTGCGGGCACTCAAGCTCGGCGCCTACGACTACATCAACAAACCCTTCGACCTGGAGGAGTTGCTTCTGGTAGCCCGCCGGGCGCTGGAAACCCGCGAACTGCGTGAGGAGGTCCGTTCCTTCCGGCAGACCCAGAAACAGCGCCTGCGCCGCTCCGTCGGCAGGATGGTGGGGAATTCCCCGGCCATGCTCCGGGTCAACATGGAGATCGACACAGTCGCTACGGCCGACAACACGACCGTTCTCATTCTGGGCGAAAGCGGGGTGGGAAAGGAACTGGTGGTCGAGGCGATCCACACCCGCAGCCACCGCCGCGAGGGGCCGCTGCTGAAGGTGAACTGCGCCGCCATCCCGGCGACGCTGTTAGAGAGCGAACTCTTCGGTCATGAGAGAGGGGCCTTCACCGGCGCAACGGAAACCCGCAAAGGACTGTTCGAGCTGGCCCATCGCGGCACCCTGTTTCTCGACGAGATCGCCGAGATGGAGCCGTCGCTGCAGGCCAAGCTGCTGCGGGTCCTGGAAGAGCGCACCGTCACCCGGGTCGGAGGCGGCCGAACGATTGCCGTCGATGTCCGGGTGATTGCCGCCACCAACCGCAACCTCCCGGAGCGCATCCGCAACGGCCAGTTCCGCGAAGACCTATTCTACCGGCTGAACGTCTTTCCACTGCTGGTGCCGCCCCTGCGGGAGCGGAAGGACGATATCCTGCCTCTCGCCGACCTTTTCCTGCGCGGATTTCTTGCCCGGACACCAGGCAAGAGCTGTCATCTCAGCCCACAGGCCGAACAGGCGCTGCTCGGCCATCTCTGGCCGGGCAACATACGTGAGCTGCGCAATGTCATCGAACGTACCGTTCTTTTGCACCCAGGCGGCGAAGTGATTCCCGCCGACCTGTCCCTCCCGGGCCGACCCGACTCCCAGTTAGCCGGCCCCGAATCCTTTTCCACTCTGGCCGAAGTCGAGCGCGAGCATATTCTGCGGGTCTATCGGCACACCGGCGGGAACAAGACCCAGACCGCCGACATGCTGGGCATCAACCGATTGACTCTGCGGCGCAAGCTCAAAGAATTCGATCTGGAATAAAATCCAGTCTTGACACAATCGCCCGGTGGAGTATATTTGACCAAACGGTCGGTTTTTATCGAGGTGTAATCCATGGCCAGCAAGGGCGAACTAACCAAAGAGCGACTTATCACCGAAGCGGCCCGGCTTATCCGTCGCAAGGGGTTCACAGGGACGAGCGTCAGTGACCTCCTGGCGGCGACCGGGGTCAAGAAGGGCAGTCTTTACTTTCACTTTCCAGGCAAGGATGAACTCGGTCTGGCCGTCCTGAAGCGTTCCCGTGACCGCCTCATGGAGTTTTTCGACAGTGTTCTCATCGGCAACACTCCTGGAGAATGCCTGAGCAACTTCTTTGACGCCGTGGTCTCTTCGCACCGCCGGTCAGGGTTTGTCGGCGGCTGCATTTTCGGTAATACTGCGTTGGAAATGAGCGATGGCGATAAGCGTTATGCCGAAGCTGTGGATCGGGTTTTCGCCGACATGGCTACCAGGCTCGAGGGATTTATTAACGCTGCCCAGGAGGCCGGGCAGATGCGGCGAGATATCCCGGCTGCGACCTTGGCCGAGCATGTCGTGATGACTCTTGAAGGGGGAATCATGCTCGCCAGGCTCAGAAAAGAGGAAAAGCCCCTGCGGCGCTGCTTCGATACATTGAAGGTGTTTCTGCAATTGGACAGTTAAAAAATTTACCAACAAAATCGACCAACTGGTCGGTTTATAACGAAGGAGGTAACACCATGTCCCGTATTCTTCCCGCTGAGTCACCAGTCACAACCGTATCCGCCATCTTCCAGGAAATTGAAGGAGCTTTCGGCAGGGTCCCGAACCTTTTCAGCACCTATGCGCATCACCCGCCTCTTCTGGCGGCCAACTGGACCAAGGTCAAGGCCGTGATGATGGAGGGAACGCTGAGCCGCAAGGCCAAAGAGACCATCGCCGTTCTCGTTTCCCGGGACAACAGTTGCTCCTATTGCGTGGCAGCACACACGGGCGCCCTGCGGGCGATCGGCGTGAAGGACGAAGAAATCGCCGCCATCGAAGAAGACCTGGACAAGGCCGATTTTTCCGCCAAGGAAAAGGCCTTGATCAACTTCGCCCGCAAGGCCAACAGCCAACCGCTGCGCATCCCCGACGGCGATTTTGCCGCGCTGCGCGGTACCGGAGCCACAGACGCCGAAATCGTCGAGGCCCTCGGCGTGATGGAACTCTTTACTTCCTTCAACAAGTTTCTCGACTCTTTGGAGGTGGCTGTTGATTTCTGAGAGCTATTTTCAAATCAAGCAGGGAAACATTTCAGGTGGAAACCCGTGAAAAGCAGCTCCGAAATTAACGAGAAGCGGACACAGGGAGATCACCGGCATTGAAAAAGTGTTTGTATGCAAGAAGGTATTGGCTGATTTCGACTGGACCCGTTTCGATCAGGCAATCGAGCCGATCTCCCCTGTATCTGGACCAAGGGTGACCTGGGTGAGCGGCAACTTTGCATGGAGGAGCATTAGTGATGAAAGAGACGTCGAAGACGATGCACAAGGAGCTGATCGCCGAAATCGAACGGTTTGTCCGCCAAAGCCCTGCCAACCTTCAGGAGGATGGCGTCACGGCGTACTTCGATAAACCGCTGGTCGGATTTGCTTCGGCGGTCGACCCGCTCTTCGACCTCTACAAGGAGATCATCGGTGCGTTTCACCTCACCCCCGGGGAGCTGTTGCCGGAAGCGGCCTCGGTCGTCTGCTGGGTCTTGCCGGTTTCGGAATCGGCCCGCGCAAGCAACCGCAGGGAAAAACAGTTCCCTTCAAGGGCCTGGGCCCGGACCCGTGATCGGGGAGAGGACTTCAACGTCCGGCTGCGACAGCATCTGGTCGCCTGGCTTGTCGAGCGGGGACTTCTGGCGCTTGCCCCGCAACTCTCCGAGCGCTGGCAGGGGGTCGAGGTGCCGGGTACCGGTCCTGCCTCCAACTGGTCGGAACGCCACGCCGCCTACGCGGCGGGGCTCGGGACCTTCAGCCTCAACGATGCGCTGATTACCGCCAAAGGAATGGCGCACCGCCTGGGGAGCCTGATCACCGACGCCGACTTTCCCCCGACGCTTCGCGCTTACTCCAGCTATCGTTCCCATTGCCTGCGATTTCGTACCGGCGGCTGCGGCGCCTGCATCGCCCGCTGCCCGGTGGGGGCGTTGTCCGACCAGGGACACGACAAGAACAAATGCCGGGCTTACGTTTACGGCACCGTTCCCGAGGCGGTCGGCATCGAGTATCAGGTCAAGGCCGCCGGTTGCGGGCTCTGCCAGACCGGCGTCCCCTGCGAGCACCGCATCCCGGCAGGTTCCTAGCTTTTATCTCTTGAAAATCGCAGCGGTATCCACTATCTTTCCCGGCGGTCGGTCAGCGTTGGCCGACCCTTGTCGCGTCTGCAGGGGAGAGGGGAGGGGAACCATCATGCTCGGCGCTCTTGCGGGAGACATCATCGGTTCGCGGTTCGAGTGGGCCAACCACAAGAGCAAGGATTTCGACCTCTTCACCGAAGCGAGCCGCTTCACCGACGACACCGTGCACTCCGTCGCCCTGGCCGAAGCCCTCCTCGACGGCCGCCCCTACGGCGAGCTTCTCCGGGCCTACTATCGTCTCTACCCGGACGCCGGGTACGGCGGCC
>Ga0209231_1000134_pt1 | contig 52936 bp, 46 predicted proteins | sample Deesub45470m_DNA_FD_188086 | JGI IMG/M metagenome (GOLD analysis project Ga0209231, IMG submission 188086) | Deep subsurface microbial communities from North Pacific Ocean - 450_OLKR46/470m Metagenome (SPAdes) (version 2) | ecosystem: Environmental > Terrestrial > Deep subsurface > Unclassified ... | reverse complement strand
CGTGCGTAACAATGATCGAGGTCGCACCCAGCGCATCATTCAGACGACGAATCAGATCGCCGATGACGGTCAGCGAAATCGGGTCGAGGCCTGCAAAGGGTTCATCATACATAATCAGCATGGGATCAAGCGCCACGGTACGCGCCAGCGCCACGCGCCGCGCCATGCCGCCGGACAACTCGGACGGCATCATGTGCTGCGCGCCGCGCAAGCCTACCGCGTGCAACTTCATAATCACCAGGTCGTGAATAATTTCTTCGGGCAACTCGGTGTGCTCACGCATTTGAAATGCCACATTGTCGTACACCGACATATCAGTGAACAACGCGCCAAACTGAAAAAGCATGCCCATCTTGCGACGCATAGCATACAGTCCGTCCTGATCCAGCTCGTGCATCACCTGCCCGTCCATTTTGACGTAGCCTTTAGTGGGCTTCAACGCACCGCCGATATGGCGCAGCAGCGTGGTTTTTCCGCAACCGCTCAATCCCATGATAGCGACCAGCTTCCCCTTGGGGAAAGTCATGTTGATCCCCTGCAAAACAGGGCGCTTATCATAGGTAAAATTAAGATCGCGAATTTCGACCAAAGAATTTAAAGACAAAGTGGTAATCCGAAAAACAAGTTGCGCATTCTAAACGATTGCATAGCCCACCCTCAACTATTACCTTTTTCTGATGAACTATCGAACAATTCCTGCAAGGTCACATCCGCTTTTTGATCAAGTTGTACCGAACAAGCCACCAGCCATCGTTTCAATGCGTCATCATTCTTCCCGTCCGGCAGACTGCTGCGATCCAGCACAAACAAATGCAGCAATTCCACCGCACTGATATGACTGGCCGCGCGCGTCATCAGCCATCCCTGCCCCTCCGCCTTGTGCACCATGCCTGCGCCGGCCAACCGTTCCATGATCAGCTCCAGCGAGAAAAACCCCAAATGTAACGCCTTCGACAAGGCAGGGATCGTCATTATTTTCCCCTGCCGCATACCACCCGACATCATTTTCAACACTCTCAAGGCATCCAGCATTTTCTCCACCGCCGGCAAATGCTGCGCCTCCGGCGTGCGCCAATGCGGCAGGGAGGCGGTAACGACCGCACCCAGCAGGATAATTAACCAGGAAAAATAAATCCACATCAGAAAAATCGGCACGCTGGCGAATGCGCCATATACCAGCTTATAAGTGGGAAAATGGCCGATGTAATAGCCGAATACGCGGTTCATCGTTTCAAACAGCACGGCTGCCAGGATGCCGCCTACCAATGCGTGAGTGCGCGGCACATAACGATTGGGTATGAGGCGGAACATCATTGCGAACGCCAGCGTGGTGAACAACACCGGCAAACTCTTCAGCGCGCCCACGCCAAAAATTGGAATGTGTTTAGCATAGCCCAGTGACAATCCCACCAGCCACGAGGTAAGCGACAAACTGGCGCCTACCAGCAGAGGTGCAAGCGTCAGCACCGCCCAATAAGCAACAAACAGTTTGAGCATCGGGCGCGGCCTGTGTACGCGCCAGATCGTATTGAAAGCCTGACTGATGGTCAGCATCATCAGCATCGCTGTCACGGCCAGAAACACCACACCCACGGCACTCAACCGCCCTGCACTCTCGGCGAACTGCTCCATATAGTGCGTAATAACTTTGCCTGCGGTATTCGGCATCAGATTATTCAGCAGATAGCTCTTAATCTGAATGGAAAAATCGTCGAATACCGGAAATGCCGAGAATATCGTCAACGCAATCGTCACCAGCGGAACCAGCGACAACAAGGTCGTGAACGCAAGGCTAGCCGCAATCTGCGCGCAGCGATCCTGCACAAAACGCGCCGCAACAAAGCGTATAAAAACCTGTAAGTCCTGCCAATTCTTTTGCATGCCTGGGCCGATTCCTTATAATGCGCCCATGATAACCGACAAAGAAATTCTGGTGCTGTATTACAGCCAGCACGGCGCGACGCGGCAAATGGCTCAACTCATCGCCCGCGGCGTAGAAACCATACCCGGAGTACGTGCGCGATTGCGCACTGTCGCGAAGATTTCCAGCACCTGCGAAACAACCGAACCATGCGTGCCCGACAGCGGCGCACCTTATGCCGAATTACGCGATCTCGAAGAATGCATCGGCCTGGCGCTGGGCAGCCCGACCCGTTTTGGCAACATGTCCGCCGCGATGAAATATTTCTGGGACGGCACTGGCGGGCTATGGATGAAGCACGCCCTGGTCGGCAAGCCAGCTGCGCTGTTTACCTCCAGCAGCAGCATGCACGGCGGCCAGGAAAGCACGCTGCTGTCCATGATGTTACCGCTGTTGCATCACGGCATGCTCATCGTCGGCCTGCCCTACTCCGAGCCTGAACTGGCCAGCACACAGAGCGGCGGCACGCCCTATGGCGCCAGCCATGTTGCCGGACTGACCAGCGATCAGCCCATCTCCGAGGCGGAAAAGAAACTGTGCATGGCACTGGGTCGTCGCCTGGCGCTCACCGCGCTAAAACTATCCGCATGAATAATGCAAGGGAAGCACGCCGCCTGTTGCGTGCACACCGCTATGGCGCGCTGAGCACACTGTCTAAAAAACTGGGCGGCGCGCCCTTCGGCTCCATCACGCCTTATTTGCTGGATCACGATGGCAGCCTGTTGCTGCTGGTCAGCGGCCTTGCAGAACACACCAAAAATATTCTGCACGACCCGCGTGTCAGCCTGATCACGCACAACCAACAAGACCCGAATATTCAGATGCAAGGTCGCGTCACGTTAATCGGCAATGCGCATTTACTGGAGGACCGCGATGCATACCGCACGCGCTACCTGCGCCACTTTCCGGAGGCGGAAATCAATCTATCGCTGCCCGATTTCCGTTTTTGCCGCATCACGCCGGTTGCCATACGCTATATCGGCGGCGTAGGCCGCATCCACTGGATCAGGATGGAAGATTATGCTGTGGCGCAAGCCGCCGACTTTGCCGAACATGAAACGGCCTTATTGCTGCAAATCAACGCACTACAACAGGACACCCTGCACCACCTGCTAAAGCAATACCAACATGTATCCGTTACCGATACGCAAGCCATCGGACTGGACTGCGACGGGCTGGATGTGCGGAGCGGCGAACAAGTCTGGCGGCTGGATTTTGCGGATGTATTAACCGATCCAGCCAAAAGTCGGCAACTGTCCGCCCTGCTCTATCATCACCCCTGATCACATCGCGCATTATTCTGAACCCGCTGCCGCGCATAAATATTTGCGCAACCACCCCTTTATATGGATAATGCCCGGCCTAGCCTACAACCCGTATGCGCACACCCGCCGCATCAAATCACCCGCAAGGAAGAAAAATGAAAGCAAATATTCACCCTGATTACCATGAAATTACCGTAACTTGCAGTTGCGGCAACAGTTTCAAGACCCGTTCCGCCATGGCAAAAACCACGCTGAACGTTGAAGTTTGTTCTGAATGCCACCCGTTTTACACTGGCACACAGAAAATTGTTGATACCGCTGGTCGTATTGACAAGTTCCGTCAGAAATACGGAACCAAGGCTGCCGCGTAATTAAAACGGCAATGCGAGGAAACTCTTCGCACAGTACCCCATCAAAGGGCAGCATTTGCTGCCCTTTGTCATTTATCATTGGGTTAGCGCAAACCCTCTCCAATCTTCGTTGAATAGGAAATATCATGCGTTTTCTGATACTTAGCTTACTGATCGCACTACTCTCGGGCTGCGCGCAAAACCCCGTCACGGGTTCGACTGATTTCGTGATGATGTCAGAAAGCCAGGAAATCGCCATCGGTCGCCAATCCGACGAACAGGTCAAAAAACAATACAAGGTTTACGGCTCACGTGCTTTGCAAAATTACGTGAACAAGGTGGGCCAACGCATCTCCAAACAAAGCCATCGCCCGGATTTGCAATATCACTTCACCGTGCTGGATACACCAGAAATCAACGCCTTCGCGCTACCCGGCGGCTATATCTACATCACGCGCGGCATTCTGGCTTATCTGAATTCAGAAGCCGAACTGGCCGCCGTATTAGGCCATGAAATCGGCCACGTGACCGCGCGTCACGGCGTGCGCCAGCAAAGCGCCGCACAAGCGGCCAATATCGGTCTGACCATCGCCTCCATCTTCGTACCGGAAATCAACACCATGGGCGGCAGCAATCTGGCCAATATCGTCGGCGGCGCCTTGCTGTCCGGTTACGGGCGCGATCATGAACTGGAGGCCGACCGTCTGGGTGCCGAGTATCTGACACGCACGGCTTATGACCCGCAGGCCATCATTACCGTTATTGGCGTGCTCAAGAATCAGGAACTGAAAGATGCTGAACTGGCCAAGCAGGAAGGCCGCGAACCCCGCCGCTATCACGGCGTGTTTGCCAGCCACCCGGATAATGACACCCGCTTGCATCAGGCAGTCGGTGAAGCAGAAAAAAACGGCGCTGCACATGCACACTTTGAAGGCCGCCGTGAATTCCTCGCCGCCACGGATGGCATGATATTCAACGACAACAGTGAGCAAGGCATCGTGCGCAACAACGCCTTCTATCACGACGAACTCGGTATTGCCGTACAGTTTCCGAGAAACTGGCAGGTGCACAATCTGCCGACCTCGCTGGTGGCCGTCAGCCCGCAGGGTGAAGCGCAACTGCAAATGAAACTGGACGAATCGCCCAGAGGCACACCGGGCGAATACGCTAGCCGCCTGGTCGGCTCCAGCGCGCATGTCAGGTCGCTGGATGTCAACGGCCTGCCTGCGGCAATATTCGATCTGCCCAACACGGCGGGCGGCGTTGTATTCCATAACAAGCGCGCCTTCGTCCTGCAAGCTCAGGGCAAGACCCGCAACAATCTGTCATCCTACCGCGATGACATCCTCAGCACGGTGCGCAGCTTCCACGCGCTCAGCGAAGCGGAACGTCAACGGGTTAAACCGCTTACCCTGCATGTCATTACCGCACGCTCCGGCGACACTTTTGCCAATCTGTCGCATAACTCGCCTCTTGGACAGTCGGCAGAAAGCTATTTGCGCCTGATAAACGCCCGTTATCCCAGCGGAGAACCGCAAGCAGGAGAACTGATCAAGGTCGTCAAATAAACCTCGACGACTTCGTCTTCTCAGTCACCTGCCATGTACTACCTCAAACCCACTGACCCGCACCCCATCACGCCCGCCAAGGCCGTGATGCTCGGCCTGCTCTGCCTGGTCTGGGTCGGCATGGGTCTGGTCGGGCATGACCCGTGGAAACCGGATGATGCATACAGTTTCGGTATCGTTTATTCCATGCTGCAGGATGGCAATTGGCTGGTTCCCACCCTTGCAGGCGAACCGTTCATGGCCAATCCACCCTTGTTTTACTGGACGGCCGCCTTATTCGCCAAGCTGTTTGCGCCACTGTTGCCGCTGCATGATGGCGCGCGTCTCGCCAGCGGTCTATACAGCGGATTAACCCTGCTATTCCTCGGCCTCGCCGGGCGCAAATTGTATGGCGAGAACCGCGGCTGGGCCGCCGCCATTATCCTGATCGGCTGCCTCGGCATGCTGGTGCGCGCGCATCAGATTATCACCGACCTCGCGCTACTCGCCGGATGCGCAATGATGCTTTATGGCTTCGCATACAGCCAGGAACGCATATTGCGCGCCGGCATATGGATAGGCATCGGCATCGGCATCGGCTTCATGGCAAAAGGCTTCATCGCGCCAGTGTTATTCCTGCTGATTGCTGCATTATTGCCCGCGTTATTCCAGAACTGGCGCAAACGCCAGTACGCGTTCAGTCTCGGCATCGCCACCCTGTGCTCCCTGCCCTGGCTCACCGTCTGGCCACTCATGCTGCACCAGCACTCACCGGCCTTATTCTCAGACTGGATGTGGTCGCACAACCTCGGCAACTGGCTGCATCATGTGAAGGCCGTACCTGGCAAGGACGCCCTCTACTACCTGAAAAATCTCCCCTGGCTGGCATGGCCCGCCCTGCCGCTGGCAGCATGGGCAGTGTGGCGCGAACGCCGTCGCCTCGCGCAACGCGACGATTTGCAATTGCCCCTAGTCAGCTTCATTGTGATGTTCATAACCCTCAGTCTGGCGCCTAACATCAAGGAAGTGTTCGCACTGCCCATGCTGCTGCCCGTCGCGCTGCTGGCTACCGCCGCGTTATCCATGCTCAAACGCGGCGCGGCCAACGCACTGGACTGGTTCGGTTTGATGACTTTCGCCTTGATTGCCATTCTGATGTGGTGGGGATGGGCAGGACTGTTACAGGACAACCACGCCAAGATCACGCTCTGGCTGAAAGATTATCAACCCGGTTTTGAACCGACTTTCCATACCAGCCATTTCGCCATCGCCGTCATCGCCACCCTGCTATGGCTGGTGCTGGTATGGCGCGTAGGCCGCTCGATGCGCCGCGCGGTAGTCAACTGGGCATCAGGCATCACGCTGATCTGGATACTCGCGATGACATTATGGTTGCCCTGGCTGGACAGCGGAAAAAGCTACCGCGGCATGTTTGTCTCACTCAAGCAGTCTATGCCCGCCGAATACAACTGCGTGGCGCGCAATACCGGACTCGGCGACAGCCAGCGCGCCATGCTACATTACTTCGGCAACATCATTACACGTCGTGACCCCGCACGTCGCTGCGAGTTACGTTTAATCCAGGGAGATAAAATATCCAGACCGCTGATGGATCAGGCGCGCTATGAGAAAATCTGGGAAGGCAGTCGCAAGACCGACAAAACCGAACAATATCGGCTGTATCAGGAAATCAACAATTAGCGTATATACAAGACGCTTTTAATAAGCTATTCACTTGATAATCAATAGTTTACCGTAGCCGTTGCGCCTGCCTCAGGCACACCGGAAGCAGGCGCATTCGGGTTGGCATCGTTCACGGCCAGTCCAACTGAAGAAGGCGTGCCGGAAGAACAACTGACATTAATAACACTGACATCCGCAGAGTCGGACGGGATACTGGCCGGCGCAACAACAGCACAGGTTCCGGTCACAGTCGCTGTAGCACCGAGTCGAGCTGTTGCAGCATGGGCATGGGCAACTGTCAAAACAATCAAGGCGGCGAATTCAAGAATACCTGCTTTTTTCATGCCCATCTCCTATCAGGATTGATCAACGCTATTCCGACAACAGACACACTCTAGCAAAATTCAAAGGTTAACGCCTTACCAGCGCAGCACGACGATACCACAGCCCAATCCGAGCAAACCCCGGCGGTTTTCAATGCCGGGGTTCGTACCTCACCCCAGCCTACGCTTGCTAGCGAATTTTCGGTGTCCCGCACACCACATCCCCATTCTGCCCCCGATTCCTCAGCGCATGGTCTATCAGCACCAGCGCCAGCATCGCCTCGGCGATCGGCGTGGCGCGGATGCCGACGCATGGATCATGACGACCTTCGGTGGCGACAGTCACCGGATTGCCCGCTTTGTCGATAGAGTGACGCGACAGGCGGATGCTGGAAGTGGGTTTGATGGCGTAGTTTGCAACGATGTCCTGCCCGGTGGAAATACCGCCGAGGATGCCGCCCGCGTGATTGGACAAAAACCCGTCGGGCGTCATCTCGTCGCCGTGTTCACTGCCCTTCTGCGTCACGCAGCCGAAGCCCGCGCCTATCTCAACCCCCTTGACTGCATTGATGTTCATCAACGCGTAGGCGATTTCGGCATCCAGCCGGTCAAACACCGGTTCGCCCCAGCCGACCGGGACATACTGTGCGACCACAGTGAGCTTCGCGCCTATGGAATCGCCGGACCTGCGCACCGCGTCCATGTAATCTTCAAGCTGTGCGACATAGCTCGCGTCAGCGACAAAAAAACTGTTACCTTCGGCGCGTACATCGTCCCAGCTTTTGAACGGCACTGCTATCTCGCCAAGTTGCGCAAGATAGCCGCGCACCACGACACCATATTTTTCGTTCAGCCATTTTTTCGCGATAGCCCCTGCCGCGACACGGCTCGCCGTCTCGCGTGCAGAGGCTCGCCCGCCGCCTCTATGGTCGCGAAAACCGTATTTTTGCGTGTAGGTGTAATCGGCGTGCCCGGGACGAAAGGTTTCGGCAATATTGCCGTAATCACGGCTGCGCTGGTCTTCGTTGCGGATCAGCAAGGCGATCGGTGTGCCGGTCGTCCTGCCCTCGAACACGCCGGAGAGGATTTCCACCGTGTCCGACTCGCGCCGTTGCGTGACATGCCGAGAGGTGCCGGGCTTACGTCTGTCCAGATCATGCTGGATATCCGCCTCGCACAGCGCCAAACCCGGCGGACAGCCATCCACCACGCAGCCGATCGCCGCCCCGTGTGATTCGCCGAACGAAGTCACTGTAAATAATGTGCCGAGTGTATTTCCTGACATAAGTAATCCAGTCGAAAAGATGCGCAAATAAGGCGCGCAGTTTAACATAGGGCTCACCTGAACAAGCCGGAGTAACATTGATGAAAGCCATCCTGATGACCGCAGCAGGCGATGCCGACGTGCTGCAAGGCTGCGACATCGCCCAATCTGATCTGCCGTCACCGCATCATCTGCGCGTAAAGCTCGCCGCCGCCGGAATAAATCCGCTGGATACCAAACTGCGCGCCAAACCCGCCTACCATCCCGAACAGCTGCCCGCAGTACTCGGCTGCGATGGCGCGGGCATCGTCGAACAAACCGGCAGTCTGGTGACGCGTTTCAAGGTGGGCGATGCGGTGTTTTTCTGCAACGGCGGTCTGGGCGATGAACCAGGCAACTACGCCGAATATACCACGCTGCACGAGGAATATTGCGCCGCCAGCCCCGCCAACATTCCGTTGCAGGACGCGGCCGCTCTGCCACTGGTCTGCATTACCGCCTGGGAGGCCTTGATCGAACGCGCACACCTGCAAGCCGGCCAGACGCTGCTGATACACGCGGCGGCTGGCGGCGTGGGCCACATCGCCGTGCAACTCGCCCATCATCTGGGCGCACGCATCGCCGTCACCGTCAGCGACACCAGAAAAGCCGGACTGGTACAGGCGCTCGGTGCTGAAAAAATCATCAATTACAAACAACAGGACTTCGTGCAGGAAACACTAAACTGGACGGACGGCAGGGGCGCTGACATCGTGTTCGACACGGTGGGCGGCGACACTTTTCTGAAATCGCTGCACGCTGCGCGCATCGGCGGCAAAATCGTCAGTCTGCTCGCTACCCCGCTGTCGCTGGCTGATGCGCAACTGGCAAGGCTGCGCAACCAGTCGCTATGCTTTGAGCTGATGCTCACGCCGCAGGTATTGAAGCTGCACGACGAGCGCATCCGCCAGCGCAAAATACTGGAGCAATGCGCTGCGCTGGTTGAAAAGGGCGAACTCGGCGTGCTGGTCACGCAGCGCATTCCGCTGGAGCAGGCACGCGATGCCCACCGCCTGATCGAAGCGGGTGGCATGACAGGCAAGATTATTCTGACGATGGCGTAAGGGCGATTCATGCATCGCCCCTGCAAAACATCCATGTTCATAGACACTCACTGCCATCTGGACGCTGCCGAGTTTGGCGCTGATCAGGACAAGCTGCTGCACGCGGCGCATCTTGCCGGGGTAACACGGATCGTGGTGCCTGCCGTTGAGCGCACCAATTTCGCTGGCGTGCGCGATCTTTGCGAACGCTTCCCGGCGTGTTCCCCCGCGTACGGCATCCATCCGATGTATGTGGCTCAGGCGCGTGAAGATGATCTGCTCGTGCTGCGCGACTATCTGCGCGACGGGCAGCCGGTCGCGGTCGGCGAGATCGGCCTGGATTTTTATATCGAGCACTATGATCAGGCGCAGCAGGAATATTTTTTTGTCGAGCAACTCAAACTGGCCCGCGAATTCGACCTGCCGGTGCTGCTGCACACCCGCCGCGCGCAGGACACCGTGCTCAAACACCTGCGCCGGATGAAGGTACGCGGCGGCATCGCCCATGCCTTCAGCGGCAGCCGACAGCAGGCAGACGAATTCATCAAGCTGGGTTTCAGGCTCGGTTTTGGCGGGGCGATGACCTATCCGCGCGCCACACGCCTGCGCGAACTCGCCGCGACCCTGCCGCTTTCCAGCATCGTGCTGGAAACCGACGCACCCGACATGCCGCCTGTGTTTATCGACCGCGAACATCCTAACAAACCCGAGTACCTGCAACGCATCGCACAAACTCTGGCAGAGTTACGCGATCTATCGCTGGCAGAACTGGCCCAGGCCACCACAGAAAATGCGTTAGCCGTATTGCCCAAACTCAATATTCCCATCGAACTACCGTCAGGACAGGCACCATCAGCATGACCGAAACCGCCAGCCTGCTCTCACTTTTCACCAGCAGTTTCCTCGCCGCCACCTTATTGCCCGGCGGCTCGGAAGCCGTACTGTTTGCCGTACTCAAAGGCTATCCGGAGTTGCTATGGACAGCACTCGCACTCGCCACACTGGGCAACACGCTGGGCGGCCTGGTCAGCTTCGGCATGGGATGGTTGCTGCCGCAGACCCAGCAATTAAAGCACGTAGAAAAATTGCGCCGCTACGGCACACCCGCCCTGTTGCTCGCCTGGGTGCCGCTGATCGGCGACGCGCTGTGCCTCGCCGCAGGCTGGCTGCGCCTCTGCTGGTGGCAAGCCGCGCTGTTCATGGCCATAGGCAAGTTCGCGAGATACTGGGTGATAGCGCAGATATAGGCAGTGGTGAGTGGTAAGTGGGGAGTGACAACCGCTACTCGCTACTAGCTACTAGCTCCCCACTCCTCACCATTCCCAATCCCCAGCCCACGCCAAAGCCGGTCACTTCACTGGCGACGCTGCCCAGGCTGCCCTCGCAGCGGCTGGCGGACAAGTCTATATGCAGCCAGGGCGTATCGTGTTCTACGAAGCGTTTCAGAAAACGTGTAGCCAGAATATGGTCGGCCTCGCCGTCCAGCGTGCATTGCTTGATGTCGGCCACCTTGGAATCGAGCGCGGCTTCATAGTCCTCATCCAGCGGGAAAGCGCACAGGCGTTCACCGCTCTGACGACCGACCTTCACCGCGCGTTGCACCAGCTCATCGCGATTGCCCAGCACGCCCGAATAGCGCGCACCCAAAGCCGTCGCCATGCTGCCGGTCAGGGTGGCGAAATCGATCATCAGATCCGGCTTCTCGAGTGACGCCAGCGTAAGCGTATCAGCCAGCACCATGCGGCCTTCGGCATCGGTATGCATCACCTCTATGGTCGTACCGTTGAGCGCCCTGACGATATCGTTCTGCTTATAAGCCTTGGGACTGATGTGGTTCTGCGCCAGCGCCAGCCAGCAGTCGATGTTCACCGGCAGCTTCTGCTGGCTGGCAGCCAGTAAAATACCCAGCGCGACGCCAGACCCGTTCATGTCCTCGTGCATATTGTGCATGTAACGCGAGGGTTTAAGGTTATGCCCGCCGGTATCGAAGCAAATACCCTTGCCGACCAGTGCCACGGTCTGCTTCGCTTTGGGGTGTTTGTAGGATAGATGCACGATGGCGGCATCATCGATCTCGCTGCCCTGAGCCACCGCGACGAACGCACCCGCGCCCATCTTGCGCAACGCCTGCATGTCGTATTCCGAATGCTGCCAGCCGTGCTCTTGCGCCAGTTTCTTCACGCGCTTGCGATATTGCCCCGGCGTCAGTTCATTCGGCGGCAAAACGGTCAGCGTGCGGCACAACAGATTGCCTTCTGCCTGAGCCTTGAGCCCCTGCATAGCCTTGCTGTCGTCGAATCCGTAAATTGCGATTTTTTGCAGCGGCTTGCGCTCGTCCTTCTTCTTGTGCACTGGCAGCAAGGCGCCATTCACCCACGCCGCATAGGCCGCCAGTTCGGCCGCCCGCTGCCGCTGCGCCGCATCGCCCAGCACCACGATGGCGACAGACTTGGGTTGCTCGTCCAGCAAAGTTTGCAATGCCTTGCGCACCCCCGTTTGCAGCGCGAAGGGGTCTTTTTCGAAATCCAGCATCGCCCACGCGATCAGGCCGCCATCCGCCGTATTGGCCGCAACGGGTGTCTTGGCCAGCTCCTCGACCTTCATGCCGCGACGTGCCAGCACCGCACGAAGCAGATCGGTATGCGGCACCTCTTCGGACAATGTCTTGACCTTGGGGAAAATCGCCAGCACATGCTGCGCGGAGAGCATGTCGGGTTGAGTCTGAAACAGAGTGAGTTGTGCTAGCATTACGTCCTCATTTTTATTGGCTAGTCATTCCGGATTCCACTGGCGATGACGTTACAAGAGCCGCGATTATACAGACCCCTATGCGCACCTACCTCGATCTCATGCAGCATGTGCTGGAACACGGCACAAAAAAATCAGACCGCACCGGAACCGGCACGGTCAGCGTATTCGGCTACCAGATGCGCTTCGACCTGTCTCAGGGTTTCCCGCTGGTGACCACCAAGAAGTGCCACATGAAGTCCATCATCCACGAACTGCTGTGGTTCTTGCAGGGCGACACCAATATCCGCTACTTGAAGGAAAACGGAGTCAAGATTTGGGATGAATGGGCGAATGAAAACGGCGATCTCGGCCCGGTGTACGGCAAGCAATGGCGTTCATGGGAGTCGTTGGATGGACGGGTGATAGATCAGATCAAGGTCGCCGTCGATCAGCTCAAGAACAACCCGGACTCACGCCGCATCATCGTTTCCGCCTGGAACGTGGGCGAACTCGACAAGATGGCGCTCGCGCCCTGCCATGCCTTTTTCCAGTTCTATGTAGCCGACGGCAAGCTGTCCTGCCAGCTTTACCAGCGCAGCGCCGACATCTTCCTCGGCGTGCCGTTCAACATCGCCTCCTACGCGTTGCTGACGATGATGATGGCGCAGGTATGCGACCTTGAGCCGGGCGACTTCGTGCACACCTTCGGTGATGCGCATTTGTACCTGAATCATCTTGAGCAGACGCAGTTGCAGTTGTCGCGTGAACCCCACCCCTTGCCGGTCATGCATATCAATCCTGAAGTTAAAGATATCCTCGGTTTCACGTTCGAGGATTTCAGACTGGAAGGCTACGACCCGCATCCGGCGATCAAGGCGGCCGTCGCAGTATGAGCAAGATTTCCATCATCGTCGCGATGGCGAAAAATCGCACCATAGGTATCAACAACACGCTGCCGTGGCGCTGCCCGGAAGACCTGAAGCACTTCAAGGCGCTGACCATGGGCCACCACATGATCATGGGCCGCAAGACATTCGAATCTATCGGCAAGCCCCTGCCGGGGCGCACCACAGTCGTGCTCACGCGCGACCGGGATTTAGCAATCGAAGGCTGTTTGATCGCGCATACGCTGCCCGACGCAATTGCAGCCTGCGCGGGTGATGAAGCAGTCTATATCGTCGGCGGCGCAGAGATTTACACCCAGGCCATGCCACTGGCGGATACGCTGTACATCACCGAAATCCAGTCTGACGTGACAGGCGATGCCTGGTTTCCCGAATTCAACCGGACCGAATGGCAGGAAGTCGCACGCGAGATACGCCATCAGGAAACGCCGCAGACACTGGAATATCACTTCGTTACCTATCAGCGTAACAAACGATAATGTCCGGTTTTCCTTCCCTGTGGAATCTGCTGATCTCCACCCTGATGTTCTTCCTGTCCGTCTGGTATATCCGCCGCTATCTCGATGAACAGGGCATCCCCAGAAGGATGACGCGCGGCATGCTGGTGTTTACACTGGCCTGCGTGGTGTCATGGGTCTCGGGAGAACTGGTGGACCGGATGCAACAACCGGCTACACGCGCCTTTGTCGCCGAACAGCCTGCCAGACACTAACGACAGACAACAAAAAGCCCAGAACTTTCGTTCCGGGCTTTTTAACAACTCAAGCGCTAATTAAGCAGCTTGGATGTTAGAAGCTTGCTTGCCTTTTGGGCCTTGCGTAACTTCGAAACTAACTTTTTGGCCTTCTTGAAGGGTTTTGAAACCGTTCATGTTGATTGCCGAAAAGTGTGCAAACAGATCTTCGCTGCCATCATCAGGAGTGACGAAACCGAAACCTTTTGCATCATTGAACCATTTAACTGTACCAGTTGCCATGTGACTACTTCCTTTTTTAAAAAACGGGAAAAACTCCCGCAAAACTATTTGATCTAAGGTTGCACATGGTAAAACCAGTACTGCAGTGACTTTGAATCAAACACGAAGGCTACTTTATACGCGAACTTTAAAAACGTATCAAGCAAAATCTTGAAAGCAGACGTTAGTCGCTAGTTACCAGTTGTGCCTGCCACATTTCACAGCGTGTAGTGACGCCTCCAACCAATAACCGCTATCTAGTAGCTGATACCTGCTTTTACCTCACGCAGTCCACAAAATAGCGCTTCACGCCATCCACCTCCTCCGCGACCAGACCATGAATATCGGTCTCAAAACCCGGCAATTTTTGACTGAAATCACGTGCGAATTTCAGATAATCAACGATGGTCTTGTTGAATATCTCGCCCGGGATCAGCAGCGGAATACCCGGCGGATAGGGTGTCAGCAATACAGCGGTGATACGCCCTTCCAGATCATCTATTTCCACGCGATCGATCTCATCGTGCGCCATTCTGGCGAAGGCCTCTGACGGCTTCATCGCCGGCTGCATGTCGGACAAATACATTTCAGTGGTCATGCGTGCCACGTTGTGCACATTATAGGCATCGTGTATCTGCTGACACAGGTCACGCAGACCCACACGCTCATAACGCGGATACTTCACCGCAAATTCCGGCAGGATGCGCCAGAGCGGCTGATTCTTGTCGTAATCATCCTTGAACTGCTGCAACGCGGTCAACAGCGTGTTCCAGCGCCCCTTGGTGATACCAATTGTAAACATAATAAAGAACGAATACAGGCCGCATTTCTCCACGATCACGCCGTGTTCAGCCAGATACTTGGTCACCATCGAAGCGGGAATACCACTGTCGGAAAAATCGCCGTCCACATCCAGCCCGGGCGTGATGATGGTGGCCTTGATCGGGTCGAGCATGTTGAAGCCTTCGGCCAGATCGCCGAAACCGTGCCACTTATCCGAAGGCTTGAGCACCCAATCTTCGCGCGAGCCCACACCTTCCTCGGCGATGACGTCCGGCCCCCACACCTTAAACCACCAATCCAGCCCGAATTCCTCATCCACCTTACGCATCGCGCGGCGGAAATCCAGCGCCTCAGCGATGGATTCTTCCACCAGCGCGGTTCCCCCCGGCGGCTCCATCATCGCCGCCGCCACGTCACACGAAGCGATAATCGCGTACTGCGGACTGGTGGAGGTATGCATCAGATAGGCTTCGTTGAAAATATGTTTATTGAGCTTACGGCTTTGCGGTTCGCGCACCAGAATCTGCGATGCCTGACTCAGTCCCGCCAGCAATTTGTGGGTCGATTGAGTGGCAAAAATCATTGACTCGCGCGCGAGCGGCCTGTCACGGCCTATGGCGTGCATGTCTTTGTAAAATTCATGGAATGCCGCGTGCGGCAGCCAGGCTTCGTCGAAATGCAGCGTGTCGATACGCCCGTCCAGCATCTGTTTCAGCATCTCAACGTTATAAACCACGCCGTCGTAAGTGCTCTGCGTGATAGTCAGAATACGCGGCTTCTTGGTCTTGTCTGCGATGAACGGATTCGCATCAATCTTGCGCTGTATGCTTTCCGGCTCAAACTCGGATTTTGGAATCGGCCCGATGATCCCGTAGTGATTGCGCGTCGGGGTCAGAAACACCGGCACCGCACCGGTCATCATGATCGAATGCAGGATAGACTTGTGGCAGTTGCGATCCACCACCACGATATCGTCCGGCGCGACTGTCGAGTGCCAGACGATTTTGTTCGAAGTCGAAGTACCGTTGGTGACAAAAAACAGATGATCCGCATTAAAGATACGCGCCGCGTTACGCTCGGAAGCGGCAACCGGACCGGTATGATCGAGCAACTGCCCCAACTCATCCACCGCATTACACACATCAGCGCGCAGCATGTTCTCGCCGAAAAACTGATGGAACATCTGCCCTACCGGCGACTTCAGGAAGGCCACGCCGCCTGAATGGCCGGGACAGTGCCATGAATAGGAACCATCCTGCGCATAGTGCAACAGAGCGCGGAAAAAAGGCGGAGCCAGCGAATCCAGATAGGATCGTGCTTCGCGGATGATGTGGCGCGCAACGAATTCCGGCGTATCCTCGTGCATGTGAATGAAGCCATGCAACTCGCGCAACACGTCATTCGGAATGTGCCGCGAGGTACGCGTTTCACCATACAGATAAATCGGAATGTCGGCATTCTTGATACGGATTTCACGCACAAATGCGCGCAGACTCTTCAGCGCCACTTCGGTTTCTTCCTTGCTGCCGCCGCCAAATTCCTCATCGTCGATCGATAACAGGAACGCTGATGCGCGACTTTGCTGCTGCGCAAACGAGGTCAGATCGCCATAACTGGTAACGCCCAGCACTTCCATGCCCTCTTTTTCAAGCGCATCGGCCAGCGCACGTATGCCCAGACCACTGGCATTCTCGGAACGAAAATCTTCATCAATGATGACGATGGGAAAACGAAACTTCATGTGATGCTCCTAACAAAATATATTTCAGTGCAGACTCATCCGGGCCGCAGGCCGATGTAATGCCGAAACTAAAGCGCTGTTCACTACCTGACTCCCGCTGTTACAAGGAAATGGGTGAGAATAGTCGCGGATTGATTCATGGTCAGAATTTGTTACTCGTCCTGCGATGCATAGGCGCTGACCAATTCACCGATCACCCCCGTCATCACATTGCGAAATTGTTGCTCATCGCAGCCCATCAGCACGGCATCTTCCAGCGCATCCTGGCATATCTGGCGAATTTCTTCGAGATTCTCACTGAGAACCTTGTTCTTTTCCACGCAGGCGATGGTTACACCCGTGGACGAACGCCAGATTATTGGTTTGTTATGTGGCACGGCTGTTACATCTTGGGCAAGGTCACGCCGACCTGACCTTGATACTTGCCGCCTCTATCCTTGTAGGACGTCTCGCAGATTTCATCGCTCTCAAAAAATAGCACTTGCGCGACGCCTTCGTTAGCGTAAATCTTGGCGGGCAACGGCGTGGTATTGGAAAACTCCAGGGTCACATAACCCTCCCATTCCGGCTCGAACGGCGTGACATTCACAATAATGCCGCAACGCGCATAGGTGGATTTGCCCAGACACACGGTCAGCACCGAGCGCGGGATACGGAAATATTCCACGGTGCGCGCCAGCGCAAAGGAATTGGGAGGAATGATGCAGTAATCAGCTGTCACCTCAACGAAAGAATTCGGATCGAAATTCTTGGGGTCAACGATAGTGCTGTTGATGTTGGTAAACAGTTTGAATTCGTTCGAACAGCGAATATCGTAGCCGTAGCTCGATGTGCCGTACGACACGATGCGCTTGCCATCCACCTCTTTCACCTGAACGGGCGAAAAAGGTTCGATCATGCCGTGTTGCTCCGCCATACGGCGTATCCATTTGTCTGATTTAATGCTCATGATTTGTGGGAAGTGGTAAGTGGTAAGTGGTAAGTGGGTAAAACAGCGCGCCGCTGCCCCATTCTCCCTTATCCCTTATCCCTTCTCTCTCCTTTACGTATTTTGAACGACGATTTTCGGGAACACTGCGCTGTGATCCTGCGCCATTTCCGCAACTTTTACTGCGACACGGCGCGCGATCTGCTTATACACTCTTGCGATACTGCCGTCAGGATCGGCCACCACCGTCGGCTTTCCGGAATCGGTCTGCTCACGGATACGAATATCCAGCGGCAAGCCGCCGAGAAATTCCGTATTGAAATCGGCACACATTTTTTCGCCACCGCCCGCGCCGAAGATATGCTCTTCGTGTCCGCACTGAGAACAGATATGCGTGCTCATATTCTCCACGATACCGATAATCTTGATATCTACTTTTTCAAACATTTTCAATCCCTTGCGCGCATCCAGCAGGGCAATATCCTGCGGCGTGGTAACGATAACCGCACCGGTGACCGGCACTTTTTGCGACAGCGTCAGTTGAATATCACCCGTGCCCGGCGGCAAATCCACCACCAGATAATCCAGATCATCCCAACGCGTCTGGCGCAACAATTGATCGAGCGCCTGCGTCACCATCGGGCCGCGCCAGATCATCGGCACATCGTTATCTTCGATCATGTAGCCGATGGACATGGACTGTATGCCGTAATTCACCATAGGCTCGACGTATTTACCATCGGACGATTTCGGCTGACCGGAAATGCCCAGCATAGTAGGTTGCGACGGGCCGTAAATATCGGCATCCAGTATCCCTACACGCGCCCCTTCGGCCGCCAGAGCCAGCGCCAGATTGACGGCGGTAGTGGACTTGCCCACGCCACCCTTGCCGCTGGCTACCGCGATAATATTCTTCACGCCGTCCACCAGTTTCACCCCGCGCTGCACGGCGTGCGTCACGACTTTGCTGGAAACCGTGACATTAATCGAACCCGCATCAGGCAATGCGACTTTGAGATGCGCCGCCACCATCGCGCGTATTTCTTCCCACACGCTCTTGGCCGGGTAGCCCAGCACAATATCCAGCGAGACGTCATTGGCACTGATCTTGATGTTTTTCACCGATTTGCCGCTGATGAAATCCTTTTTAGTATTCGGATCTATCAAATTCTTCAACGCACTTTTTACGTCAGCATCGTTAAAACTCATCACTGCCTCTATTCGCTTATCAATATAACGAGGTCGTGATTCTAACTTATGTTGTGCGCGCTGATGAAAATACCGAAGCTGTCATACCGAAGCTGTCATATACGGGTCAGGGAACTGACGACATGGCGATATCATGAACACCGCCCCGGGAAGACTGAAAACCAATACTACCTCACCTACCGTTGCCCACAGGATTTCAGTCTTTCAATCCCTTGCCACCACGGTGTCATAAAGCCCGTAGTGACTTAATCCCTGATGGCTCTCGATTCCCGTATAGCGCAGTGACGCGTCTTCGTAACGACGGAAGGCGAAGACGGCCTGATTCATCTGCTCGGTGTTGAACACCTTGAGACGGACGAGCAGGTGAAAGTCTTTGATCGTCAGTCCGGTGACAGTCAGAAACAATTCCGGTTCGAGCTTGGTGATGACATCCTGCAGCGTGTTCTCGCGGAAGTCGGTGAGGTACATGAACGCCGGGATACGGGTGGCGAACTTGATCAGCTTCTCCTGCACCAGTTTGCGTTTGGACTTGTATTCTTTCTCTTCGGCTGAGAGTTCCTTCTTCTCATCCTTCGTCAGGTCGCCTTCCTTGGCCTTGTTCTTGAGTTCCTTGACCTTCTCACTCTTGTTGATGATGGTCTCGATGATGTTGTCGCCCAACGCGCGCCAGCCTTCGATACGATCCACAGCAGCCATTGCCTCGGCGTTGTCCATGATGCGGCGCAAGGTGTCGTTATCCACATTCACCAGCAGCGCGCTCTCCCATTTGCGCGCCAGCAGCGTGGCCGAGGTTCCTGCCATCGCGATGTCAAGAATGCCGCCCGCGTCGATCTGCGTCATGTTCGCGCCGTCATAGGCCAGCACGGGCAGAAACGATACGAGCTCCTTAACCGCATTCTCCGGGTTCGGCTCGTTGGGCGACAGGCCGATGCCGTACTCCGAGAGTTGCCGCAGGGCACGCGTGGGCGCGAAGTCGAACACGAAACAGACGGGTTTGAGAATCTCCTCCTCGTTCGGGTTGTCGCCGTTCGGGTTCTTGATCGACCACGGTGATTGCACGCGGAACGCGGCCTGGAAATAGGTCTCCGGTGACTTGAGATTGCGCAGCATCAAGATGGACGACCATTGCGCCACGGTGACGCCGGTGGTGAGCTTGCCGCACGAGAGCGTGATGGTCTTGGTATCGAAACCGCTGCCTATCGCTTTCCGCACCGGCGGCAATGCCTCCAGCCCGATACCCGCCGACGCACCTGCGGCGACGGCCACGGCGTAGTCATGCCAGAAGACATTGTGCTTCTCAGCCAGCAGGTTCGCCATCGCATGGCAGGCCGCGACGTTGGGCAGGAACCAGAACGAGTGTTGCAAATAAGGCAGCAGGCGCACATCGGAATAGGGGAACGGTGGCCGACTCCCCGTCTTCAGATGCTCGACCGATTTGGCCGCGTTGCCTCCACGAATGATGTCCAGCCACTTTTGCACATCGCTCTTGTGCTTGAACTGCGCCGCGTTACCCGTGCCCGATGCTTCGAAGAACGCGTTGAGGTCGAACTCGTCAAACTCGCCGCCGCTCGCAATGGCCAGTAGTTCATCCGGCATCTGATAGGTCAGTAGCCGCATCTGTGGCAGCGCGCCGTAGGGGTTGCGCTGGCTTGGGTGTTGGGCGGCGAATGCTTCCTTGGCGCGCTGCTCGTCGGTGTAGGTCCAGTTGAATATCTGTTCCTCGATGAATTCACCGGTCGCCAGCGCCTTGAACGGCGTGCCGGAGAGGTACAAATAAGCCTTGGTGGTGATGGGCAGGAACTCGGTTTCCTTTTCCGAAAGCACGGTGAGGTCTTCGTTCATGTCCTCCAGCCCGGTGGCGTATTCGAGCTTGGCTTCCTTCTTGGCGACCACCTCCTCCTCGCCTTCGAACAGCTCCTTTGCGGTTTCGCGCCAGGCCCCGAAGTGGTACTCGTCGAACACCACCAAATCCCAATTCACCGTGTGAATCCACTCGTTCTTCGGCTTGATGTTCCCCACCGCGTCGCGACCGAGCAGGTCCTGAAACGAGCCGAAATAAACGACCGGTTTCTTGCGGTCAATCTGCGTCGGGTCGCAACCGGACGAACGCGAGAGGTATTGCCAGCCGTCGAAGTCGACGTGGCTTTCAAGGTCGGTCTGCCATGCATCTTCGACGGCTGGCTTGAAGGTGAGCACGAGCACGCGCCGGGCGTCGAGCTTCTTTGCCAACTGGTAGGCAGTGAAAGTCTTGCCGAAACGCATCTTCGCATTCCACAAAAAACGCGGCGCGGCGCTTTGATTCTCAGCCCAAATCGAGTGGAAGTAGTCGAAGGTCTTGTCCACGGCATTGGCCTGCTCGCGGCGCATCGGAAAGGTTTCATGATGCGTTCCCGTGAACCGCTGGCCGGTGCGCAGCTCGGTGAGCGCGGTTTTTACATCCTTGAGCGAACAGCGCATCCATTCCAGCTCGGCGTTCTCAAATCCCTTTCTGACCAGCGTCGCGCGTACTTCATGGTCGCTGAAGATGCTGCCGTCGTCGCGCTCGGCGGATTCATCCAGCTCGATTTTGTAGTTCTTGATGGCGGCGGTCTTCACCTGCTCCGCGACGCGCAGCAATACGTTGCGCGTCGTCTGCCCGACCTTGAGCAGACCCTTGTGCGCCTTGTCGTCAATCGAGTAGGCGTAGATGCGTGGCCGAGCTTCCGGCTTGGGCGCGAGGATTTCCTCGATGGGCTTACTCATCGTCGCCTTCATCCACGGAAACTTCATCGAACAAGTCGCTCGTCAGTTCCATCGGACGGACAATCTTCTCGATGAATGCGACTTCCTCATCATTCAGGCCGTACTTCGCGTAGAGGTCAGCGTCCTTCCACTGTTTAGTCCAATCCTGCGTGGGCACGAAGGTGTAAACCTTGCGCGTGGTGTCTTGCGATGGTTTGTGCAGAAGAATCAGGAAGCGAGTCAGTCGACAAGAGAGGTAGGACAAAACACTCTCGGCCTCGATCTTCGATTCGAGCGCCCCAATGTACATATATGTCCACGACGAGATACTTCCAGGCTCTCCGATGAATGGTGTACTGATGATTTTGTGCGGGTAGGTGTCTCTGTTGCCAGTACCCGGAGCAGCGCGGCCAATGAAGACTTTCCACTTGTCGAAAACAGATCGTTCCTTTTGAATTTCCGATCTTGCGACGTACCCGACCCCACCGTTCCTATAGACCTTGAGGTCATTTTCTAACTTCTTTTCTTTGCCCCTGAAGGTGCTTTCAAGTCCAAAAGAACCGATCGAGCTGACCAACCTCATAAACTTCTTTGCTTCAGGCAGTTCCAGAGTTTTGCGGCTGCCCGTTTCGACGGCCATAACTTTCTTGAGGATCGACAGCCCTTCATTGAAACGGATGAATACGTCCGCCCCATTTTCAAGAAGTGGGCGGCTGGCGGTGGAGACCGGCCAGTCCTTGAAATGGGTGGACACTTCGCAGAGTCCGGCATGGTCACGATTCCAGAGGAAATAGCAGACACCACCTTTTAGTCCGACCCCTGGAAAAACGTCGGAGGCGGTGAGGAAATCGTCAATTGAGCGCACGCGGGCATCGTTCAGCATCGACTCGCGGAACTCGTCCAGCCCCATGCCGCCCGCGAACCATCGAGCCGGAATAATCATGCAAAGAAATCGTGGGTCAAGCGCTTTGGCCTGCTGGACAAACTGCTGGTAGATGGGGCGCGCCTGCGTGCCAAATCCGTCCGTGTTGAGCTGATACGGCGGGTTGCCGATGATGACATCGAATTGCATATTGCCTCCAAACAACTCGGTCATCCGAGTCTTGATGTTGTCTGTGTGAATGAACGCGTAAGCGTGAGTTTCCAGCGCCTCGCCGCGATCTAGCACCGCTTGGCTAGTACCGCAAAATGTGCATTTGCCGTTGGCCCATGTGTGCTCGGTACGCTCGAACCAGATGTTGCCCGCCTCGCTGTCAAAACCCTTGGCGATGGAGTGCGATCCGTTGGCGTGCTTGGAGCAATACACGCTGCGCCGCGCCAGCAGGCTGGTGAGATTGGTGATGCCGATGCCAAACACCTGCTTGGTCAGGATGTGATCGACGCGCTCGTCGAGGTCCGGCATTTCATCCGCCAGCCCCTTGGTCAGACGGCTGGTGATTTCGCGCAGGAACACGCCGGATTTGGTGCACGGATCGAGGAACTTCACCGTCTTGTCCGCCCAGAGGTTTGCGCCGTTGTGGCTGGCCGCCCACGCCTCCGCCAGGGTATCCAGCATCCGGTTGGCGAACTCGGGCGGGGTGAATACTTCATCGTTGGAAAGGTTGGCGATGCAGGTGAGCACATCGGGATTGCGTCCACGCAGGGAGAAGCGGGCCTGTTCGTTCATGCTTCGTCCTCGTCGCTTGGGCTGTCATCGCCCGCCAGCTCGCGCTCGATCTGTTCGATGCTGGGCAGGCTAGTTTGCAGTTCGGCGGGTAACGATTCGAGCAATTTATATTCGGCAACGCCCAAGGGTTGAGCATTGGTGCGCAAGGCATATTCCGCCACCACTTTGTTTTTGCTGCGACACAGCAGTAAGCCAATCGTAGGATTGTCTTGTGGGTGCTTTACTTGCTCATCCACTGCCGTCAGGTAAAAGCTCAACTGCCCCAGATGCTCGGGTTTGAACTTGCCACCTTTGAGCTCGATCACCACATAGCAGCGCAGTTTGAGGTGGTAGAACAACAGGTCGATGAAAAACTCGTCGCCGCCTACATCGAGCAGCACTTGCCGTCCGACAAACGCAAAACCCGCACCCAGCTCCAGTAAAAAATCGGTGACATGTTTCACCAAGGCGCTTTCGATCTCTCGCTCGCCCGCCTCACGGCCAAGGCCAAGAAAGTCCAAGCGGTATGGGTCTTTCAACGATTCGCGTGCAAGATCAGATTGGGCTTTGGGCAAGCTGGCATCGAAGTTGGTGACAGCCTTGCCGGTGCGTTCCAGCAGGCGGGTTTCGATATGGATGTCCAGTATGTTGCGCGACCAGCCGTGCGCGATGGCACTCTGGGCATAAGCCAGCCGCTGTTGTGCATCTTTGAGACGAGTGAGCAGCACCAGATTGTGCCCCCAGGGCAATTGTCCAACAGCCTGTTGGACAATTTCGGCATCCGGCCACGCTTCGGCAAAAGCGCGCATGTACATCAGGTTGGCACGGGAAAAGCCCTTCATGTCGGGAAAGGCAATACGCAAATCCTGCGCCAGCCGCTCGATCACCTTCGCGCCCCAGCCTTGCTCAGCCTGTCGCGCCAGAATATCGCGCCCAATCTGCCAATACAGCAACACCAGTTCGCGATTGACCGCCAGCGTGGCGCGCTGTTGCGCGGTGTGGATGCGGGATTTCAAATCGGTCAGCCAGTCGGCGTAACCTTTGGGCGGCGCGGTCAGGCGCACTGGCTTGTCGTTCATGGCTTTAGTTCCTCCGCTTGCCGTCCAAACCCATCGAATTCGACGGGATTAAAATCTGAGTTGTTGAGCTGATTCCATGTGCCGTCCATATTCGTTATCCCTCCAGCGCAGCCAGTTCGCTCACCGTCATCGGCGGGTAGATCTTCGTCGGCATGAAGATTTCGTGCTTGCCGAGGTGGGCGAAGAGCGATCCCTCCGCGCTAAAGGCCGACGAACCGGTGAGCACGTCAAAGCGAAAATCGCGACGCTGAAACTTCCCCTTGCCGATGTAGCCCCATTCGGCAAAGGAAATCGGCTCGCCAGTGCTGACACACATGGTCAAGGCATCGCCATGAATCAAATTCTGCGATAACACAAAGTAAGCGGCGCGATAAAAATCATCTGATTCCTGCAAATTCAGGTAATCAGCGAAGATTTCCAGCATGTTCTCGCGGCACTCTTTGATGTTGTCTGCCAGAAGCTCGATGCCGTAGATGCACATCAGCGCCAGCAGCGCATAGTGCCGTTTTTCGAAATCGGATTGCCCGAACTTGAGTTCAACGGCGGCGAGCTTGCGCCTGAGAATATGAACAAGGAAGTTTCCGCTTCCGCATGCCGGTTCCAGAAAGCGAGAATCAATGCGCTCCGACTCGCCCTTCACGAGGTCGAGCATGGCATCGACCATCCATGCTGGAGTGAACACCTCTCCGTGGTCAGCGACGCGTTTTCGAGATTTGATCAGACTCATAGGCAAAAGGCTTCAGGCTACAACTCGAAACGATTGCGGCATTGTACCTAAATCCATTCGTCGACCCCTCATTGAATTCAGAAACGATTTTCGCGGACAACTTCCAAGCAATTCTCCGCCAGTGCGCGCGATTTGCTAAAATCACCTCCTTTATCGAATCCGGCACGCCTCCATGACTACGCGAAAAATCCTCGTCACCTCCGCCCTACCCTACGCCAATGGCAGCATACACCTGGGACATCTGGTCGAATACATCCAGACGGACATCTGGGTGCGCTTCCAGAAAATGCAGGGCAACGAGGCACATTACGTCTGCGCCGACGACACCCACGGCACGCCCATCATGTTGCGCGCCGAAAAGGAAGGCATCACATCGGAGCAATTGATCGCGCGCGTGTGGCAGGAACATTACGATGATTTCAGTGAGTTTCACGTCGATTTTGATCACTACGGCTCAACCAACTCGGATGAGACCCGTGTATCCGCCGAAACCATCTACCGCACCCTCAGGGATAAAAACCTGATCGAGGTGCGTTCCATCGAGCAGTATTACGACCCCGTAAAGAACATGTTTTTGCCGGATCGCTTCATCAAGGGCGAATGCCCGAAGTGCGGCGCGAAAGACCAGTATGGCGACAATTGCGAAGTCTGCGGCGCGGCCTATGCGCCGACCGAATTGATAGCCCCTTATTCCGCCGTGTCGGGTGCCAAACCGGAATTGCGCAATTCCGACCACTATTTCTTCAAACTCTCCGCCGACAGCTGCCAGCAGTTTTTGCGCAACTGGACGCGCAGCGGCACGCTGCAAACCGAAGCGGCCAACAAGATGCAGGAATGGCTGGGCGCAGAGGGTGAAAACAAACTGTCAGACTGGGACATCTCGCGCGACGCCCCGTATTTCGGCTTTGAAATCCCTGATGCGCCAGGAAAATACTTCTATGTCTGGCTGGACGCGCCAGTCGGTTACATGGGCAGCTTCAAACAGCTGTGCAGCGCCCGTGGCATGGACTTTGACGCATACTGGAAGCCGGATTCCACCACCGAGTTGTATCATTTTATCGGCAAGGATATTTTGTACTTCCACGCGCTGTTCTGGCCTGCGATGCTGGAACATGCAGGTTTCCGCACGCCGACCAAGCTGTTTGCGCACGGCTTCCTCACCGTGAACGGCGAGAAGATGAGCAAATCACGCGGCACCTTCATCACCGCGCGCAGCTACGTGGATCACATCAAGAACACCGAATACCTGCGCTACTACTACGCGTCCAAACTGAACGGCACGATGGAAGACCTCGATCTCAGCCTCGATGATTTCGTCACCAAGGTCAACAGTGATTTGATCGGCAAATACATCAATATCGCCAGCCGTTGCGCGGGTTTTATCGCCAAGCGCTTTGAGGGCAAACTGGGCAATACGGATACGGCAGCCTGCGCCGAATTTCAAGCGGCCTTTACGGGCGGCGAAATCGCACGTTGTTACGAAAATCGCGACTTCAGCCGTGCATTACGCGAAATCATGCGTCTGGCCGATCTCGCCAATCAGTACATCGCCGAAAAGAAACCCTGGGAACTGGCCAAACAGGAAGGCCGGAACGCCGAACTGCTTGAAGTCTGCTCGACAGCGCTGACACTGTTCCGTGACCTGACGCGCTATCTGAAACCCGTATTGCCCAAACTGGCAGCACAAGTAGAGGCCTTCCTCAACATTCCGCCCATGACCTGGAATGAAGAATGGGCGGCGCTGAGTAGCGGACATGTCATCAATGCTTATCAGCATCTGGCTACCCGTCTCGACCCCAAACTGGTTGAAGCCATGGTGGCCGCCAATCAGGAATCCCTCCCCACCACTCCAGCAAGCGGGCAAGGTGTAGCGGCGCAGTCCGAACAGCGTCATGCCGTACACCAGCAACACACGGCCATCATCGAAGTAGCACAGGCGGAAAAGGATTTCGAGCCTTTCATCAGCATCGAGGATTTCGCCAAGGTGGACTTGCGCGTGGCGAAGATCGTCAACGCCGAACAGGTAGAAGGCGCGGCGAAGTTGCTGAAGCTGACGCTGGATATCGGCGAGGGAAATTCGCGCACCGTGTTCGCGGGGATCAAGTCGGCCTATGACCCGGAAAATCTCAAAGGCCGCCTGACCGTGATGGTCGCCAATCTGGCACCGCGCAAGATGAAATTTGGCTTGTCAGAAGGCATGGTACTCGCCGCTTCCGGCGAAGCCTCGGGATTGTTCATCCTGTCACCGGATGATGGCGCAACGCCTGGCATGCGCATCAAATAGACGAGGGCTTGCATCTTTACACCTGCAAACGCTGGGGCTCGTATCTCAGCGCCAGCCTACGACACCAATCAAGCATCAAGGATAAGGGAGTAGCAACATGGACTACGACATCCTCATCATAGGCTCCGGCCCCGCCGGGCAACAGGCGGCATGGCAGGCGGCGCGCATGGGCAAACGTGCGGCCATCATCGAACGCAAGCCCCGGCTAGGTGGTGCCGGACTGCAAACCGGCACGATACCCAGCAAGGCAATGCGCGAAGTAGCCTATCTGGTGTCGCGCTCAGGTGGTATGCGTGCCGCACAGGATACCCGCAGTCGTCATGGCCTGTTGTCAGATGCGGTGCGACGCAAAGAAGGCGTGATCGCCCAGCAGGAATCGGTCATCCTGCAACGTTTGCTCAGTTCAGGTGTAGCACTGATTCCGGGCGAAGCCTCGTTCGTGGATGCGCACACCCTACAGGTCGCCGATGCGACGGGCAACACACGCAATCTCTCTGCGCAGGTCATCATACTAGCTACCGGTTCCCGTCCGCGCCGCCCGGCTAACATCCCCTTCGACAAGAAGACCGTGCTGGATTCGACGTCCATCCTGAATCTGCGCCATCTGCCGGAAAGCCTGCTGGTGGTGGGCGGCGGCGTGATCGGCTGCGAATTCGTCTCCATCTTTGCCGCCCTGGGCGTACAGGTCAGCGTGGTCGATAGCCACGCGCAACTGCTCACCTATCTGAGCGAAGACGTGGTGGACGTGCTGTACGACAGCTTTCTTGGCATGGGCGTGACCTTCCACATGAAAGAGCGCGTCGCCAGCATATGCCGTGAAAATGACATAACGCTGACGACACTGGAAAGCGGCAAGCAGCTATACACCGAAGCCGTGTTGTTCGCGCAAGGCAGAGAGCCCAACAGCGCCGGCCTGCTCGTCGAACAAGCCGGCATAGCCGCACAGGATGGCTGGATAGCCGTCAACGAACATTTCCAGACCAGCGTACCGCACATCTTCGCGGTGGGCGACCTGATCGGCCGCCCCGCACTGGCCTCGACCGGCATGGCACAGGGGCGCGCTGCCGTGCTGTATGCCTTCGGTGGCGAGCACCATATCACGGCGGAAAATATGCCGATGGCGGTCTATACCATCCCGGAAATATCCTACGTCGGCAGAAACGAAAAGGAAGTAAAGCAGGGAAACATCCCCTATGTGATCGGACGCGCCTACTTCAAGGATAGCGCGCGCGGCCAGATCAACGGCGACGCGCAAGGGCTGCTCAAGTTAATCGTGGATGCGCGCAACGAAAAGCTGCTGGGCGTGCATATTGTCGGCGAGCAGGCCAGCGAACTGATCCACATCGGCCAACTGGTGATGAACCTGAAAGGCACGGTGCATGATCTGGTCGCCAACGTCTTCAACTACCCGACACTCGCGGAGTGCTACAAACTCGCCGCACTGGACTGCCTGCACCAGCTCAAACAGCGCAAGGCCTGACGGAACGAAAGAACTGCTCAGGAAAGAATAATCCGCACCGCAACCTTACAGTATTTCCGGCATGCGTTACGCTTCATCCCGGTCGGAGGTAACTTATAAGGGCAAGAATAACAATTCAACAGTTCGCTATCCAGCCACGGTTAAGACTCGAGGTTCAAACGGCTTGTTTCAAAAACGCCCGGATCAGCTTGTTGGCTTTAGCCTGAAAACTCATCGGATGCGTCAGTTCCAGCAGGTTGACATGATGCCGGATACCGGACATAGGGGGCGGGAAGTCCGGGCTTTTCATGGCGATGACAATCTTGTTGACGCTATCATCGGCATCCACGATCACCACCCGATAATCAAAACTATTGTTAATCCGTGCCACATAGCTGGCGTAATTCGGGTAGCCGCCCCACAGGTTCACCACCATAATTCCGTTGTCTGCCAGCGACGCGTAGCAGTCATCGTAGAAGCGCTGATGGCTCAATGACTCGGGCAAGCCCTGTGCATCGAAACCATCCACGATCAGCACCTCCGGTGTATGCTGCATATCGCGCACCCACGCTGCGCCATCCCCCAGCACCACCTGAAAACGCGCATCATCAGGCGGAATCGCAAACTCGTTGCGCAAGGCGATCACCTCCGCATTGATCTCGACTACGGCGATTTTTGTGTCAGGCAAATAGCGGTAGCAATACTTGGCCAGCGAGCCACCGCCCAGGCCTATCATGGCGATGTTCTTCGGCGCGGGAGCCAGCAGCAGAAAACTCATCATGGCGCGCGTATAACCGATCACCAGATCATCCGGCGCATCAATAAACATCTCGCTTTGCACCGATAAACCATCGAAATTAAGCGAGAGTATGCCCTCGCTCTCGGACAGATACGGCTTATCAGATGTGCCGGAGTTCTTGTCCTTGGCTGTCCACGTGAGCATCTGCTCGACCTGACACTGCACCATTCTGGCTGCCACGTTTAGATGTTTGTTTTTGATGCGCACGCTATCAGCCATAAACTACATTCACGTTCTCTACACCCGGCATGGCGCGCAACTCCTTCAGCAATTCGTCATGCAGCGTCACCTGCCAGACTTCGCCCAGTTGCAGCTGGCAATTTGCCACGGAATTATTGTAATTGATCAATACCTTGCACTCACCCTCGCGCCAGGGCATCAGTATTTCCCTGAGCTCTGCGACGCGTATGCTTTCATTGCAGCTCAAGACAAGATGTTGCGCGAAACGCGAGCGTGCCGTGGCGAAGTCGAACAACTCCTCGCCGCTGACGCGCACATTGCCGGAATACTCGTCCAGGCTGGCTTTGCCCTGCACCACCAGCAATTCATCTTCCTTGATCCACGGACGACTACGTTCGTATTCCTCGTTGAATACCGTTAATTCAACTTGCGCACTGCCATCGTCCAGCGTAATCACCGCCATGCGTCCGCGCCGCGTCTGTTGCAATCGCAGCCCGGACACGATACCCGCAAGCGTCACCTGCACGCCGCGCCGCGCGCCATAACCTCCGCCTCCGCCGCCAGCGCCGTTACTCTTGCCGACGAAAGCGGGATTGAGATCGCCCAGTTTCACCCTGATGAACTGCGCCAGCTCTTGCTGGTATTCCTGATAGGGATGACCGCCCAGATAAATCCCCAGACTGATTTTTTCAAACGCCAGCTGTTCGCGCAATGTCCAGCGCGGCACATCGGCCTTTTGCTCGATCAGCACCGCATCTGCGTCATCCTCGCCAAACAGACTGTCCTGATTCACAGATCTGGCCTGCTGGTCGGCGCTGGCCAGCGCCGCATCGACACTGGCCATGAGCGCGGCGCGATGGTCGCTGATGGCATCAAACGCACCCGCCTTGATCAGCGCCTCGATGGTGCGGCGATTGACTGTGCGTTTGTCCACACGCCGACAGAAATCGAACAAATCCTTGAAAGGCCCGTTTGCTCTCGCGCTAACGATACCGGCAATCGCCGCCTCGCCCGTGCCCTTGACTGCACCCAGCCCGTAGGCAATGGTTTTCTCATCGGTGGGCGAAAACGCATAACCGGAAGTGTTCACGTCCGGCAGCAGGATGGTGATGCCCTGTTGCAACGTGTCCGCATAAAAAGTGCGCACCTTCTCGGTGTTATCCAGATCGCCCGACAGGGTCGCCGCCATGAATGCCGCCGGATGATGCGCCTTGAGATAGGCGGTCTGATAGGCCACCAGCGCATAAGCCGCTGAGTGCGATTTGTTAAACCCGTAACCGGCGAACATTTCCATCAGGTCGAACAGCCGGGTGGCCAGGTCCTTGTCGATCTCGCGATTGACCGCACCGGCGACGAAGATGTCGCGCTGGCGCGCCATTTCAACTGGGTCCTTCTTACCCATCGCGCGACGCAACATGTCCGCGCCACCCAGCGTATAGCCGCCGATGATCTGCGAAATCTGCATCACCTGCTCCTGATACACGATCACGCCATAGGTGGGCTTGAGTGAGACTTCCAGGTCGGGATGAAAATAATCCGCTTCTGCCCGCCCGTGCTTACGGTTGATAAAGTCGTCCACCATGCCGGATTCCAGCGGGCCGGGACGGAACAGCGCGACCAGCGCCACGATATCCTCGAAGGTATCCGGCTGCAGTCGCTTGATCAGGTCTTTCATGCCGCGCGATTCCAGCTGGAATACTGCGGTGGTATTGCAGGCCTTCAGCAGATCGTAGCTGGCCTTGTCGTCCAGCGGCAGCGATTCCAGCACGAACGGCGCAGTACCACCCGCCAGACGCGCCACATGGCGCATCGCCCAGTCGATGATGGTCAGCGTGCGCAGGCCCAGAAAGTCGAACTTCACCAGCCCGATCGCCTCGACGTCGTCCTTGTCGAACTGGCTAACCGCCTTGCCTTCCTCTGAGGCATGCGCATTTTCGGTGCAATACAGCGGGCAAAAATCAGTCAGCTGTCCGGGTGCGATCAACACGCCACCCGCATGCATGCCGATGTTGCGCGTCAGGTCTTCCAGACGCGCAGCCAGTTCCAGCAATTCCGGCACGCCTTCTTCACTCTCGGCTATCGCGTTGATCTCCGGCTCCATCTCGCGCGCTTTTTTCAGCGAGACCGGCTTCACGCCTTCCAGTGGTATCAGCTTGGACAGCCTGTCGCACAAGCCATACGGGAACTCCATCACCCGGCCGACGTCACGAATCACCGCCTTGGAGGCCATCGTACCGAAGGTGGCGATCTGCGATACACAGGCCGCGCCGTATTTCTTCTTCACATACTCGATGACCAGCTCGCGCCCGTCCTGGCAAAAATCCACGTCGAAGTCAGGCATGGACACGCGTTCGGGGTTGAGGAAACGCTCAAACAGCAGCTCATAGCGCAACGGGTCGAGGTCGGTGATGAGCAGACAATAAGCCACCAGCGAACCGGCACCCGACCCCCGCCCCGGGCCGACCGGCACGCCGTTGGGAAACGCCTCGGAACGGAACGCCTTCGCCCAGCGGATGAAATCCGCCACGATCAAAAAGTAGCCTGGAAAACCCATCTTGATGATGGTATCCAACTCGAACACCAGCCTGGCATGATACTCGGGGAATTCTGCCGCACGCACCGCCTCGTCGGGATAGAGCAAGGCCATGCGCTGCTCCAGACCGCGCTCGGATTCGCTGCGCAAAAAGTCATCCAGACTCTCGTCATTCGGCGTCGGAAAATCCGGCAGGCTAGGCTTGCCCAACACCAGCGAGAGATTGCAGCGCCGCGCAATCTCCACACTGTTCTGCAAGGCTTCAGGAAAGTCGGCGAACAGCGCCGTCATTTCAGCCTGTGTCTTGAAATACTGCTGCGGCGTAAACGCCTTCACGCGGCGCTTGTCGTTGAGCACATAGCCTTCGGCGATGCACACCCGCGCCTCATGCGCCTTGAAATCTTCCGCGCTCAAAAACTGCACAGGATGGGTTGCCACCACCGGCAAATCGAGCTCGGAGGCCAGCAGCGTGGCCGCGTGGATATATTGCTCTTCGTCGGCGAAACCGGCGCGCTGCACCTCGATGTAATAGCGGTTATCGAACAGTCCGCCCCACTCTTTCGCGAACTGGCGCGCCACATCGGCATTGCCCGATAACAATGCGCTGCCCACATCACCCAGATGTGCGCCGGACAACGCAATCAGCCCGCTGCTGCCGTCCTGATGAAACCACTCGCGACGCAACTCGGGCCGGTCGCGATACTGATTGGACAGGAAAGCGCGCGTCAGCAGACGGCATAGCCGCAGATAGCCTTCACGCGACTGACACAGCAACAACAAGCGGTAAGGCCGGTCGCGATCTTCGTCATTGGTGATAAACACATCGCAGCCGATCACCGGCTTGATACCCTGGCCGCGCGTCTTCTTATAGAACTTCACCAGCCCGAAGAAATTGGACAAATCGGTCAGTGCCAAAGCGGGCATCCCGTCGCCCTGCGCGGCCGCGACCGCTTCCTCGATACGCACCATTCCATCCGAAATGGAATATTCGCTGTGCAGACGGAGATGGATGAAAGCGGGTAACGACATGGTGTGGGAATTAAGAATTTTCAGCGGTGATTTTACCACTTCACATTTTTTCACGTATCCGGAATTGGTCATTCTTGACTCAGGCAAGACTTCAAAACTCAGATGTGCTACGATTTCACACATCTGGAGGCAAAATGTCAAAACCAAACGAGGAAATCCTGCTTGAGCAGGAACGCTTTGAACTCAGACCCAAATCAGGTGGCGGACTTTTGAGTTATGAGGTCTGGGGATATACCGTAAATGGCAAGACCGTAGTGACCCGATACAACTTGGCCTACATCAACCACGCAATTTATCGTGGCGATAACGGCAGGGTGCTCGGTTTCGACAATGCACACAACTATCATCACCGCCATCACATGGGCGAGATCGCAGCGGTCGAGTTCGTGAGTTTTGAAACAACGCAGGAAAGATTCCAGCAGGAATGGCTGGAAATTATTAACCAGACACAAGTCAAAAACAAGGAATGAGACCATGACCAAAATCGTGATTCGCACCGATGACGTGGACGGCTTCTTCACGCGTGCGAAAGATGCAGCGCGGAGAGCAGATCGCGGCGAAGCGTTTGAAGAAAAACTAACCCTCTCGTTCGAAGACCCGCAACAGATGTTTAGCGTGCTCTCCGAAGCGCGCCGCAGCTTGATGCTTCAAGTAATGCACGAACCCAGAACCATCAATGAACTGTCCGAACTACTGCATCGCAACCGTTCTGCCATCACCAAGGATGTTGGACTACTTGAGAAGCTGGGGTTGCTCGTTTCACAACGCCAAGCTAATCCGGCAGGACACGGCATACAGAAAATCGTGCGCTCCGTCGCACCCAGAATCGAGATGGTAGCGACACTGGGGTAGATCGCACGGTTTTCAATGCGACGGTGCGGATCGGGCAATCTACGGAGAATGCAGAAATGGAATCACAATCAGAAACGCAAAACGGTGAAAATTGGGCATTTGTGCTTAATCAGATCGTGATTGAGGCTGACTTGCCTTTTGAATTGGCTCCTGATTGCTTCATTAAACCTAAAAAACGCAGTTAACTTCCGGCATCAGCAAAACTGACGAGCAATCGGCTGTTTTGTGGCGGGTAAATTCCAGCCACAATCCGTTTGATATGGTCGCAAACGAAGTTCCAAACAGACGCTGGTTTTAACTGCTCCGTAGCGCAAACAACCCATTGCTGAAGCAAGGTGGAGACTCGCATCAGTGCCGCCTGAGTCTTACCGAAATCGGCGTGTTGTCCAGTCAGCGTAATGGTGGTTTGCCCCGCATGCTCTGTTTTGCGCCCCACTGAAGACATCAGCCACGGACGACTGGTAATCGCCTCTCGGCACGAATGCGGATTGGCCAGGCGAACGAACACACTCCACCAGTTATAAATCAATGCCACGGCCCTTGCTGAAAGTTGGCAGCGATGCAAATCCTGCGTGGTAAAACCGCCCCAGCCCCACTGGTTTTTAAGCTCATCGAAGGCATTTTCCGCATCCGCCCGGTCACGGTAGAGTTGTCCCAGACTGAGAATTTCGTACTCGGTATTGGTCACCAGTACCGCATGCTCGTAGCCCGTGATTTGCTTGCCCGCACGGGACACGCACTCAGGGTTCGTCAGGCGAAAAGTCTTTGGTGTTACGCGTGATAAATAGTCGGCTTTCCACTTGAGCGCTTGCCCACACAATGGCATCAGGCAATTTGATTTTATGTTTTTTACGGAGCGCGACAGCCGCAACGGCTACTTGCTCATCAATTGGCAGATTGACAAAACCACTTAGAAAACCCCTGATTATGGCCTCGGTTTCGGGCGTTGCGCCGACCATTACTTCCATCCATGTGACAAGACTGATAGCTTTATCGGAATATCTATCCAATTCAATTTTGGCCTGCTCGATCCCGTTCAGGTAGTCAATCAAAATATTGGTGTCAAACAGGACGCTTACCATTCGGAGCGTACCTGTTCTTGATACGCCAGCCCGTCAACTCCGCCTTCCTTCCATAAACCGAACGCATCAACTGATGTCGGTTTTTTCTGCTGAAGATAGCTGGAAATGGCCTGACGTATCAGTTCGGCACGAGAAATTTTTTCAGACGTACAAATAGCGGCCAAGTCTCTGAGCTGCCTGTCCGGAATATCGACTAAGGTACGCATAATAAGGATCCGTGTGGCAAGCGAGTCGCACGCTGTCCTGATATCAGTCCACGTTCACCAGACTCACGCCCGGTATCTTACTCAGGTCGACCTCGTCTATCTGCTCCGGCGCGAGAAATTTCCACGCGTAGTCGAGATACACTTTTTCACGGATAAAGACATCGAATAAGTCGGGGTCGATGTGTCCGCCCAGCTTGAATTTTCCGAGTATGGTCAACGACTCGGTGAGTGTCTTGCCAGCCTTATAGGGCCTGTCCTTGGCGGTCAGCGCCTCGAAGATGTCGGCAATACCCATGACTCTGGCCTGGAGCGACATCTGGCTGCGCGTCAGACCACGAGGATAGCCCTTGCCGTCCATGCGTTCGTGATGCCCCGCCGCATATTCAGGCACATTCTTCAGGTGTTTTGGCCATGGTAGCGACTCCAGCATCTTGATGGTCACCTCAATATGACGATTGATGATTTCACGCTCTGCACCGGTCAAGGTTCCTGAACGTATGGTCAGGTTCTCGACTTCGTCATCGCTGAGAAAATCGACCATTTTCCCGTCGTTATCACGCCACGGATAATGCGCGATAGTCAGCACTCGTTTTACATCGGATTGTGGCATGGCTTCGCGCCCGATATTGCAATGCCGCAAGAATTCGCGGTCGTCGTCAAGTTGTCGTATGCGCGCTTCATACTCGGCACGAATGGCAGCCTCGTCAACGCCCCTCTCCCCCAACCCCTCTCCCGCCTGCGGGCGAGGGGAGCTTGCCAAGGCGCGCAGCATGGCGATTTCAGCATCGCGCTTGAGCACTTCGAAACGGGTATCGAGCAACTGTATGCGATCAAACAGCGTATGCAGCTTGGTCGGCTTATCTACCACATGCACCGGCGTGGTGATTTTTCCGCAATCATGCAGCAGCCCAGCAATTTTCAATTCGCGCCTATCCTCTTCGGTCATCACGAAATCCTTGAGCGGCCCCTGTTTGGTGCGGGTGACCGCATCAGCCAGCATCATGGTCAGCTCAGGCACGCGGGAGCAATGCCCGCCGGTATAGGGGGATTTGTCATCTATCGCGTTATTGATCAGCTGAATGAAGGACTCAAACAAGCCCTCCAGCTGTTGAATGAGACGGCGATTAGTCAGTGCAATAGCCGCCTGCGAAGCCAGTGACTCGACCAGCTGCTGATCATCGGCAGAAAACGGCACAATCGCGCCGCTGGCACGGTCTTGTGCGTTAATCAGCTGCAAAACACCGATCACTTCGCCCTCGTGATCGCACATCGGCACGTTCAGAAAAGACTGCGAATGGTAGCCGGTCTTGGCGTCGAAATTCCGGGTGCCGGTGAAATCATAGTCTTGCGCCTTATAGGCATCGGGAATATTCACCGTTTCACGGCTCAGCACCGCATGGCACACCACCATCGCATGATTCGGCCTACCCGACAGATCATACAACTGCACCGGGTAATAGCCGATCGGCTCGCCACTGACGCCACCCATGGCAATATTCAGCGAATCGGTGCGCACAATCTCAAAGCGCAACACACGCCGTTCGGGATCGTGCAGATAAAGCGTGCCTGCATCCGCACGCGTAATCCGTCTGGAGGCTTCGAGGATCAACTCAAGCAAGCTATTGATATCGTGCTGCTGCGACAGCGCGACACCGATCTCGTTGAGTTCTTTCAGGCGATAAATCAGCTTGTTATTAGTGGGCATGTGAAGTGTCAGTGGCAAGTGGTGAGCGTGTAGGGTGGGCAGGCTTCATCTGCCCACGCCTTATATTATGCTTATCGGTGCAAGATCAGCGTGGGCACAAAACCTGCCCACCCTACCTTATTTAATGCAAACAGCGCGTATCTGGTGCATATCGGTAATGCCTTGCAACACCTTCTCCATGCCGTCCTGTTTCAGGGTGTGCATACCTTCGTCCAGTGCGATAGCCAGTAATTCTGCGACGCGGGCGTGCTCCTGTATGGCTTTTTTCACCGGGTCGCTGCCGATCAGCAATTCATGCAATCCCACCCGTCCGCGATAGCCGGTACCGGCACATTTTTCGCAGCCCACCGGGCTATAAAGCGTAAATTGCTTTTTATCATTGGCAAACAGTTTGATCCATTCCTCATTGAGCGCTTTTCTGGCAGCGACGGCATCCTTCTTCCAGACTGCGGTATGCCTCAGCTCATCGCTGTACTCGACCAAAAAATCATTCATTTCATCCGTGCTGGCAATATGCGGCTTCTTGCAATCGCCACACAAACGCTTGGCCAAGCGCTGCGCCAGTATGCCCAGCAGCGCGTCCGCAAAATTAAACGGATCCATTCCCATATCCAGCAGGCGCAGTATGGATTCCGGCGCGCTATTGGTGTGCAGTGTGGCGAAGACCAGATGGCCAGTCAGCGATGCCTCGATTCCGATGGAAACAGTTTCCTTGTCGCGCATTTCGCCGACCATGATCACGTCCGGGTCTGCACGCAAGAAGGCGCGCATGATGGTGGGGAAATCCAGCCCGGCCTTCTTGTTGATCTGCACCTGACGCAAACCCTTCTGGGTGATTTCCACCGGGTCTTCCGCCGTCCATATCTTGGTTTCCGGTTTGTTGATGTACTTGAGTATGGAATGCAAGGTGGTGGTTTTACCCGAACCGGTCGGGCCGCACACAAAGAACAGCCCGTAAGGTTTGCTGACCGTCTCATGGATCAATTCGCTGTTGCGCGCCGAAAATCCCATTTTTTCCAGTGGCAAGGGTTCGCCGGAAGCCAGAATACGCATCACCACATCTTCGACCCCGCCCTGAGAAGGGATGGTGGCTACGCGCAACTCGATGTCCAGTGGCCCGAATTTCTTGAACTTGATCTTGCCATCCTGTGGTTTGCGTTTTTCGGATATATCCAGATCACACATGATTTTGATGCGGGTTACCAGCGCATTGCGATAAGTGGACGGTACTTCGATGTAGTTCAGCAGCGAACCATCCTTGCGCAAGCGTATGTGTGTCTTGCCCTTGCCCGGCTGCGGTTCGACGTGAATATCGGACGCTCCCATACGATAGGCATCCACGATAATCTTGTTGACCAGCTTAACCAGTTCGTTGTCAGCCGCCGCATTGACATCTTCCTGCGTGATAGCCGTTTGTTCTTCTTCATCGTCTCCCAGGCTGGACAGCAAATCGTCCATGCTGGATTCATCCATGGCCACGCCCACGGATGAAGAAACACTCCCGCCACTGCCGTAAAATGCATCCAGAGTTTGCCTGAATTCGCGTTGCGAGCAAACCTTGTAAACCAGTCGATTTCTGGGAAAGATATTGTTCACTACCCTTGATGCTTGGATGCGCTCGGGGTCAGTGGTCAATATCACCACCCCCTCTTGCGTTTCCTCTATCGGCAACCAGTGGCTGCTCTCGACATACTCGCGTTTCAGATTACGCAATAAATCGGATGGCTTGATGCGTTCCGGCTTGAAGGGTTCGTACGCCACCCCGAAGAAACTGGACAGTGCCTTACCCATGGCGGCAACGCTGACCTGAAACTCGTCGAACAATACCTCTTCTATATCCAGTCCCTTGCGCCGCGCGGTACGAGTGGCCAGCTCGAACTCTGCGGCAGATAACACCGCACCTGTCACCAGATAATCGTAGCGTGTCTTGACGATGATTTTCTCGCGGCGCTGACGCAATGCGACCGCCATCGTTTGCGCCAACTCCAGTACGCCCTCTTCCACAAGGTTAGAAAAAGGAATCCCGTCCTTGTTATTTATAACCTGTATGACCCCCAGTAAATCACTGTTTTGAGCATCCGTAATGGGGGCCACCAGCATCTGCTTGGTACGATACCCAGTGCGTCTATCCACTTCCTGCAGAAAACGCAAATGCGAACTGTATTTATTTAATTCCTGCTCGTCATAGACATCCTTGATGTTGAGCAGTTTTTTGTGCATCGCCACGTAGCCGGCTACGCTCTGCTCCGCAATCGGCAATTTGAGATCTTTAAAGGAATTCAGCCCTGTCTTTACCTTGGAAACCAGCGAGACATTGTCGTCGCCCACGACGTAAACAGTCAGCCTGTCGGCATTGAACAGGGTGCAAATATCCTTGCTGACATCCAGCATGATTTCGTCAATATTGCTGGTGGCATGTATCTTGTTGGTGACATGATTGAGGCTCTTGGTGAACTCAAGCCTAGCACTCATATCCTCGTCTTTATTTTCAGCTGACCCCATTACTGCTCCTGTCTTGCTACACGCCGACACCGGCGGTCTTTCATTGTCCAGAACAGCGGACGATGCTTCGTCAAACAACAAACAGGCCGCTGCAAAACTATTACGCTTGCCGATACTGCGTCAAAAAGTGGCTCAAAATGCTCATTTACTGTGTGTAAACTCCGCTTTTTCGCCCCTTTTTTCCTTGTCTCAGCTTCGCTCATAACGTTTTTCAGCAGCCTGCTAAAATTCAAATTCATGATTATTAACCAGCATCACAGGATTAAATCTGCCCGCACACTGCCCGATTTCATGCATGATCAACTCCACCTCATCCGGCTTTAGATGCGTGATAAATATTTCGGCATCGCCCTGAAATTTAGCCAGCTCATCAGCCAACAAGCTCGGACACAGGTGTTTTGCCCGTGTAGCTAAATTCTTTTCACCATTTGAAAAAGCGGTTTCAATAATCAGATAACGCAAATTTTCTATCCGGTTCACCACTGCCCACAAGCTGTCATTGACATAAGTGTCGCCGCTGAACACCAGACTCGCCTGCCCGCTGTCCAAGTGGTATCCCACTGCGGGAACGGTGTGATTGGCGGGAACAGCGGTGATCTTGCGGCCTTGCAAGGTCGTGACCTCACCCAGCGTGATCGCCTGATAGCGCATGACGGGTCGTTGAATACTGGGTATCTCGCAAAAATCCGGCCACACCTTCCAGTTGAAAATATGCTGTTTGAGCACAGCTATCGTCTCTTCAATTGCATACACAGTCACTGGATGATCACGCATCCCCGCGACACTATCCAGTAGCAAAGGCAGACTACAGATATGATCCATATGCGTATGAGTGATGAAAATATGATCGATCACACTCAATTCGGTCAGACTGAGCTCACCCACACCGGTACCCGCATCGATCAGGACATCATGGTCGATCAGAAATGAAGTGGTACGCAGACTGCCACCTATCCCGCCGCTACACCCCAATATTCTTAACTTCATGTCACCACTCCCCCATTTCGGGAACCTTAAAAATCCGGATTTCCGGGCACTTTGCTAGCCCTTCAAATAAAACTCCATCTTTACCCCGGCCAGCTCAATTAAATCGTGGTCATTCAACTGTAACGGCTTGCCATCCATAAGCTGACCATTCACCGAGGGGAAATTTGCGCCCTCGACATGAGTGATAAAGAAGCCATGAGGGCGGCGGGTCAAGACTACAACCTGCACGCCCGGCTTGCCCAAAGTGGTCAACCCCTTGACCAACTCAAGTTCCTTGCCCGCATTCGGGCCATTCAGAAGCTGTATCGCGGCGCGCTGCACGGCAGGCGGCGCGGCAGCAGGTAGCACGGGTTTGCCCGCCTGCAAGTCGGCCGTATGGAACACACCTGTATCCCCAGGCTTATCCGCAGGAGGCTGAACAGCCAACACAGGCGCCCGCATAATCATGGTCTTCTCAAAATCAGCGGCATTCGTTTTGCTGACTTGATCGTTCAAATATTTCAACTGGTACTTGCCGATCTCGATCAGATCGTTATTCTGCAAAAAATGCTTACGGGTAGAAATCCCGTTGACGGTCAGACCATTCGTGCTGTTCAAATCTTCCAGAAAAGAATCATGCAGGATGGTGACGACAGCCGCGTGCTCACTACTCACGGCCAGATTGTCGATGACAATGTCGTTGTGCGCCTTGCGTCCTATGGTCGTGTGTTCCTTGCTCAGAAGATATTCCTGAATGAACGTCCCATCCAGGCTCAGTATCAATTTTGCCGTCATAGTCCCGTCTCTCTCATTTCTTTAACCAATTGAGCAACCTTTCCAGGAAACTGCGTGGCTGCGCAAACGACTGCTTCACTTTGACCAAAATCACCGAAACATTGTCGCGCCCCCCATTGTCGTTCGCAGCCTGGATTAACTGCTCTGCGGCAAGCGCCAGATTACCCTGCATCGCATACACAATGGATTGAATATCGTCGTCTTCTACCATATCGTTCAGGCCATCCGAACAAAGCAGGTAAATATCACCTGTTTGTACCTCATGCAGATGAATTTCCGGAATCACATCGGCATCGATACCGACAGCACGCGTTACCAGATTTCTGTTTTGTGAATGACGCGCCTGTTCGATGCTGATCACCCCGCTGTCTATCTGTTCTTGCAGCAATGAGTGGTCACGGGTAATCAGTTCCAGAATCTCACCGCGCAAACGATAGAGGCGCGAGTCGCCGACGTGACCGACTGCTACGCGGTTATCATAAAACAGCGCTGCAACCACCGTCGTCCCCATCCCGGCACATTGTGCCTGACTCTGTGACGCCTGATAAATCGACTCATTGGCTCGATGAATGCTTTTGTTCAGCAGCACAACGGCCAGCTCCTCGCCGCTTGCCTCATCACGCCGGATGGGACTGGATTCCTTCAGCGGGGGCGCAACCTCGGTCACCATCACCGAAACCGCAATACCGCTGGCGACTTCACCCGCATTGTAGCCACCCATGCCGTCGGCCAGCACGACCAGACCGCAGGCTGCATCCGTGGCGATACTGTCTTCGTTGTGCGCACGCACCATGCCGGAATGAGTTTGAGCTACGATTTCCAGCGCATCTTCCAATTTCATGATCCTTATTTGACCAGCAACACCGGACACTCAGCCAGATGCAATACCTTAGCGACCACGGAACCCAGCAGCAATGTTTTCAGGCCACCCTCTCCCTGCCTGCACATCACGATCTGATCCACCTCCTGCTCGCGTGCATATTGCACGATGGCCTCTGCAGGCGTGCCGATGCTGACGTGATACTGATAAGGAAGATGCGCGGCATCCAGCCTGGCGCGCGCCTGCTGGAATGCGGCCATACCTTGTTCACGATAATAATCGTTGATGGTGTCCTGATCGATGAACAGCTTGACGTTACCTGTCGCAATCTTCCATTGCACATTCAACAGCAACAGCTTCGGCGGCTGTTTCAGCGTATCCATGTACTCGATGACATACTCCACCGCGCGCTCCGCGCTGGATGAGCCATCGAGCGGGATCAGTATTTTGCTAATGAGTTGTTGGCGCTCCGTTTTCATTTTTATTCCTTAACCTTGTTTGTCCGGAACAACAGATACTTTCCCATCAACCAGATTGACAGCTTCAGTTGTCACGAAGCGACGCATCGCCAGCCATTTGCCGACCACCAGCACCAGCAACGCGCACGCTGCCGGTATCAGCCAGTGCAGTTGATGTTGTCCCTCAAGCAGTGGAGCCAGCAAGACCTCGCTAACCAGCATTTCTCCTGCCACATAGCCCAGCAAGGCGCCGCCAGCATAGATGATGTAGGGGAAGCGGTCGATCAGTTTCAGTACCAGCTGACTGCTCCAGGCGATCAACGGGATGCTGATCAGCAAACCAAACACCAGCAACGACACATTACCCTTGGCCGCCGCCGCCACGCCCAGCACGTTATCCAGGCTCATCACAAAATCAGCAACAATGATGGTCTTAATCGCGCCGATCAGCCGTGCGTCCGCCTTGATATGACTCTCGTCATGTTCCTCGTCCGGCAGAATCAGCTTGATCCCTATCCAGATCAGCAGCAATGCACCTATCAGCTTGAGGTAGGGCAGGGCGAGCAGACTGACCGCGAAAAAAGTCAGCACGATGCGCAAACCTATCGCGCCACCCACACCGAACAGAATGCCCTTTCTGCGCTGCTCGGGCGGCAGATTACGACACGCCAGCGCGATGACCACGGCATTGTCGCCGGACAACAACAGGTCAATCATGATGATCTTGACTACATCAGCCCAAAACTGCGGCGCAGCAAACATTTCTAGCATTTATAACCCTTTAACTGGTGAGTGGTGAGTGGTAAGTGAAAAACTACTCGCGACTCCCCACTTACCACTCACTACTCCCCACTTACTACTTACCCTTTTAATACCTTCTTCATCACCCGGCCCATTTCGGCCGGGTTGCGCGTGATATGTATGCCGCATTCTTCCATCACCGCCAGCTTGGCCTCCGCCCCGCCCTGACCGCCGGAAATAATCGCACCCGCATGCCCCATGCGCTTGCCGGGCGGTGCCGTGACACCTGCGATAAAACCGACTACAGGTTTCTGCATATTATCCCTGATCCAGCGCGCGCAGGCTTCTTCATCGCTGCCGCCGATCTCACCCACCATGATGACCGCATCGGTTTCCGGGTCCTCATTAAACAGGCGCAATACATCCAGATGCTTCAGGCCATTGATAGGATCGCCGCCGATGCCGACACACGAAGACTGCCCCAACCCCAGCGCGGTAAGTTGCCCGACCGCCTCATAAGTCAGTGTGCCGGAGCGTGACACCACACCGATGCGCCCCTTCTTGTGGATGTGGCCGGGCATGATACCTATCTTAATCTCATCTGGGGTAATCAGCCCCGGACAATTCGGGCCAATCAGCAAGGTACGGCAGCCCTGTGTCTGATCTTTCGCGAGCGCGCCGTTGCTCTCGTTTAAAGTCGCCGTCCCCTTGCGGGACATCCTGTAACGAGTGCGCAGCATGTCATGCACCGGAATGCCTTCGGTAATGCAAATCACCAGATCCAGATCGGCATCGACCGCCTCATCGATCGCGGCGGCGGCATAGGCTGGCGGCACATAAATCACCGATACCGTCGCGCCTGTCTGTTGCTTGGCTTCCAGCACGCTGTTGTAGATCGGCACGCCCTCAAAACTCTGCCCTCCCTTGTTCGGCGTCACCCCGGCAACAAAACAATTCGCGCCATTCGCATAGGCGATGCAATTGGTGGTGTGAAACTGACCCACTTTGCCGGTCATGCCCTGTGTCATTACACGGGTGTTTTTATCAATTAAAATAGACACTTAATTACCCCTTGCTGCTGCGACTGCTTTTTCGGCGGCATCCGCCATGTCAGATGCTGAAATAATAGGCAACCCTGATTCAGCCAGTATCTTCTTGCCCAGTTCCACGTTGGTTCCTTCCAGTCGCACCACCAAGGGCACGCGTAAATGCACTTCGCGCACCGCCGCAACAATACCTTCTGCAATCACATCGCATTTCATGATGCCACCGAAGATATTGACCAGTATCGCTTTCAGGCCGGGATTTTTCAGCATCAGCTTGAAGGCTTCAGTCACTTTTTCACGACTCGCGCCACCGCCGACATCGAGAAAATTCGCCGGATTACCGCCATACAGCTTGATAATATCCATGGTCGCCATTGCCAGACCTGCGCCGTTCACCAGACAGGCAATATCGCCATCCAACGAAATATAGCTCAGGTCAAATTTGGACGCCTCGATTTCTGCCGGGTCTTCTTCATCCAGATCGCGCAAGGCCACGATTTCGGAATGGCGAAACAAGGCGTTGCTATCAAAATTGAATTTCGCATCCAGCGCCAGCACACGACCGTCAACCGTCAGCACCAATGGATTGATTTCCGCCAGCATGGCTTCCTTTTCGACAAACGCCCGATACAGGCCTTGCAATACGACCACTGTACCTGCGACGGATGCTTCAGGGATGCCGATCCGGCGCGCGACCTGCGCAGCCTCTTCGGCACTCAGTCCTGCGACCGAATCGATGCGCAGCGTATGGATTTTTTCCGGGCTATGCAGGGCAACTTCTTCAATTTCCATGCCACCCTCGCTGCTGGCCAGCAAGGCTACGCGCTGCGCGTCGCGATCGATCACCATGCCGAGATAGAATTCACGGGAAATCTGCGCACCCTCTTCGACCAGCAGGCGCCGCACCAGCTGCCCCTCTTGCCCGGTCTGGTGCGTCACCAGATGCATGCCGAGTATCTGTTCCGCCGCCAGACGCACTTCTTCCAGACTACGGGCGACTTTGACGCCGCCACCCTTGCCCCGTCCACCCGCGTGTATCTGCGCCTTCACCACCCAGACCGCCCCGCCCAAAGCCTGAGCGGCAGACACGGCTTCGTCCACACTGAAACACGCCGCGCCACGCGGCGTGGCTACGCCAAACTGACGCAAGATTTCCTTACCTTGATATTCGTGAATTTTCATAATGGATGTTCATTTGAGCAAAATGCGCACCAGATTAATGCGCAGGCTCAATCTTACCGAATTATCTATAGCGGCGTGGAAGGATTTGCGCGCCTCACAGCCGAGCTGACAAATAAATCCCCCAAGACCCGCTTACTGTTTTGTTGCCGCCCCGAGTTTCCGCCAGGTTTCCAGCAAACTATCGGGGTTAAGCGAGATGGTTTGTATGCCCTGCTCCATCAGCCATTGCGCGAAATCGAAGTGGTCTGACGGCCCCTGACCGCAAATCCCGATGTATTTATCCAACCGGTTACAGGTACTGATCGCCATATGCAGCAAGCTTTTTACCGCTGCATCGCGTTCGTCGAAACGGTTGGCGACCAGACTGGAATCACGATCCAGCCCCAGCGTCAGCTGGGTCAGATCATTCGAGCCTATCGAGAATCCGTCAAAATATGCTAGAAATTCTTCCGCCAGCAGGGCGTTGGAGGGTATCTCGCACATCATAATCAGGCGCAGACCGTTTTCTCCGCGCACCAGACCGTTTTTCGCCAGCTCTTCGACGACTTCGGCGGCCTCCTGCACCGTGCGCACGAACGGCACCATGATTTCCACATTGCTGTAGCCCATCTCCTCACGCACCTTTATCATTGCGCGGCATTCGAGTGCGAAACAATCCCTGAAAGCCGGTGCGACGTAACGCCCGGCGCCCCTGAATCCTATCATCGGGTTTTCCTCGACAGGTTCGTACCTGTCTCCACCCAGCAATTTACTGTATTCGTTGGACTTAAAGTCGGACAAACGCACGATGACGGGACGCGGCCAGAACGCAGCCGCCAGACTGGCGACGCCCTCGGTCAATTTTTCCACATAGAAAGCAACGGGATTTTCATAACCTTGGGATTTCTCCAATACCGCCGCCTGCAACGCAGCCGGCAGGGTCTGAAAGTTCAGCACGGCCTTGGGATGGATGCCTATCATATTATTGATAACGAATTCCAGCCGCGCCAGGCCGATCCCTGCCGAAGGCATTTGCGCAAATTCAAAAGCCAGTGTCGGGTTGCCCACATTAAGCATCAGTTTGACCGGCAAATCCGGCAAAGCAGCCTCGCTGGGCGCGATAAGCTCGAACGGCAAACGCCCCGCATACACATAACCGGTATCGCCCTCCGCGCAAGACGCGGTAACCATCGCACCGTCCTGCAACACGGCAGTCGCGTGACCGCAGCCCACGATAGCCGGAATGCCCATCTCTCGCGCGATAATCGCGGCATGGCAGGTACGCCCGCCGCGATTGGTGATAATCGCGGCGGCCTTTTTCATCACCGGCTCCCAGTCCGGATCGGTCATATCGGTGACCAGAACATCCCCCGCCTTCACCTTGTTCATTTGGGCCGCACCCGCCACCAGTCGCACAACGCCTATGCCGATTTTCTGACCGATCGCGCGCCCTTCGATCAACACCTCGCCGCGCCGAGTCAGCCGGTATTTCCCTGCTCCACCTGAGCGGACTTGCGACTGAACGGTTTCAGGACGAGCCTGCAATATGTATAGTTTTCCGTCCAGCCCGTCCTTCCCCCATTCGATGTCCATGGGGCGGCCATAATGCTGTTCTATCGTCATCGCATATCTGGACAATTCCAGCACTTCCGCATCGTTCAACGAGAAACGGTTGCGCGCAGATAGCGGCACTTCTTCGATACGGGTAGAAAATCCTGCGGCACGATCCGTATCGAATACCATGCGTTGTAACTTGGAACCCAGGCTGCGCCGCACCACCGCCGGATAGCCTTCCGCCAGCTTTTGTTTATGAACATAAAACTCGTCCGGATTAACCGTGCCCTGCACGACCATTTCACCTAGGCCATAAGCGGAGGTAATGAACACCACATCACGAAAGCCGGACTCGGTATCCAGCGTGAACATCACACCCGAAGCACCCAGATCCGAACGCACCATGCGCTGCACCCCGGCCGATAGCGCAACGCTGGAATCGGTGTAGCCGGTATGCACTCGATAGGAAATGGCCCTGTCGTTATACAGCGAGGCAAATACCGCTTTGACGGCGTGCAATATATTGTCCACACCGTGGATATTCAGAAAGGTTTCCTGTTGCCCGGCGAACGAAGCGTCGGCCAGATCTTCTGCGGTAGCGGAAGAACGCACCGCAAAACTGCCCTCGCCTTCCTCAGCCAGCCGTGCATAGTGTTGGCGTATCTCCTGCTCCAGCTTCAAAGGCAGCGATGCGGCATCTATCCAGCCGCGTATCTTCGCGCCCGTCTCGGCCAGCGCATCCACATCCGCCACATCCAGCGAGGACAAGGCTTGCGCGATGCGTCCATCCAGCCCGTTAGCCACCAGAAAATCCCGGTACGCCTGTGCCGTGGTGGCAAAGCCACCGGGGACACAAACGCCCATCTCACCCAGCTTGCTGATCATCTCGCCCAGCGACGCATTCTTGCCGCCCACTTGCGCAATGTCCGCGATGCCTAATGATGCAAATGAAATTACATAAGGATGCATGCCGATTCTCCTGTCGAATTTTATTGCTGTTAATCTGAGCGGGCTTGCTTGCGGATGGCCTGCAACAGATGCACCGCCATTTCCTCAATCGAACGCGCTGTCATGTCAAATTGGGCGATACCTGCGCGCCGCATCAGACTTTCAGCCGCCGCCACTTCGAAGCGACAATTATCCAGCGAAGCATAATGACTGCCTGGACGGCGCTCTTCACGAATACGATGCAGCTGTTCAGGTGCGATGGTCAGCCCGAACAGTTTATCGCGAAACGGCAACAAGGAAGCAGGCAAACAATCACGCTCGAAATCTTCCGGTATAAGCGGGTAATTGGCGGCCTTGAGACCGAAATGCAGCGACAGATACAAGCTGGATGGAGTTTTTCCGCTACGGGACACGCCCACCAGGATCACATCGGCATTCTTCAGATCAGCACTGGTAATGCCATCGTCGTGTGCCATGGCAAAATTCATCGCGGCAATACGCTGGGCATATTCGCGATTTTCCTGCCCGTGACTGCGGCCCGCAACACGCTTGGCGTGCTGGCCCAGCTCATGTTCCATATCCCCTATGAACGCCTCGAACACATCCAGCAACAGCGCATCCGCCTGACGCAGCAACACGCTGATTTGCGGGTCTGTCATGGTCATGACCAGCAACGGACGCGTCCCCTCCCGCTGCTTCAACTCAGCGATACGCTGCAAACACACGACTGCCTTCTCCATGCTATCTGTAAAAGGGTAATGCACATAACGGAATTCGATACCCTCAAATTGCGAGAGTAGCCCCTTGCCCAGGGTTTCCGCTGTAATGCCGGTGCCGTCTGAAATAAAAATTATCGTGCGGCTTGAGACCTTCATGGTGTCGATCATTTATTCACCCAAACCATCATCCGCGAAACCGGTTGCTGTTGTATACAGGAGTACGCTCAGTTGAAAAAATGGTAACGTGATTTGCCATTGTTTTTTGCGACATACATCGCCTCATCGGCATGCCTCAGCAACTGCTCATCTGTACTCTGATCACGGGGATAAAGCGTGACGCCTATGCTGGCAGTGACATTGACAGGAGTACCATTGGCCCGTATCGGCTGTGCGATATCCTGTAACAGCCGGTTTAGCAACAAACCGGCATCCTCTTCCCCATCCAGGTCACCCAACAGCAATACAAATTCATCGCCACCCAGACGCGCAACGGTATCCTCACCGCGCAGCAATTTATTCAAACGCACAGAAACAGTACACAGCACCTCGTCGCCCGCATGGTGTCCTAGCGTATCGTTGACCTGTTTGAAACCATCCAGATCGAGATAACACACCGCCAGAAAGCGTCCACGGCGATTGCTGTGCACGATGGCTTGGGTGAGCCGGTCACGCAACAGGCGACGATTGGGTAAGCCGGTCAGCACATCGTGTTGTGCCACATCTTCCAGTCTATGCTGACGTTGAATCAACATCGAAATAGAAGAAGACAATCCGACATAGTGAGTAATGACACCCTGATCATTTGTAATGGCGGTCAGCGAAAGCCAGACCGCCTCCATGCCTCCCTGCGCATCACGCCCCAGTATTTCACCCGCCCAATGCCCGCTCTCAGCCGCAGCCTTCCATACTTCTTCCATTTTTTCCTGACCGAAGAATTCCGGCCTGATTTGCCTGACAGGCATTCCGATCATCGTTTCCTGCTCGCGTTGCACTTCAAGACAAAACGCTGGGTTGGCATCGATAATCAAGCCTTCCGCATCGGTGATAAAAATAGCCTCCAGCGTACTGTCTATGACTTTTTTGGATAATTTCAAGCGTTCTTCCACCCGCTGACGCTCGGCAATCTCGCGCATCAATTGCATGGTTCGTGATGCCAAGTTGTCATACATGCTGAGAAAGGTATCCACCAGCACCCCCATCGCACCGCTCATCTCTGCGAGAGCGCTTTCCTTGGCCTGCTGCAATGTCATACCCCGCTGCAAGCCAAGCACGATCTTCGCCATATGCTTATCAGATTCAAGAATATGAAAAGCCAGCCAATGCGTCAGGAATGAGACTATCTTATCGGCAAGCTGCTCAGCGGGTAATATGTTCTGCTGACCTTTAAGCTTGAGCACCGCGTCCAGAAAGTCCTGATGCACCTTCGTGTGCACGCTGGTCATTTCATCTGCGGGCAGATATTGCGCCCAGATTTCTTCCTCTGTTTTGAAGTGATAAAGGGTGTAGCTGGTCAACTCGTCAAACACTCGATGCAATTCAATTGCATCGGTTTCATAAGTGAAATGTTCGGCCAGCTGATTCAGCAAATCGACCAGCTTCTTATGTTGCTCATCGAGAACGGGCACGCCCGTTTCAAAATTTGCATTCCAGGGAAATATTACGTTGTTGGAAATCATGAAGCCAATCAAACGAGGTTATTTTGGCTGATTGTACAACCCAATGCTCCAGTGTTGTGACAAAACCCTGCACAAACAGCTTTGCCAACCATGGTTGCACTGAGAGCATCACGAAAACACCATTCAGGGAAGTTCGCCTTTGAACATACCGAACCAATGCTCATCAATAGCCGCTTGCCTTTTGACAGGTGCAGGAATAAGCTTCGCCCATCATGCTGGCGTATATTAGCAAGTCTGTATTGTGCAGTTTCTTGGTTCAGTTAATCTGTCTAACCAGCCCTCTTCTTTTAAGCCATTCAGCAAATGCCATAGAATCTGTCCATATTGGCGTTCTTGCATTTCGTCCTAAACCACAGACAGTTGAACAATGGCAGCCATTGGGGGTCGCGCTGAAACAAGCCATCCCGGAAATGGATTTTATTGTCGAGGCCTATACCTATCCTGAACTTGAGGAAGCGACCGCCGGGAAACACCTTGATTTCGTGCTGACCAATCCTGGGCATTATGTATTGCTATCTAAACGTATCGGATTGACTTCACCACTTGCCACACTGGCTATCAACGACCACGGTCATCCCAGTACAAATTTCGGTGGCGTCATCTTCAGTCACACAGATCAGACAGATATCCACTCTTTGAATGACATCAAAGGTAAAACAGTCGCCGCCACCAGCACCGAATCTCTGGGCGGTTATCAGATGCAGGCGTATGAACTGAGCCTGAATGGAATCACATTTCCGAATGAAGTACGCCTGATGACTACTGGCATGCCTCACGACAACGTGGTGAAGGCGGTACTTTCCGGGCGCGCTGAAGTCGGCTTTGTGCGCACCGGCGTTCTGGAGCATATGGTTAACGAAGGTAAAATCGATCCCTCGCAAATCAAGATAATCAACCTTCAAGATCATCCGGAGTTTCCACATAAATCTTCTACCCGACTTTATCCTGAATGGCCATTTGCATCATTGCCCAGCACAAATGAAAACACCGCCCGCCGTGTTGCAGCTGCCCTGTTTACGCTGGAAGATAACATCGCAGCCACCCAGGCTATGGGCATACACGGTTTTGTTGTTCCCGCTGATTACACCCCGGTTTCTGACTTGCTCAAAGAGCTGAGGGTGCCGCCATTCGATAAAGCACCCAAGTTCAATTTGCAGGATGTCTGGCAGCAATATCTGTGGCAAATAGCCACAGGCTTGTTTGCTATTTCAGCAATATTGTTGTTAGGTCTTCGTTTGATAGTAACGAAACGTAAATTGGACATGGAGCATAATGCACTGTTACTGCAAAGAAAATTATTGCAAAGTAGCGAGACTCACTTGCAGAGGGTCATTGACAATGAACCTGAATGTATCAAGACCATCGATGCACAAGGGCTACTTGTACAAATGAATCCGGCGGGATTGGCCATGATCGAAGCGGACACATGGGAGCAGGTTTCCGGATTGCCGGTTATTGATCTGATCACCGCCGAATATCGAGAAGATTTTGCAAAGATGCACAAGCGCGTTATCGCCGGTGAAACAGTGCAAATGGAATTTGAGGTCGTTGGTCTGAAGGGCGGGCGTCGCTGGCTGGAAACTCATGCAGTGCCGATATTCGAGAATGGCGAGACTCTGCATCTGGCCGTCACACGTGACATTACACAGCGCAAACAAATGGAAGATAAGATTCGTCAGCTAGCTTTCTACGACCCGCTGACAGACCTCCCCAACCGCCGCTTGCTCAACGACCGCCTGAGCCAGGACATGGCGCTGGGAAAACGAACCGGTAGTTATGGCGCATTAATGTTTCTGGATCTGGACAACTTCAAGCCGCTCAATGACACATATGGTCATACTGTAGGCGACTTACTCCTCATAGAAGCAGCAATCAGGCTGAAAGATGCAATCCGTGGAATAGATACGGTGGCCCGTTTTGGAGGGGATGAATTCGTGATCATGCTGAACGAGCTGAATGTAGATAAAGCCGAAGCAAGCGCTCAAGCAAAAGCTGTGGCCGATAAGATACTGCTTTCTTTAGCCGAGCCTTATGTGCTGACAACGGACATGGAAGAATCCGAAAAATCAATAGTGACACATCGCTGTACAGTGAGCATTGGCGTTGTCGTTTTTATTGGCCATGAGAGTACGCAAGATGAAATTCTTAAACGGGGAGACGCAGCGATGTATCAAGCCAAAGAGAAAGGGCGAAATCAAATTTCATTTTGGAATATAAACTCGCCTTGAAACAAATTTCAGGCGTGAATTGTGCGTATTTCACTGAAACTGGACACTCAGTCCAAAGCAAACTGGCAGTCGGAGCGTAGCGACGCGGAGGTTTGTTTTTCTCCTGATTGACGGGTTTGGTCAAACCTCTTTTACTTTTTCTCATCGATTCACCGGACAGATCCAGTGATAGCACGGCAGTTATTCTTTTTAGCGATGATACTGCATTGTAAGCGCTCCATGAAGCACAACCTGTTCACTTCACCATTTCGCTGGTTAAATCCATGGCATGCAAATTCCATGGCAACAGAGCTTCAATTTCTTCAACGACCTTGGCGGCAGGCAAGTCACGCATG
>Ga0209231_1000133_pt1 | contig 52962 bp, 59 predicted proteins | sample Deesub45470m_DNA_FD_188086 | JGI IMG/M metagenome (GOLD analysis project Ga0209231, IMG submission 188086) | Deep subsurface microbial communities from North Pacific Ocean - 450_OLKR46/470m Metagenome (SPAdes) (version 2) | ecosystem: Environmental > Terrestrial > Deep subsurface > Unclassified ... | reverse complement strand
TCTGGCCGCTGATCTGCACACGCCCGCCGCCGATCTCTTCGCGGATCACCGGCGCGGTGACCACTTCGCCGCGCCCCTTCTCGAACAGGATGATCGCCATGCGCTTGCCCACGTTCTCGCGTGTCGCCTCCTTGAACTTGCGCGCGCCCACCGCATCCAGATTGATGTGCACGGCCGGCTCGTTGTTGCGGCTGTCGAAGCCCGGTTGGGCGTCGTTGATGCGCTCGCCGGTGAGGATCACACTCTTCTTCACCACCAATGCCGTGCCGTCGCGCTCTTTGAATATCTCGGTACCGAACGGTGCTGCACCACTCGCGCCGATCTGGCGATCATCGTCCACCAGACGCACTTCAAGTGTGGCAGTGCGGCCCAGGATGTCCTTGGCGCGAGCTGTGTCCTGCACGCCGGGCAACTGCACCACCACGCGATCCGCACCTTGCTGCTGGATGACCGGCTCGGCCACGCCCAGCTCGTTCACGCGATTGCGCAAGGTGACCAGGTTCTGTTGCAGTGCAGAATCTTGCAAGCGCAGCTTCTCTTGCTGTTTCAGAGTCGCCTGCAACAGATAGTCACGCCCGGCATCCTTGTTATCGAACTGTAGCCCGCCAAAGCGTTGCTTGAGTTCCGCCTCGCCCTTGCTGCGGGCATCCGCATCGCGGAACTTGACGACAACAACATCCCCATCAAGGCTTACACCGGAGTAAGGAATACGTGCTTCACGCAGCGTGCTGCGGATGTCACTGGAAGATGATTCCAGTGCCTTGTCCAGTGCGGCCTTCATATCCACCTGCATCAGGAAGTGCACGCCTCCGCGCAAGTCCAGACCCAGATACATGGGCAAGGCGTTCATCTCGGTGAGCCAGGCGGGCGAGCGCGACAGCAGATTAAGCGCCACCACGTAGTCTTCGCCCAGCTGCGCATGCAGCACATCCTTGGCCTTGAGTTGGCTGTCGGTATCCGAGAAACGCGCCTTGACGCTGCCAGCGTCCAGCGAGATGACTTCCGGGGCCAGTTGAGCGTCGCGCAACACCTGCTCCACTGTTGCCAGCAGTTGCGTATCCGCCTTCAGGTGGCTGCGCAAGGGCATGACCTGCACGGCGGGCGATTCACCATAGAAATTCGGCAAGGTATAGATGAAGCCGGTCACCAGCACGACCAGGATCAACAGATTCTTCCACAGCGGATAACGGTTCATTGCTATACCTTGCTTTGAGGTTTACAGGGACTTGATCGAGCCTTTAGGCAGCACGGTCTGGACGGCGGGCTTCTGCACTTGCACTTCAACACCGGCAGCGATCTCTACAATCACGATCTCATCGCCGACCTTGGTGACCTTGCCCAGCACACCGCCAATGGTCACGACCTCATCGCCCTTTTGCAGCGCGGCCACAAGCGCGGCATGCTCTTTGGCGCGTTTCTGCTGCGGGCGCAGGATGAGGAAATAGAACACCGCCAGCAGGGCAACCAGCGGCAGGAATTCCATAAAACCGCCGCCTTGCGGGGCTGCCGCGCCTTCCGCGTAAGCATTGCCGATGAACAGTTCGCTGATCGAAGTCATTTATTACTCTCCAGTTGTTGGTTGGGTGACTAAAAAGAAGGCGCGCATTCTAGCACGGAAGGCATGACGGTTCAGTTACCGGGCAAGGCCCCGCCACCAGCCCGCGCAGCATGGAACTCGGCCATGAACGCATCATATCGACCGGCCTCGATGGCGGCGCGGATGCCCTGCATCAACTCCTGATAATAATGCAGGTTATGGATGGTGTTCAGGCGCGCCCCCAATATCTCGCCCAAGCGGTGCAGGTGATGCAGATAGGCACGGCTGAAGTTCTGGCAGGCGTAGCACGTGCACTGCGGATCGAGCGAACGGGTATCCAGACGATGCACGGCGTTCTTGATGCGTACATCGCCGTAGCGCGTGAACAGATGACCGTTGCGCGCGTTGCGCGTCGGCATCACGCAGTCGAACATATCCACGCCGTTCGCCACCGCCTCCACCAGATCCTCTGGCGTGCCCACGCCCATCAGGTAGCGCGGCTTGTCGGCCGGCAGTTGCGGAGCGGTATGACGCAGGATGCGCAGCATGTCTTCTTTGGGTTCACCCACCGACAGACCGCCGATGGCGAAACCGTCGAAGCCGATCTCTTTCAGGCCAGCCAGCGATTCATCGCGCAGATGCTCATGCATGCCGCCCTGCACGATGCCAAACAGCGCATTCGGGTTGCCTTCGTGCGCTTTCTTCGAACGCTTGGCCCAGTCCAGCGACAGACGCATCGACACGCCCGCCACCTGCTCGTCCGCCGGATACGGCGTACATTCATCGAAGATCATCACGATGTCGGAGTTCAGCACTTTCTGGATACGCATCGACTCTTCCGGCGACAGGAAGCATTTGTCGCCGTTCACCGGCGAACGGAACTCCACCCCGCCGCCGGTGATCTTGCGCAACTCGCCAAGACTGAACACCTGAAAGCCGCCCGAGTCGGTGAGGATAGGGCCGTCCCAGCCCATGAACTTGTGCAGGCCACCATGCGCCGCAATAACTTCCAAGCCGGGACGCAGCCACAAGTGGAAGGTGTTACCGAGCACGATATGCGCATCGATGTCCTTCAACTCCTGCGGCGACATCGCCTTCACGGTGCCATAGGTGCCGACCGGCATGAAGGCCGGTGTTTCCACCTTGCCGTGCGCCAGCTCGAGTGTGCCGCGGCGCGCAGCGCCGGATGTATTGTGTAATGTGAATTTCATGACTCTCTCTCGATCAGCATCGCATCCCCGTAACTGAAGAAACGATATTCCTGTTGTACCGCATGCTGGTAGGCCTGTAGCAATCTTTCCATACCACCGAATGCACACACCAGCATCAGCAAGGTGGAACGAGGAAGATGGAAATTGGTGAGCAGCACATCGATCACTTTGAAACGATATCCGGGCGTGATGAAGATGCGCGTCTCGCCCGAACCTGCCTGCAGCTCGCCGCTCATCGCGGCGCTCTCCAGCGCGCGCAGACTGGTGGTGCCGACCGAAACCACGCGCCCGCCGTCCACCTTGATCTGATTGATGGCATCCACTGTCGCTTGCGGCACGGTGTAGCGCTCGCTGTGCATGACATGGCCGGCCACATCCTCGGTGCGCACAGGCTGAAAGGTACCCGCGCCCACATGCAAGGTGACATAGGCGATATTGATACCCTTGGTGCGCAAACTGTCCAGCATCGCCTCATCGAAGTGCAAACCCGCCGTCGGTGCCGCCACGGCCCCCTGCTCGCGCGCAAACACGGTCTGGTAGCGCTCATCGTCTTCTTCGCCTGCGGCATGAGTGATATAGGGCGGCAACGGCAACTTTCCGTAGCGCTCCAGAATCTCCTCTACCGGTGCTTCACCCGCAAAACGCAGATGGAAGAACTCACCCTCGCGCCCCAGCACTTCGACCGTCACGGCGTCAGAAATCAGGAAGGAACTGCCAATCTTGGGTGTCTTGCTGGCGCGCACCTTGGCCAGCGCCTCGTGTGCGCCCAGTACGCGCTCCACCATCACCTCGACCTGACCGCCGGTCGCTTTCTGCCCGAACAATCGCGCCTTCAGCACACGCGTATCGTTCAGCACCAGCAAGTCACCCGCCCGCAGGAACTGCGGCAGCTCAGCGAACAAGCGATCCTCCAGCCCTGCCTCGCCTACACGTAGCAGACGGCTGCCGCCGCGTTGTGCGGGCGGATGTTGGGCGATCAAGTGCTCGGGAAGGTCGAAATCGAAGTCGTCGGTGCGCATGCCAAAAGCAAGGGGGGAAAACCGGGCTGCGCATTGTAGTTGATGACGCGGGGCGTTTCATGGATAATTCGCGCCCTTCCGCGTGGGTTTGGCTGCGCGAGAGTAATGCCCTTGCCGGGGTGATGGAACTGGTAGACGTGCCGGACTCAAAATCCGGTGCCGCAAGGCGTGCGGGTTCGAGTCCCGCCCCCGGCACCAACACTGTAAGGCAGACCTCGTCTGCCTTAATCTTTTTCTGAGGTCACGCTCATGATCTGGAAACCCCACGCCACTGTCGCCGCCGTTCTTGAACAGGATGGACGCTTCCTGCTAGTCGAGGAAGAAACCGAGCAAGGCATCCGTTTCAACCAGCCCGCCGGTCACTGGGAACCGAACGAGACGCTGGCCGCCGGCGCGGTACGCGAAGTACTGGAGGAATCGGCCTACGATTTTGAGCCGGAATATCTGATCGGCGTGTACCGCTGGCACTCGGACAAATCAAATGTCACCTATCTGCGCTTTGCCTTTGGCGGCCAGATCCTCGCGCACCACCCGGAACGCAAGCTGGACAAAGGCATCCTGCGTGCTGTGTGGATGACGCTGGACGAGATACGCGCCACGCAGGACCGTCATCGCAGTCCGCTGATCCTGCGCTGCGTGGAAGACTACCTCGCCGGCAAACGTTATCCACTCGACCTGATCACACACTATGAGTAAAGGCTGCGTCGTCGTCGGCATGTCCGGCGGCGTAGATTCCTCTGTCACCGCGCTCCTGCTGAAACAGCAGGGCTATGAAGTCATCGGCCTGTTCATGAAGAACTGGGAAGACGATGACGACAGCGAATACTGCTCCTCGCGCCAGGATCTGATCGACGCTGTCGCCGTGGCGGACACCATCGGCATCCCCATCGAAGCGGTGAACTTCGCCAAGGAATATAAAGACCGCGTGTTCAGCTATTTCCTGCGCGAATATGAAGCGGGACGCACACCGAATCCGGACATCCTGTGCAACTCCGAGATCAAGTTCAAAGCCTTCCTCGACCACGCGCTGCGCCTCGGCGCCGAAAAGATCGCCACCGGACATTACGCCGGTGTGCGCGAACAGGATGGTCTGTTCCAGCTACTCAAGGCAGCGGATGCCAGCAAGGACCAGAGTTACTTCCTGCACCGCCTGAACCAGCAACAATTGTCGAAGGCGATGTTCCCGCTGAACAACATCCCCAAGAGCAAGGTGCGCGAGATCGCGCACCAGCATGGCCTATCCAATGCCGCCAAGAAGGACAGCACCGGCATCTGCTTCATCGGCGAGCGCCCGTTCCGAGAATTCCTCAGCCGCTACCTGCCGACCAAACCCGGCGACATGGTCACCCCGGAAGGCAAGGTGATGGGACAGCACATGGGCTTGTCGTTCTACACCTACGGTCAGCGCCAGGGATTGGGCATAGGCGGTGGCAAGGAAAGCAGCGGCGAGCCATGGTTCGTCGCCGGCAAGGGCATGGCGAACAACCGCCTGATCGTGGTGCAGGGCCACGACCACCCGCTATTGCTGAATCCCGAACTGGACGCACTCGACATGCACTGGATCAGCGGCGCGCCCCCCGATACGACGCGCGCCTATGCCGCCAAGACACGTTATCGCCAAGATGATGCCGCCTGCCGCATCGCGCCGTCCGGTGACAACGGCGTACACTTCACCTTTGACGAAGCACAGTGGGCTGTCACTCCAGGGCAATCGGTCGTCGTCTACGACGGCGATGTCTGTCTGGGTGGCGGCATCATAGACACCTCCACGGAAAACCCTGGCCATACGCGTTAAAATAGCGCGGTCATTATCGAAAGCAAAACTCATGTCACTCTCCGCACTCACCGCCCTTTCCCCGCTCGACGGCCGCTATGCCGGCAAGGTCGACGCACTGCGCAACCACTTCAGCGAGTACGGCCTGATCCGTTTCCGCGTGCTGATCGAGATCGAATGGCTGAAGGCCTTGAGCGCGGAGGAGCACATCCACGAGCTGCCGCCATTCTCGGTCGCCACCATCGCCCGCCTGGATCAGCTTGCAGTAGGATTCAGCGAGGCGGATGCGGAAGCGATCAAAGCCATCGAGCGCACCACCAACCATGACGTGAAGGCGATCGAATACTGGCTGCGTGAAAAACTGGGGGGCGATGCCGAAACCAAAGACGCACTGGAGTTCATCCATTTCGCCTGCACCTCGGAAGACATCAACAACCTGTCGCACGCGCTGATGCTGAGCCACGCGCGCAAGGAAGTGATGCTGCCAGCGCTGCAGTCCGTAATCAACAAACTGACCGCGCTCGCTCACCAGCACGCCGACCTGCCCATGCTGTGCCGCACCCACGGCCAGACCGCCACCCCCAGCACGCTAGGCAAGGAGATGGCGAACGTGGTGTACCGCCTGCGCCGTGCCTACCAGCGCATCGCCAATGTGGAGATCCTGGGCAAGATAAACGGCGCGGTGGGCAACTACAACGCGCACCTGTCGGCCTATCCCGATATCGACTGGGAGCATTTCGCCAAGCGTTTCGTCGAAGCGCGCGGCATCACGTTCAACCCCTACACCATCCAGATCGAGCCGCACGATTGCATGGCCGAACTCTATGATGCGTTCGCGCGCGCCAACACCATCCTGATCGACCTGAACCGCGACATATGGGGCTATATCTCGCTCGGCTTCTTCAAACAGAAGGTGGTGGCGGGCGAAGTCGGCTCCTCCACCATGCCGCACAAGGTCAACCCCATCGACTTCGAGAACTCGGAAGGCAACCTCGGCCTCGCCAATGCGCTGCTGAAACACCTGTCCGAGAAATTGCCGATCTCGCGCTGGCAGCGCGACCTGACTGATTCCACGGTGCTGCGTAACATGGGCGTGGCCATGGGCTACACCCTGCTCGCCTATGAATCATGCCTGAAGGGCTTGAACAAACTGGAAGCCAATCCGCAACGTCTGGCGGACGACCTCAACAACAGCTGGGAAGTGTTGGCCGAGCCGATCCAGACCGTGATGCGCCGTTACAACATCGAGAACGCCTACGACAAGCTGAAGGAACTCACACGCGGCAAGGGCGGTATCAACCGCGAAAGTCTGGCTACATTCATCCAGACTCTGGACATCCCGGAAAGCGAGAAGCAGCGACTGCAGGAATTGAGCCCCGAGACTTACATTGGCAAGGCGGCCGAACTGGCGAAACGCATCTAAGCCGGCTTCCATCTTCCGCACAAACGACAAGCCCCGCAGATGCGGGGCTTGTCGTTTCAGGCTAGCAAAGTTCAGGCCGCCGCTTGGATAGGGATGTTCTCGCGCTGACCGATGATGTTGTTGTGTTCGTCGAAGTAGACCAGCGCAGGATGATACTTCTGCAGCTCCAACTCGGAATACGTCGCGAACGTGGCGATGATGACGATATCGCCAACACTGGCCTTATGCGCTGCCGCGCCGTTCACAGAGATGGTGCGCGAGCCGCGCTCGGCACGGATGGCATAGGTGGTGAAACGTTCACCGTTGGTGACGTTCCAGATCTCGATCTGCTGGTATTCGCGGATACCGCTGGCATCAAGGAAGTTCTCGTCGATGGCGCACGAACCCTCGTAATGCAGCTCTGCCTGCGTCACGCGCGCACGATGCAATTTGGCTTGAAGCATGGTTCGTTGCATGGTTACCTCCTATCAGCCCCTGTCTGTCGCAGGGTCGCGCATTATAAACGCCTGAGCCTCAAAGACAAACCTCAAGGTTATCGATCAGGCGGGTGATTCCCAACCGGGCGGCGGCAAGCACGACCAGCTGGCGCTCGCTCACTTGCGGCTTACCCAGCCCATGCTGACTGCGGATGGACACATACTCCACCCCCCAGCCGCGCTTGGCAAGCGCCGCCTCGGCCACCTTCTCCAAGACATCGAAATCCCGCACGCCATTCGCGAGCGACTCCGACACCTTGCCCAACGTTAGATGCAGTTGCGCGGCTTCGGTTCGCTCAGCTTCCGTCAAATACTGGTTACGCGAACTTAATGCCAAGCCATCCACGGCACGCACCGTTTCGCCGCCGACGATGGCGACCGGCAGATTGAACTGCGTCACCATCTGGCGAATGATCGCCAGTTGCTGATAATCCTTCTTGCCGAACAGGGCGACCTGCGGTTGCACCAGATTGAGCAGTTTGAGCACCACGGTCGCCATGCCACGGAAATGTCCCGGCCGCTGCACGCCACACAACTCGCTCGCGATGTGAGGCAACTCGATGTAGAAGCTCTGCTGTTCCGGATACATCTCGTCCACTGCGGGTGCGAAGACCACATCTGCCAAACCCTGCAGCTTCGCGCAATCCGCCTCAAGCGTACGCGGATACTTGTCGAAATCCTCGTTCGGCCCAAATTGCAAAGGATTGACGAAGATACTCACCACGACGAAGCTGCCTTGCTGACGCGCCTGTTCCACCAGCGCGACATGGCCTGCATGCAGATTGCCCATGGTGGGCACGAAGGCGATGGCGTTTTCTTGCGCCAGTCTTGAACGCAGTTCGGCGACGGTATGGATGACTTGCATCAGAAGCAGTGTTCTTTCGCGGGGAAGGTGCCCGCCTTCACTTCGGCGACATAGCGCGCCACGGCATCGGCGATGGAAGCCGCACCCGGCATGAAGTCCTTCACGAAGCGTGCTTTCTTGCCGGGATAGACACCCAGCATGTCGTGCAGCACCAGTACCTGGCCCGAACAATCCGCCCCCGCACCGATGCCGATGGTGGGAATGGAAAGCTGCTTGGTCACTTCAGCGCCGAGCACAGCGGGGATCGCCTCCAGCACCAGCATGGCAGCACCGGCCTTCTGTAGCGCCAGCGCGTCTTTCTTCAGTTTTTTGGCCGCCGCATCTTCCCTGCCCTGCACCTTGTAGCCGCCGAGCTGATGCACCGATTGCGGCGTGAGGCCAATATGTCCGCACACCGGGATGCCGCGCGATGTGAGGAAAGCGACCGTCTCAGCCATCTCGGCACCGCCTTCGAGCTTGACCATCTCGGCACCAGCCTGCATCAGTTGCACCGCATGCCCAAAGGTCTCGCGCGCAGAGAACTGCGAAGTACCGAACGGCATGTCGGCGATGACGAAGGCGCGCTGCGCACCGCTGACTACACAGGCAGTGTGATAGGCCATCTGCTCGATGGTGACCGGCAGCGTGCTTTCGCGCCCCTGTATCACCATGCCCAGAGAATCACCGACCAACAACACATCCACGCCGTTGTTCTCCAGCAGCGTGGCAAAACTGGCGTCGTAACAGGTCAGCACGGCAATCTTCTCGCCACGCGCATGCATCGCCTGCAATCTGCTCAAGGTCGTTCGCATCATTCCGCCACGTTGAAATATTCGCGCTGCCCGCGCATCCTGCCGATCCGCTCCAGCAGCAACTTGAAGTCGGCATCATTATCCGCGAAATTGAGTTTTTCGCTATTCACCACCAGCACAGGCGCTTCCGCGTAGTGGTGAAAGAATTCGCCATAACTATCTGCGAGTTTGGTCAGGTAGTCGTCCTGGATGGTGCGTTCATGACGATGGCCGCGCCGGCGCACGCGCGAAATCAGCGCCTCGGTCGACGCCTGCAGATAAATCACCAGGTCCGGTGTCGGCGCTTGCGGTGCGAGGTGCTGGTAGATGGTTTGGTACAACTGGTACTCGTCCTCGCTCAGGTTCAGACGCGCGAACAGTTCGTCTTTCTCGAACAGGTAATCGGACACCGTGCGGCTCTCGAACATATCCATCTGGTTCAGATCGCGCACTTCGTTGATGCGCTGGAACAAGAAGAACAGTTGTGTCTGCAGCGCGTAGCGCTCTGCATCTTCGTAGAAGCGCGCAAGGAATGGATTCTCCTGCGGTTTTTCCAGCAGGGTCCGCGCGTCGCTGTGTTCCGCCAAGCGCTTGGCCAGACTGGTCTTGCCCACACCGATGGGGCCTTCGACCACGATGTAGCGATATTTACTTAAAGTCATGTTGCAAACGTTCCAGTTGCTGTCCGGCGCATCCCGTCATCGCCTCTTCCGCCGCGCCCACACCAGGGATGATGCAATCCGGCGCGATCTCCAGCAATGGCTGCAGCACGAACGCGCGCAGATGCATCTGCGGATGCGGTACGGTCAGGCCGTGCTCGTGGTGCACCATATCGTCGTACATCAACACATCCAGATCCAGTGTGCGCGGCGCGTTCTGGAATTCGCGAGTACGCCCGCATTCCAGTTCCAGCGCAAGCAATGCATCCAGCAAGGCGCGCGGCGCAAGTCCGGTTCCCACTTGCGCGACGGCATTGATGAAGTCGGGTTGATCCAGATAGCCCACAGGTGCGCTGCGATATAGCGACGACGTTTTCAGCAGACGTGTCTGCGGCAGCGCATCCAACGCCGCCAAAGCCTGCATGACCTGTGCCGCTGGATCCGCCAGATTGCTGCCCAGCCCAACGTACGCGATATGCCGCCACGACGCGGTAGGGTGCACCCCTCCGGTGCCGGAGTGGCCGCATGGCACCTCCTCCCGCAAACGGCCGACTTCGTCGGTAACGTGTCGGAAATGCCCCATCAATCTATCGGCAATTCCGCCTGACCGACAACCTTGGGTTTGCGGCTGCGGCGGCGTTTTTTCTTCGGATCGGCACTATCCGACAGCAACATCTCAGCGCGACGGTCTTCGTTCGTATGCTGGAACTCTTCCCACCACGTACCGAGCTCCTTGTCGGCTTCTCCGCTCTCGCAGCGCAGCAACAGGAAATCGTACGCCGCGCGAAAGCGCGGCAACGCCAGCAAGCGGAACGGACGCTGACCTCCGCGCTGCTCGAAGCGCGGCTGCAGCAACCATATCTCTTTCATCACCGTATCGTAGCGGCGCGGGATGGCAAGTTTGGCGCGCTGCCGCTCCAGCACTTCATCCATCGCGTCATGCAGGGCACCGATGGGCTTTTCGCCTGCCGCCTGTTTGGCATTCCAAACGGTCAGCACCTCATGCCACAGCAAAGCTGCGAACAGGAACGCAGGGGAGGTGGGCTTTTCATCGGCGATGCGCTGGTCGGTGTTCTGCAACGCGGCCATCACGAACTTCTCGCCCATGGGCTGCTCGAGGATCACATCCAACATCGGCAACATGCCGTGATGCAGGTGCATGGCGCGCAGTTTCTTGATGCATGCCAGCGCGTGACCGGACAGCAGCAGCTTGAGCATCTCATCGAACATGCGCGCCTCCGGCACGTTGCTCAACAGATCCTTCATCTTGGCGATAGGCGCGGCGGTGGCCGGATCCAGTTTCATCCCCAGCTTGGCCGACAGTCGCACCGCACGCAGCATGCGCACCGGATCTTCACGGTAACGCACTTCCGGATCGCCGATCATGCGCAGCGTGTTGGCGCGGATGTCCGCATAGCCGTTGTGGTAGTCGAATATCTCTTGCGAACTCGGGTCGTAGAACAATCCGTTGGCGGTGAAATCGCGCCGTTCCGCATCCTGCTCCTGGTCGCCGAACTCGTTGTCGCGCAGGATGCGCCCGTGTGCATCGGTCTGCGCATCCTCCGCCTCGATGGCGCGTCGGAAAGTGGAGACCTCGACCGTCTCGTCACCGAAGATCACATGCACCAGCCGGAAGCGGCGGCCGATGATGCGCGCGCGGCGGAACACACGCTTCACCTCTTCGGGCGTGGCATCAGTGGCAACATCGAAGTCCTTGGGATGACGGTCCAGCAGCAGGTCGCGCACTGCACCACCCACCACATAGGCCTGAAAGCCAGCGGCCTGCAGACCGTCGGTCACGCGCCGTGCCGCGTAGCTGATACCTTCGCGTTCGACCTTGTGTTGCTCGAACGGGATCACATGCGCCTTGCTCGCTTTCGCGACCGGGCTGGATCTACCGAATACCTTCTTGAATAGTCTTTTTATCATGGAGTCGTCAGGATACGCTGCCGCCACTAGCGGCGCGACAATGGGCGCGGATTATAGCACCCGCGCCAGCGGCCTCTTAACGCAGGGAAATGACAGGCCAACCCCGTGCTTCGGCATGCGCCCGCAAAGTCGCATCCGGGTCGACTGCGACCGGGCGTTTCACTTTGGACAGCAAGGGCAGATCGTTCAGAGAATCGCTGTAGAAACAGCTCTGCTCGAAGCTATCCCAATCCCAGCCGCGCTCGCCCAGCCACTGCTCCATGCGCGTGACCTTGCCCTCGCGGAAGCTGGGCACGCCCGCCACAGCACCGGTGAATTCGCCATCCTTCTGCTCGGGGTCGGTGGCGATCAGATGTTCGATACCGAACTCGCGCACAATGGGAGCGGTGACGAAACTGTTGGTGGCGGTGATCACCACGCACACATCGCCAGCGGCCAGGTGCTTCTTCACCAGCTCGCGCGCCTTGTCACCCATCATCGGACGCACCTTGATGCGCATGAATCCTTCATGCCATTCATCCAGCACCTTGCGCGCATGGCGCGACAAGGGCTTCAACTGGAAATCGAGGAACTCGTGGATATCCAGCGTGCCTGCTTTGTACTGTTCATAGAACGCCAGGTTCTTCGCCTCGAACAGTTCGCGATCGAGCACCCCCTGCTCGATCAGGAACTGCGACCACTCGAAATCGCTGTCGCCACTCAACAGGGTATTGTCCAGATCGAATAAAGCCAGATTCACATGCTCTCCTTGATGAAAAAGGCCTGCATCGCTGCAGGCCTCGTGCGTCCAGTTAAGTTTGAACTTTAGAACGTATAACCGATACCGATTGATACGACTGGATAGTATTTAAAGTTACTCAGATCGCTGTTCAGCTGCGACTGGGCATCCGCGACCAAATCAGTAACTGTCTTGCCCCCTGCAGCAGTCCAAGCTCCCGTTGCAGTCACGGTAGCCTTGGGTGACCCTTGGAACAAAATGCCGATGTCGCTACTGAAAGAGAATCCTTTTTTCTTCGGCTGTCCACTCCAACCGATACCCAGATACGGGGCAACTTTATTGAAGTCTACGGTCGTGTTAATCGCGTCTCCCGTTGCTGCGGTATAGTTGAATCCGTTAATACTGTAGACCGTGCCTGAAGTCGCTGTTGCGTTCAGCTCCAATTTATTGCTATTGAAGATCACGCCCGCTGTCAGATGCGTCACGCCATTCCATGGGCGCCAGTCCATCAACGCTGTGACACTGGACAACTTCAAATCGCCTTTATAGCTAAGGCCACCAGAATCGGTATTGCCGCTCAATTTCAATGTATTGAATCCAACTCTAGCGGTATATTTTTCTGATAATGGAGCTGCGAGTTCAAGACCTAGCCCCAACAATGAGGCATGCGCATCCAGCCGAAACTTACCCTCATCAGCGTAAGCCTGCATAGGAAGTGCTGCAATAACCAATACTGCCAAAGCCGTTCTTTTCAACATCGTTTTCCCCTTTTCGAGTTTATTAAGAATCCTGTAAAAACTGCCGCGCCAGCGCCAGCCTATCGCGGATTGTGCCAAATTCAGCTTGGACCCGCCATCACTTCTTTCAGCAGTGGCACCGAAGCGACACGCTTCAGACGCAGGCAATGTTCGTCGAGCGCATCCAGCACCTGTAATAGTGATGGCAGATCGCGCCGGCCGTGCCGTAACAGGTAGTGGGTGACTTCGTGCGGCAGTTCGAAGCCGCGCGCACCAGCATGCTGGCGCAAGGCTTCGGCCTTTTCCTCGTCGCTGAGCGCGTGCACCTGATACACCAGCCCCCAGCCGAGGCGTGTTCGCAGATCGTCACGCAATCCAAGATGGGCGGGGGCTTGCGTGCCGCTCACCAGCAACAATCCGCCTTGCTCGCGCATGCGGTTGTACAGTTCGAACAGGGCGATCTGCGCTGCGTCGTCCAGTGCTTCGGCGTCATCGACCGCCACCACACCGGCCTCCTCGGGCACGGCACGTTCCGCGTAATGCGCGCTCTGCCCAGCCGCTTGCGCCACCATTGCCTGCAACAAGTGACTCTTGCCACTACCCTTCTCGCCCCACAGATACACGGCACGCACCTCTGCCGCACCGGCAGCCGCTTGCCGCAAGGCAGCAAGCAATTCGACGTTGCGACCAGCGACGAAGTTATCCAGCGTCGGCCCCCATTCCGGCGCGATGCCCAGCAGCATCTGGCTCATGGTTTGAGATACATCGTGCTGGAAAGATATTGTTCACGCAGATGGCGCAGCACGACCAGCAATACCGCCGCCAGCGGCAGTGCCAACAGCAGACCGAAGAAACCGAACAATTGGCCGAAAGCGAGCAAGGCGAAGATCACCGCCAGCGGATGCAGGCCGATACGCTCGCCCACCAGCCAGGGGGTGACGACCATACCTTCCAGCAACTGGCCCGCGCCGAACACCGCCCACACCACCAGCAACTGGCCCGCCAAGCCGAACTGCATCAAGGCTGCCAGCGTCGCCAGCAACAGCCCCAACACCATGCCCAGATAAGGTATGAATACCAACATGCCGGCCACGATGCCGATAGGCAGCGCGAACTCCAGTCCCACCAGCCACAGCACCACCACATAGAACCCGCTCATCAACAGCATCACCGCGATCTGCCCGCGCAGGAACTCGGCCAGCACCTGGTCAGCTTCACCAGCGAGCTGGCGGATCTTCGTGTGCCAATGACGCGGCAACAAGCCATCCACGCGCGCAAGCAGATCGTCCCAGTCGCGCAGCAGATAGAACATCACCACCGGGATCAACAACAGATTGGCGAACAGCGCCAGCAAGGCGCTGCCGCTATCGCCCAGCCAGGGCAACAGCACGCCCGAAGCCAGTCCGCCGGCCCGTTGCCAGTGGTCGGCCAGCAATTGCCTGAGTGCAGCACTATCCCATTCCAAATCCATCCCGAACCATTGCTGCAAGGTCGGCAGCAAATGCACCCGTGCGGCCTCCAGCCATTGCGGCAGACGCTGCGCCAGCAGGGACAGCTCCTGTTGCAACAAAGGCAGCATGATCAGCAACAGCGCCAGCCCCAGCAGCAGCGCGCCCAGCATCACCAGCAATACCGCAAGAGCGCGTGGCAGCTTGAATCTGCACATCCGGTCCACCAGTGGATCGAACACATAGGCGAGCACAGCCGCGGCCACGAACGGGGCGAGGATAGGGGCCAGCAGATAGAGCAGCGCGAATGCGGCGGCTGTCAAGGCTAGCCACTGCATGGCAACAGAGCGGGAGACGGTCATTTCGGGTAAAATCCGCGGCGAAAAACGTGCTGCACTTTACCTGCCAGAAAGCGAGAACTCAACTTGAGCCAGAATTCCCCCCTCTCCTACCGTGATGCCGGTGTCGATATCGATGCCGGCGACCAACTGGTCGAGAACATCAAACCCTATGCCAAGCGCACCATGCGCCCCGAAGTGCTGTCCGGTATCGGCGGCTTCGGCGGACTGGTCGAGATCTCCAAGAAATTCAAGGAGCCGGTGCTGGTGTCCGGCACCGACGGCGTGGGCACCAAGCTCAAGTTGGCGTTCGAGCTGAACCGCCACGACACGGTCGGAATCGATCTGGTCGCGATGAGCGTCAACGACATCCTTGTGCAGGGCGCCGAGCCGCTGTTCTTCCTCGACTACTTCGCCTGCGGCAAGCTGGACGTGCCCAGTGCCACCGAAGTCATCAAGGGCATCGCCAAAGGCTGTGAAGATTCCGGCTGCGCACTGATCGGTGGCGAGACTGCCGAGATGCCCGGCATGTATCCGGAAGGTGAGTACGATCTGGCCGGCTTCGCCGTCGGTGTGGTCGAAAAATCCAAGATCATCACCGGTGAGACCATCCAGCCCGGCGATGTGGTGCTGGGCCTGGCCTCCAACGGTGCGCACTCCAACGGCTATTCGCTGGTGCGCAAGATCATCGCGCGCAGCAAGCCCGACCTGAACGCCAAGTTCGACGGCGAGCGCACGCTGGCCGATTGCATCATGGCCCCGACGCGTTTATATGTGAAACCGCTGCTGAGCCTGATGCAAAGCATCACCATCAAAGGCATGGCGCACATCACCGGCGGCGGCATCACCGAGAACGTGCCGCGCGTACTGCCCGCCAATGTGGTCGCGGACATCGACAGCAAGACTTGGCAGATGCCGAAACTGTTCGAATGGTTGCGCGAAGGCGGCAACGTCGAAGCGCAAGAGATGTTCCGCACCTTCAACTGCGGCATCGGCATGGTGGTGATCGTTGCCGCCGCCGACGCGGACACTGCGATCAAGCAACTGCAGGCGGCAGGCGAGACCGTATCGCGCATCGGCACTATCCGTGCCCGCGCTGGCGACGAGCATCAGACGCAAGTCAAATAAATGCCCGCACAGAAGAACATCGTCATCCTCATCTCCGGCCGCGGCAGCAACATGGAAGCATTGCTGCACGCCAACCTGCCTTGCCGCATCGCCGCCGTGATCAGCAACAAAGCCGACGCACAGGGACTGGAGACCGCACGCGCGCATGGCATCGATACGGCAGTGGTGTCGCATCGCGACTATACCGACCGTGAAGCATTCGATGCGGCACTGGCGCAGGAGATCGACCGTTACCAGCCGGACTTCATCATATTGGCCGGCTTCATGCGCATCCTCACCGACGGTTTCGTGCATCGCTACACGGGCCGCATGATCAACATCCACCCTTCGCTGCTGCCTGCCTACACCGGCGTGGACACGCATGCGCGCGCGCTGCAGGACGGCGTGAAGATCCACGGTTGCTCGGTGCACTTCGTCACGCCTGCACTGGATGGCGGCCCCATCATCATCCAGGCCGCCGTGCCGGTGCTGCATGACGATACACCGCAGACTCTGTCGGCACGTGTGCTGCACGAAGAGCACCGCATCTTCCCGCAGGCGGTGCGCTGGTTATGCCGCGATCAGGCACGACTCGATGCGGACGGCCGTGTTTCCGTCGACCGTATGGAGCAACTCGGCAGCACACTGATCTCACCGGGGCTGGACTGAGATGCGTGCCCTGCTCGTTCTGTTCATCGCCAGCCTTTCGCTCAGCCTGCAAGCTGAACCGTTGCCGCTGCGGATCGAAGCGAGTTATGACATCCTCAAACAGGGCATCAAGCTGGCCGAGGTCAACGAGGTATTCGAACGCAAGGATGATCGTTACCGCATCGTCAGCGTGACCAAGCCGGTCGGCCTGCTGGCGCTGTTCCAGCCCGAGACCATCGTGATAACCAGCGAAGGCGAGATCGGCGAGGCGGGACTGCTGCCTCGACACTTTACCCATCGCCGCAACCGCAACACCGAGAAGAACAGCAGTGCGGATTTTGATTGGGAACGCAGCGAATTGACATTGAGTGGCCAGAGCGGCATCCAGCTGCTCGAACTGCGGCCCTATACGCAAGACCGCTTGAGCATCATGTATCAATTCGTCATTCAACCGCCGCATGGCCGCCTTGAATTCCGCTTCGACATGACCAACGGCCAAAAAGTCGAAGCGTACCGCTATCAGTTGAATCCGGCCCAGACCGTACAAGTGCCATTCGGCAACCTGCGCAGCTATTACCTCTATACGCCGCCGCAAAAGACCAAATGGAAGTCCGAGATCTGGCTTGCCATCGATCACGGTTTCGTCCCATGCAAGGTGGTCGTGACTGAAGACGATGGTGCGCAACTGACGCAAGTCCTGCGCACACTGAACATGGTGCCGTGAACTTCGCAGCCTTGTCGTCCGTCCGGCAGCGTCTCGCTATCGCCCTGGCAGTCTCCCTCGCGATCCATGCCCTGCTGATGTGGCTACCGCCTATCCAGTTACCTGAAGCGGAACCCGATCTGCCGCCCTTGATTGCAAAACTGGTGCCGCTGCCGCAGGTGCGCACGGCAAGCAAGCGTCCCGCCACACCTCTCTCCAAACCCGCTACAACACCGGCCGATGCGCTGGCCGCAGCAGCCAGCGCGGTAGCTACTACTTCCAGTGTGGCCGCCACTTCAGAACCCGCGTTGCCAGCCAGCCAAGTCGCCGTAACCTCTCCCGCCTCCGCCATCGCGGCAAGCGATACGCCCACGCCCGCCAGTCAGGTCGCGGCAGCCACACCAGAGATGGCTGCCCCCGCTGAGGCCGCTTCTTCTGCGCTTGCCATAGCCCCTGTGATCGCAGAAGCAGCACCGCCCGCGCGCCCCACGCTGCCCAAACATGCCTTCCTGAAATTCCAGGTGCGTATCGGCAAGAACGGTATGGCGGTAGGCGAAGCGCGGCATGAATTGCAGATTGCGGATGGCCGTTACGAACTCACTGCGACCACGCGCACAGTCGGACTGGCACGACTGGTGAAATCCTACAAACTGATCCAGACCAGCAATGGCAAAACCGACGGCACCGTGTTGCATCCGCAGCAGTACAGCGAGGACAAGGAAAACGACGGCGAAAAGCGCAAGGACAGCGTCAAGCTCGACTATCCGGCGCAGCAGTTGCTATTCGCCACCGGCATCAAGATGCCGCTCAAGGAATCCACGCAGGACATCCTGAGCATCCTCTACCAATTCCCGTCCTTGCCCGAACCGGGCGAAATACTTCCCGTCGCCATCACCAACGGACGCGATTGGGAGCAATACCAGTTCGAGATCGCCACCAATGAAGAATTGATCACTCCGCTGGGCAAGCTGCACACGGTACACTTCCGCAAATTGCATCCGCCCGGCAAGGAAGGGCTGGAGATATGGTTCGCGCAGGAATATCGTCTATTGCCGGTCAAACTGCGCCACATAGATCGCGACGGCAGCATCTCCGGCGAGGCAATCATCACAGACATCCGCATAGCGGAGGAATAGGAAACAGCATGCTACTCACAGAATATCGTCTCGACCTCACCATCCAGGCAGTGCGCGCCGCACTGAAGATGGAGCACCCGGCAGATGCCGTGCTGCGCAACTTCTTCCAGACCGAGCGCATCGGCTCCAACGAACGCAAACTGGTGGCGGAAACACTGTTCGGCGTATTGCGCCATCGCATGTTGCTTGAATACGGCTGCACCATGGAAGAAAAAGGTATCGCCTCGGCCCGCCGCATGGCGCTTGGCTACTGGGTACGTTTCGGTGGTTACAACCTGCGCGAACTGAAACCTTTGCTCAAGGTGAAAGAAGAAGAATGGCTGGTCAAAGTCAAAAGCATCGACCCCACAACCTTGCCACTCTCCATCCAGGCCGAAATGCCGGAGTGGATCGTGGAAAAACTGCGCGCGTATCGCAGCGACGACGAGATCCTGGCGCTCGGCCAGTCCATGCAACAGTCCGCCCCGCTCGACCTGCGCGTCAATTCGCAATTGGCCAACCGCAACGAAGTGCTGCAATCGCTGCAAGCCGAAGGCTACGAAGCCACGGCCACACCGTTCTCACCCTACGGCATCCGTCTCAAATATAAACCCGCGCTGAACAAACATGCGTTGTTCCTCTCCGGCAAATTCGAAGTGCAGGACGAGGGCAGCCAACTGCTCGGTTTGATGCTGGCTCCGAAGCGCAACGATATGGTGGTGGATTTCTGCGCCGGTGCGGGCGGCAAGACCCTGATGCTGGGTGCGCTGATGAATTCGCAGGGTCGTTTGTATGCGTGGGACGTGTCGGAGAAACGCCTGACCAATCTCAAGCCGCGTTTGAAACGCTCCGGCCTGTCCAACGTGCAACCGCAACTCATCGCGCACGAGAACGACCAGAAGATCAAACGCCTTGCCGGCAAGATCGACCGCGTGCTGGTGGATGCGCCGTGCAGCGGGCTGGGCACCCTGCGCCGCAACCCCGACCTGAAGTTCCGCCAGTCGGTGCAGAGTGTGGAGGAGTTGAAAGAGAAGCAACGCGCCATTCTGGATTCGGCCGAGCGCCTGCTGAAAAAAGGCGGCAGGCTGGTATATGCGACTTGCAGCGTGTTGCAGGAAGAGAACCAGGACATCGTCAGCGCATTCCTGACCGCACATCCCGATTTCACATTGCTGCCGGCCAGCGAAGTGCTGAAGCAGCACCACATCGACCTAGCTATGGGCGACTACCTGCAACTCACCCCGCAGCAGCACAACACCGACGGTTTCTTCGCCGCCGTGCTGGAACGCACGGGTCAGCCTGCAGACATCGCCACCGAGGACGCAGAAGAAGAGGTCGCGTAACTATACAGGGTGCCGCGACTTTCATCACGGCGCCCTGAACATCCCTGCCTTACATCAAGCCCATCGTCACCAGAGCGATGAATGCGGCGAACAGCGCGAAGTGACTGATGCCCTCGATGGCATTGGTCTCGCCGTCGTGCAAGTTGTTCATCACCGTCAGGAAGGTCAGCAACAGCAGTCCGCCCTGCACCGGCGTCAGTGCCATCACGATGCGCTCTCCGGTGAACAGGGCGATTGCCTCGATCACCGGCAACGTCAGCAGCACGGTCGCCAGCGACGCTCCCAGCGCGATATTGACCGTGGTCTGCATGCGATTGTTCTGCGCCGCACGCAGGGCGGTAAGGATCTCCGGACTGGCCGAGATCAGCGCCACCAGCACCGCAGGGATCGCCTTGGGCAGACTGCTTCCGGCCAGCCCCGCATCCAGCAACACCGATAATACTTCGGACAGCAAACCGACCAGCACGATAGCCCCCAGCATGATGCCCACATGCAGCGCATTCGGGCTGTGCACGGTGTCGTGCGCCTCTTCCTCGGTCACCGACGAATATTCAAAGAAGGTGCGGTGTTCCACCGTCTGCAGGCGCAGGAAGGCCGCATACATCACCGACATGGTGATCACCGAGAAGATGGAGTAGACCTGCCATTGCTCGTCCGGCACGAAATCCGGAATGAACATACCGATGCCGATGGCGACCAGCAGCATGGCGACAAAGGAGTTGGCCGAGGAGATGTTGTACTTGGTCTGCCCGTGTTTCAGTCCGCCGACGATGGCGGCCAGACCGAGGATGCCGTTTATATCGAACATCACGGCAGCGAACACCGTATCGCGGGCCAGCGTGGGATTCGGCGCACCCTGCAGTAGCACGACCAGGATCACCACCTCCACCGACACGGCCGCCAGCGTGAGGATCAGCGTGCCGTAAGGTTCGCCGAAGCGCACCGCCAGCACCTCGGCATGGTGTGCGATGCGGAAGGCGACGCCGATGATGGCGGCCAGGATCACACCCAGCAGCCCCCATAGCATGATGCCGCCGTGCTCGACCGCGCCATGCTCCAGCGCAAAGCCAACACCGAGCACAAGAAGCGCGGCGGCGATGGGATATTCTGATTTGATGTTTTTCATATGCGTTCTTTCAGTTGAAATCAATCTCGCGGTATTCCACTCTCACCACCACCAGTTCTTCCACTCCGTCCGGCAGGGGCAGCAACAACACATCGTCTTCGCGCGCCTTCAGCAGCACGCGCGCCAGCGGTGACACCCAGCTGACATGGCCTTTGCTGGCGTTCGCCTCGTCTATGCCGACGATGCTGTAAGTGCGATCCTGGCCGTCTTCGTGACACACCGTCACCGATGCACCGAAGAACACCTGCTCGCAACCCTTGCGCTGCGCCGGATCGACGACCTCCGAGTTCTCCATGCGCTTGGCGAGGAAGCGCAGGCGGCGGTCGATCTCGCGCAAACGTCTCTTGCCGTAGATGTAATCGCCATTCTCGGAACGATCGCCGTTGCCCGCCGCCCACGAGACGGTCTGCACGACAGATGGTCGCTCCACGTCCAACAGATGCATGTACTCATCCTTGAGGCGGCGGTAACCCGCCGGGGTCATGTAGTTCTTGGTTCCTGCGGGGAGTGCGGGCAACGACACCGAATCGTCGTCATCATCGTCGGTGTCGTTCTCGCGGGTGAAAGCTTTGCTCACGGGTGTTGCTTGAAGTGTTTCTAAACGTACCCCTTAGAACGGGATATCGTCGTCGAAGTTGTCGAAGTTGCCCTTCGCCGCAGGCGCTGCGGCCGGACGTGCCGCCGGCGCACTGCGCGCCGGTGCGGAAGAACCGCCGTCGTCCATCACTTCGAAGCTGCCACCGCCGCCGGCCTTGCCGCCCAGCATTTTCATCTCGTTCACCACGATCTCGGTGGTGTAACGGTCCTTGCCTTCCTTGTCCTGCCACTTGCGGGTCTGGATGCGGCCTTCGACATAGATCTGCGAACCCTTCTTCAGATATTCGCCCGCGATCTCGGCCAAACGGCGATAGAACACCAGGTTGTGCCACTCGGTGCGTTCCTGCTTCTCACCGCTCTTGTCTTTATAGTTCTCGGAAGTCGCCAGTGTGACGTTGGTCACTGCTTCGCCGCTAGTCATATAACGGGTCTCCGGGTCTTTACCCAGACGGCCCACCAGAATTGCTTTATTCACTGACATCTCATGCTCCCTTCACTAATTGTTCTATCGCGTCTTCGTCGAATCCGCCCATTTCCACTTTGATGCAGGCGATCTGCTCGCTCGCCACTACCAGCACCTCGCGTACGCCGCGCAATTGTGCCAGAGACAGGCGCAATGTGCTCGCCGCCGCATCATCCATCTCGGGCAGGTGATACATCTTCGTCATCAGAGGCTCCGGCGCTCGCATGCCGGACGCCACCAGCAGCCACACCAGCAGCATCGCCACCGCGAATATCAGCACCGCATTGCCGCCGTACAACTGCATCAACAAACCGCCCATGGCCGAACCGAAGAACGCCCCCAGGAACTGCACGCTACTGAACACCCCCATCGCCGTGCCTTTAGAGGCCAGCGGCGCGATCTTGCTGACGATGGATGGCTGCGTCGCTTCCAGCACGTTGAACGCGGTGAAGAACACCAGCAACGTGATCGCCATGCCCCACAGGCTATCCTGCAGGAACAGGATGCCCAGTTGCGCCAGCGCCGCCAGACCGATGGCGACCATGAACACCTGCTTCAGTTTTGCTTTCTTCTCCGCGATGATGATGGGCGGCACCATCAGCACGAAAGCGATCAGCATCACCGGCAGATACACCTGCCACTGGTGCGCCGCATCCAGTCCGTTCGCGCGCAGGATGAACGGCACCTGCATGAACACCGACATCAGGATCGCGTGCAAAGTGAACACGCCGAAGTCCATGCGCAGCAGGTCGGCGTTGCGCAACACTTCCTTCAGCTTGCTGGTGTTCGCCTCGGTATCGGAATGGAAACGTGTGATGCGCGGCTGCGGGATGTACCACAACACCATCGCGATGGACACAAAGGCCAGCACGCCGGTCAGCTCGAACATGCCCGACATGCCGATGGTCTTGTACAGCAACGGCGACAGCACCATCGACAGCGAAAACGTCACGCCTATGGTCATGCCTATCATCGCCATCGCCTTGGTGCGGTGTTCCTCGCGCGTCAGGTCGGCGGTCAGCGCCATCACCGCTGCATTGATCGCGCCCGCGCCCTGGATGACGCGTCCGGCGATGATCCAATATATATCGTCCGCCGCGGCTGCGATGAAGCTGCCCGCCGCGAACAGCAGCAGACCCGCGATGATGATCGGCTTGCGCCCGTAGCGGTCCGACAACCAACCCGCCGGGATCTGCAGGATCGCCTGCGTCAGACCGTAAGCCCCCAGCGCCACCCCGATCAGAAAATGACTCTCCCCGCCCGGCAACTCCTCGGCATACAAAGCAAAAATTGGAAGAATGATGAACAGACCCAGCATGCGCAGGCCATAGATGCTCGCGAGGCCGATACTGGCACGGCGCTCGAACGGGGTCATTGCGGAATCTGAAGCGGACATGAAGCTGAAAATCAGGGTTTCGGAAGGGGCGTATGTTAACAGGTCTGGCTATACGCCTGATAGCCAACCCACTCCCCTCTCTGTCGGCACAATCCCCACTTCCCGTCCGGATACTGCGGTTGGGTAAGCACCCGTTTTCGCGTATATTGGCAGGTCGTTTTTATTGGTCCGTTGCCTCACATGGAATACATCAAGATACGCGGTGCACGCACCCACAATCTCAAGAACATCAGCCTCGATCTGCCCCGCAATCAACTAGTGGTGATTACCGGCCTTTCCGGTTCTGGCAAGTCCTCGCTCGCGTTCGATACGCTGTATGCCGAGGGGCAGCGGCGCTATGTGGAATCGCTTTCGGCGTATGCGCGCCAATTCCTGCAGTTGATGGAAAAACCCGACGTCGATCTGATCGAGGGGCTTTCGCCTGCCATCGCCATCGAGCAGAAGGCGACCTCACACAACCCGCGCTCGACGGTGGGTACGGTGACCGAGATCCACGATTACCTGCGTCTGCTGTTTGCGCGTGCGGGCGATCCGCATTGCCCGCAGCATGACATCGTGTTGCAGGCCCAGTCGGTCGGGCAGATGGTGGACTCGGTGCTGGCGTTGCCGGAAGGCACCAAGGTGATGATCCTGTCGCCGGTGGTGGTGGGACGCAAGGGTGAGCAGCTGGATCTGTTCGACGAGCTGCGTGCGCAAGGTTTCGTGCGGCTGCGTGTGAACGGCAAGGTGTGCGAGATGGACAACCTGCCCAAGCTGGCGAAGAACTCCAAGCACACCATCGAGATCGTGGTGGATAGATTGAAAGTGACCGCTGACATCAAACAGCGGCTGGCGGAGTCGTTTGAAACCGCATTGCGCCACGCGGACGGTCGCGCACTGGCAGTGGAGATGGATTCCGGCAAGGAACACCTGTTCTCAGCCAAGTTCGCCTGCCCGATCTGTAACTATTCTCTGCAGGAGTTGGAGCCGCGCCTGTTCTCGTTCAACAGTCCGATGGGCGCTTGCCCGAAATGCGACGGCTTGGGCGTGATCTCGTTCTTCGATCCGGCACGCATCGTGGCCTTCCCCAATCTGTCGCTCTCTGGCGGCGCGATCAAGGGCTGGGATCGACGCAATCAGTTCTACTTCCAGATGCTGGATAGTCTGGCCAAACATTACGATTTCGATCTGGAACAGTCTTTCGAGAGCCTGCCCGAGAAGACCCAGACTGTTGTGCTGTACGGCAGCGGCAACGACGAGATCGCCTTCACCTACCTGAACGAGCGCGGCAAGAAGATGCTACGCGAGCATCCGTTCGAGGGCATCGTGAACAATCTGGAGCGTCGTTACAAAGAGACTGAGTCGCCCACGGTGCGCGAGGAACTGTCCAAATATCTGAACAACTGCTCCTGTCCTGAATGCAAAGGCACCCGTCTGCGCGAAGAGGCTCGCCATGTGCGTGTCGCCGAGAAGACCATCTATGAATTGAGTGCGCTGCCGCTGAAGCAGGCACTGACTTTCTTCAGCAGCGTGAAGCTGCCTGGCAACAAGCAGGCCATCGCCGAGAAGATCGTGCAGGAGATCGCCAGCCGCCTGACCTTCCTGAACAACGTGGGTCTGGAATATCTTTCTTTGGAACGTTCTGCCGAGACGCTCTCCGGCGGCGAGGCGCAGCGCATCCGTCTGGCATCGCAGATCGGCTCAGGCCTGACCGGCGTGATGTATGTGCTGGATGAGCCTTCCATCGGCTTGCACCAGCGCGACAATGACCGCTTGCTGGATACGTTGAAGCGTCTGCGCGATATGGGCAACAGCGTGATCGTGGTGGAACATGACGAGGACGCGATACGCACCGCCGACTATGTGGTGGATATGGGGCCGGGCGCGGGTGAACACGGCGGCATGGTTGTGGCGCAAGGCACCGCAGAGGAAGTGATCGCCAACCCGAATTCGCTGACCGGCGATTACCTGGCCGGCCGCAAGACCATCAAGCCGCCCAAGACCTATCGCAAGCCAGATCCCGAGCGCAGGTTGAAGATCATCGGCGCGACGGGCAACAACCTGAAGGATGTGACGCTGGATCTGCCGGTCGGATTACTGACCTGTGTGGCAGGCGTGTCCGGATCGGGCAAATCCACACTCATCAACGACACCTTATACAACGCCGTGGCACAACACCTGTACGGCAGCAACGCCGTACCCGCGCCGCATTGCGAGATCGAGGGATTGGAGTTCTTCGACAAGGTGATCAGTGTGGATCAGTCACCCATCGGGCGCACGCCGCGCTCTAATCCTGCGACCTACACAGGGTTGTTCACACCGATACGTGACCTGTTCTCCGGTGTGCCGACCTCGCGCGAGCGCGGTTACGGGCCGGGACGTTTCTCGTTCAACGTGAAGGGCGGACGCTGCGAGTCGTGCCAGGGCGACGGCGTGATCAAGGTTGAGATGCACTTTTTGCCGGATGTGTATGTGCCGTGCGATGTATGCCACGGCCAGCGCTACAACCGCGAGACGCTGGAAGTACTGTACAAGGGACAGAACATCCATCAGGTGTTGGAGATGACAGTGGAGCACGCGCATGCGTTCTTCAATGCAGTGCCGGTGATCAAACGCAAACTGCAGACGTTGCTGGATGTGGGATTGGGTTACATCACGCTTGGTCAGAGTGCGACCACGCTCTCCGGCGGGGAAGCACAACGCGTAAAACTCTCGCTGGAACTGTCCAAACGCGATACAGGCCGCACGCTCTACATCCTCGACGAGCCGACCACCGGCCTGCATTTCCATGATATCGACATGCTGCTGAAAGTGATCCACACTTTGCGCGACCAGGGTAATACGCTGGTGATCATCGAGCACAATCTGGACGTGATCAAGACTGCTGACTGGGTGATCGACATGGGGCCGGAGGGCGGTGAAGGCGGCGGACGCATCGTGTCGCATGGTTCGCCCAAGGACATCGCGGCGGACAAGGACAGTGTGACCGGACCTTACCTGAAGAAGCTATTGGGCAAGTGATGAACGGCGACCGGCGATGCCGGTCACTAGCCGAAAAATGAAAAAGGCCGGGATGAACCCGGCCTTTTATATGGCGTGCAGCTTAGCTTACTCGCCTGTCACTTCCACTGCTTCTGCTGCTGTCGGACGATCCACCAGTTCGATCAGTGCCATAGGAGCATTGTCGCCCTTGCGGAAACCGAACTTCAGGATGCGCGAGTAGCCGCCGTTGCGTGTTGCATAGCGCGGGCCGAGTTCATCGAACAGCTTGGTGACCATCTCGCGGTCACGCAGACGTGCGAACGCCAGACGACGATTGGCCAGGCTTGGGTTCTTGCCCAGCGTCAGGATAGGCTCTGCCACACGGCGCAGTTCCTTGGCCTTCGGCAAGGTGGTCTTGATCGCTTCGTGACGCAGCAGCGAAACGGTCATATTGCGCAACATAGCCAGACGGTGGCTGCTGGTGCGGTTGAGTTTTCTAAGTCCTAAACGGTGACGCATGATTTTCCTCTCTTGCTTTCTGACCCGGTGTCTACCGGGCGAGCTTTATTTCTCGGCCACTGCCGTCCAGTTTTCCAGCTTAATACCCAGCGACAAATCGTGTTCGGCCAGCACTTGCTTGATCTCGTTAAGAGATTTGCGGCCCAGATTCGGGGTGCGCAGCAGGTCAGCTTCGGTGTACTGGATTAGGTCACCGATGTAATGGATGCTCTGTGCCTTCAAACAGTTCGAAGAGCGCGGAGTCAGCTCCAGATCATCGACCGGACGCAGCAGCATCGGATCGACCTTCGGTGCAGCGGGCTTCTCGACCGGAGCAGGTGTGCCTTCCAGTGCCGCGAACACGGAGAACTGCTCAACCAGGATACGCGCTGCGTAACGGATGGCTTCTTCCGGATCGATGGCACTGTTGGTCTCGATGTCGAATATCAGCTTGTCCAAGTCGGTACGCTGCTCGACGCGAGCGCTTTCGACTGCATAGCTGACGCGGGAGATCGGGCTGAACGAAGCGTCCAGGGCTATGTGGCCCACCGGACGTGTCGCCGCCCCCGGCTGCTGACGCGAGATAGCGGAAACATAACCGCGACCCTTCTCGACCTTGATCTCCATGTCCAGCTTACCGCCTGCAGTCAGGTGTGCGATGACATGGTTCGGGTTGATCACCTCGGTGTCGGCATCGACTTCGATGTCGGCAGCAGTGACAACGCCGGCACCGGATTTCTTCAGTTGCAGCGTGGCCTCAGGTGCACCGTGCAGCTTCAGGACCAAGCCCTTCAAATTCAGCAGGATCTCGACCACGTCTTCCTGCACGCCGTCGATCGGGGAGTATTCGTGCAACACTCCGGCGATCTTCACTTCCGTCACGGCATAGCCGGGCATGGAAGACAACAGGATGCGACGCAGGGCATTGCCCAGCGTATGGCCGTAGCCGCGCTCGAACGGCTCCATCACAACACGCGCCTGAGTGGCGGAGATGTTCTGGACGTCGATGATGCGAGGCTTCAACAGATTATTTGTAGGCATATGCGACTCCGCGTTGATTACTTGGAATACAACTCGACAATGAGGTGCTCATTGATGGTTGCAGGCAATTCGGTACGCTGCGGAACAGCCTTGAAGGTGCCCTTGAATGCCTTGGCATCCACGTCCAGCCATTCCGGGAAACCGCGCTGCGCTGCCGCGTCCAGAGATGCCTTCAGACGCAGTTGCGCACGGGACTTCTCGTTGACTTCGACCACATCACCCGGCTTAACGATGTAAGAAGGGATGTTCACACGCTTGCCGTTGACCAAAATGCTGTTGTGACGCACGGTCTGACGTGCTTCTGCACGAGAACCGCCGAAGCCCATACGATAGGCGACGTTGTCCAAACGGGATTCCAGCAGTTGCAACAGGTTCTCGCCGGTAATGCCCTTGGCGGTCGTTGCACGCTTGTAGATCAGACGGAACTGGCCTTCCAGGATCCCGTAGATACGACGTACCTTCTGCTTTTCACGCAGCTGGCCACCGTACTCGGACATGCGCTGGTTACGGCGCTGACCGTGCTGACCGGGAGGATACGCACGACGCTCGACCGCACACTTGTCGGTAAAACACTTTTCTGCCTTCAGAAACAGCTTCTCGCCTTCGCGACGGCACTTACGGCACTTTGCATCAAGATTTCTAGCCAAGATCGATACTCCTTAAATACGACGCTTCTTCGGAGGACGGCAACCGTTGTGCGGTACCGGCGTAATATCCGAAATGCTGGTGATTTTGAAACCGGCGGCGTTCAACGCACGCACAGCGGATTCGCGACCCGGGCCTGGACCCTTGATGCGCACTTCCAGATTCTTCACGCCACACTCGACTGCAGACTTGCCAACGACTTCGGCAGCGATCTGAGCAGCGAATGGGGTGCTCTTGCGAGAACCCTTGAAGCCCTGCGCACCACTTGTAGACCATGCCAGTGTGTTGCCCTGGCGGTCCGTGATGGTCACGATGGTGTTGTTGAAGGAAGCGTGAACGTGCGCGATGCCTTCAGCTACGTTCTTCTTTACTTTTTTACGCACTTTCGTGCTGGTCTTAGCCATGTCTGCTGTCCTCTACTTAATTACTTTTTCGCGCCAGCGATGGATTTACGCGGACCTTTACGGGTGCGTGCATTGGTGCGGGTACGCTGACCACGGCTCGGCAGGCCGCGACGATGACGCAAACCACGGTAGCAGCCCATATCCATCAGGCGCTTGATATTCATGGTGACTTCACGACGCAGGTCACCCTCAACGGTGAACTTGGCGACTTCATCGCGCAGCTTTTCCATTTCGGAATCGCTGATGTCTTTCATCTTGGAAGAAGTCAACACGCCTGCTGCAGCACAGATCTGCTGCGCACGTGTGCGTCCGATGCCATAAATGGCTGTCAACGCAATCACTGCGTGTTGATGGTTTGGAATGTTTACACCGGCAATACGAGCCATGCAGCTACCCTATCGTTCAAAAGTTGCGAATTCTAACATCCAGCGGCGATTGTACTCAATCAACCCTGGCGCTGTTTGTGGCGAGGATCGCTGCTGCAGATCACACGGACCACACGGTTGCGACGCACGATCTTGCAATTGCGGCACATTTTCTTTACGGATGCTTGGACTTTCATTTGTTTCTCCTTGCTTCTTCAATTCAAAGCCATGTACTTGGCATATAGCTAAAGTATCCAGCGATGCTTCTACCGTTTAACCGGCTTTAAAATTAGCCTTCTTCAACAGGCTTTCATATTGGTGGGTCATCAAGTAAGACTGCACTTGCGCCATGAAATCCATAGTCACCACAACCAGGATCAAGAGCGACGTACCACCGAAATAGAACGGCACATTCCACTTGACCACCAAAAACTCGGGCAACAGACAAACCAGCGTGATGTACACCGCGCCCACCATGGTCAGACGCAGCATGATCTTTTCGATATAGCGCGCAGTCTGGTCACCCGGGCGTATCCCCGGAAGGAACGCGCCGCTTTTCTTCAAATTGTCCGCGGTCTCTTTTGGACTGAACACCAGCGCGGTGTAAAAGAAGCAAAAGAATATGATCGCAGCTGCATAAAACATCACATAGATCGGCTGTCCGGGAGCCAGCTTGTCGCTCACATCCTTCAACCAGGTCATGCTGCTACCACTGCCGAACCAGCCCGCCAAAGTCGCCGGGAACAGGATGATGCTGGAAGCGAAGATCGGTGGGATCACACCGGCCATATTCAGCTTCAGCGGCAGATGCGAGCTCTGGCCACCCATAATCTTGTTACCCACCTGACGTTTGGCATAGTTCACCAATACCTTGCGCTGCCCGCGCTCCACGAACACCACCAGTGCCGTGACGGCGATGGCACCAAAGAACAGAGCCAAAACCAGCGGCACGGAGAATGCTCCGGTGCGTGCCATTTCCAGAGTGTTGCCGATCGCACTAGGCAGACCTGCCGCAATACCCGCGAAGATGATCAGCGAGATACCGTTACCCAACCCGCGCTCGGTGATCTGCTCACCCAGCCACATCAGGAACATCGTGCCGGTAACCAGGGTCACCACCGTCGTCATCTGGAACATCATGCCCGGCTCGAGCACCAGATCCTTCTGCGACTGCAACATCACCGCGATACCGAATGACTGGAACAAAGCCAACACCAGCGTACCGTATCGCGTGTACTGGGTGATCTTGCGACGGCCGGCTTCGCCTTCCTTCTTCAGCTGCTCCAAGTGCGGCACTGCGATCGATGCCAACTGCATGATGATCGATGCCGAGATGTACGGCATGATGCCCAGCGCCAAAATAGTGAAGCGTTCGAGCGCGCCACCCGAGAACATGTTGAACATGCCAAGGATACCGCCCTGCTGCTGCTTGAACAGATCGGCCAAAACGTTCGGATCGATACCCGGCACCGGGATGTGCGCACCGATACGGTACACCACCAGCGCCCCAAGCAAGAACCAGAGGCGCTTGCTCAGATCACCGTACTTACTCTTGGCTACAGCGCTCACAGACTATCCTTATTCTGCGATGCTGCCGCCGGCAGCTTCTACAGCGGCGCGAGCGCCCTTGGTCAACAGCAAACCCTGCAACTTGACCGCACGAGTGAGCTCCCCAGCCAGAATAACCTTGGCACCCAGAGCTGTCGCCGCAACCACACCAGCCTGCTTCAAAGCCAAAAGGTCTATGGTATCGACGGGCATCTTTTCTAGATCGGACAAGCGAACTTGCGCTGTGTCATTGCGAGTCAGGGAAACGAAGCCGCGCTTGGGCAGTCGACGCTGCAAAGGCATCTGACCGCCTTCAAAGCCCACTTTGTGGAAACCGCCAGCACGTGACTTTTGACCCTTGTGACCACGACCGGCAGTCTTTCCCAGGCCGGAGCCGATACCACGACCAACACGACGCTTGTAATGCTTGGCGCCATCGGCAGGTTTAATTTGATTGAGTTCCATTTATGCCTCGCACTTGACCAGGTAGAACACCTTGTTAATCATGCCGCGTACTGCCGGGGTGTCTTCCAGAACAACCGTATGGTTGATTCGGCGCAGACCCAGACCGCGAATGGTGTCGCGATGCGACTGCTTAGTTCCGATCAGGCCTTTGACCTGCGTAACCTTCAATGTTTTTTCTTTAGCCATGATTACCCCGCGATCTCTTCGACGCTCTTGCCACGCTTGGCCGCGATCTCGGCCGGAGAATTCAGCGCCTGCAGACCATTCAATGTTGCACGAACGACGTTGTACGGATTGTTGGAGCCAAGACACTTGGCCAGAACGTTGCGAACACCGACCGCCTCGAACACAGCGCGCATCGCGCCACCGGCAATAATTCCGGTACCTTCGGAAGCGGGAAGCATAACGACCTTGGCGGCGCCATGACGACCGATCACTGCGTGATGCAACGTGCCATCCTTCAGATTGACCTTGACCAGCTTGCGACGACATTCTTCCATCGCCTTCTGCACAGCTACCGGCACTTCCTTGGATTTGCCCTTACCCATGCCGACGCGACCATCGCCGTCACCCACTACTGTGAGCGCTGCGAAACCCATGATACGACCACCCTTCACCACCTTGGTGACGCGGTTCACATGGATCATCTTTTCGATGAGGCCGTCACCTTTGTCTTCGGGCTGCTGATTCTTACCTTGTGCTTTAGCCATGATTCACCTCGATCTTAGAACTGCAAGCCATTTTCGCGCGCCGCTTCTGCCAGCGCCTTGATGCGACCATGGTACTTGTTGCCGGAACGGTCAAACGCAACAGCAGTAACGCCTGCGCTCTTGGCTTTTTCGGCAATACGCTTGCCGACTACCGCCGCCGCAGCTGCATTGCCGCCGTTACCCACACTCTTGCGCACTTCTGCTTCCAGTGTGGAAGCACTAGCCAGAATCTGGCCACCATCAGCCGAAATCACTTGCGCATAGATATGCAGATTCGTGCGATGGACTGCCAGACGCACAGCCTTCTGTTCAGCGATTCTTGCGCGGGTTTTACGTGACCTGCGTTGACGCGATTCATTTTTATTCAACATATCAACCTCGATTATTTCTTCTTGGTTTCTTTGAGGAGCACCACTTCGTCTGCGTAACGCACACCCTTGCCCTTGTAAGGCTCAGGTTCACGATAAGCGCGGATCTCGGCGGCAACCTGACCAACTTGCTGTTTGTCTGCTCCAGTCAGCACGATCTCGGTCTGACTGGGTGTCGCGACCTTCACACCTTGCGGCATCTTGTGCGCGACAGGATGAGAGAATCCGAGGGACAGATTCAGCGTATCGCCAGCTGCTTGCGCACGATAACCGACACCCACCAGGGTCAGCTTGCGCTCGAAACCCTTGCTCACACCATTCACCATGTTTGCCAACAGGGCGCGTATTGTGCCGGACATCGCATTGGATTGGGCAGATTCACCGACAGCCTTGCAAAGCAACTGGTCGCCTTCGCGCACAACGGTAACTTCGCCCTTAAGAACTTGCGTGAGGGAACCCAACGGGCCCTTTACGGAGATCTTGTCTGCAGCCAAGGTGACTTCCACACCGGCCGGCACCACAACTGGATTCTTACCAACTCTAGACATATCCCCCCCCTTACGCCACGATGCACAGCACTTCGCCGCCGATACCGTTGGCACGTGCTTTGTGGTCTGTCATCAAGCCCTTGGACGTGGACACGATCGCGATACCCATACCGTTCATCACGTGAGGGATATCTTCGCTGCCCTTGTACACACGCAGACCCGGACGGCTCACGCGCTGGATCTTTTCGATCACAGGACGGTCGGCGTAATACTTCAAACCGATTTCCAGCATCGGCTTGCCGTCGTTTTCCATGACTTTGAAGCCATCGACATAGCCTTCATCCTGCAGAACCTTGGCGATTGCAGCCTTGATCTTGGATGATGGCATTGCCACGATTGTTTTTTCCGCCATTTGCGCGTTACGAATACGCGTCAACATATCGGCGATAGGATCACTCATGCTCATAAATTCACCCTTACCAGCTTGCCTTGACTACACCAGGGATCTCGCCGCGCATTGCGTATTCACGCAATTTGATGCGGCCCAGACCGAACTTGCTGAAGGTGCCACGTGGGCGACCAGTCAGCGCGCAACGATTACGCAAACGCACCGGGCTGGAATCACGAGGCAGCGCCTGCAGTTTTTGACGAGCAGCAAAACGCTCTTCATCGCTCAGCGACATATTTGTCGCGATTGCCAACAGCTCAGCACGCTTACCAGCGAATTTCTTCACTGTGTCGCGGCGTTTCTGTTCGCGGTTAATCAAAGCTGTTTTAGCCATATCACCCTCAGTTCTTCAATGGGAATTTGAAAGCCATCAGAAGCGCACGCGCCTCTTCGTCGGTCTTCGCAGTCGTTGTGATCGTGATGTTCATGCCACGCAGAGCGTCGATCTTGTCGTACTCGATCTCCGGGAAGATGATCTGCTCTTTGATACCCATGTTGTAATTGCCACGGCCATCAAAAGACTTGCCCGAAATACCACGGAAGTCGCGAATACGAGGAATTGCAACTGTAACAAGGCGATCCATGAATTCGAACATGCGTTCGCGGCGCAGCGTTACCTTGCAGCCGACCGGATAGTTCTCGCGGATCTTGAAACCGGCGATGGATTTCTTGGACTTGGTCACGACAGGCTTCTGGCCTGCAATCTTGGTCATGTCGCTAACCGCGTGATCCATCACTTTCTTGTCGGCAACCGCTTCGCCCACACCCATATTCAGGGTGATCTTCTCGATGCGCGGCACTTCCATGACAGACTTGTAGCCGAACTGCTTCATCAGCTGCGGCGCCACGGTCTCTTTATAGAACTGATTAAAACGAGCCATGCTCATACCCCTTATGCAATCACTTCGCCGCTGGACTTGAAGATGCGCACTTTGCGCCCGTCTTCCAGCTGCTTGATACCAACACGATCCGCCTTTTTGGTAGCCGCATTGAAGATGGCCACATTGGAGATGTGCATCGGCTTCTCGATCTCAACGATACCGCCCGAGGTCCCTTTCATGGGATTCGGCTTCTGGTGCTTCTTGACCTTGTTGACGCCCGACACCACTACGTAGTCATCAGCCACCTTCATAACGCTACCGCGATTGCCCTTATCCTTGCCGGCGATCACGATCACATCATCATCTTTTTTTATCTTGCGCATGATTTTTCCTTATCCTTCCCTTACAGCACTTCAGGTGCCAGGGAAACGATCTTCATGAACTTCTCGTTACGCAGTTCACGCGTAACCGGCCCGAAGATGCGTGTGCCGATCGGCTCCAGCTTGTTGTTCAGCAGAACTGCAGCATTGCCGTCGAACTTGATCAGAGAGCCGTCAGTGCGACGAACACCCTTGGCTGTGCGAACGACCACCGCACTGTAGACTTCGCCTTTTTTGACGCGCGAACGCGGCGCAGCATCCTTGATGCTGACCTTGATCACATCGCCCACGCCGGCATAACGACGCTTGGAACCACCCAACACCTTGATGCACATAACCGAGCGTGCGCCAGTGTTGTCAGCCACATTCAAAACAGACTGCATTTGTATCATTTTTTAATCTCCAACTTATTCCGCCTGCGGCGGCTAGTTTTGGAACCCGTTCGGGTTAGGCCGCCGCAAGCGACGGTGAAACGAAGCCGCGCATTCTAGTCAGACTTGCGCAAAGGCGCAAGCATAATTTTCAATTACGCAACCACGGACTCATCAATCAGCCTTGGCAACACGCCATGTCTTGGTCTTGGACATAGGGCGCATCTCTTCGATAGTCACCATATCGCCCTCATTGCAAGTATTGTTCTCGTCATGAGCGTGGTATTTCTTGGAGACGCGGACGACCTTGCCCAGCACAGGATGCTTCACCTTGCGTTCAACCAGGACCGTGACGGTCTTGTCCATTTTGTTGCTGACGACGGTGCCGGTCAGGGCGCGTTTCAGATTAGCTGCACTCATTGCTGCACACCTTTTTCTGTCAATACGGTTTTCACACGCGCGATGTCACGGCGCACCTTTTTCAACTGGCTGGTATTGCTCAGTTGCTGTGTTGCAAGTTGCATGCGCAGACCGAACTGCGCCTTGCTCAAAGACATCAGCTCTTCATGCAACTCAGCAACGGATTTGCTCTTCAGTTCACTAGCATTCATGATCACGCTCCTACCTGTCTGACAACGAAAGTCGTCTCAAGCGGCAGCTTTGCTGATGCCAGCTTGAACGCTTCACGCGCCAATGTTTCTGCCACACCGTCCATCTCGTACAGCATCTTGCCCGGCTGGATCTCGGCTACGTAGTACTCCGGATTTCCTTTACCGTTACCCATACGCACTTCTGCAGGCTTCTTGGAGATAGGCTTGTCCGGGAATACGCGGATCCAGATACGACCACCACGCTTGATGTGACGTGTCATGGCACGACGGGCTGCTTCGATCTGACGAGCAGTCAGGCGGCCGCGGCCAACGGCCTTAAGACCGAACTCGCCGAAACTCACCTTGTTGCCGCGCGTTGCGATGCCGGTGTTACGGCCCTTCTGCTCCTTGCGGTACTTTCTTCTAGCTGGCTGTAGCATGTTTTGCTCCCGACTTTCTTACTTTCTTTTCTGGCTCGGCAACAGCGGGAGCAGCGACTTCCTGCTGACCAGTCTGGTCACCCTTGTATACCCACACCTTGACACCGATGATGCCGTAGGTGGTCTTCGCTTCGGCAAAGCCGTAGTCGATATCGGCACGCAGTGTGTGCAATGGCACACGGCCTTCGCGATACCACTCGGTACGCGCGATCTCGATACCATTCAGGCGGCCTGCACTCATGATCTTGATGCCCTGGGCACCCAGACGCATGGCGTTTTGCATGGCACGCTTCATGGCGCGACGGAACATGATGCGCTTCTCGAGCTGCTGAGTGATGGACTCGGCGATCAACTGCGCATCCACTTCCGGCTTGCGAACTTCCTCGATATTCAGACCAACATCAGGCAGACCCATGCGCTTGCGCAATTCGACGCGCAATTTTTCGATGTCTTCGCCCTTCTTGCCGATCACCACACCAGGACGAGCCGTGTAGATAGTGATCTTGGCGTTCTTGGCAGGACGCTCGATGATGATTCTGGAGACGCCGGCACCAGCCAGCTTCTTCTTCAGATAATCACGCACTTCGATGTCTTTATGCAGCAGATCAGCGAAGTTCTTGCTGTTGGAATACCACTTGGACGACCAGTTCTTAGTGACACTCAAGCGGAAACCAATCGGATGAATTTTCTGACCCATGCTTAGCTCCCGACGGTGATCGTAATGTGGCAAGTCTGCTTCTCGATGCTTGTTCCACGGCCCTTGGCGCGGGGAATCATGCGCTTGAGGGAAGCACCTTTGTCCACGTAAATGGTAGAAACCTTCAATTCATCGATGTCTGCGCCGTCGTTATGCTCAGCATTGGCGATCGCTGAATCCAGCGCCTTCTTGATGATGGCGCCGCCCTTTTTCGGGCTGAAAGTCAAAATGTTCAAGGCTTGCGCGACAGGCAGACCACGAATCTGGTCAGCGACCAGACGCGCCTTCTGCGCCGACAAACGTACACCCCGGATGACTGCTGTTGTACTCATCATCTCTCCTTATTTCTTCGCTTTTTTGTCAGCGACGTGGCCCTTGAAGGTACGCGTCAGCGAAAATTCGCCCAGCTTGTGACCAACCATGTTCTCGGAGATATATACCGGAACATGCGCCTTGCCGTTGTGAACGGCGATCGTGAGACCGACGAACTCGGGCAACACCGTCGAGCGGCGGGACCAGGTCTTGACCGGGCGCTTGTCATTGGTTGCGCGGACCGTCTCGACCTTCTTAATCAGGTGCAGATCGACGAAAGGACCTTTTTTAATTGAACGTGCCATTCTGATTTACCCCTTAAGCCTTGAAGCGACGACGCACGATCATATTCGTAGTGCGCTTGTTGCTACGTGTACGGTAGCCCTTGGCCGGCGTGCCCCATGGGCTGACCGGATGACGACCCGCAGCAGTCTTGCCTTCACCACCACCGTGCGGGTGGTCGACCGGGTTCATCACCACGCCGCGAACCGTCGGACGAATACCGCGCCAGCGATTTGCACCGGCCTTGCCGATGGAACGCAGACTATGCTCGGAGTTGCCCACTTCGCCCAGTGTCGCTTTGCAGTCGATGTGTACCTTGCGGATCTCACCGGAGCGCAGACGCAACTGCGCATAGCTGCCTTCACGGGCCAGCAGTTGCACTGCCGCGCCGGCGGAGCGCGCCAATTGCGCACCCTTGCCCGGCAGCATCTCGATCGCGTGTATGGTCGAACCCACCGGGATATTGCGCAACGGCAGCGCATTACCCGCTTTGATCGGGGCTTCAGATCCGCTGATCAGTTCGGCACCGGCAGAGATACCCTTGGGAGCGATGATGTAACGACGCTCGCCATCCGCGTACAGCAACAGCGCCAAATGCGCAGTGCGGTTCGGATCGTATTCCAGACGCTCAACTTTGGCCGGAATGCCATCCTTGTTACGCTTGAAGTCAACCAGACGATAATGTTTCTTGTGTCCACCACCCATGTGACGGGTAGTGATATGACCATTGTTGTTACGACCTGCGGTACGCGTCTTCTTTTCCAGCAAGGCTGCAACAGGCTTACCCTTGTGCAATTCCTTGTTGACCACACGCACTACCGAACGTGTACCAGGCGATGTAGGTTTGAGTTTAATCAGTGCCATGTTTTACCCCTGCTCACTTGCGGCAAAGTTGATCTCCTGACCGGCAGCCAGACAAACATAGGCTTTCTTCCAGTCTTTGCGGCTGCCCATGAATCGGCCAAAGCGCTTTTGCTTGCCCTTCACGTTGCTGATCTGCACGCTATCAACGGTCACATTGAACAACTTCTCGACTGCCGCTTTGACTTCAGGCTTGGTGGCGTCGGAAGCCACACGGAAAATGACCTGCTCGTTCTTCTCTGCAACGAACGTGGCCTTTTCAGAGATCTGCGGCGCCAGCAGAATGTGCAACAGACGCTCTTCGATGTTCTTGGTCGTCATGCCAGCATCTCCTCAATTTTGGCGATCGCACTGCGCGTAACCAGCACGTTCGGGAAACGAACCAGACTGACTGGGTCGGCCTGATGCACTTCAACCACCAGCACGTTAGGCAGGTTGCGCGAAGCCAGATACATATTTTCGTCGATGTTGTCAGTGATGATCATGACGCGAGCATCTTTCAGCCCCATGTCATTGATCTTCGCTGCCAGCAGCTTGGTCTTCGGTGCGTCAACAGACAGTGCATCCAACACGCTCAGACGACCTTCGCTGACCAATTTCGAGAAGATCGACGCCAGGCCGGCGCGATACATCTTACGGTTGATCTTGTGCGAATAGTTCTGATCGGGCAGGTTCGGGAAAATCTTACCACCACCGCGCCACAACGGGCTGGAGGCACGACCGGCACGGGCACGACCTGTACCTTTTTGTGCGAATGGCTTGTGCGTGGTCTTGTTGATCTCGCTGCGGCCTTTTTGCTTGCTGTTCGCGGAGCGGGCGTTCGCCTGATACGCCACCACCAACTGATGCACCAGCGCTTCGTTGTACTCGCGACCGAACAGGTCGTCAGAAGCATTCATGCTCTTGCCGGCCTTGCCGTTTTCGTTGATAACCTTGAGTTCCATTATGCCCCCGCCTTCACTGCCGGGCGTACGATCACATCGCCGCCTGGCGCGCCCGGAACGGCACCGCGCACCAGCAACAACTGGCGCTCGGCATCGATACGAACGATCTGGAGATTTTGAACAGTGCGTTGCACGTCACCGAGATGGCCGGTCATGCGCTTACCAGGGAACACGCGACCGGGATCCTGCGCCATACCGATAGAGCCGGGTACGTTGTGCGACTTGGAGTTACCGTGCGTGGCACGACCTGACTTGAAGTGATGGCGCTTGATGGTACCGGCATAACCTTTACCGATAGTCACGCCCGTCACATCAACCTTCTGGCCGACCTGGAACAGATCGATACCCACGCCACCGCCGACCGTCAGGCTGGCAAGTTGCTCGGGCGATGCTGTGAATTCTTTAAGGATGCTACCCGCCTCAACGCCCGCCTTGGCGAAATGCCCGGCAGCCGCCTTGGTCACGCGGCTGGCGCGGCGCGTACCGAACGCGACCTGCACAGCACTGTAACCATCAGTGGGAGCGGTTTTGATCTGGGTGACACGATTGTTGGACACGTCCAGCACAGTCACCGGCAACGATGAACCATCGTCGGTGAAAATGCGGGTCATGCCAATCTTGCGACCGACAAGTCCTAAGCTCATTTTATTTCCTTTTATTAAGGGGCTGACTTCAATTGGTCAGCCGATTCAACTACCAATACTGCTACTGCAAATACTGCGATTACTGCAACTTGATCTCAACATCCACGCCAGCCGGCAGATCCAGCTTCATCAGCGCATCCACAGTCTTGTCTGTAGGATCGATGATGTCCATCAGGCGCAGATGGGTACGAATCTCGAATTGATCGCGCGAAGTCTTATTCACGTGCGGGGAACGCAGCACGTCGAAGCGCTCGATCTTGGTCGGCAATGGAACCGGGCCTTTTACCACAGCGCCTGTGCGCTTGGCCGTGTCCACGATCTGCAGGGCAGATTGGTCGATCAGACGATAGTCGAACGCCTTCAGGCGAATGCGAATTTTTTGACTTTGCATAATCTTCTCTTGCATCTATGCGGCAGAGCCGCTGGTTTAAAGAACGAAATTCGCGTGGGCCTACCACGCGAGGGCGCGCATTGTATGCTTACTCGATACTCTTTGCAACAGAACAATGGAACGTGCGGTCACGCACGTTCCATTGTTCTTGTTTCTTAGCCTATTACTCGAGAACCTTGGCAACCACACCGGCGCCGACGGTACGACCGCCTTCGCGGATCGCGAAGCGCAGACCTTCTTCCATCGCGATCGGGTTGATCAGGTTCACTGTGATCGATACGTTGTCACCAGGCATCACCATCTCGGTGCCGGCCGGCAGTTCAACCGCGCCAGTCACGTCAGTCGTACGGAAGTAGAACTGCGGACGGTAGCCTTGGAAGAACGGGGTGTGACGACCACCTTCGTCTTTGCCCAGCACGTAGATCTCGGCTGTGAACTTGGTGTGCGGGGTGATGGAACCGGGCTTGGCCAACACTTGGCCGCGCTCGACTTCTTCACGCTTGGTGCCGCGCAGCAGCACGCCGACGTTGTCGCCTGCCTGACCCTGGTCCAGCAGCTTGCGGAACATCTCCACGCCGGTGCAGGTGGTCTTCAGGGTCGGCTTGATACCGACGATCTCAATCTCTTCGCCGACCTTGATGATGCCGCGCTCGATACGACCGGTCACAACCGTGCCGCGACCGGAGATGGAGAACACGTCTTCCACTGGCATCAGGAAGGCGCCGTCGATGGCGCGCTCGGGTGTCGGGATGTAGGAGTCCAGTGCGGCGGCCAGCTTGAGGATGGCGCCTTCGCCCAGTTCGCCTGCATCGCCTTCGACAGCCAGCTTGGCGCTGCCGTGGATGATCGGTGTGTCGTCGCCCGGGAAGTCGTACTTGGAGAGCAGTTCGCGGATCTCCATTTCAACCAGTTCCAGCAGTTCTGCGTCGTCAACCATGTCGCATTTGTTCATGAACACGATGATGTACGGTACGCCAACTTGACGGGCCAGCAGGATGTGCTCGCGAGTCTGGGGCATAGGGCCGTCAGCTGCGGAGACGACCAGGATCGCGCCGTCCATCTGCGCTGCGCCGGTAATCATGTTCTTGACGTAGTCGGCGTGGCCCGGGCAGTCAACGTGTGCGTAGTGACGGGTCGCGGTCTCGTATTCGACGTGGGCGGTGTTGATGGTGATGCCGCGTGCCTTTTCTTCAGGCGCTGCATCGATCTGGTCGTAGCCTTTGGCTTCGCCGCCGAATTTCTTCGACAACACTGTGGTGATCGCCGCTGTCAGCGTGGTCTTGCCGTGGTCAACGTGGCCGATCGTGCCGACGTTTACGTGCGGTTTGGTACGTTCAAATTTGCTCTTTGCCATGATATTTCTTCCTTAATCTAAATTATTTCTTATTCATGATCGCTTCGGCGACATTCTTGGGCGCTTCAGCATAGTGTTTGAATTCCATGGTGTAAGTCGCACGACCCTGGGTCGCCGAGCGCAGCGCGGTTGAATAACCGAACATCTCAGCCAGCGGTACTTCCGCCTTGACCGACTTGCCGCCACCAGCCATGTCATCCATACCTTGCACCATGCCTCGACGAGAGGACAAGTCACCCATCACAGTACCGGTGTAGTCTTCCGGTGTTTCGACCTCGACAGACATCATCGGCTCAAGCAGAACTGGATTTGCCTTGCGCATACCGTCCTTGAACGCCATGGACGCAGCCATCTTGAACGCATTTTCGTTCGAGTCCACATCATGGTAAGAACCGTCGAACAAAGTTACCTTAACGTCTTCGATCGGATAGCCAGCCAACACACCGTTCGGCAGAGTCTCGCGCAGACCCTTTTCAACAGCAGGGATGAACTCGCGTGGCACGGTACCACCCTTGATGCCATCAACGAATTCAAAGCCCTTGCCGATTTCGTTCGGCTCCATTTTGATCCACACGTGACCGTACTGACCGCGACCACCCGTCTGCTTGGCATACTTACCTTCAACTTCGACCGTCTTCTTGATCGCCTCGCGGTAAGCCACTTGAGGTGCGCCCACGTTCGCCTCAACGCCGAACTCACGCTTCATACGATCGACCAGAATCTCGAGGTGCAACTCGCCCATACCAGACATGATGGTCTGACCGGATTCTTCGTCGGTACGAACACGGAAGGAAGGATCTTCTGCCGCCAGACGGCCCAGCGCGATACCCATCTTCTCTTGGTCGGCCTTAGTCTTCGGCTCAACAGCAACGTGGATCACCGGGTCAGGGAATACCATGCGCACCAAAATAATTGGCTTCGCTGTACTACACAGAGTCTCGCCGGTAGTCACTTCTTTCAAGCCGATACAAGCAGCGATGTCGCCAGCCAGAATCTCATCCACTTCCTGACGCTCGTTCGCATGCATCTGCACGATACGGCCAATACGCTCCTTCTTACCGCGCACAGAGTTGTACACCGTATCGCCTTTTTTCAGCACACCGGAATAAACGCGCACGAAAGTCAGTTGCCCCACAAACGGGTCAGTCATCAGCTTGAATGCCAGCGCCGAGAAGCTCTCTTCATCATCCGCCCTGCGTGTCAGCGGCTCGCCTTCTTCAGACTCGCCTTCCACATCGGGAATATCAGAAGGTGACGGCATGAACTGAATAACCGCATCCAGCATACGCTGCACGCCCTTGTTCTTGAACGCACTACCACACATCATCGGCTGAATCTCACACGCGATGGTGCGGATACGCAAACCGGCCACGATCTCCTCTTCTGTCAGATCGCCATTTTCCAGATAGTTGTTCATCAACTCTTCTGAAGCCTCGGCAGCCGACTCAACCATCTTGCTGCGCCACTCAGCAGCCACATCAACCAGATCGGCAGGAATGTCGCGGTAGTCGAACGTCATACCCTGAGATGCCTCATCCCAGTAAATCGCGCGCATCTTGATCAGATCGACCACACCCTCGAACTTCTCTTCAGCACCGATAGGCACCACGATCGGCACAGGATTCGCTCTCAGGCGAGTACCCATCTGCTCGACGACTTTGAAAAAGTTAGCACCGGAGCGGTCCATCTTATTGACGAAGGCCAAGCGAGGCACCTTGTACTTGTTAGCTTGGCGCCAAACAGTCTCAGACTGAGGCTGCACACCACCCACCGCACAATACACCATGCACGCACCATCCAACACACGCATGGAACGCTCAACTTCAATGGTGAAGTCAACGTGCCCCGGAGTATCGATGATGTTGAAGCGATGCTCCTGGAACTGGTTTTCCATACCCTTCCAGAAACAAGTTGTTGCAGCGGAAGTGATGGTGATGCCTCGCTCCTGCTCCTGCTCCATCCAGTCCATGGTGGCAGCACCATCGTGCACTTCACCTATCTTGTGACTGACACCGGTATAGAACAGGATGCGCTCGGTCGTCGTTGTCTTGCCCGCATCGATGTGCGCGCTGATGCCAATATTGCGATAACGGCTAATGGGTGTTTTACGTGCCACGATGATTACCTGACTATGTACTTTTGATTAGAAACGGAAATGCGAGAATGCCTTGTTGGCATCCGCCATACGGTGCACTTCCTCGCGCTTCTTGACTGCGCCGCCACGACCTTCGGAAGCATCAATCAACTCACCAGCCAGACGCAGATCCATGGACTTCTCGCCACGCTTGCGGGCAAAATCCTTCAACCAGCGCATCGCCAACGCCACACGACGGGAAGGACGCACCTCGACCGGAACCTGGTAGTTCGCACCACCCACACGACGGCTCTTCACTTCCACCTGCGGCTTGGCATTGTTCAGCGCCAGATTGAACACCTCGATCGGGTCCTTGCCGCTCTTTTTGCTGACCTGCTCCAGCGCACCGTACAGGATGCGCTCGGCAACCGACTTCTTGCCGGCAGTCATCAGCACGTTAACGAACTTGGACAGATCCTGATTGCCGAACTTTGGATCCGGCAGGATTTCGCGTTTGGGGACTTCTCTACGTCTTGGCATTTCGATACCTCAGATAACTTGTTGAATTAGGCCTTCTTCGGACGCTTGGCGCCGTACTTGGAACGAGACTGCTTACGATCCTTGACGCCTGCCGTATCCAGGCTGCCGCGCACCATGTGGTAACGCACACCCGGCAAGTCCTTGACACGACCGCCGCGCAGCAGAACCACGCTGTGCTCTTGCAGGTTGTGGCCTTCACCGCCGATGTAGGAAATGACTTCGAAGCCGTTGACCAGACGAACTTTTGCCACCTTACGCAAGGCGGAGTTCGGCTTTTTCGGAGTCGTTGTATATACGCGCGTGCAAACGCCGCGCTTTTGCGGGCTGCCGGCAAGCGCAGGCACCTTGCTCTTGACGATTTCCGTGGTCCGGGGCTTGCGCACTAACTGGTTGATGGTTGGCATTGTTTATCTTCGCTTCCTGAAAACTTTTGGTTATTAAATCGATACTTACCTAATTAACTGAGCCGCAAGACAGGGCGCGTGCCCCACACAACAGAATCGCGCGGACCAAAAAGACCGCGCATTCTATTGATGTAACACCCGCCTGTCAAGGAAACTACACCCCTTCTTGGGCTTCGGCTCCGCTTTCCAGCGCTTCCAGACCCGCACCTTCCGCGATGTCCAGACCAAGGCGCTGCTTGCGGCGCGTGTTGTGATAGGCCAGACCCGTACCTGCCGGGATCAGGCGTCCCACGATCACGTTCTCCTTCAGACCGCGCAACTCGTCCTTCTTGCCCATGATGGCCGCTTCGGTCAGCACACGCGTGGTTTCCTGGAAGGAAGCTGCGGAGATGAAGGAATCGGTAGACAGCGAGGCCTTGGTGATACCCAGCAACATGTAGTTGAAGCTTGCTGTCTGCTTGCCCAACTCTGTCACACGCTCGTTCTCGTTCAGCAGTTCTGCGCGCTCGACTTGCTCGTTCAGGATGAAGTTGGTCTCGCCCGCATCGACGATCTGCACACGACGCAGCATCTGACGCACGATCACCTCGATGTGCTTGTCGTTGATCTTCACGCCCTGCAGACGGTACACGTCCTGCACTTCGTCGGTGATGTAACGCGCCAGCGCCTCGATACCCAGCAAACGCAGGATGTCGTGCGGATCGGCCGGGCCGTCCACGATCATCTCGCCCTGGTTCACCACCTGACCGTCGTGTACCAGCACGTGCTTCTCTTTCGGGATCAGGAACTCGTGCGCAACGCCGTCCGTATCGGTGATGACCAGACGCTGCTTGCCCTTGGTCTCCTTGCCGAACGACGCAGTGCCGGTGACTTCGGCCAACATGCCGGCATCCTTTGGCGAACGTGCCTCGAACAGCTCGGCCACACGCGGCAGACCGCCGGTGATGTCGCGGGTCTTGGAAGACTCTTGCGGGATACGGGCCAATACATCACCCACGCCCACATGCTGACCGTCTTCCACCGTGATGATGGAACCGATCTGGAACGCGACCGATATGGCTGTATCAGTACCGGCGATCTTGATCTCATTGCCCGCGTCATCCAGCAGACGCACCAGCGGACGACCGCCTTTGGTCGAAGTGGAACGCTTCGGATCGATAACGACCAATGTGGACAGGCCGGTCACTTCGTCGATCTGCTTGGCGACGGTAGAACCTTCTTCCACGTTCTCGAAACGCACCTGACCGGCGTATTCCGTGATCACTGGACGGGTGTGCGGATCCCAGCTTGCCAGTATCGAACCGGCCTTCAAGGTCTCGCCTTCGCGCGCCGCCAGATTGGCACCGTAAGGCACCTTGTGGCGTTCGCGCTCGCGTCCGTGCTCGTCGGTCACCATCACCTCACCGGAACGCGCCACCACCACCAGACCGCCGCTAGCGGTGGTCACGGTACGCATGTTGTCGCTGTACTTGATGATACCGCTGGACTTGCTCTCGACCTGGCTGGCCACCACGGTACGCGATGCCGCACCACCGATGTGGAAGGTACGCATCGTCAACTGGGTACCCGGCTCACCGATGGACTGTGCGGCGATCACGCCGACTGCCTCGCCCACGTTGATCAGACCGCCACGACCCAGGTCGCGGCCGTAACACTTGGCACACAGGCCGTAACGGGTCTCGCAGGTCAGCGGCGTGCGCACGCGCACCTCATCGATACCCAGTGTCTCGATCTGCTCGACCATGTCTTCGTCCAACAGGGTATCGGCTTCGAACAGTGTCGCACCCGTTTCGGGATTGACCACATCGGCGGCGATCACGCGACCGAGGATACGCTCGCGCAAGGCCTCGATCACTTCACCGCCTTCGACCAGCGCCTTCATGGAACGGCCGTTCTCGGTGCCGCAATCATCCTCAATCACCACCAGATCCTGCGTCACGTCCACCAGGCGGCGTGTCAGGTAACCGGAGTTAGCAGTCTTCAACGCGGTGTCGGCCAGACCCTTACGGGCACCGTGCGTCGAGATGAAGTACTGCAGCATGTTCAGACCTTCGCGGAAGTTCGCGGTGATCGGCGTCTCGATGATGGAGCCGTCCGGCTTCGCCATCAGGCCACGCATACCGGACAACTGACGGATCTGCGCAGCAGAACCACGCGCGCCGGAGTCGGCCATCATGTAGATGGAGTTGAACGACTCCTGCGTCACCACATTACCCTTCTTGTCGGTGACTGCTTCGCCGGTGGCACGGTCCAGCACAGGCTCGACCCCCAACTGGTCCATCATGGCCTTGGCGACCTGGTCGCCGGTACGGCCCCAGATGTCCACTACCTTGTTGTAGCGCTCACCCTGTGTCACCAGACCCGAGGTGTACTGGGTATGGATCTCGTGCACTTCCTTCTCGGCTGCGCCGATCAGTGCGTTCTTCTGTTGCGGCACCAGCATGTCATCCACACAGATGGAGATACCGGCGCGTGTCGCATACGCGAAGCCGGTGTACATCAGCTGGTCGGCCATGATCACGGTGTCGCGCAGACCGCAACGGCGGAAGCTGACGTTGATCAGGCGCGAGATCTCTTTCTTCTTCAGCGCCTTGTTCACGAAACTGAACGGCAGGTTGGCCGGCAGCAATTCGGACAGGATGGCACGACCGACAGTGGTCTCGTAACGAGTGAACTTGTCTTCTTTCTCACCTGCCTCGTTGCTCACCACTTCCTTGATGCGCACCTGCACCTTGGCTTGCAGATCGACATGACCGGAACGATAGGCACGCAATACTTCGGACACGTCCGCCAGTATCGCGCCTTCGCCTAGCGCGCCCACCTTCTCGCGCGTCATGTAGTACAGACCCAGCACGATATCCTGCGACGGCACGATGATCGGCTCGCCGTTGGCGGGCGACAGCACGTTGTTGGAAGCCAGCATCAGTGTGCGTGCTTCCATCTGCGCTTCCAGCGACAGCGGCACGTGAACGGCCATCTGGTCGCCGTCGAAGTCGGCGTTGAACGCGGTACAGACCAGCGGATGCAGCTGGATGGCCTTGCCTTCGATCAGGATCGGTTCGAACGCCTGGATACCCAGACGGTGCAGCGTAGGCGCGCGGTTCAGCATCACCGGATGTTCGCGGATGACTTCTTCCAGGATGTCCCACACGATAGGCTCTTCGGCCTCGACCATGCGCTTGCCGGCCTTGATTGTTGTCGCAAGACCCATCTTTTCCAGACGCTCGAAGATGAATGGCTTGAACAGTTCCAGCGCCATTTTCTTGGGCAGACCGCACTGGTGCAGTTTGAGTTGCGGGCCCACCACGATCACGGAACGACCGGAGTAGTCCACGCGCTTACCCAGCAAGTTCTGACGGAAACGACCGCCCTTGCCCTTGATCATGTCGGCCAGTGACTTCAGGGGACGCTTGTTGGCGCCGGTCATTGCCTTGCCGCGACGGCCGTTGTCCAGCAGCGAGTCAACCGACTCTTGCAGCATACGCTTCTCGTTGCGCACGATGATGTCCGGCGCCTTCAGTTCCAGCAGGCGACGCAGACGGTTGTTACGGTTGATGACGCGACGATACAGGTCGTTCAGATCGGAAGTCGCAAAACGACCACCGTCCAGCGGCACCAGCGGACGCAGTTCCGGCGGCAACACCGGCAGCACTTCCATCACCATCCATTCCGGCTTGATACCGGATTGCAGGAACGCCTCCAGCACTTTCAGGCGCTTGGCGTACTTCTTGATCTTGGTCTCGGAACCGGTGGCTTCCAGCTCGGCGCGGATCTTCTCCACTTCCGACGGCACGTCCAGCGCACGCAGCAGCGCGCGCACACCTTCCGCGCCCATCACCGCTTGGAACTCGTCGCCGTATTCCTCGATCTTGGCGATGTAGTCGTCCTCGGTCAGCAACTGGCCGCGGTTCAGCGGCGTCATGCCTGGCTCGGTCACCACGAAGGCTTCGAAATACAGCACGCGTTCGATGTCACGCAGTGTCATATCCAACACCATACCCAGACGAGATGGCAGTGACTTCAGGAACCAGATGTGTGCGACCGGCGACGCCAGTTCGATGTGGCCCATGCGCTCGCGACGCACCTTGGACAGTGTGACTTCCACGCCGCACTTCTCGCAGATCACACCGCGATGCTTGAGGCGCTTGTACTTGCCGCACAAGCACTCATAGTCCTTCACCGGTCCGAAGATCTTGGCGCAGAACAGACCGTCGCGCTCGGGCTTGAAGGTACGGTAGTTGATGGTTTCCGGCTTCTTCACTTCGCCGTATGACCAGGAGCGAATCTTCTCGGGAGAAGCCAGACCGATCTTGATCGCGTCGAACTCTTCCTTTTGCGTGACTTGCTTGAACAGATCCAAAATTGATTTCATGTGGTAGCTCCTTGTTTTCTATTCGCAGCGGTCTTAATGACGTTCCAGATCGATATCGATACCGAGGGAGCGGATCTCCTTGGTCAACACGTTGAACGACTCGGGCATGCCCGCATCGATCTTGTGGTCGCCCTTGACGATGTTCTCGTAGACCTTGGTACGTCCGTTCACGTCATCGGACTTCACGGTCAACATCTCTTGCAGGATGTAGGCCGCGCCGTAAGCTTCCAGTGCCCAGACTTCCATCTCACCGAAGCGCTGACCGCCGAACTGTGCCTTACCACCCAGCGGCTGTTGTGTGACCAGCGAGTACGGGCCGGTGGAGCGTGCGTGCATCTTGTCGTCGACCAGATGATGCAGCTTCAGCACGTGCATGTAACCGACGGTGACCTTGCGGTCGAACGCGTCGCCGGTGCGTCCGTCATACAACTGGATCTGACCGGAGATCGGCAAGTCGGCCAAGGCCAACAACTCCTTGATCTCCTCTTCGCTGGCACCGTCGAACACCGGCGTCGCGAACGGCACACCTGCACGCAGGTTGCGGCACAGCTCGACCACTTCGTCATCGGTCAGCGCGGCGACTTCATCGCCCTGCTCGCCCTTGTATATCTTGCCGATGAACTTGCGCAGATCGGCTACCTTGGCCTGCTGTTCCAGCATGACCGCGATCTTCTTGCCCAGACCCTTGGCAGCCCAGCCCAAGTGAACTTCCAGCACCTGACCGATGTTCATACGCGACGGCACGCCCAGCGGGTTCAGCACGATATCGACCGGCGTACCGTCGGCCATGTGCGGCATGTCTTCCACCGGCACGATGCGCGACACCACACCCTTGTTACCGTGACGACCGGCCATCTTGTCGCCTGGCTGCAGGCGACGCTTCACCGCCACGTACACCTTGACCATCTTCTGCACGCCGGCTTGCAGCTCATCGCCCTGCGTCAGTTTCTTCTTCTTCAGTTCGAACGCCGCGTCGAATTCGACACGCTTCTGCGCCAGACCTTCCTTCATCTGTTCCATCTGCGATGCGACGGCTTCGTCGGCAACGCGGATGTCGAACCAGTGGTGATGCTCGACGCTGCTCAAGTATTCCTTGTTCAGCTTGGTACCCTTTGCCAGCTTCTTGGGACCGCCGTTGGCGACCTTGTTGTGCAGCAGTTTCTCCAAACGCGCGAACACGTCACCTTCAACGATGCGCATCTGGTCGGCCAGATCCTTCTTGTAACGCTCCAGCTGGTCGTCGATGATCTGCTGAGCGCGCTTGTCGCGTTGCAAACCTTCGCGTGTGAATACTTGCACGTCGATCACAGTTCCGGTCATGCCGGCCTTCACGCGCAAAGATGTGTCCTTCACGTCGGAAGCCTTCTCACCGAAGATCGCGCGCAGCAGTTTCTCTTCCGGAGTCAGTTGAGTCTCGCCCTTGGGCGTGACCTTGCCGACCAGCACGTCGCCCACGCCCACTTCCGCACCGATGTGCACGATGCCGGACTCGTCCAGACGGCCCAGTTGCGCTTCGGACAGGTTGGGGATGTCGCGCGTGATCTCTTCGGTACCCAGCTTGGTATCGCGGGCCATCACGGTCAGCTCTTCGATGTGCACGGAAGTGAAGCGGTCTTCTGCCACCACGCGCTCGGAGATCATGATCGAGTCTTCGTAGTTGTAGCCGTTCCACGGCATGAACGCGATCATCATGTTCTGGCCCAGCGCCAGTTCGCCCATGTCGGTCGAAGCACCGTCGGCCACCACGTCACCGCGGGCGATCACATCGCCCACGCGCACCAGCGGACGCTGGTTGATGTTGGTGTTCTGGTTGGAGCGGGTGTACTTGGTCAGGTTGTAGATGTCCACACCGACTTCGCCGGCTGTTGTCTCATCGTCATTGACGCGCACCACGATACGACCGGAGTCAACGTAGTCCACGCGACCACCACGCCATGCTTGCACGGCTGTGCCGGAGTCAACCGCAACAGTGCGCTCGATGCCGGTACCGACCAGCGCCTTCTCGGCACGCAACACAGGCACCGCCTGACGTTGCATGTTGGCACCCATCAAAGCACGGTTCGCGTCGTCGTGTTCCAGGAACGGGATCAGTGAAGCCGCAACGGACACCACCTGCGCCGGAGCCACGTCCATGTACTCGATGTTCTCCGGCTCGGCCAGCACGAACTCGTTGTGTTGACGGGCAGAGACGATGTCGTTGGTGAAGTGACCCTTCTTGTCCAGCTCGGCATTCGCCTGCGCGATGGTGAACTTGCCTTCTTCGATCGCGGACAGGTAATCCACATCATCCAGCGCACGGCCCTTCGCCACCTTGCGATACGGCGTCTCGATGAAGCCGTATTCATTGGTGCGTGCGTACAGCGCCAGCGAGTTGATCAGGCCGATGTTCGGACCTTCCGGTGTCTCGATAGGGCACACGCGGCCGTAGTGGGTCGGGTGCACGTCGCGCACTTCGAAGCCCGCGCGTTCGCGCGTCAGACCGCCAGGTCCCAGTGCGGAGATACGACGCTTGTGCGTCACTTCCGCCAGCGGGTTGGTCTGGTCCATGAACTGCGACAGCTGGGAAGAACCGAAGAACTCCTTCACTGCAGCCGAGATGGGCTTGGCGTTGATCAGATCGTGCGGCATCAGGTTGTCGGCTTCCGCCTGACCCAGACGCTCCTTCACTGCGCGCTCGACGCGTGCCAGTCCGACGCGGAACTGGTTCTCAGCCAGCTCGCCAACGGCGCGCACACGACGGTTACCCAAGTGGTCGATGTCGTCGATCTCGCCGCGGCCGTTGCGCAGCTCGACCAGGATCTTGACCACGTCCACGATATCTTCGTTGGACAGCGTGGAGGCACCGGTCAGTTCTTCGCGGCCGACGCGGCGATTGAACTTCATACGACCGACGACCGACAGGTCGTAGCGTTCTTCATTGAAGAAGAGGCCATTGAACAGACCTTCCACCGCATCCTCTGTGGGCGGCTCGCCGGGACGCATCATGCGATAGATCGCCACACGCGCAGACCACTGGTCGGTGGTCTCATCGGCACGCAGCGTCTGCGAGATGTAAGCGCCCTGATCCAGCTCATTGGTGTACAGAGTCTGGATCTTGGTAATACCTGCCTGGATCAATGTCTCCAGCAGCGTTTCGGTGATCTCGTCGTTGGCATTGGCGATGATCTCGCCACTTTCTGTGTCAACCACGCTATGCGCCAGTACGCGGCCGATCAGGAAATCGGTGCCCACGAACAGTTTGTCGATACCAGCTTCCTGCATCTCGCGGATATGGCGCACGGTGATGCGCTTGTCCTGTGCGACGATCAGCTTGCCACCCTTGCCTTCGATGTCAAAACGGGCGATCTCGCCGCGCAGACGCTCGGGCACCACTTCGAATTGGATACCCTTTTTGCCAAAATGGAACGTGTCGAACTGGAAGAACGCCGACAGGATCTCTTCCGGCGTATAGCCGATAGACTTGAGCAGGATGGTCACCGGCATCTTGCGTCGACGGTCGATACGGAAATAGGCGAAGTCCTTGGCGTCGAACTCGAAGTCCAGCCACGAGCCGCGGTAAGGGATCACGCGAGCGGAGAACAACAGCTTGCCGGAGGAATGGGTCTTGCCGCGGTCATGCTCAAAGAACACGCCGGGAGAACGGTGCAGCTGCGACACGATGACGCGCTCAGTACCGTTGATCACGAAAGAACCGGTGTTGGTCATCAACGGGATCTCGCCCATGTAGACTTCCTGCTCCTTGACTTCTTTCACTGTCGGCTTGGAAGCCTCCTTGTCCAGAATGGTCAGGCGCACACGCGCACGCAAGGGAGAAGCATAGGTCAGGCCGCGCTGCTGGCACTCGCGCACATCGAACGGCGGCATGCCCAGCTGATAGCTGACGAAATCCAGACGCGCGAACTTGTTATGGCTTTCGATCGGGAAGATGGAGTTGAAAGCGGCCTGCAGGCCTTCGTTCTTGCGCTCTTCGGGAGCCGCCCAAGCTTGCAGGAAAGCGCTATACGACTCCAACTGAGTGGAAAGGAGGAAGGGCACCGGCAAAGCGCCTTTGCGTTTTGCAAAACTCTTACGTATGCGTTTTTTTTCGGTGAAAGAGTAGCTCATATAATCTCCACGACAGTTGGACAACTAGGTTTGCGAAC
>Ga0209231_1000132_pt1 | contig 53057 bp, 48 predicted proteins | sample Deesub45470m_DNA_FD_188086 | JGI IMG/M metagenome (GOLD analysis project Ga0209231, IMG submission 188086) | Deep subsurface microbial communities from North Pacific Ocean - 450_OLKR46/470m Metagenome (SPAdes) (version 2) | ecosystem: Environmental > Terrestrial > Deep subsurface > Unclassified ... | reverse complement strand
ACACACAGGGTGGCCACATTCCGCAATAAAGCCCGCCACTTTCCCCCTGACGACTCCCTCCGGTAAGAGAGGGAAACGAAGGCGTTGCGCGGGCTTCATTTGAGTTATCTAGCTCAGCTGGTAATACGCATCGCGTCCGGGGTAAGCTGCGGTGTCACCCAGGTCTTCTTCGATGCGCAGCAACTGGTTGTATTTAGCCATACGATCCGAGCGCGAAGCCGAGCCTGTCTTGATCTGCAGCGCATTGGTGGCCACCGCGATATCGGCGATGGTGCTGTCTTCGGTTTCGCCGGAACGGTGTGAAATCACGGCGGTGTAGCCTGCGCGCTTGGCCATTTCTATGGCCGCAAAGGTTTCAGTCAGTGTGCCGATCTGATTGACCTTGATCAGAATCGAATTGGCCAGTCCCAGGCGGATGCCTTCACGCAAAATTTTGGTGTTGGTGACAAATACGTCGTCACCGACGATCTGTACGCTCTTTCCCAGACGCTGGGTCAACAATTTCCAGCCGTCCCAGTCGCTTTCACTCATGCCGTCTTCAATGCTGACGATAGGATATTTGTCCACCCAGTTAGCCAGATAATCCACAAACTGAGCCGAGGTCAGCTTCAGGCCCTCGGAATCGAGGTGATACAAGCCTTCTTTGTAGAACTCGGAGCTGGCGCAATCCAGACCGATGGCCACATCCGCGCCGGGCACATAGCCCGCCGCCTCTATGCCTTCGACGATCAGCTGCAAGGCCGCTTCGTTGCTCGGCAAATTAGGCGCAAAACCGCCCTCATCGCCTACGGTAGTCGGCATACCCTTTTCATCGATCAGCTGCTTCAGGGCGTGAAAAACTTCCGCACCGTAACGCAAGGCCTCACGGAATGTGGGCGCGCCGACCGGAATGATCATGAATTCCTGCATGTCGATGTTGTTATTGGCGTGTGCGCCGCCATTGATGATGTTCATCATCGGTACCGGCAACTGCATTTTTGCTGAACCGCCCAGATAGCGGTACAGCGGCAGGCCGCTGTCTTCCGCGGCCGCGCGCGCCACCGCCATGGATACGGCCAGTATCGCATTGGCACCCAGGCGGGATTTGTTTTCAGTGCCATCCAGGTCGATCATGGTCTGATCGATGAAGGCTTGTTCAGCCGCATCCAGGCCGATGATGGCTTCGGCGATTTCGGTGTTCACATATTCCACTGCCTTCAGAACGCCTTTACCCAGATAACGTTGCTTGTCGCCATCGCGCAACTCGATCGCTTCTCGGGTACCCGTGGACGCGCCGGACGGCACGGCTGCACGTCCCATTACGCCTGATTCCAGCAACACATCCGCTTCGACGGTAGGATTGCCTCGCGAATCCAGAATTTCACGGGCGATCACATCAACAATTGCACTCATCTTCAATATCCTCAACAATTCCAAATAAAATAATACTTATTAATCAATAAATTACAAAAAATCCTGCCGTGCGCACACCGGAATGCAGGCGAGCTGCCTTATCCCGGAACAGAACCCGATCTATACATTCCTCAAATCAACGACTTCTTCTATCAATCCCTGCTGCTTGACAGTTTCATCCAGCACCATCAGCGTTTTCAACAGCGCCTTCAAATGACCCAGCGGGAAGGCATTCGGCCCGTCAGACATGGCCTGTGAAGGATTCGGATGCGTTTCCATGAACAGGCCGGAAATTCCGGCAGCCACGGCCGCGCGCGCCAATACCGGAACAAATTCCCGCTGTCCACCGCTGACCGTACCCTGCCCGCCCGGCAACTGCACGGAATGGGTTGCATCGAACACCACTGGACATGCCGTATTGCGCATCACCGCCAGAGAGCGCATGTCCGACACCAGGTTGTTATAACCGAATGACGCACCGCGCTCACACACCATGATATTGTCCAGACCGCTGGCATCGCGCGCCTTCTCGACCACATTCTGCATATCCCAGGGCGACAGGAACTGCCCCTTCTTGATATTCACCGGCTTGCCACAGCGCGCGACTGCGTGAATGAAATCGGTCTGCCGACACAGGAACGCCGGCGTCTGCAACACATCCACCACGGAGGCGACAGGCTCAATTTCTTCTATGCTATGCACATCGGTCAATACCGGCACGCCCAACTGCGATTTGACATCACTGAGGATTTTTAATCCGGCATCCAGACCAAAGCCACGAAACGACTTGCCAGAACTGCGATTGGCTTTGTCGTACGAAGACTTGTAAATGAAGGGAAGGTTCAATTCGCGGCAAATTTGCTGCAAGGCTCCGGCAGTATCTATCGCCATTTGCGCTGATTCAATCACGCACGGTCCGGCTATCAGAAACAACGGGCGGTTCAGGCCGACTTCAAAGTTGCATAATTTCATGCTGCCGCCTTTACAGCCTGACGTTGCAGGGCCGCTTCGACAAAGGCCTTGAACAGCGGATGGCCGTTGCGAGGCGTGGAAGTGAACTCTGGGTGAAACTGCACGCCCACAAACCACGGATGCTGCGGCAATTCCATGATTTCAGGCAGGTTTTCTGTTGGTGTGCGCGCAGAGATAAGCAGCCCGGTTTTCTCCAGTTGCGGCACATAGTGATTGTTCACCTCGTAACGATGGCGATGCCGTTCATTCACTTCATCACCGTAAATTTTTGCCGCCAGCGTACCCGGCGTAACCGGGCAGCGTTGCGAACCCAGGCGCATGGTGCCACCAAGATCCGAGTCGTTGCTGCGCGTCTCTACACGCCCTTCTCGGTCGCGCCACTCGGTGATCAGAGCAACGACAGGATGTTCGGTCTCTGGATTGAGTTCGGTACTGTTCGCATCCGTCATGCCCGCGACGTGGCGCGCATATTCAATCACAGCCAATTGCATTCCCAGGCAGATGCCCAGATAGGGAACCTTATTCTCACGCGCAAACCGGATAGCCGCTATCTTGCCTTCCGTGCCGCGCGCACCGAATCCGCCCGGAACCAGTATCGCGTCGAAATGTTCCAGACCCTGCGTACCGGTTGTCTCCAGCACTTCAGAATCAAGATACTCGATATTCACGCGGGTTGCAGTGTGTATTCCCGCGTGGCGCAATGCTTCAATCAGCGATTTGTACGATTCGGTCAAGTCGACATATTTACCTATCATGCCTATGGTAATTTCGTGCTGCGGGTTTTCCAGTGAATAGACCAGATTCGCCCAGACCGACAGATCAGCCGGCGGCAAATCCAGGTGCAACTCTTCGCAAATGATACGATCCAGCCCCTGATCGTTAAGCATCTGCGGTATCTTGTAGATGCTGTCTGCGTCCCACATCGAGATCACCGCTTCTTCACGCACGTTGGCGAACAGCGAGATCTTGGCGCGTTCATCATCCGGTATCGGCCGGTCGGCACGGCACAGCAAGGCGGTCGGAAAGATACCGATCTCACGCAACTTCTGCACACTGTGCTGGGTCGGCTTGGTCTTCAGTTCGCCCGCCGTGGCAATATAAGGCACCAGGGTCAGATGCACGTAGGCCACCTGATTGCGCCCCATGCGCAAGCCCATCTGGCGTGCGGCCTCAAGAAACGGCAACGATTCGATATCGCCTACCGTGCCGCCGATTTCAACAATCGCCACATCGGCCTTATCGCCGTGATAAGCCGCAGCACCCCGTTCTACAAACGCCTGAATTTCGTTGGTAATGTGCGGAATCACCTGCACGGTCTTGCCCAGATATTCACCGCGCCGTTCCTTGCGGATCACGCTTTCATATATCTGTCCGGTGGTGAAATTATTGGCTTTGCGCATCTTGGCGGAAATAAAGCGCTCGTAATGCCCCAGATCGAGGTCGGTTTCCGCACCGTCCTCGGTGACAAATACCTCGCCGTGCTGAAACGGACTCATGGTACCGGGATCGACGTTGATATAAGGGTCGAGCTTGAGCATCGTAACCCGGAGGCCGCGAGATTCAAGAATGGCCGCAAGAGAAGCGGCGGCGATGCCCTTCCCCAGGGAAGAGACGACGCCGCCGGTAATGAATATATATTTGGTCATGCAGATGCCCGGAGATAAGCAGCCACCCGACTGTCGCCTTGCACTCGAATAATGCGCCTCGGCGCATATATCCTCAGGAAAGCCCCCTTGCGGGTTGAACAGTCTGGTGGAATGGCTAGTAGTTCCATCAAATGTTTTTCGTAGGGCGCGATAATACCGCAAATCCCCCTGCTATCAAAATTCAAGCCGCAAATTATCGTATCAGGACGCAACGACAAAGGCGGGCATAGCAAGTCGACAATACCATACTGCCATCTTCAGGCCGATATAGGCCGATATATATAACCTGAAAGCTCGATAACCCCGGTTTTTTCAATTTTTTTGCCTGATTCCGCGTAATGATTGACAGGCATAGCGAAAAAAAACTACATTCACGGCATTCCTCAGCCGCGCATCCATTTCAGGAGAACACATGTCCAACATACAGTCTGTATTGCATGAAACCCGCGTATTCAGCCCTTCCGATGGGTTCGTCCAACAGGCAAATGTGTCCGGCATGGCTGCCTATCAGGCGCTCTGCCGGGAAGCGGAACAGGATTACACCGGTTTCTGGGCCAGGCTGGCGCGCGCGACCCTGCAATGGAAAAAACCATTCACCGAAGTATTGGACGAGAGTAACGCCCCCTTCTACCGCTGGTTTGCGGATGGCGAATTGAATGTTTCCTACAACTGTCTGGATACGCATCTGGCCACTCAGGCGGACAAGACCGCCATTATTTTTGAGGCGGATAATGGCAAGGTTACAAAAATCAGCTACCGCGATCTGCATGCGCGCGTGTGCCAATTCGCCAATGGCCTGAAGTCGCGTGGCATTCAAAAAGGTGACCGCGTCATCATTTACATGCCCATGAGCATCGAAGCCGTGATCGCGATGCAAGGCTGTGCGCGCATCGGCGCCATTCACTCGGTGGTATTCGGCGGTTTCTCATCCAAGAGCCTGCACGAGCGCATCATCGATGCACAAGCCTGCGCCGTCATCACGGCGGATGCACAGCTGCGCGGAGGGCGTGTGATGCCGCTCAAACCCGCAGTGGATGAGGCGCTGACACTGGGCGGATGCGAATTTGTACACAGCGTCATCGTCTATCAGCGCGCCGCATGCGAAACAGCCTGGGACCTGAGCAACAACATCTGGTGGCACGATCTGATTGCGGAACAGAACAGCGACTGCGAACCGGAATGGGTCAGCGCGGAACATCCGCTGTTCATCCTCTACACCTCCGGATCCACCGGCAAACCCAAGGGCGTACAACATTCCAGCGGCGGTTACTTGCTCGGCGCTATGCTCTCGATGCGATGGGTATTCGACTACAAGGACAGCGATATCTTCTGGTGCACTGCCGATGTGGGCTGGATCACCGGTCACAGCTATGTGGCCTACGGCCCGCTGGCGATGGGTGCCACTCAGGTGATATTCGAAGGGGTGCCTACTTTTCCGGATGCAGGACGCTTCTGGAAAATGATACAGGAACACAGAGTCACCCTCTTCTACACGGCGCCGACCGCTATCCGCTCGCTGATCAAGCTGGGCGGCGAGCTGCCACATCAATACGATCTTTCCAGCCTTCGTCTGCTAGGCTCGGTGGGCGAACCGATCAACCCAGAAGCATGGATGTGGTATTACAACACCGTGGGCCAGGCGCGCTGCCCTATCGTAGATACCTGGTGGCAGACCGAGACCGGCTCTCACATGATCGCACCGCTGCCGGGCGCGATGCCGATCAAGCCCGGCACCTGCACCCTGCCTTTGCCCGGCATCATGGCGACCATCGTTAATGAAGCGGGTGACGAAGTGCATGATCAGCACGGCGGATTTCTGGTCATCAAGCGTCCCTTCCCTTCACAGATACGCACCATATGGGGCAATCCGGAACGTTACAAGAAAGCCTATTTCCCGGAAGAGATGCACGGCGCCTATCTGGCCGGCGATTCCGCACACCGCGACGAAGATGGCTATTTCTGGATCATGGGACGCATAGACGACGTACTGAATGTTTCCGGTCACCGCCTGGGCACGATGGAGATCGAATCCGCACTCGCCGCCAACCCGCTGGTCGCAGAGGCCGCCGTAGTCGGACGTCCGCACGAGATCAAGGGAGAATCCGTAGTCGCCTTCGTCGTACTCAAGGGTGCACGACCCGACGACCCTGCCCAGGCCCTGGAAATTGCCGAGACCCTGCGCAACTGGGTGGGCCATGAAATCGGCCCTATCGCCAAGCCCGATGAAATCCGCTTTGGCGAAAATCTGCCCAAGACCCGTTCAGGAAAAATCATGCGTCGCCTGCTGCGCGCCATAGCCCGCGGCGAAGAAATCACTCAGGATGTTTCCACGCTGGAGAATCCGGCCATTCTGGAACAATTGAAAAACGCGACGAGATAGAGTCAGGACTGAGGACTGATGCCGCAGGGGCATTCCCCGCACAACTAAGGGGCTGCGCCCAAGTTGTTGCGTGAAGGACTGAGGACTGAGGACTGATGCCGCAAGATCGCAAGGGTCTTCCCACGGAATATAAGGCGATAAATCGCCTATTCCTGAATGAGAGGCATTCCCCGCACAACTAAGGGGCTGCGCCCAAGTTGTTACGTGAAGGACTGAGGAATAGGTCGGGAACGGGGCAATCCCGCTTTTCGGATTGACCCGTTCTTAACAACTCGGCTAAGATGGTCGGGTTTTTCCATCTACCTGGGCCCCGCTTTTGCCATTGATTAAACTGATTTTTCCGATACTGTTCGCCATCATGTGCGGCGCTGCACACGCAGAAGAACAACCCGAACTGAGCACTTTACTGGCAAACACCACCACTCCGCTCATTCTCACCTCTGCGCGCAATATTGAGCTGACACTCATCCCCGATGATGAACTGAACAACATCGATCTCTGGCAACGCCTGCGTAGCGGTTTCGCCATGCAGGAACTGGACAGTCCCCTGATCGCCAAGCATGAGCAATGGTATGCCAGTCGCCCCGAATACGTTGCCCGCATGATGGACAGGGGAAGTCGCTACCTGTATTACATCACCAGTGAAGTAGAGCGCCGCGGCATACCCAGCGAGATCGCGCTGCTGCCGATGATAGAAAGCGCTTTCAACCCCGGCGCGTACTCCACCAGCAATGCCTCTGGTCTCTGGCAATTCATTCCTTCCACCGGAAAAGTTTTCGGTTTGCAACAAAACTGGTGGTATGACGGCCGGCGCGACATCACCAGCGCGACCACCGGCGCGCTGGATTACCTTGAAAAGCTGTACGCCATGTTCGGAGACTGGGAGTTGGCGCTCGCGGCCTACAACTGGGGTGAAGGTGCCGTGTCGCGTGCTCAGGAACGCAACCGCAAGAAAGGTCTGGCCGTAAATTATTCCAGCCTGACATTGCCGGATGAGACCCGCAATTACCTGCCCAAACTGTTAGCCATCAAAAATATCGTTGCCAATCCGGAGCGCTTTGGTCTGGTGTTGCCGACTATCTCCAACGAACCCTATTTCGCTGCGGTTTCCTTTACGAAACACATAGACGTCAAACTGGCCGCGCAGCTGGCAGACATATCCAGAGAAGAATTCATTGCACTGAATCCGGCGCACAACCGTCCGGTGATATTGCAGGATCACAGTGATTTTATTTTGCTGCCGATAGATAAAATAGAGACCTATCAGACCAATCTGGAAAACTATGACAAGCCGCTGGTAAGCTGGCAGGCTTACCACGCCAGGAAGGGTGAAAGACTCGATCAACTGGCCCCTCGTTTCGGCCTCTCCGTGGAAAGACTGAAAAAGGTAAACAGTCTGTCAGCGCGAACCCGCACCAGTTCAGGCCAAACGCTGCTCGTACCGCTCAACGGCGACCCCGACGAAGGAGAATTTGAAGCCTTCAACATGCACTTGCATCCCGTCAGCAAGGCAGACCACTATGCCCGCACCATCAAACATAAGGTTCGCAAGGGAGAAACCCTGGCCAAACTGGCACGCCGTTACAAGGTCAGCGTCAGCCAGCTCCGCAGCTGGAACGGCCGCACCAGACACATCCGAACAGGACAGACACTGACCATCGTTCAGGAAAAAGCGCACAGCACAATAAGCGCCCGGCGTCTGGCGAAATCCGGCACGCGCAAAATCGCGCAACGTAAAACGGCCCAGAGGAAACTTACGACGTCCAAGACCAGGAAAATTGACCTCGCCTACCAAAACAAGTAATGCCGATATTCCGACACCAGCCGGACGACGCAGGACTACAGACGTGATGTCATTTTTTTGGAGAAGTCGCTGACGTATCGATAGGCCTTCCAGGTCCGCCACACGCCTTTCACCAGACCGGACAGACCGTTGCGGCGTATCACCAGCAGCCCGGCCAATCCAGCCAGCAGCACGGGATGAACCCTGAGAAAATTCACCGCGACCACAGCCTGGTCAGCCACGCGCAACACGGGTTGCCAGCGTTCAGCCAGTTCGCCCAAATGTTCGCGCTGGGCTGATATTTCTGCCAGCAACACCTGGCGACGTTGTATCACCTCGAATTTGCGCTTATCCATTACGCTCATCCAGCTGTTCCCTGTCCTTGGCCAGTTCAGCCAGTGTCACGGAAAATAATCTGGATTTAGTCCGGATCAGCTTGCGCAGGCTCTGCACCAGCATCAAACCGGACACCAGAAACACACTGCTTAGCCCGCCCAGAACCAGAAGACGATGATCATCCCAGAACAGCACTACGATGAAAACCGTCAACAGCATGAGCGTCATGCCAAAACAAAACAACGCGGCAAAAAAATAAAGGAGCACCTGCTCAAGATGCAGACGCTCCTCATGCAACTCATTTACCAGCAATTCCAGCCGGGTCGAGGCGATCGCCGTCAGGGTAGATAACAATCGTTTGACCGACCCCAGCAGACCGGAACTCGCTGCTGTCATAACTTAGCGCCCGCGCGAAATCAACATACCCACAACCAGACCCACCCCGGCTGCAATACCCACTGCCCGCCATGGATTATCGTGCACGTATTCGTCAGTCGCCCTTGCAGCCTGTCTGGTTTTTTCCAGCATGGCTTCTTCTGCTTCGGCCAAACGCGCCTTGGCGGCGTTCAAGCTATCCTGTATGCGTTCGCGAGCAGCGCTCACCTTTTCACCCGCCTGGCTGGCGGTCGCTTTCAGCAGCTCTTCAGCATCCGAAACCACAACTTGCAAATCCTGCATCAGCTTTTCTTTGCTGACATCGCTTTGTACACTCGCTGAATTAGTACCCATGATGCTCTCCTCGAAAAGATTAAGTTAGAAAACACTGCATGTATCAATAACAAACACACCGTTACCTTTTTAATCCAAATGCAGCACCCCGTCAACTTGAATTAGCGCTTTTCGCCGGTAAATGACAATACACTGCGTGGCTTGCCGATATCTGCACGGCAATCGGATAACTCTGCCGGCAAATCGCCTCGACGTGGCTGCATCGCGGCGCGAAATGACAGCCTGCAGGCGGATTGGCGGGTGAGGGCAAATCGCCGTCCAGCCGTATATATTCCCGGCGCATGCCATCCAGACGCGGCACGGCGGATAGCAGCGCCTGCGTATACGGATGAACGGGCGAGCGCAATACTTCTGCTGCGCTGCCGCGCTCGACTATGCGCCCCAGATACATCACACACACTTCATGCGCCAGATATTCCACCACGGCGAGGTTGTGCGTAATGAACAGATAACTCAGGTTCAATTCCTGTTGCAGCGATTTGAGCAGATTCAGAATCTGCGCCTGCACCGACACATCCAGCGCACTGGTTGGCTCATCGCATATCAACAGCTGCGGCGATACCGCCAGCGCGCGCGCGATTGCAATGCGTTGCCGTTGCCCGCCGGAAAATTCATGCGGATAGCGCCACTTGGCAGTGCGCGCCAGACCCACCCTGTCCAGCAGGGTATCGATATACGCCTGTCGCGTTGCGCTGTCACCCTCGATATCCAGCGCACTCATCCCCTCTTCGAGTATCTCTGCGACGCGCATCTTCGGATTCAGCGAGGCATACGGATCCTGAAACACCATCTGCATCGAGGCTCGCCGCGAGGCGCCAGACAGTTCACGTCCGTCGAACCGTACGCTGCCCGCTGTCGGCGGTATCAGTTGCAGCAATGCCTTGCCCAGCGTGGTCTTGCCGCAGCCTGACTCCCCCACCAGAGCCAGCGTATGCCCGACGGGAATTTCCAGCGACACGCCATCCACCGCCTTCACCTGACCCACCACCCGTTGCAGGATACCTTTGCGGATCGGGAAATGTACTTGCAAGTTTTCAACTTGCAAGAGGGCTGAAAACTGAGGACTGAGGACTGAGGACTGAGTGCCGGAAGATGAGGACTGAGGACTGAGGACTGAGGACTCGGGGCTGGGCGCTGAATTCTCAGCCCTCAGTCCTCGCTCCTCAGCACTGCAGTACAGATGGCATCTTACTCCCTGCCCCGCCGTCACCACCGTCCATTCCGGCGTCTGTACACTGCACAGCGCCCAGGCCTGATCACAGCGCGGCGCGAAGCGGCATCCCTGCACGATGCTGCCCAGCGGGGGCACGGAACCGGGGATCGCAGCGAGCGACTGGTCTCGCCTGCCCGCATGAGACAGGGCTGCAAACAGTTTTTGCGTATAGGGATGCAGAGGCTGCGCGAATAAATCCTCACGGCTGGCCTGCTCAACGATCTGCCCGGCATACATCACGCCGATGCGGTGCGCTGTTTCCGCCACCACCCCCAGGTCATGCGTGATCAGCAGCATCGCCATGCCGTTGCTGCTTTGCGTGTCGCGCAACAACTGCAGCACCTGCGCCTGTATCGTCACATCCAGCGCGGTAGTCGGCTCATCGGCAATCATCAACTTCGGATTTCCAGCCAGCGCCATTGCGATCATCACGCGCTGCTTCATGCCGCCGGATAACTGAAAAGGGTATTCACACCTGCGCCGCGCCGCATCCGGGATGCCAACCTGATTCAGTAATTCGATGCAGCGCTGTTGTGCAGCCTCACCGGACAAGCCCTGATGCAACGCCAGCACCTCGGCAATCTGCTCGCCCACCGTCATCACCGGATTCAGACTCAGTCCCGGTTCCTGAAAAATCATCGCCATCTGAGCGCCGCGCACCCTGCACATCTCGCGCTCCGGCAAGCCGAACAGCTGCGCTTCACCCAACTGTACCGATCCCGCCCGGTTGTTCACCCCGTCCGGCAGCAAGCGCATCAGGGAGAGCGCAGTCATGGATTTTCCACAACCCGATTCACCCAGCAGCGCGAAAGTTTCCCCCGCCCCTATGTCGAAGGAAAGGCCATCCACTATGGCAACACCGCTTTGCAGCCCCGTGACCAGATTGCTCACCCTGAGCAGGGTACTCGCCCCCGTCCGTTCCGGATGCAATGGATGTGCTGGTGTATTTTTGTCTGTCATGCCCGAAGGTAAATAATCGATCTGTTCAATACGCAGAAAAACATGCTGTGATTATACGGTGCATAGAGGGCGCTTGCCGTGGAAGCGGATAAGTCGCCTAAAGGGTTTCGAGCACGACGAACGCGACGATGGTGCTGCGCTCATCGCTGATGGACAGATGATGCCCGCTGATCCCCAGTTGCGCCAGATAGGCGCGCAGTGTGACGTCGAACTGCAATACCGGCTTGCCGAGGCCATCGTGCGTGACGCTGATGCGGGCCAGCGATACCGGATGGCGCAGGCCGCTGCCCACGGCCTTGGCGAAGGCCTCCTTGGCGGCAAAGCGCTTCGCCAGGAAACGCGCGGGCTGCGCATGAACATGGTATTCCGGCAACTCGGCTGCGCTCAGCAGGCGCTGCGCCAGACGAACACCGTGCCGCTGCCACATCGCTTCGATGCGTGCATATTCAACGATGTCCGTGCCGATGCCGAAAATCATCTCAGACGGGCTGCGCCATCACCAGGGCCTTCATCTTGCGCACCGCCGCATCCAGCCCGATGAACAGCGATTCTGCGATGATCGCGTGTCCGATGTTCAATTCAACGATCTCAGGAATGGCGACGATATCCTGCACGTTGTGATAATGCAGACCATGTCCGGCGTTCACCTGCAGGCCTTGCGCGTGCGCGTGCGTGGCCGCGACGCGTATGCGCGCCAGTTCATGCTGACAGGCGGGGACGCTGTCGGTATCCGCGAATTTACCGGTATGCAGCTCGATCACCGGCGCGCCTGTGCGCACTGCGGCATCGATCTGCTTTTCGTCCGGGTCTATGAACAGGGAAACGCGGATACCGGCATCGGCGCAACGCTCACAGGCGGATTTGACCGCATCGAAATAGCGCAGCACATCCAGACCGCCTTCTGTGGTCAGTTCCTCGCGGCGCTCGGGCACCAGACACAGATCGTGCGGCCTGATGCGCAAGGCATTGGCTATCATCTCTTCGGTGACCGCGCATTCCAGATTCATGCGCGTTTGCAGCATGTTTCTGAGCACGTCCACATCCGCATCCTGAATGTGGCGACGATCTTCGCGCAGATGCAGCGTGATCGCATCCGCGCCGGCTTCTTCGCAGATCAGTGCGGCGCGCACCAGATTGGGGTAACGCGCACCGCGCGCCTGACGCAGGGTGGCCACATGGTCGATATTGAGTCCCAGTTTCTTCATAGTTTTTGCAGATCCTTAATCAGTTCGCGCGTATGCAAGACTTTCCCGCCGAGGTGGTGGTTCAGCAGCATGCGCATCAGTTGCTTGCTCTGTTGCGCGGCCACCGGGTCGCTATAATCATCGGCGGCCATCGCCAGCAGCGTCTTGCCCATGACCTTCAAACCGTTACGCGCATCGCCATCATCCGGTACGGCCCCGCGCTCCTCGGCATACCGGTAACAGACCTCTGCCTCTACCGGCTTGCCGCTACCCGCTTCTGTTTCCAGTTGCAGCGCATAACCCAGTTCCTGCAACAGGTGTTTTTCAAAACAGCGCAGGGTGGCGGCATGATCGCTCTCATGCGCCAGCCTGATGAGCGTCGCACGGTAATAATCGAACAACTGCTCATGCGCGTCATCGCGCGCCAGCAGATTGATCATCAGTTCGTTCAGGTAGAACCCGCACATCAGCGCGGTCCCCTGCAAATAAGGCTGTCCGCCCTGCCACTCCGCACTGTGCAGTGTGCGCACCTCCCCCTTGCCGAACCAGGAGAGCCGCAGCGGCTGAAAATTCATCAGCACGCCGCGCAGTGCGGATCTCGGTCTTCTGGCACCGCGCGCCACGATGGCCAGACGGCCATGCTGACGGCTGTATACATCGAGCAGCAGGCTGGTTTCGCGAAACGGATGGCTATGCAGCACAAAGGCCGGTTCGTCCTGATGCCTGTTCTGCCGGGTCGTCATTTTATAAAAGTAAATTCAAGGAGCTACAAGCTGGCAGCTACCGGCTGATCTTATTCGTAGCCCAGCGTTTGCAACATGCGTGCATCATCTGCCCAGCCGCTGCGCACCTTGATAAAGACTTCGAGGAACACCTTGCCGTCGAACAGCTTTTCCATATCCAGTCGCGCCTGAGTGGCAATCTCCTTGATTTTTTCGCCCTTCTTGCCGAGCAGCATTGCCTTGTGCGCTTCCTTGTCCACCAGGATGGCGGCGCTGACGCGGCGCAGCTTCTTGTCCATCTTGAATTCCTCGATTACCACGCTGACCGAGTAGGGCAGCTCTTCGCCGGTGAAGCGAAAAACCTTCTCGCGCAGTATTTCCGACGCCAGAAAGCGTTCGCTGCGGTCGGTGACATCATCGGGGTCATAAATCAACCCGCCTTCCGGCAGGAAGCTGCGCAAGGTTACGCGCAACTCCTCAATCTTCTTGCCGAATTTGGCGCTCACCGGAATGATGTCGGCAAACTTGAAGTCTTTGGCGACGCGTTCGGCAAAGTCAAATAACTGGCCCTTGTCGGCGACCTCGTCAATCTTGTTGATCACCAGCAGCACCGGAAGATTGTCCGGCAGCAGCTTGAGCACTTCCTGGTCGCGCTCGTCATAGCGCAGTGCTTCGAGCACATATAGCACGACTTGAACGTCGCGCAAGCTGCTGGTCACCACGCGATTCATGCCGCGATTCAGGGCATTGAGGTGCTTCATCTGAAACCCGGGTGTGTCGACAAACACGAATTGCGTATGTTCATCGCTGTATATGCCATTGATGCGATGGCGCGTGGTTTGCGCCTTACGCGAGGTGATGCTGATTTTTTGCCCGATCAGATGGTTGAGCAAGGTGGACTTGCCCACATTGGGACGTCCCACGATAGCGATATAACCGCTGCGAAAGGAGGTATCCGATGGCGCTTGAGTGGTGTTTTCAGTTGTTTCAGTCATTATTATTTCCAATTATTTGATAGGCAGCCAGCGCCGCCTGCTGTTCGGCATTACGGCGACTGGTGCCCAACCCGCGCGTGATTAGTTTGAGTGCAGGAATGGCGCACTCCACCTGAAACAATTGCTCGTGCGCCTCACCCTGCGTTTCCAGCACGCTGTAGCCTGGCAAGGGAAGGCGCTTGCCCTGCAGATATTCCTGCAGCAGCGTCTTGGCATCCTTGCCCAGCGTTTTCATGTCCACTTTGGCCAGATAGGGCACAAACAGATTCAGCACGGCCTGTTCTGCTGCGAGGAAGCCGCCGTCAACGAATACAGCACCGAACAGCGCCTCGACGGCATCGGCCAGAATGGACGGCCGACGAAAACCGCCACTCTTGAGCTCGCCTTCGCCCAGCCTCAACTGGCTGCCGAGGTTGAGTTGTTGCGCAAAAATAACCAGCGTGGATTCCTTGACCAGATTGGAACGCAGGCGCGACAGATCCCCCTCGCTCAGATCGGGAAATTCGCTGTAGAGGTATTTGGCGATCACGCAGCCGAGTATGCTGTCGCCCAGAAACTCCAGACGTTCGTTGTGATCCGGCGCAAAACTGCGATGCGTGAGTGCACGCTGCAGCAATTGGGGCTGCGTGAACACATACCCCAACTGCCTGCACAAGTCTGCGCTGCGCTTATTTGTCCGCACTGCTGGGATTAAAATCGAGATACAAACTCACATTGCCTGCCAGGGGAATTTTCACGGCATAGCTGGCACTCAAAACCGGCTTGCCGCCATCGCGATCAATTTCAATGTCTTCCGCATCGATGGCGGTAATATTATCGATGGAGGCTCGCCTGCTGTAGGAATTGCGAATATCACGCAACGAGGCTTTCTGCATCTCCGGATCATTGGAAATCGTTGTAAACAATTGTTTAATCTCACCATTTTGCATATAGACCGGAAGCAGCTTCAGGCCGAGCACGCTGAGCAGGATCAGAATAAAGGCCCCCTGAATAAAACCCGAGAAACCCAGACCGCGCTGGCGGCCAAATTTTGCTGTGTTCATGGCATTCCCCCTAACCGTTATATCGGCAAACCGATGCGTTTCAAATCAGAAAAATTCATCCAGACTAAAAATGCCTTGCCGACAATCTGATTATCCGGAACAAAGCCCCAGTAACGACTATCGCGGCTGTTGTCGCGATTGTCACCCATCATGAAATAGTGTCCGTCAGGCACTTTGCAACGCACGAACTCTTCCGTATAGGTGCAATTCTCCCGCCCCTTGAACTCGGCCACCGAATTCAAGTGTACGTTAGGCATGTCGGGATTCACCAGCAGCGCATGTTTGCCCTCGCCCAGCGCCTCGATGCGCCGCTCGGTATGCACGAAATTCAGGCCGCTTTCGACATAATTGTAATCGCCATCAGCCTGCTGAACCTGCTCTACCCCGTTGACAGTCAGACTCTTGCTCCGATATTCAACAACATCGCCCGACACGCCGACGACGCGCTTGATATATTCCACCGACGGGTTTTCCGGGTAATGGAACACCATCACATCACCGCGCTGCGGGTCATTGATCTGGACTATTTTCTGGTTGATGATAGGCAGCCGGATGCCATAGGTGAATTTATTCACCAGGATGAAATCGCCCACTTGCAAGGTCGGAATCATCGAGCCTGAAGGAATCTTGAACGGTTCGGCCAGAAAGGAACGGATGCAAAATACGATCAGTATGACCGGGAAAAAACTCTTGGCATACTCCACCCACCACGGCTCGGCCACCCCGCTACCGCGTTTAGCCGCCAGGGCGTAGTGATCCAGCAACCAGATGCTGCCGGTTACTAGCAACAACACAAACATAATCAAAGCAAAATCCATTTTTATCCTTAAAAACTACAAAAACTGCTGTCCACGAAAGACACGAAAAGCACGAACAAAACCAGATAAATCAATGATTGATACCAAGAAAATAGTTAAGCCCTACACAACCAATTGATTTATTTTTTATTTTCGTGCTTTTCGTGCTTTTCGTGGACAAGGGTTTGATTTGTTAATCATCCACACGCAAAATTGCCAGGAAAGCTTCCTGCGGTATTTCCACATTGCCCACCTGCTTCATGCGCTTCTTGCCGGCCTTCTGTTTCTCAAGCAACTTCTTCTTGCGGGAGATATCGCCGCCGTAACACTTGGCCAGCACGTTCTTGCGCATCGCCTTGACGTTTTCACGCGCAATAATGTTCGAACCTATGGTCGCCTGTATCGCCACATCGTACATCTGGCGCGGGATCAGTTCACGCATCTTGGCCGCCACCTCGCGTCCGCGATACTGGCTGTTGGCGCGGTGTACGATCACCGCCAGCGCATCCACCTTCTCACCATTGATCAGCATGTCCACCTTAACCACATCGGCCGCGCGATATTCCTTGAACTCATAGTCCATGGACGCGTAACCGCGCGACACTGACTTCAGCTTATCGAAGAAGTCCATCACGATTTCCGCCATCGGCATTTCATAAATCAGTTTCACCTGCTTGCCGTGGTAGCTGATGTTAATCTGCTGTCCGCGCTTCTGCGTGCACAAGGTGATGACCGAACCGACATATTCGTTCGGCATGTACAGATTGACCGTAACAATGGGCTCGCGTATCTGATCGATCTTGGACGGGTCGGGCATCTTGGAAGGGTTATCCACGGAAAGCACGGTGCCATCGCGCAACACCACCTCGTAAATCACCGTCGGCGCCGTGGTGATCAAGTCCATATCGAACTCGCGCTCCAGCCGCTCCTGCACGATTTCCATGTGCAACAGCCCGAGGAATCCGCAACGGAAGCCGAAGCCCAGCGCCTGCGACACTTCAGGCTCGTACTGCAAGGCAGCGTCGTTCAGCTTGAGTTTTTCCAGCGAATCACGCAGCGCTTCGTATTGATTGGATTCCACCGGAAACAGTCCGGAAAAAACCTGCGACTGAATTTCCTTGAAACCCGGCAACGCCTGCGCAGCCGGTTTCATCTGATGCGTGATGGTATCGCCCACCCGGGCTGATTTGAGTTCCTTGATACCGGCAATGACGAAGCCTACCTGCCCTGCGCTCAGGGAATCACGCGGTTGCGATTTGGGTGTGAACACGCCCACATGCTCGGTCAAATGCTGTGCACCCGTGGCCATGAACAGGATTTTATCCTTGGGCCTGAGGGTACCGTTCATCACCCGCACCAGCATCACCACGCCCACGTAGTTGTCGAACCAGGAATCCACGATCAGCGCCTGCAACGGCGCATCCACATCCCCCTTGGGCGGCGGCACCTTGGCAATCAGTGATTCGAGCACGTCTTCAATGCCCACCCCGGTCTTGGCCGAACAATGCACCGCATCGTGCGCTTCTATGCCGATGACTTCTTCGATTTCTTCGATAGCGTTATCCGGGTCGGCGGAGGGCAGGTCGATCTTGTTCAGCACCGGCACGACTTCCACGCCCAGATCCAGCGCGGTATAGCAGTTGGCTACGGTCTGCGCTTCCACCCCTTGCGAAGCATCCACCACCAGCAGCGCACCCTCACAGGCCGCCAGCGAGCGCGACACCTCATAGGAAAAATCCACATGCCCCGGCGTATCGATCAGATTCAGGTTATACACCTGACCGTCGCGTGCCTTGTAGCTTAAGGCAGCCGTCTGCGCCTTGATGGTAATCCCGCGTTCGCGTTCTATATCCATGGAATCAAGGACCTGCTTATCCATCTCGCGATCGGACAGGCCGCCGCACAAATGAATGATGCGATCAGCCAGCGTGGACTTGCCGTGATCGATATGGGCAATAATGGAGAAATTACGGATTAGCTGCATGGAGTTCCAAATAAAAACCGCCGGTTTTCATCGCGGCACGCCCGCCCCTGTAAGGAGCTGACACCCTACACGAGGGCGAGCGTGCATTGATGCAAGGCGCGGTATGTTCGCAAAGCGCGAATTCTATCTGATTTGGGCGCGATACGCAGGACTGTGATTACTTCTCGTCCAGTTTGACAGCCATATAGGAAGCGCTGTCGCCACGACGCACCAGCAGGGCCACGTTGCGACCCCGGGGAACTTGCTTGAGCACGCCTTCGAGCTGAGTCAGCGAACGCAGCGGTATATTGCCGATAGCCAGCAGCACATCTCCCCGCTGCAGTCCGGCCACACGCGCAGCCGATCCCCTGACCTCTTCCACCAGCAGACCGCCATTGATCTGCAATTCCTGCGATTGTTCACGAGTCAGCTCGCTCACGGCTATGCCCAGGCGCGCAATCATCTTACCGGCTTCATCGACCAGGCCCCTGGCGGCCTGCGCCAACCTGCCCTCTTCCGGCATTTTGCCGACTACCACAGTCAACTGTTTCGACCCACCCTTGCGCCACAACTCGACCACCACCTTGCTGTCCGGCTTGGTCGCCGCGACCATGCGCGGCAAATCGCCGGAATTATTCACCGCTTTGCCGTTGAACTTGAGGATCACATCGCTGGCTTCTATGCCCGCCTTGTCTGCCGGTCCGTCTTTTTCCACGCTGCTGATGAGCGCGCCATTAGGTTGACTCAGGCCGAACGATTCGGCCAGTTCGCGCGTCATTTCCTGTATCGTTACGCCTATGCGTCCGCGCGTCACCGTGCCGCTGGTGCGCAATTGTTCCGTCACTTGCGTCGCCACATCGATAGGGATGGCAAAAGACAGCCCCATCGAGCCGCCGGAGCGGGTATAGATTTGCGAATTGATGCCCACCACCTCGCCGCTCATATTGAACAGCGGCCCGCCGGAATTGCCGGGATTGATAGCCACATCGGTCTGAATAAACGGCACAAAATTATCCTGCGGCAGTGAGCGCCCCTTGGCGCTGACGATGCCCGCCGTCACGCTGCTGTCGAAACCGAACGGCGAACCTATGGCGACTACCCATTCACCCACTTTAAGTTTTTCGGGATCGCCCAGCGACACTTTCGGCAAATTGCTGGCCTCTATCTTCAGCAACGCCACATCGGTGCGCTTGTCCACGCCGATTACACGGGCCGCAAATTCGCGCTTGTCAGTCAGACGCACGGTAATCTTGTCAGCATGATCAACCACATGTGCATTGGTCATGATGTAGCCGTCCGAACTGATGATAAAACCTGAACCCAGCGACTGCGATTCCTGCGCGCGCGGCATGAGCGGCGCAAAACGCCTGAAGAAATCGAAGATGGGATCCCCTTCGGGGAAGTTGGGCTGCGCATTGCGGATGATTTGTGTGGTGCTGATATTGACCACCGCCGGGCCCTGTTTTTCCACCAGGCCGGTAAAATCAGGCAGCTCATAGGCATGGGCTGAAAATCCACACACGACACCGACGATCAATATCGTCGTATTAATAAGCTTTTTTAACATGCAAACCTCCTCACAGTAAAAAAATTTATTTTTTCATATGCTGCTATTCGCGATACAGGCGCGCAATGAACGGATGATTTTGCCGGCTGGACTGACGCGATGAAAACCATTTGGCAAAGACAAACCCGACTACCAGCCCCGACAAAGCACCGATCGCCGCATAGCCATCACGTTGCCCCTCCTGCACAGCCCAGCTCCCGCCCCATGCCGCACCGACAAACAACAGCACCAGCGGCAACAGATAAACCAGCCCTATTCCGCGCAACACCGCGCCTTCGGCAACCGACACGATGACTTCATCGCCCGTTTTGGCATGGATCTGATTATCTACCCTGAACTGGCGCGGCTTGCTGCAAAACAACTGGGACAGCTTGCCTGTCCCGCAACCCTTGCCATTGCACTGACCGCAACCATTCCCCTGGCTGGCCTCAACCAGCGTGTAGCGATTGTCCGTCTGCACCACAATAGCTCGCGTTTCCAGCATGGTTATTTACCCTTATAACGCACCGAGTTCAACACCTGCATCACAGCCCTGGGCGGAACTTCACCCACCACATTAAACAAATGCTTATCCACCACCTTGTGATAGAGGTTGACGGCACCACGACTGGACAGACCCTCGACATCATCTTCGTCCCCATCTGCGGGCTCGATAAAAACAGAGATGGCGCTCAGGCCGTCCGAGAACACCAACTGCGTCACAGGCGCATGTTTTCCCTGCATCGGGCGCACTACTTCCATGGTTTTCCTGAAACCGCCGGGCAAGGCATCCACGACCCAACCGCTGTTTACTGACGCAGCAATGCGGGCCGGTTTGGCCTTGGTCGTGCCCAGGGTAGCCGTTGTAGCGCTGGAGGCGATCCATGAACGATCCACCCCCGGCCCTATCTTCAACTGCGTGAAGGCATACTGCTCTACGATTTTCATTTTGTCGTTCAGCACCGCAGATTTCAGCAGCAATCCGGAATCAGTATGCACCCATATCTTGTGTGCATAACGCAAGTTGTCCCTGGGTTGAAACAGCACGACCTGAGTATCATAGCCCGCCACTCTTTCTATGCCCGCCTCGCTGACCCGGTAATTTTCGCTCAGTGCGGACAATTGATCCGTCAGCAACAAGGGAAATCTGACTTGGCCCTGGTGGCTGTCAACCTGCACCATTTTATGATTTTTGTAACACCAGACTTGGCCGTGATGGCGGATGATTTCTCGCCTGGGGCCGTCCAGGCTCTCAAGCTTTTCGTACTCGCTATCGGTTTCAACCACATGCGTAATACGCGAGGTCTCTACATGATTACCATACTGATAGACAAACACACCGCTGTAATCCGTCTGGTGACCTGCGAACGCAACGGTCTTTAACCAGTCGAACTTGCCGTTTCCTTCGGCTGCACAGACATTCGCTGCCAACAACAAACCACAGAATCCCGCCCACACCCTCATTGCGATTTTTCCCCCGGATGATAGGTCACCGTGCGCATATAGGACGCACCGCCATTCATGTCATTACTGGGAGAGAACTCCTGATGCGCCATCAGGTAGTCATTTGATTTGGGTTGAATTTGCAAATTGACTGGGCGAACATCCGGTTGCTGCATCGCCATCTGCGGCGCCGCTTCAGGACTGATCTGCAATGACATCCAGGCCACGACTCCGACAGCCAGCACCGATGCTGCAGCCGAGAGCGCGAACACGCGCGCTTTCTGCCTGATCGCATGACTGCGCGGTGCCAGCACAGTAGGTTCATTCAGCAAACGTTCGCGCACACCTGCACTGATGTCGCGGTGTACATATTCGGGCTGCCGCAGTACGTCACCGATCAGATGATAAACCGCCCAGTCGCGATGCGCGTCAGCATCTTGTTTGAGCTGATCGAATATGACCTCCGCCTCGTCTTCAAACAACTCCCCATCCATCAGCGCAGAAATTTCATGCTTCATCATTACCACCTATTACCTTTACTGGTTTCCAACAGCGGACGCAGCTTCTCTGCTACCGCTTCGCGTGCCCTGAAAATTCTCGATCGCACCGTGCCAACAGGACAATTCATCACACCGGCGATTTCTTCGTAACTCAACCCTTCGATTTCGCGCAAGGTCAGGGCACTGCGCAAATCTTCCGGCAACTGCTGCAAAGCCGATTGCACGGTACTGACAACCTGTTTGCTCATGAGTTCATTTTCCGGCGTACTAACTTCATGCAAAAGTCCGGCATCTTCAAATGACTCCGATTCCTCCGCATCAAAAGGCGTACTGGTCGGGGGGCGCCGCTTATTCGCCAGCAGGTGATTCTTGGCCGTATTGATGCCTATGCGATACAACCAGGTGTAAAACGCACTGTCGCCACGAAAACCCGGCAAGGCACGGTACGCCTTGATAAAGGCTTCCTGCGTCACATCCTCGGCTTCGCCGGTATCACGCACAAAACGGGAAATCAGCCTCCCAAGTTTCCGCTGATATTTTGCAACCAAAAGATCAAAGGCATGCTTATCCCCGCGCTGTACGCGTTCTACTAACTGCTGATCAAATTCCCGATCTTCCATCCCTGATTATCCGATTGTGATTACATAAAACATGCAGCGAGGCGCAGTATAACCGCTAGTCATCAAACTCGTCAGCCCGCTTAACCTGTTTCGGCGATGAACGGAATTTAACGGCTGACAGTAAATTCCGCTCTGGATGCATGGCAGTTTTGCTATAGTGCGCTCATCGCAACCAGCATACCGGGAATCTCATTGCTGCAATTTGACACATTGATTATCGGCAGCGGCTTGGCCGGCCTGACATTGGCACTCAAACTGGCCGATCATCAAAAGGTGGGGCTGATCACAAAAAAATCTCTGCTGGATGGCGCAAGCAATTGGGCACAGGGCGGGATTGCCGCCGTTTTGTCGACCGATGACAGCCTGGAAGCGCACACTCAAGACACTTTGCTGGCCGGCGCCGGGCTCTGCGACCCCACCGCCACCCGCCATGTGGTTGAACAGGGCAAACAGGCCATAGACTGGCTGATAGCCCAGGGCGTGCCCTTCACCAAAGACATCAGCAGCGATATGGGCTATCACCTGACGCGTGAAGGCGGGCACAACCAGCGGCGCATTATTCATGCCGCTGACGCGACCGGGCATGCAGTTCAGGAAACGCTTTCCCGCAAAGTACTCCGACACCCCAACATCACCCTGCTGGAAAAGCACATGTCGGTAGATTTGATCACCGGCAAAAAACTGGGCTTATCGGACAATCGCTGCTACGGAGTCTATGCGCTCAACACCAGCACAGACGAAGTGGTCACCATTGCCGCACAACACACCGTTTTGGCCACGGGCGGGAGCGGCAAGGTGTATCTGTACACCACCAATCCTGACACTGCAACGGGCGATGGCATAGCGATGGCATGGCGTGCCGGATGTCGTGTCGCCAACATGGAATTCATACAATTTCATCCCACCTGCCTGTATCACCCGCATGCCAAATCATTTCTGATCAGCGAGGCAGTGCGCGGCGAAGGCGGAATATTGAAACTGCCTGACGGGACACGTTTCATGCCCGATCACGACGAGCGCGCCGAACTGGCACCCCGCGATATCGTGGCGCGCGCCATCGATTACGAAATGAAAAAGGCCGGGCTGGATTGCGTTTATCTGGATATCTCGCACCAGTCGGTGGAATTCCTGCAGGAGCATTTCCCCAATATTTTCACGCGCTGTCTCAGTCTGGGCATCAATATCAGCAAAGAACCGATTCCGGTGGTGCCTGCCGCGCACTATACCTGCGGCGGTGTGGTGACTGATTTACGCGCGCGCACCGATATTGACCACCTCTACGCCATCGGTGAGACAGCCTACAGCGGTTTGCACGGCGCAAACCGGCTGGCCAGCAACTCACTGCTTGAGTGCCTGGTATTCGCCGATGCCGCTGCACGGGACATTCTGGGCCAGCCTCGCGAAAAAACGCGCGCCTTACCTGTCTGGGACGACAGTCAGGTAACCGATGCAGACGAGCAAATCGTCATCGCACATAACTGGGCAGAACTGCGTCATTTCATGTGGGATTATGTGGGCATCGTGCGCACCAACAAGCGCCTGCAGCGCGCCCAGCACCGCGTCCAGTTGCTGCAAAAGGAAATCGAGGAATACTATACTCACTTCCACATCAGCTCAGACCTGCTCGAACTGCGCAATCTGGTAAGCAACGCCGATCTGATCGTAAAAAGCGCACTGTTGCGCCATGAGAGTCGAGGCTTGCATTACAGCCTCGACTATCCTGAAACGCAAGACCCTCCGTCCCCGACTATCCTGTCACCGCATGATCGTTAAGCGTATCTCAGCCGCACGCGCAATTCACGAAATGCCTCATCCGGCATCGCATCGCTGAATATCACCTGACAGACGGGCAGTTTATAACCCTCCAGTCTGGCGCACAGCACGATGCAGTGGGCGGTAACAACCGTACTGTGCACAACATTCCCGTATAGTTCGCCACCGCCTTGCGTGCTGACCGTAACCGTCTTTTTATCCAGAGAAAAAGAACGCCAGTAATACCGGGCACGCAGCAGTGCGTAGCGATTGAGGTGATAAAAAAGACTGATGGCTATCAGTAGTGACAGGCTCAGACGCGCCCAGACCGGGAGAGGCGTCAGGCATACCGAGATCACAGCAAGCAGATGTATGACCAGCAACAACGAGGAAAATATTCTGGATGGCCTGATGACAAACAGCTTGAGCATGTCGGCTCAGCACGCTGTCAGTAAAGGTACAGCACGAGCATCAGGACGAGCAGGATCAGAAACAGCACCTTGAAATGACTTCCTGCGGAGGGAGCTGCTAATCCGGGACGGGCGGCGGGCATTCTGACTGCGCCCTGTTTTCCCGCTCTTACGCTCGGCATCTTCAAGGTTTTAGCCAGTTCATCCACCTCTTCAGGGTTGCTGGTCAATGCCGCCAGACGCAGAGTGGCCTCACTGGAATCAAAGGCGTGCGACAAACCCAGAGTGTTTACCGAATTCTCTGCTGCGTCTTCCGCTGCACTGCGAGCGGCAACGTGAATCGCATCCAGCTTCTTTTTCTCTCTGACACCGGGCGTGGTATCAATGGGCCGGCTGGAACGCGGCAAGACTTCCCGGCAGGCACGCAAATCCGCCGCAAAATCCCTGGCATTCTGATACCGGTCATCCCGCTCCTTGGCCAATGCCTTGGCCACGATAAAATTGAGCATGTCCGGCACCTTGCTATTCAGCGTGCCGGGTGCCGCCGGCACCAGATTCAGCGTTTGAAACATGATGGAGTTAACGTTATCGCCGACGAAGGGCGCTTCGCCGGTGAGCATCTCATACAGCATCACCCCCAGCGAAAAAATATCCGAACGCTGATCTATCTCCTTCCCCAGTACCTGTTCGGGTGACATATACTTTGGCGAACCCAGCACCATGCCCGTCTGGGTACGAATCGCCGAAGAGGCCATGCGCGCAATACCGAAATCGGTAATCTTTATATGCCCGTCCCGTATCAGCATGATATTCGATGGCTTGATATCACGGTGCACAATCCCGTGTTCATGTGCGTAAGCCAGACCCGAAGCGACTTGCGCAACCATATCCAGCACCTGATCCACCGGTAATAGACCGTCGTTCTCGCGCAAAACGTCGCGCAACTCACGGCCCTGCAAAAACTCCATGGCTATGTAAGCGATATCTTCACTCTTGCCCACGTCATATATCGTGACGATATTCGGGTGATTGAGCCTGCCGGCCGCCTTAGCTTCCTGATAAAAGCGCCCCTCGTATTCTTCCTTCTCCTCCTGCGCCATACCGAGGTTAATGGTTTTGATCGCGACAATACGATCAATCAGCGGATCTTTCGCCTTGTACACCACGCCCATGGCGCCCTGGCCGAGCTCGGACAGCACTTCATAGCGACCCAGTTGGCTAATCATCGCCTGCACCCGTATTTATTGTCTTGTCCCTGTACATAAGCGGCCTAGTTGCATGCCTTCGGCTTTATGCGTAGCGTTTTTTCCGGAGCAACGTCCACGTCTTCGCTATAAACCCCGAAACTCGCGTGATTCACAATCAACTTGTGCTTACCCGGCTTGACCGTCACCGTCAATGAGGCGGTGCCAACCACTCCCTTTGCCGCACCGTCAATAAACACTTGCGTACCCTCCCTGCAGACAAGCTGAATATAGGCATCCTTAATCGGCTCAGGCGTGTCCATCACGGGTTGATGAGCGGTCGAAACCGCCGGTTTATGCTGTGCCTGGTTTTCGCCGGATTTAACCGCTACAGGCTGTTTCCTGGCCGCCTCGGCGACGTCCTGTTTAGTCTCTGCCGCTGTCTGACGGACGGTCTTGTCCGCTCTGGCCTTATCCGTTCTGGCTTTATCCGTTACCTGTCTGTCTGGTGTCGTATTTTCCGCCGAGGCAGGCGGCAGCACATCCTGCATGGTTTCGACCGGGGGTGTCTCCGCCTTATCGGACCATTCTATTTCAGCCACCTGCGGTGCGGGTATGAGCACCAGTGCCGCGAACAGCAACAGCAGTGGCACGATAACCACGCCGGAATACAGGATGCGCTGCCTGGAATCGGCCTGCCTGATTTGTTTAACCAGCCTGTCCAGCTCATTATCCAGCCAGACAGAGGCTGTTTTCCATAAAACTCCGGCATGATTCAGCACGCCCATGCTGCGGGGCGGAATTTCTGCAGCCTGCATCCCACGGGTCGTCTGATCGCCCGGATAACCAATCGCATATATTTCGTGTTCACGCACATGCTTGTCGGTGCGCGAACCCTGATAGTGGAACATGCCCGTGTACTGAGCCGAAAGACGCGACACGGCATCATAGTAAGAACGCGACACGAGTATCTGGCTGGCATCGGCAAAACCCATCACGCGCTGGGCGACATTGATGCCATCACCCACGATATTGGGTTGGCCGTTGATATCCCGCACCAATCTGACCGGGCCGAGATTGATGCCGATACGCACCAGCAGCTGTGGCTCCAGAGAAGGATCTTCATTGAGCAGACTCGCGCGCAGCCTGAGCGCCGCCTGCAGGGCAGACTCAACATCGCCCAGAAAATTAACCGCCGCACCATCACCCGTATCGAGAATAATCCGATCCGCTACCGGAACATCATGAATAGCTTCGGAAAGATAGGTGTTAAACCTGTCTTTTAATGATATCTGCCCAGACACGGACTTTTTTGAATATTCCACGATATCCAAAAAAAGCACACTGCTGATGATAGTTTTATTGCTGCGATCTTCCATTCAACTTTTCAATACACCGATAATTTTCACTACAGTCAGCGACTGCGGTTTCCCGTTCGACTACCCCTGCCCGTGCTGCCCGTCCGATTTCCACCACCACCGGAACGTACCGGACGACGAGATGCCGGGGACGGCGGTTCAGGCGAGTCCGGCGCGATCTCATCCGGCGCATCGAGTTCGCCCGTGATGCCGACCCACTCCAGCACCTGCGCGACCTCGCCTTCGCCCAGTTCAGCAGTCATGCCACGCTTCAGGCGCGGCGGCAGGTTGATTATACCGAAGCGTACGCGCATCAACCGGCTGACCGGCAGTCCGAGCGCATCAAAAGTACGCCGCACGATGCGATTGCGCCCTTCCTTGAGCATGACCTTGTACCAGTGGTTAAACCCCTCGCCGCCCTGGTCTTCCAGTTTGTCAAAGGTGACCAGACCATCTTCCAGTTCCACGCCCGCCTTGAGCACCTGATTGATCTGCTCATCGCTCATGGTACCCTGCACACGCACCGCATATTCGCGCTCCACCTCGAAACGCGGGTGCATCAGGCGATTGGCCAGTTCGCCCGAGGTGGTAAAAATCAACAAGCCGCTGGTATTAAAGTCCAGCCGCCCGATGGCAATCCACTTTTGCCCGCGCAGCTTGGGCAGTTTATCGAACACGCTGGCGCGTTTTTCAGGGTCATCGCGGCTGACTATCTCGCCTTCCGGCTTATGATAGAGCAACACGCGCGCGCTATGATCGCGCTCGCCCACGCGTATCGTGCGGCGTTCGGTCTTTACCAGATCTCCCGGCAGCACACGCATCCCCAGGGTAGCCGGTTCGCCGTTCACGCTGACGCGCCCCGCCGCTATCCATTCCTCCATGGTGCGACGTGACCCAAAGCCCGCCTGGGCCATCACTTTCTGTAATTTTTCGCCCTGCTCATTCATACCGTCAACTCACGTCTTTCCAGCACAGCCTGCGCCAATGTCCCGCTATCCACCTGTTCCAGCTCACCGCCAACCGGCAAGCCACGCGCAATACGCGACACTTTAACACCTTGCGATTGCAATAATGTTGCTAAATAGTGCGCAGTCGCATCCCCCTCAACCGTAAAATTGGTCGCCAGTATCACCTCACAGGGATGTTGCTGCACCCGCTTGACCAGACGATCCAGATGCAACTGCCTTGCGCCTATGCCATCCAGAGGCGACAACCTACCCATCAGGACGTAATACATACCGCGATAGCACTGCGTTTGCTCTATCATCAGCAAGTCAGCCGGCATCTCAACCACACACAACATGCTCTCATCGCGTTTCGTGGAGGCGCACAGGTCGCACATTTCCCGCTCTGAGAAGTTATTGCATCGTGAACAGTGCTGAATGTTTTCAGCCGCACGTTGCAATGAGACGGCCAGATGCAATGCGCCTTCACGGTCACGCTGCAACAAATGATAAGCCATGCGCTGCGCGGACTTCGGCCCCACACCCGGCAGGCAGCGCAAGGCGGAAATCAGCTCATCGAGATGAGAAGGAACCATCAGAAGGGTAATTTCATCCCGGGCGGCAAGCCCATACCGGCACCGAAACCGCTCATGCGCTGCTCCGTTGTGGCAGCCACTTTTTTCACCGCATCGTTCAATGCCAGCACGATCAGGTCTTCGAGCATTTCCTTGTCAGACAAGATGCTGTCATCCAGCGACAGACGATGTACTTCATGCGCGCAACTCATCGTCACCTTCACCATACCGGATGCAGCCTGGCCCTCGACTTCCACGGTAGCCAATTCAGCCTGTGCCTGTTGCATGTTTTTCTGCATTTGCTGGGCCTGTTTCATCAAGCCACCCAATCCGCCCTTCATCATACTGTCACTCCTATTCTCTTGATTAAACTGGTTTGATTGATTCTGCCAGCAGATTGGCATCCAGCTGTTCCTGTGCCTCGCGCACAAAAACATCCTGCGCGATCGAATCGTTCGCCTGCTGCTGCCTGACTTGTTTGTTTTGATGTTCGATGCCGGCTGGTGTTGCCACCTCGATTTTCCCCAGCACGATGCTCAGTTTTACGGGATGGTCGAAATAGGCGCTCAATGCCGTTTGCAGATTATCGGTCGCCATCTTGGTCTGCAAATGCTTATGCTCCTGCGCCAGACGCAGCACGACTTGCTGACCGGTCACTGCGTCCAGCACGCAGTGCTTGGCCAACTGCTGCGCCATGGCCTGTAAGTTCAACTGCCCCAACAGCACGTTCCAGTCAGGCATCTCCCCGGAAATCTCCCTTATGACCGCAGCGCGCGCAGGAGCCGTCGATTCGACTGCCTGCGGAACCGGCGAGCCGACTGTGAGCTGCGGACTTATTCGCTCAGCCTGAGCGGCTGGCGGGGCAGCGGCCTGTGCCGATTGCGCGGGCACGCGCGACGGTGCTTGTACCCGGGAGGGTGCTTGTACCCGGGAGGGTGCAAACGCCAGCATGCGCAACAGCGTCATGCTGAAACCGGCATATTCATCAGGCGCCAGATCGATTTCAGCACGTCCGTGTATGGCTATTTGATAGAACAGCTGCACTTCCTCCGGCGTGTAATGCGCCGCCAACTCCAGCAAACGCACGCGCTCCGGCTCATTCTCGGCAATCGCTGCGGGAACTGTCTGCGCCAGTGCGATGCGATGCAACAGCGAGGCCATATCCTGCAAGGCCGCTTCAAAGGCAATGCTGCGCGATGCCATATTGTCGGCAATTTCAATGAGCGCTGCGCCATTTTGCTCACGCAGAGCCGTCAGCAGCTCAAACAGATAACCCTGATCTATCGCGCCCAGCATGGCGCGCATCGCGGCTTCTTCTATGCTGCCCAGCGAGAAGGCAATCGCCTGATCCATCAGACTCAGCGCATCGCGCATGCTGCCCTGTGCTGCGCGCGCGACCAGATTGAGCGCCCCCGGCTCGAAAGCGATATTTTCCTGCTCCAGCACATGCTGTAAGTGCGTGGCGATCAGTGCGGGCGGCAGTTGCTTCAAATTGAATTGCAGGCAACGCGACAGCACCGTGACCGGGATTTTCTGCGGGTCGGTGGTGGCCAGAATGAATTTCACATGCGCGGGCGGCTCTTCCAGCGTCTTCAGCATCGCGTTGAAGGCAGACTTGGAGAGCATATGCACTTCGTCGATGATATACACCTTGAAACGACCGCTGGTCGGCGCATACAGCGCGCTTTCCAGCAGTTCGCGCATGTTGTCCACCTGTGTGTTGGAGGCCGCGTCCAGCTCGATCAGATCGACAAAACGACCGCTGTCGATTTCACGGCAGGCACTGCATACGCCACAAGGCGTGGCCGTGATGCCCGTCAGACAGTTCAGCGACTTGGCAAAAATGCGCGCGATGGTCGTCTTGCCCACCCCGCGCGTGCCGGTAAACAGATAGGCATGATGCAGCCGATTTTGTGTAAGCGCGTTACCCAGCGCCCTGACGACATGCTCCTGGCCTGCCAGTTGCGCGAAGTTTTTAGGTCGCCATTTACGTGCGAGAACTGAGGTATCTGACAAATTACGCCACCTTAAACTTAGAATTCGCGTAGCGACTCGTTTGCTTCCTCGCCCGCTTGCGGGAGAGGATTGTGGAGAGGGAAACGTGCATGGCGAATTTGATCATAATGGGCGATTATTTCGCCATGCGCGTTAAAAGTGGTAGACAAAATGCACTTGATTCAGATTGATGCCCTGATTAGGCTTCTTGATGCCGCCATTGGAGAGATGCTGATAACGATAGCCCAGATCAAACTGCTGCCGTTCGCCAAAACGCACCCCCAGGCCGACGTGGTCGCCAAACTGAAACGCGCTGCCAAAATGACGGTTCGTATACACAAAGGTCGGTGAAATCAGATGAAAACCGATTGCCGCTTCAAGATAGGGAGAAATGGCAGTAGGCGTTTTCTGCTGTAAACGAAACACCGGCGTAATCCCCAAATCGGTAATCGTCTGGTTATTGCCGACAGCGCTGCGGCCTTTCCAGCTGCCTGCTGTCGCCTCCCAGTATCCGCTTACCAGCCAGTCGCCCTCCGTGAACCACTGACGGTCGAAATTCCAGATTGCGCCCGCCCGTACAACATCCGTCTGATCGCCATTTCCCAACTCTAAGGAAATACCATCGACGGCCCATACATTCCCACTGAACAACAGCGCGCAAAGAAACCCGGTTACCTTCTTCAACATCACGCCCTCCAGTGGCCCCACAATAGGAGGCGAGCCTTACCCCCGGCACTTGCAGTAATTAGCTGTGGCTGCTTCCTTCCGGACCTGACCAGGTTCACTACCCTGCAATGCGGGGAGACCCGCCAATACGTTACAAAGGTTGCCAATGCAACACTTTTAAATATTTTAACTGACCCACGAAAGGCGCGAAAATCACTAAAAAATCAAGAGCTTACAGGCAAACATAGACTCAACACTTTTTCGTGGCTTTCGTGTTTTTGCGAGTTATTGCCCAAGGGCAATATACCTGCTGAAACCAATTCGTGGACAGATTACCTAATCAATCAATAACATGCAGCGGAATCATACCGATGCGCTTCTTCCATTCTGCCGGTCCGATGTCATGCACCGAACGCCCTCTGGCATCCACTGCAACCGTCACCGGCATGTCTTCAACTTCAAATTCGTAGATCGCTTCCATGCCCAAATCGGCAAAGGCGACCACTCTGGCACTTCGTATGGCCTTAGACACCAGATACGCCGCGCCACCTATCGCTATCAGATACACCGCGCCGTGTTTCCTGATGGACTCAATGGCGGACTGACCGCGCTCGGCCTTGCCCACCATGCCGATCAACCCTGTCTGCGCCAGCATGGTTTCGGTAAACTTGTCCATGCGTGTCGCCGTCGTAGGTCCTGCGGGCCCGACCACCTCACCCTGCACCGGATCAACCGGCCCGACATAATAAATGAAGCGGTTGTTAAAATCCACGCCATGCGGCAATTTTTCTCCGCGCGCCAGCATTTCCGTAATCCGCTTGTGAGCGGCATCACGCCCCGTCAACAGCCTGCCGGAGAGTAACACGGTCTCACCCGGTTGCCACTCCTCAATTTGCTCGCGCGACACCGTTTCCAGGTTAACCCGCCGCGCATCTTCCGCCGGATGCCAGTGCACATCGGGATAATCTTCCAGTTTCGGCGGCGTAAATTCTGCCCTGCCCGTGCCATCCAGCTCAAAGTGGATGTGCCGCGTTGCCGCACAATTGGGAATAATCGCGATGGGTTTGGAGGCTGCGTGCGTCGGATAATCGAGTATCTTCACATCCATCACCGTGGTCAGCCCGCCCAGCCCCTGCGCGCCTATGCCCATGGCATTTATCTTATCGAACAGCTCGATGCGCAGTTGTTCAAGGCGATTGGCCGCACCGCGCGCCTTCAGTTCGTGCATATCCATCGCCTCCATCAGCGATTCCTTGGCCAGCAGTACCGCCTTTTCCGCCGTACCGCCTATGCCTATCCCCAGCATGCCGGGCGGACACCAGCCCGCCCCCATGCCTTGCACGCTCTGCAACACCCATTCGACAATGTCATCGCCCGGATTGAGCATTTTCATCACCGCCTTGTTCTCCGAGCCGCCGCCCTTGGCCGCGATGCGCACCTCGACCTTGTCGCCCTGCACCAGTTCGACATGCACCACGGCAGGCGTGTTATCTCCCGTATTTTTACGCATTCCTGCAGGATCGGCCACGATGGAGGCGCGCAGCAGATTGTCATGATCGAGATAGGCCTGGCGTACCCCCGCGTTGACCATGCCGACCACGTCGAGCTCCGCCTCCCAGCGCACCGACATGCCGACACGTACAAACGCCACCACGATACCGGTATCCTGGCAGATGGGGCGATGCCCCGCCGCGCACATGCGCGAATTGGTGAGTATCTGCGCCATCGCATCCTTCGCCGCAGGCGACTGTTCAATCCGGTAGGCCTCAGCCAGGGCATGTATAAAATCTGCCGGGTGATAGTACGAAATGAATTGCAAGGCATCGGCTATGCTGTCGATGAAATCCTGCTGGCGGATGACGGTCATGACGATCTCAATATAAAACAACGGGGAAATTATAGCAGGACGAAGTCAAGCCTCGGTATGGCCTTGCTTCAGGTATTCTTTCAAGGCGGCAAGAACACACTCATCAAACTTGTTGCTGTTTACACCCTCCTCCAGAATTAACAGCGCCTGTTCTGACGTCATTCCCTTCCGGTAGTGTCGGTCAGCAGTCAACGCTTCATATACATCCGCCACCGTCAGTATTTTTGCCATGAAGGGGATTTCGTTGCTCGTCAATCCGTTCGGGTAGCCCGATCCATTGAGATACTCATGGTGTGAAGAGGCAATGAGTGGAACGCCACGATATTTTCGGGCGAGATGGATTTTATCGAGGATATCGTGAGTGATCGCCGCGTGTTGTTTCATATGCGCAAACTCGTCTGAATTCAGACTGCCATTCTTCTTTAACACACTGTCATAAATGCCGATTTTCCCGTAATCGTGCAGGATTGCAGATACGCGCAACACATCGAGATCGTTTTCCGTGAAACCTAATTTCCGCCCTATTCCATTGGCAAATTGGGCTACCCGAGTGGAATGCCCTGCCGTCAAGGGGTCACGCGCATCGATCGAAGCTGCCATAACTTCCAGTATGCTGTGAAACTGTTTATCACCATCCTCTAGCAACATCGCATTTTCGATGGCGATTGAGACCATGCCCGCAATATCCGTCAACAGATCAACATCCTGCTCGCTAAAATCCCCGCTGGATTTATTGATTACCTCTATGGCACCCAGAACGTCACCGCTTGCATCGTGCAACGGGACGCACAGTATATTTCGAGTCTTATAACCGGTTAAATGATCGAATGAGGAGTCGAAGCGCGGATCGGCTAACGTATCCGGGATAAGCAGCGTCTGATTGGTCAAAACAACCAGGCCAACAATGCCCAGCTTCACACTAAGATTGATTTTTTGATCTTCGAGTCCATCCAGATGCTGTGCTACCAGCTGCCCAAGGATATTGTCCATGAGAAAAATCGAGCCGCGCTCAAATCCGACTTGTTCATGCAGAACAGCCATTTCAGCGCTTGCACTCAGCGCATCCAGCCTGCCTTGCTGGATCAGCGCGGCCAGTCGCTGTGCAGCAGCCGCGATCGTCGTTTCATCTTCCCTGGAAAAACGCCCTGTATCCTTGTTGAGCCACTCGACACCGCCGAGTATCATTCCGTGGTCATCCATAATTGGAGCAGCCAGGATGCTGTCCGTTGTATACCCCGTCAGTTCATCAATACTCGAATTAAAATACGGATGTTGATACGCATTGACGATATTTAATATTTTGCGCTGAAGAATGGCGGTGCCGACAATACCCATCCGCAACGGCACCACAATGGCATCACCTTCGATCCCCTGAGCAAAGCTGGCGCGCAACTGCATGATTTCCCAATCGATGAGAAATAGTGTGCTGCGCTCGACACCCAGCAATTCCGATACTTCGCGCATGACAACATCCGGGAGCTGTGTAATGTCGCGCTCAACTCCCACGCGTCGATGTATTTCCATTAATTTCCGGTAATGTCGCAGCTGCTCTTTTTCTGATTGTTGATCGCTTTGCATAGCCTCCCCCCTGACTACCTGCCCGATCTGCCAATTTGTGCGGCTACAATATTATCAGGCCAGGTGTGGAGTATATAACTTATACATGTACAAACAGTGCCCTATAGCCGAGAAATCTCATCGGGAGCTCACTTCCACTCAGTCAGACGGCCATTCACATAACCCTGGTAGCCCTGCACGCCCAATTCCTGTAACAGCGGCAGCACATCCGCGTCTTCCACCCCCAGCGCAAATACGCGTATATCCAGCGAACGGGTAATATTGACCACCGAGGAAATGAAGAATTGATTTTCATGATTGTCGCGCAAGCCGCGTATGTAGACCGGACTCAGCTTTACATACAGCGGCTTCAAGCGTTGCAGATATTCAAAGGCGGAATGATGCAAACCAAAATTATCGACTGCAAACTGTGCGCCCAGTTTGCGTATATCCATCACGAAATGCTCGATTCCGATACGATCCTGCACCAGTCCAAACTCGGAAAACTCAAACACCAGACGCTTCGCAATGGCTGGATTGGCGCTCATCATCCCGCCCAGCCAGGCCAGCAACTCGGCATCTTGTATGGAGTTTATGGCCAAGTTGATGGCAATGACATCCTCGCCGTCCGCACTCACCATGCGTCCGAACAGACGCTTGAGCACGGACAAATCGAAGGCGTGCGTCAGCTGAAAGCGATTGGCCATCGGAATAAACTGCTCTGCCGCAACTAGCTCTCCATCGGCATTGATCAGCCTCCCCACCACTTCCGATTGCAGTTTTTGCTCACCGCCTAGATGCATCACCGGTTGCGAGAACAACATCACGCGTTCCGCCGCAATCGCGTCCACAATCAATTCTTTCCAGAACAATGAACCCTTGCTGCGTTCATCGTCACGCAGACTTTCCAGCAGGCTGACCCCTGCGCCATTCGACATGGACTGCAGCAATACAAGATCGCATTGCGCCAGCAGGGCATGCAGCGTCACTTTTTCGCCGCCAAAATGCACGCCACCGCAGCCGAATGTCAATGCGGATTCCGAATGGCGCACCTCAGCCACCCCGCCCAGCGCATCGCACAATTCAGCTCCCAGCCCTGCCGCCTCCTCACGCGTGATATTGAAGGCCATCACCGCGAAGGTCGCACCATTGATGCGGCAGCGCAGCAAATCCCGCTCAGGCCACACGCCCCGCAAAGCTGCAGCCGAGTCTTTCAGCAAGGCATCACCTTCCTGATAGCCATTCCGGATATTAAATGCCTTGAAATCGCTCAGTTGCAGCAGATACATGGCACCCGACACCATATCCGCACCATGTTCCAGCAGCTCGTGCACATGCTGCTCAAAACCGCGCCGATTATCCAGCCCGGTCAGCACGTCTTTTCTGGATTCATCGCGAAAGCGTGTCGCCTGGCGCACTTCATGCGCAATAATTGCGACCAACTTGGCAGACATGGAATTAATGGCCTGCACCACACGGCGCAATTCACGAGCGCGCGGCAAGGCCTTAACCTGTCTGAAATCCCGCTCGCTGATGGCATGCGCGACCTCCTCGATTTCCCTGAGAGGACGCAGAATTTTAGACAGGAAAGCATGTATCGCGATCAGCGAAAGCAAATACAACGCCAGCAGGCCCAGCGTTGCCTCAACCGAGGTGCGCCACAACTGCTTGTAGGCAAAATTCGGATGACTGGTGACGATGACACGCCCCATTTGTTGCCAGCCCCGGGTAATCAGCGATTCCGCCGATGGCGCCGTTATCGGAAACATCCGGGCAAACCACACAGGCACACCGTGTGGCGCGGGCGCCAGATTCTTCTCGATCAGCTTTTCACCTCTGGCGCTCACCACCACGATGGAACTATAAAACCCGCGATCAAATACTGCATTCACGGTGATTTCCGCGCGCAGGATATCCTTATCGGCCAGGGACGGGGGCAACACCATGCCCAGCGAGGTGGCCACATCCTGCGCGTGCGAACTAAGCTGCTCCTGCATGTACACCCGCGCATTCACGATATAGATGCTTTCCACCAGCGCCAGCAGCACCAGAAACACCAGGGAAGTGCCGCTGAACAATTGTCGGAATAAGGTCATTTCATTCTCCTGCGGCTACATCGCCCGCTCTTTTTCCATCTTGTCCAGCAAGCCGCGCCACAGGCGGATCTGGCTGGATTTGCCACCCGCCAGGGCACTGCCTGCCGCCCACAAGTCCTCGTCGTTGAAACTGTACACCGGCACGAGATCAGGCCTATCCGATGCCAACTCCACACTTTTATTCAGGTTATCCAGAATATACGGGTCCGCATCCACAGTCGGGTAATAGACCAGCACCATGTGTGCCTCGTTCCAGCGCAGGGCGCGCACATAAGTTATCCTGAGATTCTGCACGGGAACACCCAGCGCCCTCAGACTGAAATACTTGCCGATCGCATAATCCTCGCAATCGGCGCCCTCCGATGCCAGCGTTTCAACCGGTGTCGCCCAATAGTCCGTCACACGCCAATGCCTGCTATCTGTGTAGTAGCGGATCTTATTCCAGTACCGATTAAAATCATCCAGATCACGCATCGTTTCAGCGGCCGAAGGCGCGGTGCCCCGTTGTTTCGCAATATGCCGGCTTTGCTCATCGCGCCAGTCAGTGAGGCGTTCAGGCGCATCACTCCCCCAGCGCGCAGCGATATGCCGCAACAGGCCGGGCGAAAATTCCAGGATTTCCGCCGCAATGACCACTGAGCACAGCAGAAGCAACAGGGAAACCCGCAAAACTATCCGGCGCATGTCCAAGGATCCATCGATAAATTAATTAGGAAGCTAATGGCAAGCTGATTACCCAAAAACAAAGGGGAGCGTGAGCTCCCCTTTGTTTAAATCACCCCAACATCATCCCGGACTAACTGCACCATTAGGACCACCGGTCGTGCCAGTGCCCAAACCGCCACCCAAACCGCCACCTCCCGCACCGGGCGCACCACCTGCACCGGTTGGACCGCCCGCAGTGAGCAGCGCCAGAGTGGTGTTAACCGTATTCTGAGCCGCGAAAACGTAAGAAACATTAGCCGTATTATCCGTGCCGCAATCCGGTGCACAGGAAGGCTGCAAGCCATTAACTGCAGTACCGAGATTAATGTTGTTGTTCATGGCAGCCGTAATAACCTGAGACGGAACACCCAGGTTATATAACTGAGTAACAATGACATCGGCAGCGACATCCGCGTTGGCGGCTGCCTGCACGGCGGCATCGACCAATGCCTGATTAGTCGGATCGGCCTGAACTGCGGCCAGTGCATTATCAAGCGCCAACTGCTCTGCTGGTGTGGCAACGGCCAGCGCGAATTGCGAAACACACAACAGCAACACAGCCAATAGTAATTTAATCGTCTTCATGATACCCCCCGTATATGAGTTAACTTCCTCGCGATACTATCGCAAACAACAGACAAATGCAAAACAATTAAAATCCAGTATTTTTCCTTAAAATTCCGAGTCTTAGCTGTTTCGCCCGCACTACCACTCCATCAATCACCCCACGCTCTTCGGGAGAAAATTCCCTGTAGCGCAAGTTTCCAACTCCTGCTATTTGTTGCAACACCGATGGCTCCCACGGCCCGAGTTCTGCCGCACGACGCAAAGCGTGCCTGATCACAGAAAATTCATCATCGACAGACGCCACTCCCAGCCTTGCATGTGTTTCCAGCAAAAAACTGCCGGTGCTCATCCTCGCCGCCCACAGATGCGCCGAGTTGGGCCGCAAGGCGATTGCCGAGTCAAAATATTCGATGGCTTCCCGCAAAAATACCGCCTGCACAGTGGGACTCAGGCTGATCAATTGCGCGCGTATAAAGGCAATCTGACCCAAATATTCCGGGATTATCGGGTTACCCGCATCCCATGTACGCGCCATCAATAAGCGTTCCCGCGACCTGATCAATTCAGCCGGTTCGACACGCATGCGCCCCTTCTGGATAGCCTCTACATAAGCACAAGGCTCGAGTCGCAAAAAGTCGGCTATACCGATCCGGGTCAAATACACCAGGGCAGGCAAGAGCAGCAGGGTAAAAATGATTTTCTTCAGCAATCCCAACCCCAATAAATACTATGGTGACAACCCGTTCAATTCGATGCCCAGAATTCCGGCCGGAGTCATCCGCGTCAACTCATCCGCCCAGGCCTCTCCACCCCGCTTCAGCAACCAATTTCGCGCTGCCGCCAGCATCGGGGCGCGATGCAAAAGATTGTGCGCATCGGTGGCAATCACAGCCACCCAGCGCCGCTCCAGCATCAGGGCCGCGCTATCCTGTACGGCCTTGCCGAACTCGCCAATGACCGAAGCGGCGGTCAATTGCAGCAGACAGCCCATTTCCACAAAGGGCGCAATTCTTTCAATATTGCCGATGACAACTTTGTTGCGCTCGGGGTGTGCAATCATCGGGCGTATATTGTGGTCCAGCAGCCAGTGCGCCAGCTTTTCCGTCCCCACCGGTATCTGACCGTAGGGAAATTCCAGCAACAGTATCCGGTAGCCGCACAGCATCCCCAGAAATGGCAATTCACCCTGCTCCAGCAACTCAATAATCTCCGAAGTCAGGCGCACTTCGCCGGCGGGGAATATCTGCAAGCTGATATCAGCCTCGGCAAGCGCTGCACGAAATCGATCTGTCGCCAGAACCACAGAAGAACGGGTATTGTCGTAGCGGCCCGGATGAATATGCGGCGTCATTGCCGCATGCGTGATTCCATCGGCCACTGACGCGCGCGCCAGATCCAGCGACTCCGCCATCGACTGGGACCCATCGTCTATGCCGGGCAAATAATGGCAATGAAGATCAATCATTTAGAAAATGAGCCCTGGATTGCCACGTCCCTTCGTTCCTCGCAATGACACTTACCCGGTTGCACAGTTATCAGGCCTTGGTTGCGGCCTTGTCTGCGTTTTCCACATCCTCGCCGTAGTAACTGTGGTAATTGTATTTTCCGTAACCGCCATAACCGGCGTAGTATTCTTCGTTTCTGAAATTGGCCTGATTCAGCACCACGCCGAATATGGAAGCGCCGCCGCGCTGCAAGGTACGAATTGCGCGACGCGCCAACTGGAACGGCGTGGCATCCGCCTTGAGCACAAACACCACTCCGGTTGCCATACTGGCGAGCACGACCGCATCGCTTACCAGCTGTACCGGAGGCGAATCGATGATGATGGTGTCGTATTTCTCGCCCAACTCAGTCAGCAGTTCCTTGAATCTTTCAGATAGCAGCAATTCCAACGGATTGGGAGGGATACTGCCCGCCGTCAATACGTCAAGCGTGGATCCTTCTATTTTGTAGACACAATTTTCAAGCTCTTCCATGCCCAGCACCAGCATGGACAGGCCGGGATGGGTGTTATCCAGACCCAGCACTTTGGCGATGGAGGGCCGGCGCATATCGGCATCAATCAGCAACACGCGCTTGGTCTGCGCATGCGCCAGCGCCAGATCGATGGCGACCGTCGATTTACCTTCCCCGGGCACGGACGAAGTCACCACCAGCGTCTTTTTAGGGTGATCGATGCCGGACAGCAATATCCCGGTGCGTATGGTCTTGATCGATTCGGCAAACAGGGATTTGGGTGCATCGCGATATTGCAGACCCGCGGCCTGACCCGCCGCCAGCTCAACCAAAGGAATAGCCCCCAGCATCGGCAAGCCCAGTTTGCGCTCTGCATCCTCGGCAGAACGCACGCTGTTATCCAGATGTTCCAGCAGGAAGGCTACCGCCACACCCAGCATCAGGCTCAACACAAAGGCCAAAATCACGATCATGCGTTTCTTGGGTTTGACAGGCACATCGCTGACGATTGCCGGGTCAACCACGCGCGCCACCACGCTTTGCAGGTCGCTGGCCGTGCTGGTTTCCTTCAGTCGCCCCATGAACATGTCATACAAGTCGCGATTGCTCTTCACATCGCGCTCCAGCGTCGTCAGCTCAAACTCCTTGCGATTGGTGCCCTGTATCCCCTGCTTGGTCTCAGCCACCGCCCCTGCAAGTGCGGATTCATTGGCGCGCGCCACTTCGTACTCACGCTCCAGCCCGTTGACCACATCGCCCACCTGAATTTGCAGATTTCGTTTGGCCTGCTTCAACTCGGCCTGCGCCTGTATCAATTTGGGATGCTGATTCCCGTAGCGGTTGGATAGTTCGGAAACCTTGCGCTCCTGATCGGAAACCGTGCCCATCAGATTCGCCACCAGGGGATTGCGCTGAACCACAGGCATGGAGATTTCATTGCCTCTTGCCCGGGTAACCTGGTCCAGGTTGCTCCTGGCCTGCGCCCTGGCCATGCGTGCCTCAACCAGGCTCTTCAGCATCACCTCCAACTGACCGGCCGCACCGCTCAATGACAAGTCCTTGGTGTCGATCAGATTATGTTGCTCACGGTACACCTGCAAGGCGCGCTCGGATTGTTCCAGCTTGGTCTTCAATGAGGTCAGATGACTGTTCATCCAGTCTGTCGCCTTCTGGGTGCGCTTATAGCGCGCCTCCATATCCGCCTCTATGTAGACATCAGCGATGGCATTGGCAATGGTTGCAGCCAGCTGCGGATCGGATGAACTGACACTGACCTTGATTAACTGACTCTTCTTGGATCCCTCTACACTTACCCTATCCGCGAGCGCAGCAACGACATGCTTGCGTATCTCCTGTTCGCTCACAGCCGCCGCGCCCATCCCCATGCTCGCAAACAATTCCTTAAGCACGGAATGCTGCGCGCGCGGATCGAACAGGGGGTGGGCGGTCAGCTTCAGCCTGTCCACCACCCCCTCCATCAAGGCATTGGACTGCAGCAATTCGACCTGAGTCTGGTAGTGCGACTGATCGGAACTGACGCCGCTGTATATCTCATCGATGGACAACAGCTTGGCCTTATTCTGCTCGATCAGGAGCGTCACGGTCGAGCTGTAGATAGGTGTCATCATGTACACCACCACCGTCACCAGCAATGTCAGAAAAACAGCCAAGCCCAGTATGCCCCACTTGCGCCGCTGTAGCACGCGCCAGTAAGCGATCAGATCCAGCGCTTCCTCTTCATCCGCATCGGAAAAATTGGCCTGATTATCGAGTGTATTTTCGAGTCGTTGCATTAAAAGAAACTTTCTTCAACAGTTACGGTATCACCGGGGAAAACAGCGGCATCCAGCGCAATTTTTTCCTGCCTGTGCGAGGCGTCTTTCTCACGCTGCACGAAAATCTTGCTCTGCGAGGCACGCTCCTTGAAACCGCCTGCAACAGACACGGCCATACGCACCGTAAGACCGCTCTTGTATGGATACGCCCCCGGCTGATTAACCTGCCCATTGATAAAAAACGGACGATACTCATCCATACTCACCGACACGCGCGGATTAACCAGATATCCCCCGCGCAGCCCGTCCGCAATACGCGCCTCCAGCACGGCCAGCGACACGCCCAATGCGTGCACCTCACCGAACGGGAACATGATCACGCCGGAATCCGGCAAACGATATTTCTGCCGGGACAAATCTTCCTCGCCATAAACCGTAATATTGATCACATCCCCCGCCCCCAGCCGGTAGGCATTACTCTCGACTGCCCTTTGCCCGGCCTGATCCGGCATGTCGGCCGCCTGAGCACGGGGAGCCGACAGACCTGTGATCAGGCCAAAAAAAACCAGCAGTAACCCGCGTCGCAATTCTGAATTCATCTCTTGCATACCATTATTCAAATCAGATAGTTCATTAATCCGTCATTCCCGCGCAGGCGGGAATGACGCGGTTTTGTGCTAATGGATTATTTGGGTTCAAATCAGACAACAGCCCCCCAGTATCAGCAGCAGCCGTACCACCGACACGACCAAACCATGTAATCACAGCGAGCCTTCGAGCATCAACATGGTCACATCCTGGGTATAGCTGTTGACGGGAACCGTGGAATTTCGTCTGGTGTTGCGGTATTCGATGCTGGCCCTCAGCCAGGTTCTGAACCCGTAAGAGGCTTTCAGTGCATAGGTTTGACGCTTGTCTGTACGATTAGATGCCTGAAAGGTATCCGCACCATCACCGAACGAGAGGGCAGAGGTGACATATCCGGACCAGTCGTGCGTCCATCTGAGGTCGGTATCCCTGCTGATGATAAAACTGCCGACGCCGCCGTATTCGTTCGCCCGCTGATGCATGGACACATCGACTACCGAGTAGGTTTTGGGTGACCAGTTTACTTCTGCATCCCATACGGTCGATGTAGCGGACGGCTTCAGACCCAGGCTGAAGGATTTTTTCAGGCTGCCCATCTTGACGCTGCCCGTGGTTTTTGCAGTGGCCTTCCACTTGACCCCCACCATGTAGCGCTGCTCGGTGCTGTCCAGACCCAGGGTATTCTTGGATACGGGGTCTACATAGGTGAATCTGGAGTTATTCGCCTCCACAAACATCTGTGTCGCGGGGGCGACTTTATAGAAGAACGTGCCCGTCAGATCGGTCCTGTCGTAGTTATAGAGCTGCGTGGCACCGCCGTTATTGCTGTCGTAGCGCTTGTACATCTGCCCCGCAGCCAGCTCGAACTGGCCTTGCGCCCCTTCCGCACCATAATGAACCATGCCCTTGACGCCGTTTGCATGCCATATCTCCTTATTTCTAAACAGCAAGGCATTGCGCCCGTCATGCCCCTTCTGATAGTCCGCGTTCAGCTGGCTATTCAAGCGTTCAGACCAGATATTCTCGGCGACCAGCCCGAATTCATGGTCGTTGTAATTGTCTATCTTGCTGCCTGAGAAGCGGGCAATTTTTCCGCTATATCTTGCGCCGTAAAATTGACCGCGCGTGGGCAAACCAATCACGAGGTTCGGATTCAATATGGTAAAGTTCGATGAGGTCTTGGCACCATTACTCAAGCCGACGTTACTGTTGTTACCAACGGCCAGACCCAGCCATGGCATCACCTCAAATCCGCCCGCATCAATGGTCTTGGGTTCAAACAGCACCCCAGACGCAGGCCCCATCTCTGCGGCGGACGCCCCCCCCGCCAGCAGCACACCGAATACAGCAACTGAAACACCTGAAAGTTTAGGTAACATGATTTTCCCCTCGGAATAATGATTCAATAACAACCTGCGTTCTGCCCGGCAACGCTAACGCTTCGACATTACAAACAGATAAGGCAAACTCAGCACAATCAAAAACAACATCGCATTGGCAGGATTCTGAAAATTAAAGTCCACTGTCGCGTGGATCAGCAACGAAGTAACCCCCATCAGACTGGCAAATGCCATCCCCCGCGCCAATTGGTCGTGACTGCGCATCAACAACAGCACCGAATGCCAGGCACTGTGCAGCACCAGCATTGCCAGCAACAGCACCCCCGGCAGGCCGACCTCACTGGCAAATTCGACGTAATCATTGTGCGCATGGTCGTAAAAACCGCGCACCTCTGGCGGCGTGTAAGAAGGAAAGGCCAGATGAAATGTCCCGCCTCCTGTGCCCAGCCAAGGAAAATCACGGACGATCTGCGTCGCATGGCGCGCCGCCATGCTCCTCTGCTCGAGCGATTCCTCCTGACGAGGCACAGGCAACGGCTGACCGGCAGAATTCGACTGCGCAACCCTTAACTGCGTTTCGAAATTGGTATTTTCTATACGCTGCACCACCTTCTCCACGCCGACCACACTGCCGATGATGAGCACATCCAGCACAACCAGGCTGACAATAAAAATGATGGTCGCCCGCAGGGTGTTGCTCTCCTTGCTGTCATGAACGCGTTTGCTTACATGTTTTGCAAAAAAGATGGCGAAGACGCCCACCACAAGGAGGCTGACAAAGAATGCTGCATTCCCCATGCGCGAACGGCTGGCCACCAGACCGATCACCATGATGATCAGCGACACCCGCAACAGCGCCTTTTCGCTGACCAGCAAGGCCAGCCAGCCTTGCGCGCGCTGCCTCCAGCCTGCCGAAACACTGCCGTCCAGCTTTGCAATCATCAGGCCGATACCCACCGCCAGCGTCAATTCAAGATAACCGGCGAAGTGATTGTGGTAAACGAAGCTGCCGTGCGCGTGCGCATCCACCATAGGCACAAAGAACAGGTTAAAAGTTGTGCCCGTCGCCATCAGCATCACGCCAAGCAAGGCCTGCAGCAACCCGGAAAACACGATTACCCTGGCTAGCCACTCCATGCGCCGCTTCGAATCAACCAGCACCAGCACCAGCCAGAACACGGCAGTCAAAATACCGGCCTTGGCCAGATACAAACGCGTGGAATACGCATCGATCGAAACAGTACCCGCCCCCTGAGCAGCGAAGTTATTCATCTCATTCTGATCCAGCGCAGCCAGCCATGCGCCCGGCACAGGAATAAGCTGCACTGCCAGCAGCCCCATCCACAGACCGAGCAATATCAGAGGCGTCTTCGCACCTTGCCAGACCTGCCCCGTCAAACGACCGGCCGGCCGCCAAATAGTCCACAACAACAACACGCCCGTCAGCAAACCCAACACGGCCAGCGCCCATGGGCGGTTGCTTGCCAGTGGCAAGGGGGTGTAAACGATCAGCGCAAACAGCGCCCAAAGCTGCCCGCGGGTGCGCAAAACGGAGGACTGAGTACTCAGGAGTGATGCCGCAGGGGCATTCCCCGCACAACTAAGGGGCTGCGCCCCAAGTTGTTGCGTGAAGGGCTGAGCCCGCTGGGGGCTTCCCCGCACAACCGAGCTGTTGCGTGAAGAACTGAGGGCTGAGGACTGAGTCATCTGGAACTCCCGCGCCGGGAAAATTCGGCATAAGCGGTCGCAATACCCTCCGGCAAGCCCACCTTCTCCCGCCAGCCCAACTCATGCATGCGCGTCACATCCATCACCTTGCGCATCGTGCCGTCCGGCCTGGAGGCATCCTGTACAAACCCTCCCTGATAGCCCACCACCTGTGCGACCGTTTCGGCCAATTCGCGTATGGTCAAATCCACGCCAGTTCCGACATTGATCAATGGGCAGCGCGCCGGATCAACCAGCTGTTCATAGCGCGCCTCCTCCAGCATCGCCAGAAACACCAGCGCATTCGCCAGGTCATCCACATAGAGGAATTCGCGCCTCGGCGTGCCGCTACCCCACAAAATGACTGAGTCACGAGTGCTGAGGACTGAGGACTGAGTAATGGGCGCCTCCGGCTCAAGGCCGAGCATGGCTTTTACATCATCAGGAATCTTGCCAAGCGTGGCCTCGTTCTGCATGATGCCCGCCAAATCACCTTGTTGAGCCAGTTTCGCCAGATGAAGCTTACGCATCAGCGCGGGCAAAACATGGGAATTATTCAGATCGTAACTGTCGCCCGGGCCATACAGGTTGGTCGGCATGGCGGCCAGCCACTTCGTGCCGTACTGGCGGTTGTACGACCAGCACATCTCGATGCCGGCGATCTTAGCCAGCGCGTAGGGCCTGTTGGTCGCTTCCAGCGGGCCGGTGAGCAGGTATTCCTCCCTGATAGGCTGAGGGCAATCGCGCGGATAGATGCATGAACTGCCCAGGAAGATTAACCGTTTAACACCCGCAGCATGCGCCGCGCGGCAGATGTTCGCTTCGATCAGCAGGTTGCTGATCAGGAAATCCACCGGATAGGTGTTGTTGGCATGGATACCACCGACACGGGCAGCAGCCAGAAACACTAACTCTGGACGTTCCTGCTCGAAGAACTGTAGCGTCGCGGCCGAATCTTCAAGATCCAGTTCCGCATGGCTGCGCATCACGAGGTTTGTGTACCCCTGACGCTGCAACTCACGCACGATCGCACTGCCGGCCAAGCCGCGATGTCCCGCCACATAGATCTTAGATTCAAGATTCAAGGCGCAAGGTGCAAGGTGCAAGTTAAAGTCAGATTCAAGATTCATGTTTAATAACGTTCATAGGTAGAATTAATAGCAGGCGCTAAGCAAGATCTTGCACCGCACACCCGGCCCCGTCCATCCGTCATTTGGCTCGGTCTCTGACGGTACGAATTAGACCGTGTAGCATTTTCGATATTTCTTCACATTCGCTTAACCATTCCCTGCCAGACTGCCGAGTGATATATCCAATTTCCATGCCAACATAAATCTGCGTTCTGAGTTCTCCAGCTGAACCCTTCGCGTAGTTTAAAAAATTTGCCAATTCTTTGTCCGAGCTTCTCTCATAACCCTCTGCGATGTTGGACGGAACCGAAAGTCCTGCCCGGGTAATTTGATCACGAAAACCAAAATCCTTTAGATCGGCCAATTCCCTATACAAATTCACACTCAAGCGAGCCGATCTTTTCCACACTTCAAGCTCTTCGAATCTGGGCATAAAATCTTCAAGGTTCAAGGTTCAAGGTTCAAGGTTCAAGGTTCAAGGTTCAAGGTTCAAGACACAAGGGGCAAGGGGCAAGGTTTTGCTTGCACCTTGTCCCTTGCCCCTGTCTATTCGTTATAGTCGAACGCGGCGTAGCCGTGCTTTTTGACCAGCTCGTCGCGTTCCGCCGACTTGAGGTCTTCGCGCACCATTTCGGCCACCAGTTCCTGGAAGGTGATTTTAGGTTTCCATCCCAGCTTCTGGTGTGCCTTGGAAGGATCGCCCAGCAGGGTTTCCACCTCCGTCGGGCGGAAATAGCGCGGATCGACTTGAACGATACAACGCTCACCCTCTCCCCCAGCCCCTCTCCCGCCTGCGGGCGAGGTGAGATAACCCTTCTCGTCGATCCCGGTACCTTCCCAGCGAATGTTCATGCCAAGCTCCTTGGCTGCAATGTTTACAAAATCGCGCACGCTGTACTGCACCCCGGTGGCAATCACGAAGTCTTCGGCCTGTTCCTGTTGCAGCATCAGCCATTGCATCTCGACGTAATCCTTGGCGTGGCCCCAGTCGCGCAACGAATCCATGTTGCCGAGATACAGGCAATCCTGGAGGCCGAGCTTGATGCGTGCCAATGCGCGGGTGATCTTGCGGGTGACGAAGGTCTCGCCCCGAACCGGACTTTCGTGATTGAACAGGATGCCGTTGCAGGCGTAGATGCCATAAGCTTCGCGGTAATTGACGGTGATCCAGTAGGCGTACAGCTTGGCCACGGCATAAGGGCTGCGCGGATAAAAAGGGGTGGTTTCCTTTTGCGGTATTTCCTGCACCATGCCGTACAGCTCCGAGGTAGAAGCCTGATAGAAGCGCGTCTTCTTCTCAAGGCCCAGGATGCGGATGGCTTCGAGGATGCGCAAGGTACCGATACCATCGGCATTGGCGGTGTATTCGGGCGTATCAAACGAAACCGCCACATGGCTCATCGCCGCGAGGTTGTATATCTCGTCGGGCTGTACCTGCTGGATGATGCGGATCAGATTGGTCGAGTCTGTCAGGTCGCCGTGATGCAGTTTGAAGCGCCCGCCCTTGACGTGGGGATCCTGATAAAGATGATCGATACGGTCGGTATTGAACAGCGAGGAGCGGCGCTTGACGCCATGCACCTCATAGCCCTTACCCAGCAGCAATTCGGCCAGATAGGCGCCGTCCTGTCCGGTGATACCGGTAATCAGCGCAACCTTTGGGGAATCAAAACCGAGGACTGAGGGCTGAGGACTGAGGACTGGGGGCTTTGTGCTGTGGTTGGTCATTTTTCGTCTCTTTGTTTTTGAACGGCGGCACGAAGGCCACCTATAATTTTCGATAATTCGTTAGCAGTGCCACTTAAATTGCTAAAAGTTTCTTGAGAAATATACCCAACATCCTGTGCCACATAGAGTTGTGAGCGCACTTCGGCACACGAGGCCTTCGCTATCACCAGAAACTGGTGAAATTCGCCTCTAGACCCTCTATCAAAGCCTTCAGCGATATTTGACATCACCGATACCGCAGCCCTGCGTATCTGATCGCGCAAGCTAAAGTCTCTAGAAAATTCACCGCCAGCGGTAATCCGGTAAATTTCAACTGTGAGCTGACGTGCTTTTTGCCAAGCAATCAAATCCTCAAATCGTTCAACCTTCCCACTCATCTCTCAATCCTTCAAAGACAGGACAGAGAACCGAGGACTGAGGACTGAGAGAATCAGGACTGAGTGATGAGGACTGAGGATTGAGTAAAACCCAAACCACCGCCCTGCCTTTTCTCAGTCCTTGAACCTCAGTCCACAGTCCTGCTGTTCCAGTCCTCAGTCCTCAGTCCTAATTCTTTCCTCAGTCCTGCTCTTTCCCAGTCCTGCCTCTATCTTCCATAATGATCTTCGTAACGCTGAATATCGTCTTCTCCCAGGTACTCACCCACCTGAATCTCGACGATGTTCAGCGGTATCTTGCCGCGGTTTTCCAGGCGATGTTTGGTTCCCATCGGGATGTAGGTACTTTGGTTCTTGTTCACGGTAATGATCTCATCGCCATTGGTGACGGTCGCCGTGCCGGAAACCACTACCCAGTGTTCGGAACGATGCGCATGGCTTTGCAGGCTGAGCTTGGAACCGGTAGTAACCACGATGCGCTTGAGCTTGAAGCCATCCTGTGCGCCTTCCAGCACGGTGAAATTTCCCCACGGACGGTTCTCTTTGACATGACAAATGTGCTCGGATGCGCCGCGATTTTGCAAGGCATCGACCACCTCGCGCACCCGCTGGGTTTGATCGTTCCTTGAAATGAGAATCGCATCAGGCGTTTCGATCACACACAGATCCTCCACGCCGATGACGGCGACCAGACGTTTTTCTGCGCGTATCAGGCTGTTCTTGCAATCCAGCGCGATGACGTTGCCCTGCAGGGCATTGCCGTTTTCATCCTTGGCGGATATTTCATGCACCGCCTGCCAGCTGCCGACATCGTTCCAGCCAATATCACAGGGAATCAACGACACACGGCTGGATTTCTCCAGTACGCCGTAATCAATGGAGACCGAGGGCATATCAGAAAAGTGTTTTTCTACCGCCTGCTGGAAATTATCCGAGAGTCGGCTCTCTGCAACGATGTCTTGCACGATCTCAAAAACATCGGGAAGATATTGTTCGATTTCGGCCAGAATCACCGAGGCGCGCCAGACAAACATGCCGGAATTCCAGAAATAATTCCCTTCTTCCAGAAATTGCTCCGCAGTAGCCAGATCAGGTTTTTCGGTGAAACGCTCGACGTCAAAGATACAGGACTGAGGACTAAGGGCCGAGTGCTGAGGACTGAGAGCCGAGGACTGAAGACTGAGGACTGGGGACTGAGTAAAACCGGCACCCGCTTCACCACTCAGTCCCGCCGTCTCCGCCCTCAGTCCCGCCGTTTCACCACTCAGTCCTCCGTCCTCAGTCCTCAGTCCTGTTTTTTCCGTCCTCAGTCCTGTTTTTTCCGTCCTCAGTCCTGTTTTTTCCGTCCTCAGTCCTGTTTTTTCCGTCCTCAGTCCTGTCTTTATATAACCGAAGCCGGTATCCGGCCGGGTGGGTCTTATGCCAAAAGTGACCAGCTTATCCTGCTTCGCCGCCTCAATCGCAATATTCAAGTGTGCGCGGAATGTTATTTCATCCTTGATGACATGATCGGCTGGCAGCACCACCATGACGGGGTCCGAACCATCCAGCATCAGACGCGCCGCCGCCAAGGCAATCGCCGGAGCGGTGTTGCGCCCGACAGGCTCGAATAACGACGTATAGGAATGCAGCGCATGGTAAGCCTCGCCTTTGGCGTGAGACTCCTGCGTGACGACTAATACATTCTTCGCGTCTATAACAGGCGCAAGCCGGTTGATGGTGGTTTGCAACAACGAGGCATTGCCATCCAGCGTCAGAAACTGCTTGGGCAGGTTCTGCCGCGACAACGGCCACAAACGGCTGCCGCTGCCACCGGCGAGGATCACTGCATAAATTTCATTTTCTTTCATAACATCCCCCACGAAATGCAGTCAAAAATCCCCGACAACCTCATTACCCACACACTGCGCAGCACACCCGAAGAAGTACTGATTTATTCACCAAAACGGCCACACCTTTATCCTCAGTCCTCAGTCCTCAGTCCTCAGTCCTCAGTCCTCAGTCCTCAGTCCTGAATCAATAAGCATTCTTGCCCTTGAATCCAACCAGTATGGTTTTCAAAATAATCCTGATATCCAGCCACAATGACCAGTTTTGGATGTATTCCAGATCATGCTCGACACGCTTCTCCATCTTGTTCAGCGTATCCGTTTCACCACGCCAGCCGTTCACCTGCGCCAGGCCGGTGATGCCCGGCTTCACCTTATGGCGCAGCATGTAGCCGTGTATCTGCTTGCGGTATTCTTCGTTATGCGCAACGGCATGGGGACGCGGCCCCACGATGGACATCGTGCCCTGCAACACATTGATAAACTGTGGCAACTCATCCAGAGAGGTGCGGCGCAAAAAAGCACCGAATGGCGTTACGCGGGCATCATTCTTTTTAGCCTGAACCACCTGCACCCCGTCATCGCAAACCGTCATGCTGCGAAATTTCCACACCTCAACGACTTCACCCTTCAGCCCATAGCGTCGTTGCTTGAATATTGCCGGCCCGGGCGATGACAGCTTGACACCCGCAGCAACCAGCAGGAGCAGCGGCGAGATCGACAACAGAATCAACCCGCCCAGCAGCACATCTTCAATGCGTTTCACCCAGGATTCAGTGCCATAAAACGGACTCTCAAACGTGCTGATCACCGGCATGCCGCCCAGTGTGGCCCAGCGCGCCTTATACAAGGAAAATACGAACGGATCCGGCACCAAATAAACGGATGCGGTGGTATCCGCCAGACTTTCTATCACATCGATAATGCGTTGCTCGGCATGCATGGGCAAGGTCACGTAAACAATGTCTATCTGGCCGTCGCGCGCCCTGTCCAGCAATTTATCCATATCGCCTTCCAGCGACAAACCATCGAGGTCCAGCCTATTCGGCATGCGGTCATCGAACCCCCCGATCACCTTTAAACCCAGCCACGGCATTTGCGCGATATGTGCCGCTATCTTTTTAGTCGCCCCCGCCACGCCGGCAAATGCGACCGTCCGGGTATTGCCTCCCTGTGAGCGCGCATAACGCAATGCCTTGCGCAACACATAGCGCATCAGACACATTGCGCCGTATGTCGAGGGCAGCCAGAAAACGATCACCATGCGAGAAAATTCTGTTGAAACCTTAGCCATAAACCCCAGCGCCAGCAAACAGGCGACGACCACCAGCCAGACCGCACCCAGATAACTGCATTCCTCAAGCACGCTTTTCACGCGCCAGGATTGGTACAAACCACGCATTTCCGCTACAAACAGAAAAATCAGAATGGCAAGCATGATCAACAGCAGGTAATCTGCATTCAGCGCGATGCCGTACAGCCAGACAGAGAAAATCATCCCAAAGCCAATGAGCAAGGCATCCAGCGTACGCAACAACATAGTCAAACTCGCACTATGCTGCCTGATTAGCCCTGCTGAAGAACCATGAATCAATTCAACCCCCCGGAAAGAATCGGCCACACAAAAATACACGCGCAGGATTTACTTCACCCTCCTGGCCATTGCCTCAAGTTCTCACGCAGCAAGTAGACGCTTCGCCCTCATAACCACCCATGAGCAATGACGCCGAGTGATTCTAACTGCTCTAAGCGATTGAAAATATAGACCAAAGTATATAGATGCAGTCGGTTTGCAAACCGCGCCGTATATATCTGCTGGGGTGTGGAGAATTGAGAGGGGCAAGGAAACATCAGGCATGAACGCATTCAACCGGAAAAATCCCCGCAGAATGCCTATATCGAACACTATGACCGGGCAATGCGCTGCGGTTTTTAAATGGCTATGTCGTAGTTACGTGTTGAATTCAGCTGAAATCATTCATCAAGTAAAATTGTCATTCCGGCGAAGGCCGTAAACCAGTTGTTTACTAAGGCAACGCTGATTAACACACGTGTTCAATGGTCGCACCTTGCGCCTCTGCGAGATCATGGGCGCACTGGCGAATACGTTCGCGCAACGGGTCTGCAAACGTTTTTGCGTAATCGAATATCTTGATGTGGCGCGAATTGAGGAAGCCGGTCATGCCCATCGGATAACAGCCCCCCGACAATGTGCCCGTGATAATGATGCGGTCATAGCAGGAAAGTACACCCAGCAGCTCAGATTGGTAGTGTTCTGTCAGCAGTTTCATGATCAACGTAGCCATCAAACGATGGACTACGCAGATTTTAACTTTTTGGGTTCCGGCTTGTCCGGCTTAGGATAAACCAGCAACTCCCTGGTAAATTGTTGCTTATTCAACAACCACACTTGCTGACGGATCACTTTTCGCTATACGGCCTCGACTCGCAATCCCATACAAGCTGCAGCATCAAGCTGGCGTTTGTCAGCTGAAATAAAAACATCGGCCTTCAACGCAACAGCACTACCGATATGTATCGCATCCATACCGCGCAACACATTCTTTTCCAGACTCGAAATTGCCTGCGCCAACACAATGGGTGTCAGATCGCAAATAGCAGCATCTTCAATATCAGCCAGCAACGAAGACTTCAGTTGCCGATATTGCGTGTCAGTGATCCTGCCTTCCAGTTGTAACCGACAGAAAGCCGAAATAATTTCCG